>Ga0302046_10005519_pt1 | contig 11128 bp, 4 predicted proteins | sample RVTome_11_FD_200261 | JGI IMG/M metagenome (GOLD analysis project Ga0302046, IMG submission 200261) | Soil microbial communities from uranium-contaminated site in the Upper Colorado River Basin, Wyoming, United States - RVT147D111 (version 2) ... | reverse complement strand
TGCTCGCGGACCGTGAACTGGTCTTCCGCGCCGACGTGCCGCCGGAGCTCGAGCGCGACCGGCGTCAGCTCGCGGTGCGCTACGACCGCGCCCAGGGCGAGCTGTCGGCGCTCGACCCCGAGCGCGATCGCGAGCGCGTCGAGGCGCGACTCGCCGAGCTGCGGGATCTGCGCGACCGGCTGGCGCAGGTGCGGGCCGAGATCCGCGCCGCCTCGCCGCGTCTCGCCGAGCTGGAGGATCCGCGCCCGGTCGATCTCGCCACCGTGACGCGCGAGCTGGAACCGGGAACGCTCCTGCTCGCGTTCAGCGTCGGCGCGGATCGAACCGATCTCTTTGCGCTCGCCGCAGGAGGAGATCTCTCGGTCCATCGACTGCCGATCGGAGCCGAAGACCTGCGCCGTGAGATCGAGACCCTGCGCGAGCTGATCCGGGCTACCTCCACACCCTCGCCGCGGGTGGAGGGGCTGCGCGCCGCCTCCCGGCGCCTCTTCGAGTACCTCCTGGCGCCGGTCGAGGCGCGCATCGAGTCCAGCGATCGGCTGCTGCTCGTTCCCGACGGCCCCCTTCTCCGCCTGCCCTGGGCGGCTCTCGTCCGCCCCGCGGGAGCGGGGCGCGGCGAAAGCTACCTGGCGGCCTGGAAGCCGCTGGCGACGACGCTCTCGGCGACGGTCCACTTGGAGCTGGGCCGGCGCGCGCGGCGGGAGCCGGCGGTCGCTCCCGAGCGGTTCTCGGGCTTCGGCGATCCGGTCTACGCGGCGGCGTCGCCGCTGGCGCGTAGCGCCTCGGAAGAGCTCGCCGAGCGCGGCTGCCGCCTTCAGCCGTTGCCGGCCACGCGCCGGGAGCTGGAGGAGATCGGGCGCCTGTACCCCGACCGAGCCCGCCTCTACCTCGGTGCCGAGGCGACCGAAGAGCGCGCGAAGGAGGCGCTCGGGAGGGCGCACGCGGTCCACTTCGCGGTGCACGGATGCCTCGACGAGCGTTTCCCCCTCAACTCCGGCCTGGCGCTCTCGCTGCCGGCCGGCGACGAAGGCGCGGCGCCGGCGGCGGGGACCGAAACACCGCCCTCGGCGGCCGCAAGTGTCGGGCGCGAAAACGGTCTGCTGCAGGCCTGGGAGATCTTCGAGGAGGTGCGCACCGAGGCCGACATGGTCATCCTCTCCGCCTGCGAGTCGGGCCTCGGCCGCGAGACGACGGGCGAGGGACTGCTCGGGCTGACCCGTGCCCTTCAGTTCGCCGGAGCGCACACCGTGCTCGCCTCGCTCTGGCAGGTGGCCGATCAGGCGACGGCGGAGCTGATGATCCGCTTTTACCGGGAGCTCGCCGACGGCAGCGAGCCCGACGCCGCCCTGCGCGCCGCCCAGCTCCATCTCCTGTCGGGCTCGGCTCCCTCGCCGCGCGCGGGCGACTGGGAGCTGCCTTACTACTGGGCGGCATTCCAACTTTCGCGCTAGCTCCACCACCATCTCGCCGCCGGGCGCGAAGGCGGTCCCGTCGTGTATGCGCGGCCTTGCCGCGACCCGACTGGACAGAGAAGCGTCAGGGCGCCACCAGCCCTCAGCGACGGGAGTTTCGGCCATCGGTCGCCACTTGGGACGCGTCTCCATCCCATGACCCGCGCAGGGTCGCAGAAACCGCCTGCACCGGCCGCTTGCACGACCACAGCGACGTCCACTTGACGATTATCGCCAAAGTCCCTTAAACTCAGCTAAGTTATAGGCGCGGCTGCATATGCCGCCGAAGAGCCCCAGCGATCTGACGCGCGTTGAACGACGCGCCGGCGTCGGGTTCGGGGCTCAGCGCGAGACGGTTGGGCGAATATCCAAAAGTTAGCAGGACGAAGGGTCGTGCTCGACTTTGATGCGCCCATTGAACCGGGAAAGGCAGCAGCGGGGGTTGCGCTCGGCGACCGAATGGAGAGGCTTGGGGAAGTCGGAGACTCCAGGAGGCGCGGGTTGCATGGGCTATACGAGTTCACCGTGGTCGGTCCAGTCTGCGTATGGGCGAAGGGCGGCGTCATCGATCAGATCGGCGTGCGAGGTGGGTATACGGGCCGTATTGAAGGGACAGCGGTCGGGATTGGTGCCACGATCCAGCAGGTTGCGGAAGAGATCGGTCCGGTTGTTGAGGATGACGAGGACAACCTCATTGTGGCGGATCTACTCGGTCTCTGCTTCGAAACCGAGCGTTGGCGAGGTGTGTCTGGACGCGAGACGGTCGGGGAGAATCTGGATGCGAGAGTCACGGAGATCTACGTGTTCCAAGTGGATGGACTCGACCAGCCAACGAACCCGCCTCACGGGCCACCCTTCGCGTGCCGGTGAGCGGGGCGGACCGTTAGCGGCACAGAGGTCGTAGCGTCACCATTGTGGCGTGAACTATGAAGCGACGCAACGTGATCTTTGGAAGCCGTACAAAGTGACCGGAGAAGTCGTACAGTAGTGAAATCCTCGACGGACAAACATTCTTGGAAGTTGCGGGGTGGTCCAGCGGGGCTCCACGTATTCAACCGTACCACCGGCCTGAATGTCCTCATCGACGAGATCTCTGTTCCGGCCTCACTCTACTCGCGGGCGCCTCGTCAGGTCTCGATTGCGCTGACGAACCGATGTGACTTGTCTTGCCCTCATTGCTATGCGCCGAAGTCTCGAGACGAACTTCGCTGCGGCGTGGTCACGCGCTGGCTCGCCGAGCTTGATGCAAACGGCACTCTCGGAGTCGGCTTTGGCGGGGGTGAGCCCACGCTCTACCCAGAATTCGCCAGCCTGTGTCAGCACGCGGCGCGCAAAACGCAGCTCTCGTTGACGTTCACGACCCACGGCCACTACATCGACGATGCGATGGCCGGTGAGCTACGCGGCAGTGTCCACTTCATCCGCGTGAGCATGGATGGTGTCGGAGAAACCTACGAGGCCATCCGGCGGCGTTCGTTCGCTGACCTGCTCGCACGCATGAAGCACGTGCGAACCATTGCGCGCTTCGGCGTCAACATCGTCATCAACGAGCGCACGCTGTCTGACCTTGACAAGGCAGCTTCCATCGCGGCCGACGTCGGGGCTTGTGAGCTGCTGCTCCTCCCGCAGATGGCGACCCGAAGGTGCTCTGGGGTCGACGACGACACACTGGAGGGGCTGCGACGATGGGTAGATGCCTACCGAGGTAACCTGAAACTCTGCATCAACGAGGGTAGCGCCGAGGGGTTCCCGACCTGTGACCCGCTGGAAAAGGAGCGCGGCCTTCGCGCCTACGTCCACGTCGATGCCACCGGCGTGCTGAAGCCGAACTCGTACGCTGTGGAGGGTGTGCCCATCGGTGATGGAGGTGTGCTGAGCGCGCTTGGCCGACTTGCTCAGAACCTCGCGGAGGAGGACCTATGAAGATCTGGTACGAGCACGGCTCCGAGCACTCCGCGAATCTGGTGATGATCGGTCACTTCAAGGACGCGACCGAAGCGATGAAGGCAAGAGAGGTCATCGACGAGTTGACGAACCAGGCGGTGGAAGATCACGACAAGGGCGCGCTCGTCTTCGGCAGCCCTTCGGAACGGTATGGCGACGCGATGCTCGACCTGCTGGGACGCCTGAACGTCGCGTCGATTGGACCGCGAGAACTTGAGCAATTCCTCTACGATGTCAGCGTGAAGGTCGAGGGCAGCAAGATAATCCTCACGACGGAGGAGGTCGATATCTCTGCGTTTTTCAAGGTCATGTTTGATCGCGGAGCGCGCGTCGAGGTCTACTCGGCTCACAACCATCCCGACACCGAATACGGGAGAGGGCGTTGAACGTGGAGCCGACATGCCAGAGCTGAACTGGGACGCCTTCACGAGATTGCCAGGGAGCGCCGAGAAGAACTTCGAAGTGCTCTGCAGGGGCATTGTGCGCCGCAACTTCGGCAGCCACGGCGTGTTTCGTGCCCTCGCAAACCAGCCAGGCGTCGAGTTTCATCTCAAGCTCGATCAGCATTGCGACGCGCTCGGCGATCCTGGTCGCTGGTGGGGCTGGCAGTGCAAGTGGTACGAGCTGCCAGCCAACGGCGCACTCGGAGCGACTAGAAAGCACGCTATCGAAGATGGGGTCCGTAAGGCGGAGGCCCACATTGCGGGGCTCACGGACTGGGTCTTATGGACGCGCCGCACGCTGACCAAAGAGGACCAACGGTGGTTCAACGGACTGTCATCGGAGATGAAGCTTCACCTCTGGACTGCTGACGAAGTCGATATCTATCTCGCGGGGCAGGCTGGCGTTCTGCGCAGCACCTATTTCGGCGAGCTGGTGCTGACGCCGGACATCCTGCGGGAACGGCACGAGCAGGCCGTCGCTCCGATTCGCGCGAGGTGGCAGCCTGACGTTCACCACGTGGGCGAGGCGGAACGCGACCTGCGCCGCATGCTCGGTGAATCGGAGTCGTGGGACGCGCTCCGCGTGCTGTCGGTGGAGCTCCGCGAGCATGCGCAGGCCGTAGAGGCAGCTCCACCGGTGCCTGAGCCGTTTGCGTCGTTGCTGACGGGGGTGGTCGCAACCTCGAGGCAGTCTGCGGATGCCCTTGACCGGGTCGCCGAGGGTATCCGCAGCGGTGATCTCGACTTGCTTCGCGATGAGGTCAGCTCGCAGCCGCGCGCTTTACCTTTCAACGTAGCGACAGCCCCTCGGAGACTGCGTTCTGGCAATCACCGAGCCGGTCTGTACGCGACGAACGCCGTCGCCGGATGCCGCGACACCGTGCGCTTGCTCGGCGATGTCGAGATCGCGTTTTCGTCCCGCATCGCCGCGGTTCTGGCGCCAGCGGGCTGTGGGAAGACGCACCTCGCGGCGCAGCTCACGGCAGGCGGTGCTTTGCGCCCGCACGGCGTGCTGCTACATGGCCGCGACCTACACGCGAACCACACCCTCGACGACTTGGCCCGCGGGGTGTCGATCGCGGCTCAGCCTGTTCCGAGCATGGAATCCCTGCTCGCAGCGGTAGATGCCGCCGGGCAGCGCGCTCGTCATCGGTTGCCCGTGGTCATCGACGGGCTCAACGAGTCGGAAGATCCACGGGCATGGAAGCCATTGCTTGCGTCGTTGGAGGCGACGCTCGGAAGGTATCCCTACGTGCTGCTGGTCTGCACGTTGCGGCCTGAGTTTGTGGGCGACGCGCTTCCCGATGGGACGCGTCGCGTCGAGATCAGCGGCTATGGCGCCGAAGCCGTCGAGGCAATTCGTCAGCACTTCGACTACTGGAAGATCGATGCAACCGATGCCTCGTTGCCGGGATTCCTGCGACATCCTCTGACCCTGCGGCTCTTCTGCGAGGTGACGAATCCGAAGCGGCAGAAGGTCGTCGGCGTCGACGCGATGCCGGGGTCTCTGACTGCACTCTTCGACCGTTACCTGGAGCAAGTAGGCAATCGGGTCGCTGAGCTAGCACCTCGAACGCACCGGTACTTTGCGCAGGACGTGCGCACGGCGCTGGCGACCATCGCCAACAAGCTGTGGGACTCGCGAGCTCGATCCATCGACCTCGACGAGCTGCGGCAAGTCCTCGGTGACGCGCAGCGTCCGTGGGACCAGAGCCTCGTGCGTGCGCTGGAGCATGAGGGGATCCTGCTCCGTATGCCTTCGAACGGGAACGGTGCTTACGTCCCCGCGTACGATCTGCTCGGCGGCCACATCATCGCCAACGCACTACTCGCAAGGCACGGGCAGCTCGGCTTCGAGACGTGGATTCGCGAGTCTTCCACGATGACCTTGTTGGCCGGCGACTACGACGTTCGCCATCCACTCGCCGACGATGTCGTGTTGTCGTTGGTTGGGCAGCTCCCTCGGCGATTTCACTCTAAGCAGCTCTGGCAGTTGGTTGTCGAGCCGCTGCGTGGCCGTGCTCTGCGGTCGGCAGCCGGACTCGAACCGGCTTTTCTCGACGCGGCGACCGTCGACGCGCTGCGTGAGCTCGTGCGCGATGGCGACGCCGAGCTTCTCGATCGTCTCTGGGATGTACGAGGCACGGCGGGCCATCCGCTCAACGCCGACACGCTAGACGGCGTGCTGCGGCCTCTGACAGTGGCAGACCGTGACCTTCGGTGGACGGAGTGGCTTCGAAGCAACCAAGACGAAGTACTCCGCGACCTCGAGCACCTCGAGCGGCGCTGGCGGCCGAGGCAACCGCGCGCGGGTGATCGGCTACGTGCCCGCTGGGTGATGTGGACGCTCACGAGCACAGTCCGGCGGTTGCGGGACCAAGCGACGCGCGCGCTCTATTGGTTGGGACGCGTCGATCCCGAAGGGCTTTTCGAATTGACCATCGACTCGCTGGCCGTGAATGACGCCTACGTGGGTGAGCGCATGCTCGCAGCGTCGTACGGTGTCGTGATGAGCTACCAGGATGCGGACGCCGACTTCGCAAACTACCTGAAGCCGTTTCTCGAGAAGCTTGCAACAGTGCTCCTGGGGGCGTCGGCAACCGCTCCGACGCACCACTACCTCGCGCGGCTCTACGTACGGGGCATCGTCGCGTTGTCGGCGAAGTTCTACGCGTCCTCACTCCCCGGCTCTTTCCGAGACATGTGGTCGTTCGCCACGCCTCCCCCGGTCCAGCCGCTCGCCAACGGCGATGCAGGAGCCGACGAGGCAGGGCGGACGCTCCAGATGGACTTCGAGAACTACACTCTGGGGAGGCTGTTCGACGACCGTGGCAACTACGACATGAACCATGTGGGCCACCAAGCGGCCGTGGCCCACGTGCGAGGAGTTGTGTGGGCGCTCGGATGGCGAACAGCGACCTTCGAAGCGCTGGACGGCAGGATCGCGGAGGACGCGTATCGGTACGGGGGCCGTGGGAATCGGCCACATGCAGAGCGCTACGGTAAGAAGTACGGCTGGATCGGCTTCTTCACGTACGCCGGAGTACTCGATGAGCGTGGGCTGCTCCTACGCGAGAGTCGCCCGTTCTCAGACGTCGACATCGATCCATCATTCCCGGAGGAACCGCCCACCGATGGGGATGCCTCAGTTCCCAAGGCATGGCTGTCGCCGACCGTTGAGAGCCACGAGAGCTGGATACGAGAGGGCACCACGTCGGTACCGCGCAGCCTCCTTCGCCGGGAGACGATCGGTGAGCATCATGGACCGTGGATCGCCGTACACGGTCATGTGAGCACCGGCGACAGGGTCCTTGGGCGCTATGCGTGGGCCTTCATCTCCGGTTTGGTGGTTTCCAAAAAGAGCGCGCCGCAACTCGTGGCCGCACTGATGGCTGGGACGCGACCGTGGGCGGCTCGTGACGTTCCAAGCGACCATTACACGTTCGCGGGGGAGATCCCCTGGCACCCGGTTTTCGCCGCCGAAGGGCTCGCCGAGCAGGCGTACTGTGAGAACGTTCGCATCGGCGCTGGCAGCGTGGAGGTCGAGGTCCTCGCGCACGACTACGCTTGGGAGAGCTACCACAGCGAGATGAACCAGGCCGGGAGCGCACGGGTTCCATCGCATCCCTTCTCTGCTCACTTCGAACTCCGCGGCGCCCCACAGACCTTCGACCAGTTTCTCGCCGACGGAACTCGGGCCACGATCACGCTCAGCGGTGTCGACGGACTCGACGCAGACATCGTCTACGTTCGCGAGGATCTGCTTTGTCAGTACGTGGACGAACGCACCTTCGTGTGGTTCACGTTCGGCGAGCGAGAACTCCGCCCCTATCCCCCGTCAGCACCAGAATGGCTCGTGGATGCTCAGCGGCAGCAGGCAGGCGCGTGGTGCGAGGTGCTAACCGAGGCAGACCTCAAGCAGAGTGCGAGACTGCCTGGGAAGAAGGCAGGTGAGCGGCAGTCGGCAACGACGATCACGGCGAAGAAGCCATCCGCCAAGAAGGTCCCGAAGCGAGGTGTATCCAAGAGTGCGAAACGGTCCGGGAGGAAGTCGTGACCAGGCCGCCCGGCAGTTGCCTGTGGAGTCGGCTGCTGACAACCGGTTGCAGCGGAGGGCGCTACGCGCCGTCGCTGAACCGTAGTGTTACCTCCCGGTTTCTGCGGGCACTCGACCCATAAAGCGGCCGATATCGTCGTTGAGTTTGTTGTTACGGGTAGCGTCGGTCTACTGCTCGTCCTGGCGCTCGGCGCTATCGTGGGCTTTCCACTTGAGATCGGTTCGATTCTGCGGGACGAGGCGTTCTCGAAGGCGGTCGCGGGAGTCCTGGCTCTTCCGGCGGCCTTCTTTCCGACCGCCGAGCCCGGACTCGCGTTTCGTCGGACCACTCGATCACTGCGGCCGGCCGCGGCTGTAGATCGTGACGGAGCCGCTCGTCATCCCCCAGCCGGGCTCCTGGGCGAGGCTGATGGTCGCCTCGCCGTTCGGTGGGATCTCGAGATCTCTCGCGGTGGGCGCCTGGATCCTCATCGCGCCGAAGTCGGTCGTGCCCTCGGAGACCGCACTGTGAGTGCGCCATGATCAGGACGGAAGCGTAGATAGCAGCGAACTCCTTTTGCATGTCGTACCTTCTTCTCATATCCGTTGGGCGCGCTACGGCACCGTCGCCGACCACTGCGAGGTGTCGCCGCTCTCGAAGCCGTCGGCGAAGATCACCAGTCCGATGGTGATGCGACCGTCGACGGTGGCCAGCCAGCCGTTGGCCACCGACTCCTCGATCAGGGCGTCGCCCGAGACCAGGCTGGTCGAGGGTGTGAGGACGAGGTCGATCAGGTGGCCTTCGGGGGCCCCCGGAGCGACCTCCACTAGCAGCCGGCCGATCTCATCGCCCGGGGCCGGCGCATCGAGGGTCAGGGTCAGCGGAGCCGTGGCCTCGGAGAAGAAGCGCAGCACTACCGCGTGGCCGCCGCCGTCGGTGGTCACCGGGAAGACCGGTGTCAGGCCCGCCGTGGCGCCGCTCGCCTGCCACCCGAGGGAGAGCACGTGGGTGGCGGGGACCGCGTCGACCCGTAGGCCGAACGCCTGGATCTCGCCTCCCGCCCCGGCGCCTTCGTCGAGCGGCGTGCCCGCGAGGTCGCGGACGTAGAGCGGCACCTCGACCACCGTCCCCGGGCCCGCCTCCACCTGGCCGAGGGTCACGGCGTCCTGCACCCCCTGCTCGGTGGGCGGCTCGGCGAGCTGCGGCGGCGGGCCGCCGCCGTGGACGTAGTTGATGAGGTAGAAGATGTCCGCCACCGTCACCTGGCCGTCGCCGTTGGCGTCGGCGTCGCAGATGGGCGCCGGGCCGCCCTCGAAGAGGAAGGCGATCAAGAAGAAGATGTCGGCGTTGCTGGCCGCCACCTGGCCGTCGCAGTTGGCGTCGCCGGCGATCGTCGAGACGGTCACCACCGGACAGCCGGCCGACTCGAGGAACGCGCCGTTCATGGCGCGTAGCTCGTAACCGAGCGCCGGGGCGTCGATCGGGGCGCCTTCGTCGGTGAAGCTCGTGGTGTCGTCGAACAGCTCGGCGATCATCCGGCCGTCGCGGTAGAGGTCGTAGCGCCAGATGCCCGACTCGGCGTCGCCCGCAGGGCCCCAGGCGAACTGGACCCGGCCGTCGGCCACCGAGAGGGTGGGGGCGGGGCAGCTCGGCGGCGAGCTGTCGTCGAGACAGCCGGTGGTCGCCAGGTGGGGTTCGCGGAGCTGGGTCCAGGTCAAGGCCAGGCCGTTGCCGGCGTCGGCCACCGAGTCGGCGAAGCCCCGGTTGGTGTAGCGGCGCACGGCGAGGTGCACGGTGCCGTCGATCTCGACCTGGTCTTCGAGCACTCCGCGGCCCGAGAACGAGCCGCCGCCCGAGGAGAGGATCCTGAAGCGGTCCCCTGCTCCACGCACCACCGCCCGGCTGGGCAGGTTCTCGACACTCAGGGACAGCTCGGCGGTGACCGGCGCTCCGGTGAGGTCGAAGATCCGGAAGTAGACCTCGTTGCCGGGGGGATCGACCCCCTGGTCGACCATCCACGCCGCGCCCACCAGCCGCTGGCCGGTGACCGGGTCGAAGGTGAAGCCGCTCGCGAACGGGGCGTGCAGGATGCCGAAGGTGGTGAGCGGCACCTGGTCGGCGACCACGGCGCCGAACGGATCGACGAAGCCGAAGTAGAGGTCCGGCGTGCCGGCGTCCCACTGGCGCCAGAGGAGGGCCCAGCCCGTGCCGGTCCAGTGGACGCCGGGGTTGGGACCGACCACGCTGGTGCCCAGGAGGACCGGTGCGCCCAGCGGGTTGCCGTTCGGGTCCAGGCGCCGGAACGCCAGCCGGCCGGCTTGGAGCCAGGCGACGCCGTACTCCTCGCCGCTCCAGGCGAGGGAAGCGATCGGGCCGCCGCCGGCCCCGGTGGCCACCTCGACCTCGGGGGTCAGCGCGCCGCCGCCAGCGTCGAAGCGCTGGAAGACGACGGTCTGCCCGGTGTCCTTGTAGGCGATGGCGAAGCTGTCGCCGACCCCGACCAGCGCCGGCACGTTGAACAGCTCGCGGCCGCTCACCGGGGAGAGTTCGAAGGTGACGCTGCCGTCGCCGGCGAACCCCCGCGCGTAGAGCTGGTTGGTTCCGGTGGGCGCGCGGTCGGTCCAGGCGGCGACGAAGCCGGCGCCGAGAGGAGCCGTGACCGCCCGTCCCGCGCCGCCGGCGAAGGTCGCCTCCCCGCCGGTGTGGCAGCAGGTGAGGTCGCTGGGGCCGTGCAGCACGCCCCCGGTCACCGGGTCGGCCACCGCGCCGCCGAGCTCCTGGGAACCCTGGCGGTTCTCGCCCCAGGCGGCGAAGAGCGAGCCGCCTCCCACGGCGCCGCGAGTGAGGAAGGAGTCGTGCCCATCGACGGCGCTGAGCAACTGGCGGCGGCGGCCGCCGACCTCCACCGGCGAGCCGGCGGCGTCGGTGAGGATCATCCCCGCCTCCCAACCGCTGGCGTAGGTGAAGCTGGTGGTGAGCACTGCGAATCCGCCTCCCGGGCGCAGGGAGAGCTGCGGCAGCTCGTCGTAGACCGGCCAGGGATCGCCGGGCAGCTCGGGGTCGAAATCGTCGGAGATGCGGACCGGAACGCCGATCGGCACCCCGTCGCCGCCGACCCGCTGGAGGTACAGGGCCTCCTCTTCGCCGTCCACCGTGGGGACGTTGACGCTGTGGACCGTCCACGCCACTGCCCACTGAGCCCCGTCCCAGGCCACGTCGCTGTAGAAGGCGTTCTGGTCGGGGCCGGCCGTCC
>Ga0302046_10005518_pt1 | contig 11128 bp, 8 predicted proteins | sample RVTome_11_FD_200261 | JGI IMG/M metagenome (GOLD analysis project Ga0302046, IMG submission 200261) | Soil microbial communities from uranium-contaminated site in the Upper Colorado River Basin, Wyoming, United States - RVT147D111 (version 2) ... | reverse complement strand
GCCCGCTCGGGCTTGCCGGCGCCCAGGCTCTGCCCGACCAGCGTCGCCGCCGCGTTGCCCAGGCCCCACGAGGGGAGGATCGCGAAGACGATGATCCGGATCGCGATCGTGTAGCCGGCGAGCGCGGCGCTGCCGAAGAGCGCGAGGATGCGCACGAGCCCGAGCCAGCTCGCGGTCGCGATCAGGAACTGGACCACGCCGCCGATCGAGAGCCGCACCAGGCGCAGCGTGACCGCGCGGTCGAAGCGCATGCCGGCGGCGCTCAGCTTGATCCGCCCCTGGCGCGAGAACAGCACCCAGAGCTGGAACACGACGCCGGTGCCGCGGCCGATCGCGGTCGCCACCGCCGCCCCGGTCAGCCCCAGCTCGGGAAACGGCCCGAGGCCGAAGATCAGGCACGGGTCGAGCGCGAGGTTGATCAGGTTGGCGAGCCAGAGCGCGCGCATCGCGATCGCGGCGTCGCCGGCGCCGCGGAAGATCGCGTTGTTGAGGAACAGGAGCACGATGACCGCGGAGGTCGAGAAGATCACCGCCGGGTAGCCCCAGCCGGCCGCGACCAGCTCCGGCGAGCCGCCCATCAGGCGCAGGAGGTCGCGCGCGAAGAACAGGCCCACGATCGCGACCGCCGCAGAAACCGCGAGCCCGAGCCAGATCGCCTGCGCCGCCGCCACCGCCGCGCCGCGCTCGTCGCGCTCGCCGACCCGGCGCGCGACCATCGCGGTGGTCGACATCGCGAGCCCGATCGCGACCGCGTAGACCAGCGTCAGCACCCCTTCGGTCAGCCCGACGGTGGCGACCGCGTCGGCGCCCAGGCGGGCGACGAAGAAGACGTCGACCACCGCGAACACCGACTCCATCGACATCTCGAGCACCATCGGCACCGCGAGCAGCAGGATCGAGCGGCCGAGGCTGCCGCGGGTGTAGTCCTGATGGCTGCCGGTGAGCGCCTCCCACACCGAGCGCCAGAAGCCGCGCCCGGCCGCGAGGTCGCCGGCGTCATCGGCGTCGTCGGCCTCGGGCGCTTGCGCGGGCGGATGCGGCGCGCCCGCCTCCTCGGCCGGAGGCGGCGCGCCGTGCGGATGGGACGGGTCTTCCTCGGCGGAGCGCATCAGCGGGGATACGTGCGGCGGGCCGCGGGGGTTCGCGGCGCGCCGCAGCATATCCCCGGCGGGGCGACGCCGGATACGATCCGGAACCGGACGCACCGGGGAGACACGACCATGCCCGACGACGCCGCTCCGCCCCCCGCCCGGCCGCGCATCGACGCCCGCGCCGGACGCCCCGCCCCCGCCGCCGCATCCCCCGGCGAGCGCACCCGCGTGCGCCGGCTCGCCGAGCGCGGCGCCTACGACCGCGCGAGCCTCGAGCGCATCCTCGACGAGGGGCTGGTCTGCCACGTCGGCTTCACCGGCGACGACGGCCAGCCCTACGTCATCCCGATGGCCTACGCCCGCCAGGGCGACCGGCTCCTGCTCCACGGCTCGGTCTTGTCGCGGCTGCTGCAACGCGCCGCCGACGGCGTCCCGGTATGCGTCACCGTCACGCTCCTCGACGGCCTCGTCCTCGCCCGCTCGGTCTTCCACCACTCGATGAACTATCGCTCGGCGGTGGTCCTCGGCCGCGCGACGCCGATCCGCGACCGCGCCGAGAAGCTCGCCGCCCTCGAGGCGCTGGTCGAGCACCTCGTCCCCGGCCGCACGGCCGCCGCCCGCGGCCCCTCCGACAAGGAACTGGCGGCGACCGAGATCGTCGCCGTCCCCCTCGACGAGGCCTCGGTCAAGCTCCGCACCGGCCCGCCCAAGGACGACCGCCGCGACCTCGCCCTCGACGTCTGGGCGGGGGTGGTGCCCCTGCATCTCTCCGCCGGCGCCCCCGAGACCAGCCCCGACGGCAAGCCCGGGCTGCCAGTGTCCCCGGCGGCGGCCCGCTGGCGGCACGGCGGCGTGAGGGAAAACGGTCACGAGGCGCGGCCGCCTCTGCTAGAGTGAGGACCGATCTCGATCCCACCGGCTGCCGAACGGCCCGAGTGAGAAGAGGATGCCCATCGACTGTTTCGAGGGTCTGCGAGCCGTTCTCGCGGAAATCAACGCCGCGCGCCGGCAGCCCAATGTGACCATTGCGGACGCGGTCCGGCTCGTGCGTGGCCGCCTCCAGGAGATCGTTGAGGAGGCGTCAAGCAGTGATCCCGAGGTCGTTCCAATCGCCGTCAGCCTGATCAACTTGCTGACGGACTGCAGCCGCGGTGCGGTCCCGGCGGAGACCGCTGAGCAGGCCCTCGACGCGCTGGAAGAGGAGCTTTCGGCGGAGTCCCTCGTGAGCCACGTGCTCTTCGGCGCGGAGATCAACCTCGCCACGGAGTCCGGCGATCAACGGGCCTGCTCGCTCCTGCGCTGGGAGACTTTCTGCGACCACTACGCCGACCGCTACGGCTACCCGAAGAAAGGCGATGCTGCTCAGGCCAAGCTACGGTCGCGCATCGCAGGCGGTCGGCTCCAGGTGCCGAAGAAGGACCTGCACCTCGACGGCGCCAATCATCTCGTGTGGTTCACGGACGAAGGTCAACTCCGCGAGTCCTGTTGCGAGCTGGGGGCAGAGGATCGAATCGACGGCACCCGAGCCTATGATCAGCTCGCCCTCGACTGGTCCAGGCGCTGGGAACGATACGGCCCGGCCGGAGAAGGCATCTCTAGCACGATCCTGATCCTCCTGAGCTTGCTCCGACGCCAGGAAGCCGAACGCGGGCTCCGGATGCCGACGGCGGTGGACGCCTGGGGCTTCCTTCCCTTCGCACCGGGAGCCCTCGGCGGCGGACGTGCCTGGCCCGTGGTCGGCAGCCGGACCATCAATCCAATGACGGGCGACGAAGGCCTTCCCGAGGGAGTGCACGGGCCTCTGGACCTGCTACCCGGCGAGAGCTGCTTCGTCGGGCCGTGCGGTGAAGTGCGCAAACAGCCGCCCGACCGCGTCGCCGAGTGCGGCCGAGACATCATCGCGCGCGCTCTCGCGCGACTCGCGGCCGTCTGATAAGCTCATGAGCGACGAACCAGTCCATCCTGCCGTTTCGGAGCTGGACGAAACCGAGCTCGCTCCCTGGCTGGCGGCCTTCTTTGACGCGCCCGCCAGCCTCGCCGCTCCCTACGGGTACCGTGTCCCCCTCCTTCGTGCGGGTGAATCCCCCTACACCTGGCTCCGCGACCAGTTCCGTCGCGTCCAGGGGAGGCGCGGGCTCCCGGGCAAGATCCGGCGGTCTGTGGTCGAGGTGATCAGGAGCACGGCGGCCCGGGGACCGGTCGAGGCTCCGCAGCAGGTCCTCGGCCTCCTGCTCGAGGTGGCCGGAAGCTGTGGTTTCTCGGAGATCAGCGAGATCCTGCGCGGCTGGGTCCAGAACGACTTCTACCGAACCGAGACCTACCGTTTGCAGCGACAAGAGATCACTCTTCGTCGGATCGCCTGGAACCTGCTCATCGCTTGGCACAAAACGGAGGGTCTGGAGGACGAGCTGAGCCGCGACCTCGAACGGCCCGATCTCGATTGTGAGGCGCTCTGCTTCGGCGAGTTGGGGCGCCTGGACTCGCAGCAGGCGATCGCCCGGATCCCAAAGCTGCTGGAGCTGCCGGAGCCATACTGGCGCGAGGCGCTCTGGAACTTCCTGTCGACCCTCGGAGCGGAGCAGGCGGTGACCGCCAACTACCGCGAAGGTTGGGGAGAGTGCTTCGCAGCGATCGTGTGGGATACAGTCCGCGCCGACCACCTGCAAGAAGAGTCGAGCTTCAAGGAGGTGCTCGGCGAGGCCGGCATCCGTTGTTGGGTCGAACACACCGTCGTCCACCTGCGGGTCGTCGGATCAGGCGTCAAGGGACTCGATCTGGACGTCGACCTCTACCGACACAGAGCGAGCGAAGAGATCGCACGTCAGATCAATGAAGCGTTCCGCAGCGACAAGACAGGGCCGTCCTCATGAACGGAAAAGTCGCCGTCCTGACACGGAAGATCGAGCGGATCCTCAGTTCTTCCTATGACTGGAACGCCTGGCACGGCGCCCTGGATACCCTCCTTCACCTGGAGCGTGAACCGAGCAACCGGCGCCTGTTGTTCTGTGTCGATTCCAGCGAGGTGGTGGAGTTCCTTCGGCCAGCCTCGCTCCTGCGTGATGACGTCACCTATCCTACCCTGCTGGACCTCTCATTGCTGAGCATCTTCCGCCCCAGCGGTCACTGCTTCATCTTGCCTCATCATCAAAAAGAACTTGAGGGGAAGCGGCGTTCCTGGGCAGACCGGCTTCGACAGATCGAGCTTCGGGTTACGCTGGTCCATGATGCGTTGACCAAGCTGAAGAGCAAGTTCGAAGAACTCGACCGCGGCGCAGATGAGCAGATGCTCGATGAGTTCGTCCAGTTCATCCTGCGGGAAAGAGGCGTCTTCCTTGGCCTCTTCTTCGGGCCGACGTTGGGGAGGCACCGGACCCTCGACTGGCTCCGGGACCGGTTGAGCGTCCTGGGCGCCGGTCGTCTGGACCTTGAAGAGGGCTGGTTCTACCGGCCCGACGAGGACCGGATCAACGAGTGGTATCAGCGTCTCAAGAAGGCGAAGAGTGCGGGAGGTCCGGCCAGCCATCTCATCGACGCGCACGCCCTGCATTTGCTCGAGCAATTGAACGAAGCCCTTCCCGACGACCAGTATCTGATTCTCTACACTCACAGCAACAAGGTCTGGCAGGCGCTCGACGACTGGCGGAGGACTGAACCCAAAACGCTCCAGAAAAAGGGGGTCTCGCTGATTCAGTGGCCCCACGTGGCTCTGGTCAAGCAGCTCCTCGCCGAGTCCAGCGCGAGCGGGGACGCCGAGACCCTGAGGAAGAGGCTGATCCTCGAGAGAGAAAGGGCGCAGAGCTTGCGCGACCTTCGCCGGCGGGTGGAGCAAGAAATCCTCCCTTACCTGGAGCAGGAGGACCTGGGCAAGCTCGACCTCCAAGAGGTCTCGCAGCTCGTGGCGAAACTCGAACAGGACCTGAGAAAGCTCGACTCGGTGGCCAACGACCGTCAGCGGCTCGAGAGGCTCCAGATGGCTTTGGAATCCGATTTCTCGCCGGAGGAGGCCCCGCTGCTGACCGAGCTCATGGCCGCCCTGAGGGGCAACAAGCGGAAGATGCTGCAGGAGATCCTGCAGCAGAAGCGAACTGCGTTGCTGGCGGACCTACGGGACCTGCAGCAGGGGCTCTCGGTGGCGGCCTCGACCACCCCCGACCCCTCACTCTCTTTTATTCAGTTACCGGAGGAACCTACATCTCCTGTACGCGCGATTCTCCGCAGCAAGCCCGGCGGCACGGCGTATGTGATGAGCTTCCAGGACGATCGTGTGGAAGCTCACCTGATGCGCCTGCAGGAGCTCCTGAGAACCTTGGACACGGCGAAAGATAGGACGCATCGAGAGAGGATCAGTCTCGATTTGCAGAGGGAGATGTATCAGTGTGAGGTACGGCTGGGAGGAGTCCCGGAGTTCCATTTGCTGCTGGCCACCGTCTACAGCAGCCGCCAGATGTGGTTCCAGGCGTTCGATGCCGCCGACCAAGGCCTCAAGAAGCTGTGGCCGGAGAGAGATCCCGAGAGGGATGGAACACCATCGCGGGAGCGGGCCTGGGCGATCACCGAGCTGCTGTTGGTGAAGGGCCTGGCGTTCCTCGAGTGGACCCGCGAGCGCTATGCCGACCTCAAGGTCGTCACCGCCGACTTCCTCGGCGAGGCGGCGGAGCTGTGCCGAACATCGTTGCGCCTGCAGCAGAAGTGGACCTCGATCCTCGATCGGCCACCGCAACCCGACCCTCGCTGCCTGCGCGAGCTGGCGACGATCTATGGCACCTGCGCCGAGTTAGGTATTCCACTCAAGGTCCAGGCCGAGGACTGGCTGCTGGCAAGCCTGCCGTCAGAGCTTGAGCCCACCTTGCCCGATCTGTTTCTCGCCTTCTCCAGGGCGGCCTATCGATGGGGGCGATGGGGTCGGGACGAAGATAGAATGAGGGTCTACTATCAAAACAGCCTTCTCTACGCCCTCACGAAACGCGACCACGACACGGACATCGAGGAGCGCCAGGAGCTCGCTGGGTTGTTCGCGAGAGCGGAGGAGACGAGGGAGGATCCGAACTTCCTCGATACGCTCGCCTGGCACCACTACGTACTGGCCATGCGGGACAAAAGACAGGGCGTGCACCATGCACCGGGCATCCAGCGGGCTAAAAAGTATATTGGGCAAGCTTGGAAACGGGTGCGCAAACACCATCGTTACTTTCACTGGCTGATCGCAGGCCATCGCGAGGCGATCCTCGAGGAGGCTGAGATCCTCGGGCTCGGGAATAATCGCCAGAACATAGGCGAAGAAGAGGCCGTCCACCGCCCGGGGCAAGGAAGCCACGGGCCCAAGGGAGGTCGAGAATGAGCGGAACCGTCGTCCTGATCGTCCTGATCGTCGTGATCGTCGTCCTGATCGTCTGGGCGGTCGGCATCTACAACCGGCTGGTCGGCCTGCGCAACCGGTTCAAGAACGCGTTCGCGCAGATCGACGTCCAGCTCAAGCGCCGCTACGACCTGATCCCCAACCTGGTCGAGACCGTCAAGGGCTACATGAAGTACGAGCGCGAGACGCTCGAGGCGGTGATCTCGGCGCGCAACACGGCGTCGACCGCGGCCCAGCGCGCGGCCGCCAACCCGGGCGACCCGTCGGCGATGACCCAGCTCGCCGGCGCCGAGGGGGCGCTCACCGGCGCGCTCGGGCGCCTCTTCGCGCTCGCCGAGGCCTACCCCGACTTGAAGGCCAACCAGAACATGCTCCAGCTCCAGGAAGAGCTGACCTCGACCGAGAACAAGGTCGCGTTCGCGCGCCAGGCCTACAACGACGCGGTGATGACCTACAACACCGCGCGCGAGGTCTTCCCGGCGGCGCTCTTCGCCGGCGCCATGGGCTTCACCGCGGCGCAACTGTTCGAGATCGAGGAGCCGGCCCAGCGCGAGGCGCCCAAGGTCTCGTTCACCTGAGGTCGAGCGAAGTCCGTCCATGGACTTCTTCGCCCACCAGGACGCCGCCCGCCGCAACACCAAGCGGCTGGTCGTCTACTTCGCGCTCGCGGTCGTCGCGATCGTCGGCGCGGTCTACACCGCCGTGCGGCTGATCCTCTTCGGCGTCCTGCTCAAGCAGGGCCAGGACGTGCCGGCGTTCTGGGACCCGCAGGTGTTCACGGTCACCGCCGGGATCACCCTGGCGGTGATCCTCGTCGGGAGCGTCTACAAGATCGTCGCCCTGCGCCAGGGCGGCGACGCCGTCGCCTGGATGCTCGGCGGGCGGCTGCTCGATCCCGCGACCACCGACCTCGCCGAGCGGCGCCTGCTCAACGTGGTCGAGGAGATGGCGATCGCCTCCGGCGTCCCGGTGCCGCAGGTCTACGTGCTCGACAAGGAGAAGGGGATCAACGCGTTCGCCGCCGGCTTCACGCCCCAGGACGCGGTGATCGGGGTCACCGACGGCACCGTGCGCCTGCTCTCGCGCGACGAGCTGCAGGGGGTGATCGCGCACGAGTTCAGCCACCTGCTCAACGGCGACATGCGCCTCAACCTGCGGCTGATCGGGGTGCTCCACGGCATCCTGGTCATCGCCCTGATCGGCTACATGATCCTCCGCTCGCTGCGCTTCTCGGGCGGCGGCCGGAGCAGCAAGAAGGGCGGCGGCGGGGTGATCGCGATCCTGCTCTTCGGCCTCGCGCTCCTGATCATCGGCTGGGTCGGCGTCTTCTTCGGCCGGCTGATCAAGAGCGCGGTCTCGCGCCAGCGCGAGTTCCTCGCCGACGCCGCCTCGGTGCAGTTCACGCGCAACCCGGACGGCCTCGCCGGCGCGCTCAAGAAGATCGGCGGCTACGGCACCGGCTCCCGCCTCACCGCCCCCAAGGCCGAAGAGGCGAGCCACATGTTCTTCGGCAACGCGCTCAAGCCGCATCAGTTCGCCGCGCTCGAAACCCACCCGCCGCTCGGCCAGAGGGTCCGGAGGATCGAGCCGGCCTGGGACGGCGAGTTCGAGAGGATCGACTACCCGACCCAGTCCGCCACCGAGGCTAGGCGGGCGGCGCCGGCGGCGGAGCGGGCGGCGAAGCTGGCGGGGGCGGCGGCGGCGGCGATCGCTGCGGCGGGGGGCGCGGCCGGGGGGACGGCGGGCTTGGCCGCCGCGGTCGGTGGTGCGACCACGGGTCTGGCTGGGGCCGCGGCGGCAGGCGCGGGCGCCGGCGCCGGCGCGATCGGCGCAGGCGTTGCCGCCGCGGCGGCCGCCGGCGCGGGTGCCGGCGGGGCGATCGCCGCGGCAGGCGCCGCGGCCGCCACCGCCGACGGCTCCCCGCCGGTCACCCCCGACGAGGTGGCGGCCCGCGTCGGCACCCTGACCGAGGCCCACCTCGCCTACGCCGCCGCCCTGCTCGACCGCCTCCCCGAGCCGGTGCGCGCTGCGACGCACGAGCCCGAGGGCGCCGAGGCGGTCGTCTACTCGCTCCTGCTCGACCGCGACCCCGCGCTGCGCGAGGCGCAGCTCGGGGTGCTGCGCGAGCGCGCCGAGCCCGCCGCTTTCGAGCGCACCCTCGCGCTCCAGGCGGCGGTCGTCGGGTGCCCGGTCGAGTCGCGCCTGCCGCTCGTCGACCTCGCGCTGCCGGCGCTCGCCAAGCTCTCCCTCGGCCGCTACGAGGCGTTCCTCGCCACCGTCGACGCCCTGGTCGCCGCCGACCGCCGGATCGACCTCTTCGAGTACGCCTTGAAGCGCCTCCTCGCCTCCCACCTCGCCCCGCGCTTCCAGCCCCGCCCCCCGCACGCCGCCCACTACTACAAACTCGACCGCCTGGGCGCCGAGGTCTCCATCCTCCTCAGCGCCCTCGTCCACTCCGGCCACGCCGACCCCGACGGCGCCGCCCGCGCCTTCACCCGCGCCGCCGCCGAGCTGCCCGCCGGCATCGCCGGCCTCGCGCTCGCCCCCCGCAACGCCTGCGGCATGGCCGAGATCGACCGCACCCTCGCCGAGCTGGACCGCACCACCCCGCAGCTCAAGCGGCACCTGGTGCGCGCGGCGACCGCGGCGGTGGCCTTCGACGGGCGCGTGACGCTCGCTGAGGGCGAGCTGCTGCGGGCGGTGGCCGATGCGCTGGGCGTGCCGGTGCCGCCCTTTCTCCCCGGACAGGTCGCCGCCTGAGCAAGGACGGCGGCCTCGGCTCCGGTTCTGAATCGTGCCGGGTCTGGTTGTTGACTTTCTGACCCAAAAGTCGCATTCTCCTCCGCGTGCCGGATTGGGGGGAACGCTTCGGCGCCGACAAGGCCGAGGGCACGGTCCTCGTGCTCTTCATTCCGAGCGTCGATCGGAACGAGCTGCCGATCGACCAGGAGCGCTGGGAGTCCGAGGCCCTCACCGTGCTGGGGAACCTGTTCGGAGGCGCCACTGCATTTCCACAGGGTCGAGGCGTCTGGCGAGACGATGAGCGCGGAGGCCGACTGGTCTTCGACGCGCCGGTGATCGTCCAGTGCTACACGAGCGTCGAGGCGATTGACGAGAGCGCCGACGACCTCAGAGCGTTTCTGGTTCGCCTGGGCGAAGAGGCCCGCCAAGGCGCCGTCGGTTTCGTCATCGACCGCACCTATCTCGAAATCCGGTTCCTGGAGTGAAGGGAGTCGACATGGACCGCAAGATCGAGGAGATCTCAAGAAAGCTGGGGGCCGAGGTGATCGGCACCGTGCCGGAGTACTCCGCCGGCGCATTCGGTGTCGCCAAGCTCGCACGGACCCTCCGCCAGCGGCTCGAGCCCGGCCGCGGCAAGCGGCCCGGCCGGCCGAGCGTCTCCCACTGGAGCAAGCGTTCGAAGGTCCCGCTCGCCGCCGAGACCGAGGACCGGCTGGAGCAGCTCGCGCGGCTCCTGAGCGACGAGCACCGCAAGGTCAGCCCGATGCAGGTCGCCGCGCAGATCCTGGAGGAGGCGACTGCGAGCTACTTCTCGCACGCTGCGCCGCAGCGGCGGCGAAGGTAGTCGCCGACCCTCGCCGACCCTTCTCGGCAGGCGTATCGCGTCATACCGACCGTGACCCGGTCACTTGCGCGCGTCTTGGGCGTCGGATCGAGGCGCCGCTCCAACTTCGAGCGAGCAACGGGCGAATGTCGCAGGATGCCGTTCATACAGCTCCTGGTGTGGATTCGACTCCAGCGCAATCCGCCTCTGGCGTGATCCCCAGGCCTTGCCCGGGGGGTCTGCCAGCGCCGGCCCCTCATTTGTCATTGACAGAGTGACAGATTCGTCCTAGATTGTCCTTCCGACGATGACAATCTCCCCGGACCTCCTGCGCCAGAAGCTGGCCGAGTCGCTGGCGGCTCCCGAGCCGGCGTTGACCCGGCGGGACGTGCGGCTGCCCGGCATCCGCGGCAAGGCGCTGGCGGTGATCGGCGTGCGCCGCGGCGGCAAGACCTCGTTCCTGCGCCAGTGCCGGGCCGATCGGCTGGCGGACGGTCGTCCCGCCGAGTCTCAGGTGCTCGTGTCGCTCGAGGACGAGCGCCTGGCGGGGATGTCGGTGGCCGATCTCGGCTGGCTGCTCGACGAGCACGCCCGACAGTTCCCTGAGCTGCGCGAGGCCGGCACTATGACCGTCTACCTGGACGAGGTGCAGGCGGTTCCGGGCTGGGAGGGGCTGGTCCGCCGCCTGATGGACGCCGGGGGGGTGGAGATCTTCGTCTCGGGCTCGTCGGCCAGGCTCCTGAGCCGCGAAGTGGCGACCAGCCTGCGCGGCCGCGCGATGGAGGTGCTCGTGCTCCCGTTCAGCTTCCGCGAGGCGCTGCGCCACGCGGGGGCTGAACCGGCGAAGCCGTGGGAGCGGCTCCGCCCGGCGGAGCGCGCCGCGCTCGACCAGCGGCTGCGCCGTTACCTCGCCGAGGGCGGCTTCCCAGAGGCGCAGGGCGCCGAGCCGCGCGATCGCGCGGCGCTCCTCAACGGCTACGTGGACGTGGTCGTGCTGCGCGACGTCATCGAGCGCCACGCCGTGACCAACCCGCTGGCGCTGCGTTGGCTCGAACGCCAGCTCCTCGCCAACCCGGGCGGCGCGTTCTCGGTCAAGAAGCACTACGACGCGCTCCG
>Ga0302046_10005516_pt1 | contig 11129 bp, 6 predicted proteins | sample RVTome_11_FD_200261 | JGI IMG/M metagenome (GOLD analysis project Ga0302046, IMG submission 200261) | Soil microbial communities from uranium-contaminated site in the Upper Colorado River Basin, Wyoming, United States - RVT147D111 (version 2) ... | reverse complement strand
ACCTGATCTTCACCGTCGCTTTCCTGGGCAGCTTGAGCGGTCTGGCAGCCCTTCAATTTGAGGCGCCGGCCTGGGCAGACTATGCCTATATCCTCAAAGTCCTGACCACCATTTTGGGCGTGGCGTTGTTGATTGCCTTATCGCTCCCGCCCGTCTGGGACACTCTAATCCCGGCCTTTGACGGTGGTCTGGCCGGGGTCCTGACCGGCATCATCCTCTTGGTGATCACGGCCGTCCCTTTATTCACCCACCCGGCGACGCTGGAACAGCGTCTGACCTTCCTGACCTGGTGTCTGGGTTTCATACTCCTGGTCGCCGGCTTGTTCGAGTGGGTGACCGGTGTGCGAGCGTTCATGCCCACGGCGGCGGCGCTCTTAGCCACGGGTATCGCCGTGTCCTGGCTGATCACGGGTCTGCGCCGTCTGTCGTTGTGGCCGCTATTTTTCGGCCTGGGCCTGCTCACGTTGATTTGTTTGATTGTCCTGATGGTCTGGAGTTGGGCCTACATCGCCAGCGCCTCGATCCTGTTCGGCCTGGCCGCCGTCGTGTTCGTGATTGCGGAACGCTATCGTTCCATGTTGCAGCAGCGGGCTGAAGCCCAGCTGGAGCCACAGCCCTCGGAAAGCACGCTCGCCGTTTCTTGAGAGGCTTAGGGGGTGTAGACATTTCGGATCATGTCATCCCTTCGACAGGCTCAGGATGTACTCAGGACAGGTCTGAGTGACCATAGGGAGCGAAGAATCTCCACCGTCGTCGTGAATTCAGCCATCAACCCGGAGATTCTTCGTCGCTTCAGCCGCTTCGCTTCCTACGCTCCTCAGAATGATATGTTGCACATTGGGTTAGCACCCATCTCCAAATCGTTGAGGGTTTCACATGCATCAAAACGGCAAACGGTTTAACCGCCGGGACTTTCTCAAAAGCGCGGGCTTATTAGGCGCGGCGGCGATGGGGCTGGGATTGGCCGGCGACGTGCGCTGGTCTGGCCGGCCATGGTCCGCCGGGGCGGATCGAGCTGATCCGGGCTCGCCCAGACGTTACAATGCCCCGGCCGTGCAGAACGGCAAAGATGAATACGATTATATCGTCATCGGGTCCGGGGCCGGGGGTGGGCCGGTGGCGGCCAACCTGGCCCGGGCCGGGTTCGAAGTCCTGGTCCTGGAAGCGGGCGGGGTGGAGGTGGATGAGGCCATCTATAACGTGCCGGCCTTTCATCTGTTCGCCTCGGCCGATCCCCGCATGAACTGGAATTTCTACGTCAAGCACTACACCGACATCGCCGCCCATGGCCCCCGCTTTGTCGAAGACAAGGGCGGGATGCTCTATCCTCGGGCCAGTACCCTCGGCGGCTGTACCGCTCACCACGTCATGCTGGCCCTGCTGCCGGAGAACCAGGATTGGGACGATATCGCCGTCTTGACCGGCGATCCCAGTTGGGGCAGTTTCAACATGCGGCGCTATTTTGAAAAGGTGAAGGCCTGGCTGCCCATCGAACAGACGCCCCCTTCTTTATTATTGAAAGATCCGGTCGTGGCCCGGCTGATCACCGCCGCCGCCCTGGAAACGGACACCCTGGGCCGGGGCCTGGAACTGGATATCAATCTCAACCGCTTCTCTATCGCGGGCCTCAATTTGCTCGACCCCAACGACCAGAACCATATCGATATGCTGCGCGAAGGACTATTTGTCATTCCTCAGTCCACCGAAAACGGCGAACGCCGGGGCACGCGTGAGCGCATCTTAACCACGATGACGGCCTATCCCGACCACCTGTTTCTACAAACGAACGCCCTGGTCGAGCGCATTATTTTTGATCCCGCCTCGGACGATACCTTGCGCGCCATTGGCGTCGAGTTTCTCCTGCGCGAGCACGTCTATGAAGCCGACCCCTTACGCCAGGAAATCACCGTCAGCGAACGCAGCCGGTTCAGGCAGACGGTCCGGGCCCGGCGCGAGGTGATCGTGGCCGGTGGAGCCTTTAACAGCCCGCAGATGCTGCTGCTGTCGGGCATCGGGCCGCAGGCGCATCTGGAGCAGTATGATATTCCGGTGCGGCTGGATCTACCCGGTGTGGGCCGGAACTTGCAGGATCGCTATGAAATCTCGGTGGTGACCGAATTCGATCAACCCCTGACCATAGCCGAGGATTGCACCTTCAATGAACCGGGCGATCCTTGCCTGGACGAGTATTATGCCAATGTTGGCAACCGGACCTACGCCTCGAACGGCCTGATTGCCGGTATCAAGAAACGCTATAGCCAGGGCAGCGATCATCCTGAGCTATTTATCTTTGGCACGCCGGCCCGCTTTGAAGGCTATGAGCCAGGATTTGATCGCAAAGCCCTGGCCGACAAAAACCATTTCACCTGGGCCGTTCTCAAGGGTTACTCCCAAAATGATATTGGCGCCGTGCAGCTCAAATCGGCCGACCCGACCGAGGCCCCGGACATAAACTTCCGGTATTTTAACGATGGCCAGGGCGGTGAATACGACATCGACGCCGTCCGCGAAGGCTTGGACCTGGCGCGGTCGATCAATTCAAGAGCCCGCAAACTGGGCTGGTTGGATCAAAACAAGGATCGTGAAATATTTCCGGGCGAGCGTTTCCGCTCGGATGAGCAGTGGGCCGACTTTCTCAAGAAGGAAGCCTGGGGGCATCACGCCTCGTGCAGCAACAAGATGGGACCTGCCTCCGATCCGCTGGCCGTGGTCGATTCCCGGTTCAAGGTTCACGGTACGGCTAACGTCCGGGTGGTGGACGCCTCGGTCTTTCCGCGCATTCCGGGCCTGTTCATTGTGGCGCCGGTTTACATGATCGCCGAAAAGGCCAGCGAAGACATTTTGCGAGATAGCCTGTGAACTATAAAGCCCGCGCCTCCGCCTACCGCCGCTTGTCTAACCGGCAGCCGTTGGGTGATGCCAATGGTCAAGCCTGTTTCCAATGCGTCATCGTTGGGTCAGGCTTTGGCGGGTCGGTGATGGCCGCGCGTCTGGCTCCCTATTTTAAGCCGGGGCAGTTGGCCGTGCTGGAACGAGGCAAAGAGGTCCAACCTGGTGATTTTCCGGCCACCCTGGCCAAAGCACTCTTTGAGGTCAAGACCCCGGTCAATCCACTGGGCCTGTTCGATTTTTCCGTGACGCCGGATATGGACTCACTGGTCGGCAACGCCCTGGGCGGCACGTCCAATATCTATGCCAATGTTATGCTTGAACCGCTGCCGGAGCTGTTCGAAACCCCGCCCGCCCCGGCAAACCGGCCGTATCGCTGGCCCTCGGCTATCACGTATGATGCCCTCAAGCCTTACTTCAAGCGCGTGCGGCACATGCTGGCGGTCGAGAAATACATTGATCGGGACGACCTGGATCGAGGCGTGGCCGTTCGAGATCCGGCGGTCGAAGGCTCCTTTTTCTATGGAGCCGAGCAAGGGAACAGGTCCGACAGCGACCAACCCTTGACCGACTACCGGGAGCGGACCTTTGCCGAGCGCCCGCCGCTGGCCAAAGCAAGTTATTTGCGGGATTCGCTCCCTCATCTTCATCCGCTGAATGGTCACCGGCCTGCTAACGGCTCATCACCCCAGGCGGATCAGGACCATTTTGAGAAGCTGCCACTCGCCATCAACCTGACCCAGGTTGGCCAGGGCCAGCCCAATGCCTTTGGCGTGCCCCAGTGGAAATGCATTCTGTGCGGCGACTGCGTGACCGGCTGCAACGTGGGTGCAAAAAACAGCTTGACGATGAACTATCTGCCACTGGCGGAGAAACTGGGCGCAAGTTTATTTAGCCAGGTCGAGGTCCGGGCCATCCGCCTGTCGGAGCGGGCTGATTATCGATACCGGTTGTTGGTTGTGACGCGAGTGCATGAAAACGGTAAACTCCGGAAACGGGAACTGGAGATCCATACCCGGATGCTGGTGCTGAGTGCCGGGGTATTTGGCACGGTCAAACTCTTGCTCGAGGCCCAGCAGCAGGGCGACCTGACGTTTTCAGCCCGGCTGGGCCGGGGGTTTTCCGGAAATGCCGATGAAATCGCCATCAGTTATAACGGCGAACGCCGCCTGGACTCGGTTGGATATGGTCACCGGGAAAGCACGGCCTGGGAAGCCGGGCCGACGATTTCGGCTATGGTCGATTTTCGGCGGGTACCGGACCGGCAGCACGTGATTCAAGACGGCGCCTTCCCCTCGCTGCTGGTCAGGCTGGCGAGTCTGGTTTTTTCGTTACGGCATCTGTGGCGCGGCAACCGTCGGGTCTGGCATGACCTGCTGAAAGCAGGCGCGCCCGCTCGCCTGAATGGGGCGCTCAATCATTCTCAAATCTGGCTGGCGATAGGCTATGACCAGGCTGATGGTGAGCTGTGGCTGGATGGCCGGGAGCGCCTCCGCCTCCGCTGGCGTGGCTCCGGGACGCAGCCGGCGCTGGAAGCTATTCGCCAAACGTTCGCCAACCTGTCTCGAGTGGCCGGAGCCAGCCATCTTGAAAATCCGCGCGAGCGCTTTAGCTGGTTGGGCCGGCAGGGCGCGACACCCATCACGGTGCATCCCCTGGGTGGCTGCTGCATGGGCGATGACATCGAGCAAGGCGTGGTCGATGATGTGGGCCGGGTCTTTGATCCCGGGGGCGGGGTCTTTCCGGGACTCTACGTTAATGATGGCTCCATCTGCAATGCCTCACTGGGGGCTAATCCATCCTTAACCATCGCCGCTTTGGCCGAACGCGCCTCGGATCGAATCATCCAGCAGGATCTTAAAAGGCTGTTTGAATGAAACTACTCAGCCATCATATTGGGGCAGTCCAAGACCGGAGACGGGAGACCGGGGACCGGGAAAAACCCTTAGACTCCCCGGTCCCCGGTCTTCGGTCAGGACAGTTACGATCAGGTATGGTGAGCAGTTATTACGTTGTGAGTAAGGTACAAAACCATGACAACCTTGAAAGAAAAGTTGACTCGATCAGGCTGGCTGTGGCTGGGCTTGATCCTGCTGCTGGGCTGGGCCTCGAATTTTTCGGCGGCAGCCAGATCGGATGATCAGGCCGTATCGCTCAAGGCGCCTCAAACCGAGATCGTTTCGGGCATCGACGGCCCGGCCGAACTGGACATTCGTTATTTAGCCGTGAACGAGCTCAAGCCCAAAGCGCCGGGTTCGATGCGCATCGGTAGCATGGCCGCCGCTGAGCCCCAGGCCGACATCATCTTCATCCACGGCCACGCCGGCAGGTTGGATAATCATGGCTTGCTGTTTTCGACCTGGGCCGAGGCCGGGTATCGGGTCATCTCCTTTGATTTGCCTTCCCATGGCGAGTCGCAGATCCTGCCAATCGACCTGTACAGTTTTGAGGAGTTGTTTGCCCTGATCCGCCTGGTCGACGAGGCCACTTTGGAAGACCCGGATCGCCCCTTGTTTATCGCCGGTTGGTCTTTTGGCGGTCTGGTGGCGACGCGGCTGGCGCAGCAGCCGGACCTGCTGGCCTCGTTGAGCCGAACGCCTCAAGGTATGATCTTATTAGCACCCGGTATCATCGTATATCCCTTTACCGGCGGCGATGGCATTTCCAGGGTGCGCACGTTGAGCAACAATCCCAACCCACCCCTGGCCGGTCCGCCCAGTCCCGCTTCTCCTTTGCAAAATCCGGTCTTCGCGGTGCGGCTGCTGGCCGAGGCCTGGCTGGGTGAACGGGCTCCCCTGCCGGCCTCGCTGCCGGTGCTGGTACTGGCCGCCGACAATGACGACGATTGGTATGTTAATGAAGCAGCAGTGTTGGCCTGGACCGAAAGTCAGCGCCGGCAAGGGGCCGACATTCGCACCTTCCAGTGTCCCCAGGCCAAACATGCCCTGGACAACGAGCCATATCCTATTGGCCCGACCGTCCGGCAGCTAACCGTCGATTTCATAACGGCCACTCTTCAGGGTACGCGCATCGAGGGCGTCGACTGGCTGGCTAATGTACCGGACGGCCCGGCCTGTATATTGCAATAACAAATGAGCCATAAATCGTGAATAGGACAGGATAGCAATGATGCAAACACCAACCATAACGTTTACCGAAACCATGCGCGGTCAGGCTGCTTTGACCAAGCCGGAGAACGGTCCGGCGATCATGGCTAAAGAAGAGGATACCGGCCTGATCGAAACGGTTCTGACCGGGGGTATTCAGGCCGGGTTGACTTTTCCGTTGATCTTGAAGGACCTGGCCGTGGCTGTGGGTACTCAACAAACAGCGGCTGTTTCAGGCTTAAGCGGGTCGATTGAGTCGGGCTCGATCATCGCTGTGGGTTTAAGCGAGCAAGTTCTGACGATCACTCACGGTGGATTCGAACTGCTGCCGGAGGTGGCGGAGGCTGAGCGCCGCATGCGTTATCGTTTGCATTGCCGGACGCCTGTGGGCGGGCGCAGCTTTCTTGTCTATGGTTTCAAGCGGGTGGCGAACCGTAAAGGGCGATGGTGGCCCCTGGCCATCTGGCTCGAAACCACAACCCTGTATGTGACCATCTACGAGGTTGGCTCAAGGTCTGACGAGACCGGGCCGCCGGTCGCCGCCGGCATCGCTCGCATCTACCCCCTCGACCTCCTCAAGCAGATGCTCACCTTTCGCTCCCACGAGACCCAGGGGCTGCCCGGTCAGGTGCGGAACATGTGGGCCTTTGCGAGTTTCTTCATCACGGCCCTGGCCTCGGTTTACCGGCGCAAAGGTCGCTCCGAGCGGGTTGTTCGCACTTGAAAATTCAAAAGTGTCTAACAAGCAACATCTTGCATTCCAGGCAAGAAAATATTCAACCATGAAGGGCATGAAGAACATGAAGAATAAAAAAACTTCATGCCCTTCATGTTCTTCATGGTAAATTTCAGTTTGGCTCCATGTAATCTATTTAAAGAGCGGAGCTACGTCTGGGAGGCCACAATCAGAGGCGTATCTTGATGGAGCGGGAGCCGGACGATGAAATCGCTGCCGCCGCCGGGGGCGTCTTCAACCCAGATGCGGCCGTGGTGGAGTTGAACCACCCGCTCGCAAAAGGTCAAGCCCAGGCCGGTCCCGGTGCGGTTGGGGTTTTCAGCAGCGTTGGGGGCCTGAGCAAACTTCTCGAAAATACGCTGCTTGTAGTCATCCGGGATACCCTCGCCGTCATCACGGACCCGAACGAAGAGCTGTTCATCATTGGTCCAGGCCGAGACCTGAATCTGGCCGCCGTCATCGGTATATTTGATAGCATTGCTCACCAAATTGTCAACGACCCGGCCAATCATATTGTAATCAACCGGAACATTCAACTCGGTTGGGCAGTTGAGCATAAGCTGCTTGTTTTCCTCTGCGGCCTGATCGGCAAAGGCGCCAAGCCGGTCGGAAAGTAATTGCGTCACCGAGGCAAATTCAATTCTGGGTTCAAATTGCCCCGCTTCTATTTTGCTCACCGTCAAAATATCGTCAATCAAGCCTGTCATCCGCTCAGACGCTCGCAAGGCCTGGTCGATGTAGTGGGTATTCGCTTCAGAAAGCTCTTCGCCGTTAATATGGCGGGCCAGGCCCAATGAGCCATAAATCGTTGAGAGCGGACTCCGCAGGTCATGCACGATCATATTGGTTAGATCATCCCGCATGCTTTCGGCCTGCCGTAGATTTTCATAAGCCACGGCCAGTTCTGTAGTCCGGGTGGTGATGATACCGTCGGCCCGGTTAATAACCAGGAGCAAAATACCAAACAGCACACCCATGCTCACCGCCATAATGAGCAAGCCGGCCGTCCGTGCTTGCAGGATGGCCATAGTCAAATCCGGGGCGGCTTGGGAAGTCACGGCCGTCAGGGTTTCCTGAGAAAATTCGGCAAAAAAGTAAGATGCCGCCAGAGCTATCAGGGCCGTCATAATCAGCGAGGTCGCCAGATAGTAGCGCACCAGGCGAAATTCACGCGCCTGCTCATACTCAACCAGCAGAACATAGACCGTCACCAGAAATCCAACCAACAAGTTGAAATGATACAGCCACCAACTGAGCTGCCACACCGGGAATTGGTGCATGCTGATGGTGGCGCAGCCCAACCAATAGGCCACCAAGGCCAGCGTGCCATCCACCCGGCTGCCATTTGACCACCAGACCAGGCCCAATCGAAAGGCCGCAAAGAGCCACAAGCCAAAGCTGGCATAAAAGACAAGCCAGCGATGCCACGGATCGCCATTGGTGTTAATCCAATTAAGAAGCTGGGGGGTAAACAGGGCCACCGCAAAATAAAGCGAGACGGCAGCGATGATCACCTGGGTTATCCGGCGCACCGACAATCGAAAGGGCAGCCGGTCAGGGTCATCCAGACTGGCCAGGGCAAAGATGGCGCTGCCGCTAAACAGAGTCAGCCAGGCCGACCAACCGATGGCCGGATGCACGTAACCAATGACCGCCCCCGGTGTCGCCAGACCGTGGGTAAAAAAAATGGCCCCCATCACGACAAAGGCGACGGCGGCCAGGTAATGACGTGGGCGCGCGATTTCTCGCAGGGCCACACTGAGTAGAATATAAATTACGGCGGCTGAAAAGGTGGTGAAGGTGACGATGTAAAAGTGAAACAGGGGTAAGCTAACCACAACATCGGTTTGCGGGAACACAATATACCAAATCAGCACCAGGTATGGTAGCAGAACGATCAAACCTATCAGAATATGGTTAGGCTTTAAGCGGCGCATCTGCTGTTTCCGGTAAAATGTTTATTCTTAAAGGACTTACACAACCATTCTTTATCATTATAGCCGGTACGATGAGGTCTTGACAAGAGGATTTAGTGGCTATGTAATATCCCTGAGCATTGCTGCAAACGATATCGCATCTACGAAAGGCCAGGTATTGATGTCGATAATTGGGCAGCGTGGTCAGTGACAGTGCTACAATCATGCCTGCTCATCGAGGAGAGGGTCCCCTGATTCTGATCGTGGTGGATGGCAAGAAATGGAAGTATGGAACGGGGATCGCAATGATATATATTTGCCGTTAAGTATACCATGAATACAGCCCAACAAAAAAGGCTTGGTCGTTATTTTGTTGATGCATTCAAAAAGGAAAACGCCGGAGCATTGTGCCCCCGGCGTTTTTAGCCTGGTACCCGGAGGCGTAAATAGGCCGCCGGTTACACCCCCTCGATCCCCCCGCGAGCGGGGAGACTTTTAAAGCCTCCCCCTGCTGGCGGGGGGAGGTTGGAGGGGGGTATCCCTGGGCTTATTTAGGCCGCGATGGTCTAGTTGGATGCATCGGACTTGGCGGTTGGTTGCTGCGTCTGCCTGGCAATCAGAAGCGGCAGTCCAGCTTCCCAGGGTCAATCAGCCGCCAAAATCGCTTCGACCTGCTCCAGTTCTTCAGTCGACAACGCGAGGTTCTGCACAGCGGCCACGCTGTCTTCGATCTGGCTGACCCGGCTGGCCCCGATCAGGGCGGAGGTCATGCCCGGATGGCGCAGCGTCCAGGCGATGGCCAATTGGGCCATGCTCTGCCCCCGGGCCTGGGCGATCTCGTTGAGCCGGCGCACTTTGGCGATTCGGGCCTGGGTCAAGGTATCCTTCCAGTGAAATTCACCGTCGATCTTGGCCGAGCGCGAGTCCTCGGGCACACCGGCCAGGTACTTGTCGGTCAAAATTCCCTGGCACAGCGGCGAAAAGCAAATACAGCCGACACCTTCCTCGCCCAGGACATCGAGCAACCCGTCCTCGATCCACCGGTCGAACATGTTGTAGCGGGGTTGGTGGATGAGGCAGGGGGTGCCCAGGTCGCGCAGAATCGCGGCGGCCTGGCGCGTCTGCTCGGGATCGTAGGTGGAAATGGCGGCGTACAGCGCCCGGCCACTGCGCACGATGAAGTCGAGCGCGCCCATGGTCTCTTCGAGCGGGGTATTGGGGTCGGGGCGATGGCTGTAGAAGATGTCAAAGTAGTCCAGCCCGGTTCGCTTGAGGCTCTGATCACAACTGGCGATGAGGTATTTACGCGAACCCCATTCCCCATACGGGCCAGGCCACATCAGATAGCCGGCTTTATTGGAGATAATCAACTCATCCCGGTAAGGGGCCAGGTCCTGGCGCAGAATCTGGCCAAAGGTCGATTCGGCCGAGCCAGGCGGCGGGCCGTAGTTGTTGGCCAGGTCGAAGTGGGTTATACCCAGGTCAAAGGCGCGATGGATCACCGCCCGCGCATTTTCCAGGATATCGACCCCGCCAAAGTTGTACCACAGACCCAATGAAATGGCCGGCAGCTTCAGCCCACTGCGGCCAGTGCGGTTGTACAGCATCGTTCCGTCGTAACGGTTTTCAGCCGCTAAATATGTCATGGTTCCCCCTGATTTTATCGAATAGGTGTAATATCTCTACCCTATTTTAGCAGACATTCTGGTTATTGGTAATTAGCGATTGGTAATTGATGATTGGATTAAATAACCAATTACGATCAACTTGAACCGTCTAATTCGACTTGCACGAACTGGCGCTCATAGAGATCGCGATAGAGGCCGCCCCGGACCAACAGGTCGTCGTGCTGTCCCCGCTCGACGATGCGGCCGTCATTGACTACGCAGATCAGATCGGCCTGGCGAATGGTGCTGAGGCGGTGTGCAATCACAATGGCCGTGCGGCCTTGCAGCAGTCGTTCCAGCGCCGCCTGAATGAGGGTCTCGGTCACGGTGTCGATGTTGGCCGTGGCTTCGTCCAGGATCAGGATACGCGGGTCGGCCAGAACCGCGCGGGCAATGCAGATAAGCTGGCGCTGCCCCACGGACAGATTGGCCCCACCTTCCATGATTTCGGTCTCATACCCGACGGGCAGATCGACGATAAATGGGTGGGCGTTGGCCATGCGAGCTGCTGTCTCGACCTCGGCCGCTGCTGCGGCGGGCTGGCCAAAACGGATGTTATCGGCGATAGTGCCGGAGAACAAAAAGGGGTCCTGGGGCACCAGGCCGGTCTGGCCGCGCAGTGATGGCTGGGTCACGTCCCGCACATCGATATCGTCGATCAGGATCGCGCCGGCGGTGACATCATAAAAGCGAGCCACCAGGTTGGCCAGCGAGGTCTTGCCCGCCCCGGTCGGGCCAACCAGGGCCACGGTTTGCCCCGGTTCGATGGTCAGGTCGATCTCGTGCAGCACGGTGGGGGTATCCTGGCGATAGG
>Ga0302046_10005515_pt1 | contig 11131 bp, 11 predicted proteins | sample RVTome_11_FD_200261 | JGI IMG/M metagenome (GOLD analysis project Ga0302046, IMG submission 200261) | Soil microbial communities from uranium-contaminated site in the Upper Colorado River Basin, Wyoming, United States - RVT147D111 (version 2) ... | reverse complement strand
GCCCAGCAACGTTACGGCTACCGCTTTGGGAAAGCCTGCAATCCCGAGGGCGTAGAGCGCCGGTATCAAGGTGGAGAACAGCGTGCCGAAGAACGGGACGATCGCCGCGACGCCGGCGAAAATGCCGAAGGCCAGAAAGTACGGTACGCCCAGAATCCAGAGGCCGAGCGTCGTGAGGGCCGCCAGCACCACCATGGCGATGATCTGGCCGACCACCCAGGAGTGCAAGGTCAGTTTGAGGTCGTACAGGATGACCCGCGCCAACGGCCGCCGCGCCGGCGGAACCAGGGCCACCACACCCTCGAGGTACGTAGTTGGACTCCGGGAGAGGTAGAGCGCCATCACCAGCACGCTCACCATCACGATGATCAGCTCAAGGCCGCCCTTGAGATACGGCACGGCCGCCCCACTGAGAAACCCGAATAGCTCATTGAGTGACGTCGCCAGGAGACCCGGCTCTGTCCCTTCGCTGACTCCGCGCCGGAGCACGGGAATGCTCCGAAACAGGCGATTGATCCTCTGATCGAGCTCGCTCAGGAACTGTGGTAGATTGGCGATGAGGTCCTGGACTTGCGCCGACACGGCTGGCGCGATGAGGAAGACCACACCGACCAGCCCACCCACTGTCAGCGCAACCGCGACGGCGAGAGCTATTGCTGGTGGGACATCCGCCCGGCGCTGCAAAAATCCGGAGACCGCATCCAAATAGACTGCCAGGATGATGGCGAGGAACAACACCAGAAGCACATCAATGGTGCGGATGGCCAAGGCCACAAGAATGATGGCGAGGAGAACCCAGCCCAGTGGGAACCCTCGCCGTCGCTCGGTTTCTGCCGCGAGCATCAACGACCCTTCCCTTCGTCTCCCTCCTCGATCAGTTCGGCGTCGCGCACATCGTCCTGACCGGCCCGGAGCTGCCGGGAGCCCGCCTTACCCCGGCCCGGGCCCAGGATCCCCATCTTGGTCTTCAACTCCAGCAGCTGCTGGTCCGAGCTGCCCTTGTATTCCAGCGCCTCGAACTGCCGGGCCAGATGATCGCCGGAGACCTCCTCGTTGAGCTCGGCCGCCGCGAGCGCCTTGCGCTCTGTGGCCTCGATCTTTTCCGCCATACGCTCGAAGGATTCGAACGCGCTCTTGTCGGACAGCCCCGACATGGTCTCCTGGATTCGCTGCTGCGCCTCCGCCCGCTTCGACCGAGCAACCAGGATGTTCTTCTTTCGCTTGGCCTCCTCGATCTTGTCGTTGAGCTGCCGGAGCGAAAGCTTGAGCTGCTCGGTCTCGGCCTTGTGGCGAACCCAAGTCTCGTGGAGCTGCTGAGCCCCCTGAAGCTGGTCGTTGTAGCGGCCCAGCGCCTGCTTGGCAAGGTCGTCGCGGCCCTCCTGGACCGCCATCATCGCCCGCCGCTCCCAGTCATCGGCCTGTTTCTTCAAGGCTTCGGCGTCCGACTGGAGCTTCTTTTCGTCCGCGATGGCCGAGGCCACCTGCTGCTTGGCCTTGGCCAGCTGGGTCTTCATGTCGACGATCAACTGATTCAGCATCTTTTCCGGGTTTTCGGCCCGGGAGATGAGATCGTTGATGTTCGACCGCAGCATGGTGGAGAGACGGTCAAAGATTCCCATGACGCTTCACCTTTCGCGGTAGGGCGCGAGAGCGCTGAGGTGCGAAGCCAGCGCCAGCGTTACCGAGTCGAAGCTCGCCTCGAATTCGTTGTAGTCGAGGTTCTCCAGCTCCAGCGTGTCGGTGAGCACGACGTGGTCGCCTTCCAGACCATAGGATCCGTGTACCAGCTCGCGCGCGTTGTACTCGAGCAGCTGGCGGAAGAGCTCGCCCCGGCGCGGCTCGCTCGCGGGCAGCTCCATCACCCGAACCCGCAGGATGACCACCGGCGGTGCGTAGTGGACAACGACTTCGGCGTCATCCGGGGTGCGGGCGACCCACAGGTTAGGCTCGACTTCGGTGACGGTGAGACTACCGCCATCGAGCCGATCGAGGAACGACTGGATGTCTTCTCGGGTGATCATCGATGCGCTCCCCCGGGCAACTGGTTCGCTGGTCCGCCGTGCGCGAGGAGCCGCTCGGCAAAATCTAATCGTTCCTCGACCTCGGCCAACCGGCTTCGGAGGTCGTCCACCTCGGCCGTCACCCGCGCGCTCATTTCCTCGATCTCAGCATGGGCATCGCCCGGGTCGGGGCGACCGCCGAGCCGGCGGGCGAGCGCCGAGCCGATCGGCCCGAACAGCAGGGCGACCGCTGCGGCTCCGATCGCCAGAAACATCGCGAGCTCGCCCGCTCCGCTCATCGGCCGCTCTCTTCGGCAGGCACTCCCAGGCGGGCCGGTTGCTGGGCCTGGGCCAGGAGTCGCTCGGCGAAGTCCACCCGCTCCTCCAGCTCCAGTACGCGAGCCTGAAGCGAATCCACCTCTTCAAGGCGCGCGTGAAGATGCTCCACCTCGGACCGCAGGGCTGGATCAGCGTTCCCCTTCCCCTCCAGGCGGCGAGCGAAGGCCCGCACGAGAGGCCACAGAATGATGGTCGTCGTCAACAGGACGGCGATGACGGTGAACACGAACACCGGCGCCGACATGTCGCCGTCGGTCTGAAAGATCAGGTTCGGGTCGAACGTGCTCGGGTCGAACGGCGGCGGCGGGGGCGGTGCCGGCGGACCCTGGACTTGAAGGATCATCCGGCCCCTTCTCCTTTCCCCAGATGCTCGTGGTGATCCTGGCTCTTCAACAAAATCCGCTCCGCGAAATCGACCCGCTCGTGCAGCTCCGCCACCTCTTGCCGGAGCGCATCCACTTCGGCCAGGAGTTCCGGATCTTGCATCGGCTCAACGCGGCCGCGGAGGCGGTCGGCGAACGCCTTGCCCACAGGGCTGATGGAGAGGAGAAAAAGCGTCCCCCCACCGAAGATTAGCGTAATTGCGAGAATGCCTTCCATGTCCATCCCGGGTTCGTCCTCCCCCTGGCCGGGCACCGGCCCTGCTCGATCCAGCACCTACGGACTACGTCTCCTCGTTGTTTCACAACGAAACGAATCGTCTGCGGGCAGGCCGGAAGGATGCTAAACCAACTCCACCGCTTCGATGGCGGCCAGGGAAACCGCAATTTCAGTATTGTCGTCATTCCCCGCCGGTCTCAGATAGACCTCGTGGGCGGTGACGTGGGTATCGACGCTCATGGGAATGCCGACGACCTCTGTCCGGGCCGTTGTCGTGATTCGAACGACCTGCTCGTGCCCTCCAGCGTAGCCCAGGAGGGAGACAATTTCTTCGTAGGTCACGGGAGCTCCCGGCAGGTTGAAAGGGATAATCTAGGCCTGGGGCCGTGGCCTCGCCATGCAACCGCGAGCCGCGCTCGAGCTAGCGTCCGCCGGCCGCTGCACGCTCCCGGATTGGCGGCAAGGACGGCGCGGCCTTGAGATTCTGGTCGAGATAACGGGTGATGAGCTCGAACAGATGCGCCTGAGTGTTTTTCCCCTGGCAGATGCAATGGGTTCGGTTGGGATACTCCATCATGGTGAACGGCTTGTTGGCCTTGACCAACCCATCGATCAGGATCTCGCTGTTCTGGAAGTGCACGTTATCGTCTCCGCTGCCATGAATCAGCAGCAGGTTGCCCTTGAGCCCGTTCAGGTACGTCAGCGGTGAGCCGCGATCGTAGCCAGCCTTGTTTTCGGATGGCAGGCCGTTGAAGCGCTCGGTGTAGACGTTGTCGTATAGGGCCCAGTGAGTCACCGGCGAAACGGCGATGCCGGTGCGATAGAGACCGGGGTGCTGAAAGAGCCCGTTGAGGGTCATGAATCCGCCGTAGCTCCAGCCCCAGATCCCGATGTGCCCCTGGTCCACATAGGGTCTCGCCGCCAGCGAGCGTGCCGCCGCGGCCTGATCCCTGGTTTCGATCACTCCCAGCTGCCCGTAGACGGACTTCCTCCAGCCCCGCCCCAGCGGGGACGGCGTGCCCCGGTTGTCCACGCTGGCGACGAGGTAGCCCTTCTGGGTGAGCATCAGGTGCCAGAGGTAATAGCTGCCCCAGGCATCGTTCACCGTGGACTTGCCCGGTCCGCCATAAACGTGAAACAGAAGCGGATACTTCCTGGTCGAATCGAAGTTCGCGGGCTTCATCAGATAGGCGGGAAGCTTGATGCCGTCTTCGGTTGGGACGCTGAAGAATTCGACCGACGCTTGCTTGAGACCTGCCAGCCGGCTGCGCAGCCCGGCGTTGTCGATCAAGGTTCGGACGACCTGATGGCCCGGCAGGCGTACCAGGCGGATCACGGGCGGGTTCCCGAAGCTGGAGTAAGTCTCCAGAGCGTAGCGAAAGTTGGGTGCCTGGTCGTAGGCATGGGTACCGGGCTCGCTCCGGGGAGACAGTAACTCCGGTGATCCCTTGCCGTTCAGGCGGGAGCGGTACAGATGTCTCTGGGCAGGCTGATCCGGGGAGGCAAGAAAATAGAGCCACCCCCCGTTTTCGTCGGTTCCCAACACTTTCACCACGTCGAAGGACCCCCGAGTCACCAGCCGCACCGATTTGCCATTGCGGGAAACCACGTACACATGGTTCCAGCCATCGCGCTCGCTGACCCAGGTGAAACTCTTCCCGCCATTGAGCCAGGTAACGTTGTCGACCAGCTCCACCCAGGTGCTGTCCCGCTCCGCGAGTATCGTTCGTACCTTCCCGGTTCGCGCATCTCCCAGCATCACCTCATTGGTATTCTGCAGCCGATTGAGCCGCTGGAGCATCACCTCGTCCGAGCCTGCCGCCCAATCCATTCTCGCGATGTAGTGGTTGCGGGGATCGCCTTCGATCTCGAGCCATCGAGTCGGTCCGCCCGAGATGCCGACGATCCCCACTCGGGCGGCTGAGTTCGCTTCGCCGGCCTTGGGATACTGGACCGGAGTCACCTGCGAATAGAGTGAGTCGGTGTTGTTGATGAGATTGAAATCCCGCACCTGATCGGCGTTGAGCTGCCAGTAGGCGATGCTCTGGCCGTTCGGGCTCCACCGCCATCCGTCGGCGTAGTAGTTCATCAGCTCTTCCTCGTAGACCCAATCGAAGGTGCCGTTGATCAGGGTCCTGGAGCCATCGGTCGTGAGCGGGGTGATGCGCCCGGTGGCGAGATCCTCGACGTAGAGGTTGTTCTCCCGGACGTAAGCCACCCGGCGGCCATCGGGAGAGAACTTGGCGAACATCAGGGTAGACGGCTTCGCATCCGCACCTCCGAGCTGCCGGAGCCGGCCGCTGGCGCGCTCCAGCACCCAGTAATCCCCCCGGGTGTTCAGACGCCACACCGGCTTGGTATTGGTGAAGATCAGGAGCGCCCGGGTGTCGGGCGACCAGGCATAATCCTCGACTTTCAGGGGCAAGCTGTCATCCTGGGGAATGAACTGGCGCGCGGCAACGAGCACTTCGCGGCCGCCACTCTCGGAGTCGTAGCGAACGAGATTCTGGCCTCGCTCGCTCCCGGCGTCCTCGAGTGTGGTATAGGCCGAGCCGTCGCCGAGCCAGCGAGCCGGCCCAAAGGCCTGGCTCCGGAACTCGCGGGTGCCGTAGATCCGCTGCACCGAGAGCAGGCTCGAGTCGGCCTGCTGCGCGGGCAGGGGCGCAGCAAGGAGGAGAGAACCGAGCAGTCCGAAAGCGAGACGAGTCACGGATATCCCGAGGGTGAGAAGGTATGACGTTGCGAGCGGGTCGGTCCGGGGCTATCCCTTCGCTATGAAATAAACGGCCGACCTTAATAATAGGCGAAAGTAACATGCCCGTTCCACGCCCCCGCCGAATTGCGACTTTGATCGTCACCGGCATGCTCGCCGGCTTCCCTGCCGCCGGCTGCTCGAAGGAGGCCAACCGCTCGCCGACGGTGGAGACGACCGCGCAACCGGAGGCCAAGTCACAACAAATGGGCGTTACTACTCCTCCGCCAGGTGCAGCTCCCCAACCGGCTGCTGCTACCGCAGCGACGGCGAAGCCGGCGAGCGACGCCGACCCAAACAAATGGCTGAGCTACGATCCCGCTACGAACACGGTCACCTTCGAGCTGATCGCGGGCCCGTTCACCTTCAACGGCTATCGAAACGGAGAGGCGACCCTGACGGTACCGGCCAAAGCAAACATCGTCATGAACTTCGTAAACAAGGACGGGACACCCCACAGCGCCATCATCATCGCCGGCGACGGCCCCATTCCCAACTCTGCGGGCAACCCGGCGATCCCACGAGCTTACACGATCAAGGCGCTGGAAGGCTTGCCGCAGGAGGGTTCCGACGTGATGCGGTTTGCGGTGCCGGAGAGCGGGAGCTATCGGATCTTCTGCGGTGTGCCCGGGCACGGGTTGTCGGGAATGTGGCTTTGGATGAAGATAGATCCGGCAGCCAAGACGCCGAGCTTCGGGCCGATAAAACCGTGAGCGATGGTGGGCAGTCTGGAGACTCTAGACTTTCGACTCTAGATTCTCCCTCAACGCCTTCCCAAGAAACCGCCCGGTATAGCTCTCCAGCACACCCGCCACGTCTTCCGGCGTTCCGGCGGCCACGACCTGCCCTCCGCGCTCGCCGCCCTCTGGTCCCAGGTCGATGATCCAATCTGCCGTCTTGATGACGTCGAGATTGTGCTCGATCACGACGACGCTGTTGCCCTTGTCCACCAGGCGATGCAAGACGTCCAGTAGGAGCCGTACGTCCTCGAAGTGAAGCCCGGTGGTGGGCTCGTCGAGGATGTAGAGCGTTCGCCCGGTATCACGTTTGGCGAGCTCGGTCGCGAGCTTCACCCGCTGGGCCTCCCCGCCCGAAAGCGTGGTGGCCGCCTGCCCCAGGTGGATGTATCCCAACCCTACGTCGTTCAGCAGCTCGAGCTTGTCGGCGATGCGCCGTTGGTTGGCGAAGAACTCCAGCGCATCCGCCACGGTGAGATCGAGGACGTCGGCGATGCTTCGCCCCTTGTAGCGGACCTCGAGCGTCTCCCGGTTGTAGCGGCGGCCCTTGCAGACCTCACAAGGCACGTAGACGTCGGGCAGGAAGTGCATCTCGATCTTGACCAGCCCGTCGCCCTGGCACGCCTCGCAGCGGCCGCCCTTCACGTTGAAGGAGAATCGCCCCGGACCATACCCGCGCATCTTTGCGTCGGGCAGTTGGGTGAACAGCTCGCGAATGGGAGTGAAGAGTCCGGTATAGGTGGCCGGATTCGAGCGCGGCGTCCGGCCGATGGGACTCTGGTCGATATCGATGACCTTATCGATGCGGTCGAGCCCTTCGATGCGGCTGTGCGCGCCGGGCACCACCTTGGCCCGATAGAAATGGCGAGCCAGAGCCTGATAGAGGATATCGGTCACCAGGGTGGACTTCCCCGAGCCGGAGACCCCGGTCACCGCGACGAACAGACCGAGTGGGAGCTCGACGGTGAGGTCCTTCAGGTTGTTTGCCCGGGCCCCGATTACCCGGAGCCGGTGCTTGGGAGGAGCCTCCCGGCGTCCCGCCGGAACCGGGATACGCAGCTCGTCGCGGAGATACCGCCCGGTAAGCGACTCCGGATGAGTTCGAATGTCCTCGACGGTGCCCTCGGCGACCACTTCCCCCCCGAATCGCCCGGCACGCGGACCGAGGTCAATGACGTGGTCGGCCGACTGGATGGTGTCCTCATCGTGCTCGACCACGATCACGGTATTGCCCAGGTCGCGTAGTCCACGCAGCGTCGCGAGCAGTCGCGCGTTATCCCGCTGGTGCAGCCCAATGCTCGGCTCGTCCAGGATGTAGAGCACGCCCACGAGCCGAGAGCCGATCTGGGTCGCCAGCCTGATGCGCTGGGTCTCGCCGCCGGAAAGCGAGGTCGCGGCCCGGCCCAGCGTGAGGTAGTCGAGCCCGACATCCCGCAGGAATCGGAGGCGGTCCACCACCTCTTTCAGGATGGGACCGGCGATGTCGGCATCGAGCCCGGCGCGGCCATTACCCGCGGCGGCCTCGATGGTGCGGCTGCCCCGAAGAGGGATCGCCTCGAAGAAATCGATGGCACGCTCGACCGGAAGATCCACTACCTCCCCGATACTCGCGCCGTTGACCAGCACCGAAAGGCTCTCCGGCCTGAGACGCTTCCCGCCGCAGGACTGGCACGGCTGCTCGATCATGAATTCCTCGAGTGTCGCCCGCACCCCGTCGCTGACGGATTCGCGATAGCGCCGCTCGATGTTTCGCAGCACGCCCTCCCAGTCGCTCTCGAACTCTCCCCTTCCCCGCTCGCCCTCGGTCTGGAACTTGAAGCGGCCCGGAGCCCCGTGCAGAAGGGCGTGCCTGGCCGACTCGGTGTGCTCGCCCCACGGCGCGTTGAGATCGAACTTGAACGCTTTGGCCAGAGTCGGCAGAACCACCTTGCGGAGATATCCGCTCGGCTCGCCCCACGGGAGAATGACCCCCTCGAGAATGGAGATGCTCGGGTCGCCGAGCACGAGATCGGCGTTGACCTCGCGACGAGTTCCCAGGCCGTGACAGTCGGGGCATACCCCGAACGGGGAGTTGAACGAGAATTGCCGGGGCTCGAGCTCCGGCAGCGACAATCCGCAGACGGGACAGGCAAAGCGCTCAGAAAAGATGACGGAAGGAGGGAACGATGGAACGATGGAAGGATTTCCTTCTTCGTTCCGCCCTTTTGTCGATCCCTCATTCCCTCCTTCCCTCCTCCCCTCGTACCGCACCACCTCCACCAGCCCATCCGCCGTCTTCAGCGCCGTCTCGATGGAATCGTTCAGCCGCGACCGGTCGGCGGCGCGCACGACGAGCCGATCGACCACAATCGCGACGTCGTGATTCTGGCGCCGGTTCAACGCCGGTACCGAGCCGAGGTCGTAGGTCTGACCGTCGACGCGCACCCGGACGAATCCCCGCTTCCGCACATCATCGAGCAGCTCCCGGAACTCCCCCTTGCGCCCCCGCACCAGCGGTGCGAGCACCTCGATCCGGGTCTCCTCCGGCCATCCCAGCACCGTGTCGGTGATCTGGGCGGCGCTCTGTCGGGTAACCGGGCTGCCGTCGTTGGGGCAGTGAGGCACCCCGACTCGAGCCCAGAGAAGCCGCAGATAGTCGTAGATCTCGGTAACCGTTCCGACCGTGGAGCGGGGATTCTGTCCCGTCGTCTTCTGCTCGATGGAGATGGCCGGGGAGAGACCTTCGATGGCATCAACCTCCGGCTTCTCCATCAGGCCGAGGAACTGCCTGGCATATGCAGAGAGCGACTCGACGTAGCGGCGCTGGCCCTCGGCGTAGATGGTGTCGAACGCGAGCGAAGACTTCCCCGAGCCCGAGAGCCCGGTGATCACTGTGAGCTGATTCCGCGGAATGGCAACGGAGATATTCTTGAGGTTGTGCTCGCGGGCGCCTCGCACCACCAGGAATTCTTGGGCCATAGCCCCGAAAGCTACCCGAAGCTGGCGTAGGGGGTCAACCGGCGGGGTGGGTGTATGGGCTATGGGCTATGGGCTATGGGCTATAGGCTGCGGGTACGGCGCCCTCGTCCTCAACCCGCGTGGCTTCCAGTTTGGGGTCCCGGGGTCTACCATAAGGGCGCTCAACAACAACGCGCACGGCTCTCAGCTGTTGAGCCCATAGCCCATAGCCCATAGCCCATAGCCTCGATGTCATCTGCCCCAGATCGAGCGGCAACTGAATCGGCACTGCCTGCGCGAGACCGAAGCGCTACGGAACGCCGGCTGCAGGTTGCCGATGACCTGGCAGTCAGTTCGATGCCGGGGGACGCCGTTCGTCCCTATCGTGAATTGCTGGAGTTGGAGCCCGACCACATCGAGGCCCGGATCCACTTTGCCCGGCTGCTCGAACGGTTGGAGGAGGCCGCCGAGGCAGCCGATGTGCTCTCCGACGGTCTACGCCGTTCGCCCGACCAGACCGAGTTCCTCGTGTTCCGAGGCGCTCTTCTCGGGCGCTTACAGCGTTACCGCGAGGCAGAGACCGACCTCCGCCGGGCGCTCCGGCTCTATCCTTCCCACGCTCCCGCCCAGTTCGAGCTCGGCCTGCTGTTGTGGCGCCGAGGCCTCGTGCAAGAGGCAGCAGCCTGCTTTCATCGCGCCCTGGAGTTCCAGCCGGACAACGCCAAGACCTACTATTATCTCGCCGACTCCCTCAACCAGTTGGGTGATTTGTCTGGAGCCCGCTCTGCCCTGGAACGAGCTCTCCAGGTGAATCCGAGCGATGCCAAGCCTTACCATCTCATGGGTAGAGTCCTCGACCGCCTGAACCGGCCGGAGGAGGCCCGGGAGATGTACCGCCGCGGCCGAGACTTGGCCGGCCTGTGATCCAGGTGGTCGTGGCCGACCTGGCGCTGACCCAGGCGGACGCCGTCGTCCGTCCGGCCGATGAGGGCCTCCGCCCGATCGGCCCAGCCATATCCCGGCTGGACGAGCAGGCAGGCCCGCGATTTGCCGAGCAGAGGCATCTGGTCACCCCCCTTAAGGCGGGTGCTGCCGTGGTGACGGGGAGCGGCGATCTCGCGGCCCCATTCGTGCTGCACGTGGTCATCCGGGACTCGGACTGCAAGATCAGCCGCGAGGTCGTCCGGCGGGCATTGGTGTCGGCCTGGCAGCGGGCGACCGATTGGGAGCTGGGCACCCTCGCGGCACCGCTGATCGGGGCCGACTCGGGAGACCTGAGCGCGGAGGAGGCCGCCATCCTGCTCGCCGAGACATTCCCGGCCAACGAGCATGGGTGCCCCACCGCCCTCCACATCGTGGTGGAGCGGGATGCTGATCGCGACCTGATCGAAGCCATCGTACGGAGAATCCCGTGATCCGCCTGAAACAGCTTACCAAACGGTACGGCCGGTTCACTGCAGTAGACGGCATCGATCTCATGGTGCCCAGCGGGGAGCTATTCGGTTTTCTCGGCCCGAACGGCGCCGGAAAGACCACTACCTTCCGCATGATCGCGGGCATTCTTCGCCCAACCAGCGGCACGGTAGAAGTCGGCGGGATCGACATCAACCGCCGACCGCTCGAGGCCAAGGCCCGTCTTGGCTTCATTCCCGACCGACCCTTCGTCTATGACAAGTTGACGGGAGCGGAGTTCCTCCGCTTTGCCGCGGCCCTCTACGGCCAGCAGGGGACTGTCGTCGAGCGCCGGATTGACGAGCTGCTGGAGC
>Ga0302046_10005513_pt1 | contig 11132 bp, 11 predicted proteins | sample RVTome_11_FD_200261 | JGI IMG/M metagenome (GOLD analysis project Ga0302046, IMG submission 200261) | Soil microbial communities from uranium-contaminated site in the Upper Colorado River Basin, Wyoming, United States - RVT147D111 (version 2) ... | reverse complement strand
GACGGAAGGCCGATGCAGATCGGGTTGGTGCCGAGCGCCGGCCGTGCGCCTCCGGGCGGCACGACATGCGGCCGGCCGCAGGCGGTGTGCAGTGTCACGAACCCTGCGTTCACGATCTTCTCCACGTAATAGGCGTTGCGCCCGCTGTAATAGCTGTCGTGCAGCCCAACAACCGAGAAGCGGCTGGCTTTCGCCTTCTCGATGGCGATCTCGGCCGCCTTGTAGACGGCGACGTAGCCGACATTGTTGCCGCCGTCGAGCATCGCCGAGACGGGGGTCTCGTGGACGATGCGGACAGGGCGCCGAGGCTCCTTCGTCTTCGGTTCGCCGGCGATGGCGAGAATGCGCGGCAGGCTCGTGAACGGGTATCCGCACAGCGCGTTGTCGATGAGCTGGCCGAGGATGATGCCGGTGTCCTCCGGCGAGAAGCCGATCTTCGTCAGGGCGTGCCGGCCGATCTCCGTCGCCTCCGCGACGGAGACGCGGACGGTTCCCGGCGGGGTGGCGTCGAGGTATTCCGAGGGTGCGTCGGGCGTTTGCATGCGGGTGTTTCCTCTCGTTCTTCTCGATACGGGCGGGCCGGCTTGTCCGGCTTCGCCGCCTGTGAGACAAATTTAGCACCAGATTCGAACGACGCGGGATCAAGCGCCAGAAAGGGAGAACCGACATGCCGTCTTACGAGAAGGGCCCTGTCAGCATTCATTACGAGGAAGCTGGCTCCGGATTCCCGCTTTTGGTGATTCCCGGCGGCGGGCTGAATGCGACGATCGGCTATCTGTCGAACAGAGTGCCGTTCAACCCGATGGAAGAACTCAGCGACGAATACCGCTGCATCACGATGGACCTGCGCAACGCCGATGGCGGGCAGTCCTCCGGCCCGGTGGAGGTCGACCGGCCGTGGGATGCGTATACCGACGACCAGCTCGGTCTGATGGACCACCTCGGCATCGACAAGTTCCTGGTGCTGGGCTTCTGTATCGGCGGCCCCTTCATCTGGAACATGCTGAAGCGGGCGCCCGGCCGCGTCATTGCGGCCGTGCCGGCCCAGCCGAGTGGCTTCCGGCCGGAGCTGCCCGACCTGTTTTACCAGAACAACATGAAAGGGTGGGCCCAGGCGCTGTGCGCACGGCGGCGCGACGTCACCATGGAGATGTGCGGCGCCTTCCTCAAGAAGATGTACGGCGCCAATCCCGACTTCGTCTTCTCCGTGACGCGCGACTTCGTGCGCGGCTGCAAGACGCCGGTCCTGGTGATGCCGGACGACACCCCGCCGCACCCCTATGCCGTGGCCGAAGAATCCGCGCTGCTCGCGCCGAACGCCCAGATGACCTTCTTCCCGTGGAAGGAGGACAAGGCCCGCGTGCCGCTCGCCGTACGCCACCTGCGCAGCTTCCTCAGGGCCAACACGCCGGCGTAAGGAAAACGCATAGTTGCATCGCAGCACACCGAGCAAGGAGATCCGCCATGCCAGTCTATGAAAAAGGTCCCGTCCAGATTCATTACCAGGAAGCCGGTTCCGGCTTTCCGCTGCTGGTCATTCCCGGCGGCGGGTTGAACGGCACGATTGCCAACCTCTCCGAAGGCTGTCCCTTCAATCCGCTCGACGTGCTCAGCGACGAGTTCCGTTGCATCACACTGGACCAGCGCAACGCGAAAGGCGGGCAATCCGCCGGTCCGCTCGAGGTCGACCGGCCGTGGGACTCCTACACAGACGACCATCTCGGACTGATGGACTACCTGGGCATCGACAAGTTCCTGGTGCTCGGTTTTTGCATCGGCGGGCCGTTTAGCTGGAACCTGATCAAGCGCGCGCCCGACCGCGTGCTCGCCGCGGTGCTGGCGCAGCCGAGCGGCTTCCGACCGGAGTTACCCAATAACTTCTACAACAACAACATGAAGGGCTGGGGTCCGGCACTGTGCGAGCGGCGGTCCGACGTCACGATGGAGACGGTGGCTGCCTTCCTGAAGAGCATGTACACCGACCGGGCGGACTTCGTCTTTACGGTCACGCGCGATTTCGTGCGCAACTGCCGGACGCCGGTCCTGATCCTGCCGGACGACGTTCCGGGGCATCCATACGCCGTGGCGATGGAGGCCGCGATGCTGGCGCCCAACGCACAGGTCAGCCTCTATCCGTGGAAGGATACCGAGCGGCGCCTCACCGTGGCCCTTCGCCACATTCGGATGTTCCTCGGGGCGAATCGGCCGGTGTAGGGCGCGAACGGGCTACCGCGGCGTCAGGCGTCGCGCGCCAGGGGCGGGCGGGTGGTCCATCGCGCGCAGGATGGTGGCGTTCATCGTGTAGACGCCCATTACGGCGACGAGTTCCAGCAGGCCTTTCTCGCCATACCGCTTCCGCACGGCGGCGAAGGTCGCGTCGCTGACCTTGCGCGTCTCGAGCAGCTCGCGCCCAAAGCGGATGATCAGCGCCTCGTCCGCGGTCAGGCCGTCCAGCGGCGCCAGCGTGTCGATGGCGTGGAACGCCTCCTCGCGCGCACCGGCTTTCAGCCCCAGCTTGACGTGCGGCGCCCAGATATAGTCGACATCGGCCGCGCGCACGGCGGTGCAGATCGCCAGCTCGGTCTCCGCCGGGGTCAGCGTCGTGTGGAAGCGCAGATGCTCGACGAGGTCCGACAGCAGCGCCCCGGCCTTGCCGGCATAGGTGAGGTAGCTGCTCGGCGGCGGCACCGTCGTGCGCGTCCGGTGGATGTGGCGCATGGCGGCGCGGGTTTCGTCGGCAAAGCCCTCGCTATCGGACGGGATCGGCAACCGCGGCATTTATTGCTCCTTTGTCTGACCTTCGCCCAATCGTGTTCTATTGTCGTCGGTGTGGCAAATCGCCGGGACTTGCAACGGCATTTCGGGAAGAGAGAGGACATCCGATGGAAATCGAAACGGTCTTGCCCCTGGGAAAAGTCGACCCCGGCTTGCGCAAGCCGGAAGAGCCGCTCGACCTCACGACGGTGGGGACGGATGCGCAGCGCGTCGAAACGCTGGGCTATGACCGGCTGCTAGCCTCCGAGAACAAGGAAGATCCGTTCGTCACCATTGCAGTCGCCGCCGAACGGACGAAGCGTCTCAAGCTCGGCAACTCGGTCGTGATCGCCTTCGCCCGCAGCCCGGCCGTGACCGCGATGTTCGCCTGGAGCATGCAGAAGCTCTCGCGCGGGCGTTTCACCCTCGGTCTCGGCTCGCAGGTCAGGGCGCATATCCAGCGCCGCTTCGGGATCAAGGATGTGGCGCCGGCGGGCACATGGATGCGGGAATACGTTCAGGCGGTGCGTGCGTTCTGGGATTGCTGGCAGAACGGCACGCCACTCGATTTCCGGGGCGAGCGCTACGAGATCAACCTGATGGTGCCGCAGTTCAATCCCGGCCCGGTCGCGCATCCGGACATCCCGGTGCTCCTCGCCGGGGTGAACCCGTTCATGTCCCAGGTCGCGGGCGAAGTCGCGGATGTCCTGGGGCCGCATCCCATCTGCTCGCGATCCTATATCGAAGAGGTCATGCTGCCGGCGGTCGCCAAAGGCGCGCGCAAGGCCGGGCGCGACCCTGCCGCGGTCGGCATCGCCATGCGGTCGCTGATCGCAACGGGCCCGGACGAGGCGACGCTCGCCGGCCGCATCGAAGCGGTCCGCGCGCGGGTCGCCTTCTATGCGTCGACGCCGGGCTACCGCGCGGTCTTCGCGCATCACGGCCTCGAAGCCCTGGCCAAGGACCTCAGCGTGCTGTCGCGCGCCCAGCGCTGGGAGGAAATGCCGGCGCTGATCGACGACGACATGCTGCACACGTTCGCGGTCGTCGGCACCTATGACGATATCGTCGAGCGGATGCGCGAACGGTGCGCCGGCCTCGCGACCAGCGCCGAATTCAGCATTCCGGTCACCTGCGATGAGGATTACGAGCGCCTGGCCGATCTGATCAGGCAGATGAAAAAGCTGTAGGCAGCGCGGGCGGTTCCCTACAGCCGGCGCGCCCGCGCGCTTTCCTCGATCTCCGCCGCGGCGATCGCGCGCGCCAGCGCGCCGCTCAGCGCCTTGGCCGATTCCAGCGTCAGCTCCACCGCCGCCCGCGCGTCCGGACCGAGCGACTGGTTCATGAAGTCGATGGTGATGGCTTCTTCCAGCAGGGCGTGGTGCGGATGGTCGTAGGACACCACCGAGTGCGTCAGGTCGAACCACCCGCCATCGCCCTTGCCGGCGCCTTCCGCGCCGACGATCTCGACGATCGAGGTACACATCCCGGCGGTTATCCGGCGAGGTGCTTGTTCAGGAACGCGAAGACCTTCTTCCAGCCGTCCAGCGCCTGCTCGATGCGGTACATCGGCCGGTCGTAATAGAAGAAGCCGTGCCCGGCGCCGTCGTAGCGGTGGAACTCGTAGTTCTTCTTGTGCTTCTTGAGCTCGGCCTCGTGCTGGTTCACCTGCTCCGGCGTCGGCGCGCGGTCCTCGTTGCCGAACAGGCCGAGCAGCGGGCAGGACAGGTTCTTGGTGAACTCGATCGGCGCGGTCGGTTGCTTCGGCGTCAGCTCTTCCTTGCTCATCACCACGCGGCCGCCCCACAGCTCGACGCAGGCGTCGATGCTCTTGGTGTTGCAGGCGAACAAGAAGGCGTGCCGCCCGCCTGAGCAGGTGCCCACCACCCCGACCTTGCCGTTGTGCCAGGGCTGCGCGCGCAGCCACGCTACGGCGCCCTCGGTATCGCCGATGACCTGGGCGTCGGGAACGCCGCCCGCGGCGCGCACCTTGGCGGCGACGTCGTCGGACTTGCCCTGTCCGTCGCGGTGGTAGAGGTTGTGGCTGATCGCGGCGTAGCCGTGATGGGCGAACTTGCGCGTCGTCTCGCGGTACCATTCGTCCCAGCCGGGCGCATGGTGGATCAGCACCATGCCGGGGTAGGGGCCCGCGCCCAACGGCCGGGCGACATAGGCCGAGATCGGCTCGTTGTTGCTGCCGTTGATCGATATGGTCTCTGCAATCATGCCCTCGTAGGCCATCGTCGTTACCCCTTCTCGATGCAGAATGTGAGAGCCGCCGCCAGTGGAGCTGCGGGTGCATGTTAAGATTATCATGCCAACGGTCGAACGTCATAAATCCGGACGCAAGTCGGCCGTCAGAACGCCCGGATGCTCCAACTGCGAGCGGACGCCGGTCGGCTAAAGATTGACCTTGATTTCGTATCGATTGAGCGCGCGCGGGTCGCTGAAGGTGGACTTGGCGATATAGGTGAGCTCGCCGCGATGCAGGTGCAATATTTTGCCAGCAGCGAGGATGTGTGATTCGCCCAGAATGCGGTCGATTTCCTTGCGGTCGCTCTCGCTGTGATATTCGAGATGGATGATTTTGACCGCGGGAAGCAGGTCGGAGATGCTGCTCAGTATAGGCAGTTCACAGCCCTCCGTATCGACCTTGAGGATGTCAATTGCCGTAACTGCGTTTTCATTCAGCCAATCGCGGGCTGAACGCAGAATTACCGTCTCGCTATCCGTCCTGTTTTCGACGCTTTCACCGACAGACCCCGAGACGCAGTCAATGGCGCCTTTGTAGAGAGGCACCTCTCTGTCGGCAGAAAACATCCCAAAATTATAGGTGGAAATCCGACTGCACAGTTTTGCATTCCGCTGCAACAGGTCATACGGCGCTTTTGCAGGCTCGAAGGCGAAAATTTTTGCTTTGGGGCAGGCACTGGCGAAGAACACAGCGGATGCGCCAATATTCGCACCGATGTCCAGGACGATACGAACGTCGTCGATGTGCTTTGCGGTCTTGTAGGTACGGCCTTGCAGGATCTCGACGCTCATATGTTTTGACAAGGCATTGTCGAAACATTCGAAATAAAGGACTTCATTGCCCTGATGGAGCGGGATGTGCATGTATTACAGCTCCAGGAATTTATTATGTCAGACCGCATCTTCTTCAATCAAATATTCGATGATCAGATATCATGGTCCAATACAATCTTCCAGTATTTTGCTCTCTATTTAATCAGTAGTGTGCCGGCTATGCTCAATGGCGTCGACTGTGCGGACAAGCCTGGCGGACGCGTCCGGACGGAGCGGCGGCTCGATGCGCTTTGCCACGCGGGTGCTCGTTTGCGTAGAATGAGCCGCCGGTTGCGCGGCGCGGCCCGCACCGAACCGAGGGAGGAGAGCGCATGGCGGTCAATCTGCCCCTGCTGGATATCGCCCCCGCCGACTACGGTCCCGACGAAGCGGAGATGGTGCGCTATCGCGCCGAAGGCACGGCGCGCGCGCTGGCGATGGATAACCGCGGGCCGATCCGCTTCGGCCCCGATGGCCGGCTCGACCCCGCGATCCTCGACGCCTATTCCCGCCACGGCTTCTACATCTTCGAGAAGGTGCTGGGCGCCGAGGAGCTGGCGGATATCGAGCGCGACCTTGCCGAGCTGCTCGACCGCGCGCCAGTCGCGAAGGACGCCCTGACCGACCGGCACGGCCGGCCGTCCTTCGTCGCCGGGCAGAAATCGCGGACGCTCGGCTGGGTCAAGCCGCTGTCCGATCCGCTGGGCGGCACCGACGCATCCTACGGCCGGCATCCGGCCAAGATGGCGGAGCCGAAAGCGCCGGAAGGCGCGCCCGAGCATGTGCTGCAGCTCATCCACGGCTCGCTGCAGCATTCGGAAGCCTGCCTCCGCCTCTACGGCCATCCCCAGCTTCTCGCGATCGCCGAGTCGATCAACGGTCCCGACTTCACGCCGTTCAACGAGGCGGTCTGGATCAAGCATCCGCGCCTCGGCGGCTCGGTCGCCTGGCACCAGGACGGCTGGACCCACTGGAACGATCCGGCGCTGGACGAGAACACGCACGGCTTCAATTACATGATGCAGCTCTACGGCTGCGACGCGGCGAACGGGCTCTGGGTCGTTCCCGGCTCGCACCGCGGCAAGGCGGACATCAAGGCGATGGTCGAAGTCGCCGGCTCCGACCGGCTGCCGCAGGCGGTGCCGTTCGTCTGCGGGCCGGGCGACGTGGCGATCACCAGCCGCCAGGCCATCCACGGCTCCTTCGCCAACACCAGCCCGAACGTGCGGGTGACCATCAACATGGGCTTCCACCGGCGCCGGTCCGTGCTGGGGGTGAAGAGCGGCGGCGTGCATAACCCGGTCTCGCTTTACGACGAGGCCTATATCCGCAGCCGCTCGCGGCTGATCATGTACGCCATCGACGCCCGCCGCCAGCGCTTCCCGGACGAGACGCCCTACCGCTACGCGCCGCTGGCCGAGGAGGCGGACCGCTACCGCTGGACTCCGGCGGCGAAGGCCGAGGTGCGGGATTATAATCTGCAGGATATCGGGATATAGAACTGGGGCGGGTGCGATGATCCTAAAAGACAAGATCGTCCTCGTGACGGGAGCGGGGGCCGGCATCGGCGAAGCGATCACGGTCGCCATGGCGGAAGCAGGCGCCGCGGTCGCGGCGGCGGACATCGACGGCGACGCGGCCGCGCGGACCGCCGACAAGGCCGCCAAGTTCCAGGTGAAGACGCTCGCGCTGCAGGCCGATGTCGGCAGCCTGAAGGACATCGACCGGATGGTCGAGCACGTCGTCGGCGAATTCGGCCGCCTCGACGTCATCGTCAACAACGCCGGCGTCACGCGGCGCGCCTACATCATGGACCTGACCGAGGAAGACTGGGACCGCATCCACCGCGTCAACGCGAAGGGCGTGTTCTTCTGCCTGCAGCGCGCGGCGCGCCAGATGATCGGGCAGGGCGGCGGCCGCATCATCAATATCGCGTCGATCGCCGGGCGCGGCTATTCGGGCACGTCGAACGCCGCCTATGCGGCAAGCAAGGGGGCAGTGATCGCGCTGACGAAGACCGCGGCGCAGCAGCTCGGCCCGCACAACATCAACGTCAATGCGATCTGTCCCGGCGTCACGCGGACGCCGCTCGGCGACCGGAGCCTCGTGGTCCGCGCTCAGGAGCAGGGCGTGAGCATCGAGGAGGCGCTGAAGCGCCACATCGCGCCGATCCCGATCGGCCGCGCCAACGAGCCGGAGGATATCGCCGCGATGGCCGTGTTCCTCGCGTCCCCCGGCGCGCGCAACATCACCGGCCAGGCCTACAACGTCGACGGCGGGCTGGTGCCGAGCTAGGCGATTTCGCGCCACGCGGGCAGCCGTGTTACCGTTGTGCGAGCAGCATGACCGCAGCGGGGGCCGCCATGAAGTTCGGAATCTTCTACGAGCTGCAACTGCCTCGGCCGTGGGCGCCGGGCGACGAGCAGCGGCTGTTCAACAACGCGCTCGACCAGATGGCCCTGGCCGACGGGCTGGGATACGACTATGCCTGGGAGGTCGAGCATCACTTCCTGGAAGAGTATTCGCACTGCCCGTCGCCGGAGGTCTTCCTCGGCGCCGCGAGTCAGCGGACCAAGAACATCCGCCTCGGCCACGGCATAATCCAGCTCACGACCAACCATCCCGCGCGGGTCGCCGAGCGCGTGGCATCGCTCGACCTGCTGAGCGACGGCCGCGTCGATCTCGGCATGGGCGAGGGCGGCAGCATCACCGAGCTCGGCCCCTTCGACCGGCCGCTCGAGACCAAGCGCGCGGTCTGGGAGGACGCGGTCCGGGCGATCATCCCGATGTTCAAGGACGGCGGCTGCGAGTACCACGGCGACTACTTCGACTTCCCGCTGCGCAACGTGCTGCCGAAGCCGAAGCAGAAGCCGCACCCGCCGCTCTGGGTCGCCTGCTCGCAGCTCGACACGATCGAGATGGCGGGCCGGCGCGGCATGGGCGCCCTCGGCTTCCAGTTCATCAGCGGAGCCGCGGCGCAGGCCTGGGTGCACAGCTACTACAATTCCTTCACCAGGCGTCAGGAGAAGCTGACCGACTACGTGACCAATCCGAACATGGCGCTGGTCAGCTATTTCATGTGCGCGGAAACCGATGAAGAGGCGCGGCGTCGCGCCGACGGCATCCCGTTCTTCCAGTTCGCGCTCAAATTCTACAGCGCCGACCGCATCGGCCAGCAGCGCGACCGGCCGCCGCCGGGCAGCGTCGACCTGTGGTCGGAATACGAGTGCTGGAAGACGGAGAACCCGGATGCGTTGGAGCGTGCGCTCTCGGGCGGATTGATCGGCTCGCCGGAGACGATCCGCAATCGGCTGCACAAGTATGCAGGCTCGCATGTCGACCAGATCATCCTGCTGAACCAGGCGGGCAAGAATACGCATGCGCATATCTGCGAGAGCCTGGAGCTGTTCGCCAAGGAGGTCATGCCGGAATTCCAGGCGATGGAGCCGGAACATCAGGCGTGGAAACAGAAGGTCCTGGCGGGCGAGATCCAGCTCGAGGAAATCGACACAACGCCCTATAAATCGCGCTTCAGCCCGAACTCGGTGCAGCTAGACACTATCCGCAAGGTTAGCGCCGCGGATTGAATTGAATTGCGCGCCGCCTCGTCGCGGCATTTGGGAAAGGGAAGACGAAATGCAAATCGTGGCATGGGACGACGCGGTCTATAAGGAAGTGAAACGGGAAGGCGGCATCGGCGGGCGGCGCAGTTTTATCGGCATGCCGGGGTCGATGGCTGAAGGCCCACAGGCCTTCCTCGTCGAGCGGCCCTATCCCAATCCGCGCGTCGCGCCGCATTTCCACGACATCGACCAGTTCCAGGTGATCGTCGCCGGCGACGGCCGCATGGGCAAGAAGAAGGTCAAGCCGATAACCTTCCAGTATGCCGACGCCTACACCCCCTATGGGCCGATCGTCGGCCGGGACAACGGCATCAGCTTCTTCACGATCCGTCCGGTCGCGAGCGGGGGCTACTTCGCGATGCCGGGCTCGCGCAGGCATATGCCGGGCCGTGCCGGCCGCAACATCAGCGGCATATTCGATATCGAGCACGCTCCCCTTCCGGTGGGTAAGGTGGAACGCGAAGCGCTGATGGACCCGCAGGTCGACGACGTATACGCGGAGGGCCTGCGGCTCGGCCCGAATGCGGCGGCAGACGGCGTGGATGCCACAACTGGCGGCCAGTTCTATCTCGTCTGCACCGGAACGCTGGAGCAGGACGGCAAGACCCTGCCGGCGAATTCGCTCATCTATGTCGATCCCAAGGAAACGCCGCCGACGTTGCAGGCGGGACCCGAGGGCGCCTGCGTACTGGTGATGCGCTTCCCGTGTCCGTCCGACCGGCCGGGTTCGGACCTTAGCAAGCTGAATGGTCGCAGCGAGGCCGACTATCACATGCGCCCGGAGGTCGTCGAAGGCGCGCGCTGACGCTTCAACACTTCACGACCAGAGCGCGAAGCCGAGTCCTGTGCCCGTGCCGGCCGGCGTGCGGTAGCCCGGCTGGTAGTCCGACCACGTCAGGGGCAGCCGCTCCAGCGCGCCCGCCGCGCAGATCCAGTTTCGGATCTCCGAGCTGCCGCCCTGCAGCTTGGCGGGCGGCAACGCCTGCAGCGCGGCGGCGTCCTTCTCCCGCAGTGCCCGCAGCACTTCGCCGTCGAGGTCTTCGTCGACCGTGAAATGGCTGAGCCCGCCCGACGCGAGGACGCCGACCCGCGCGTCGCCCGGCCAGGCATCGACCGCTTCCGCGATCGCCTGTCCCAACCGGTAGCAGCGCCGCGGGCTCGGCAGGTTCGGCGGGAAGTAGGTGTTCATGAAGACCGGCACGATCGGCGTCGCGTCGCCCTGCATGAGACAGTTGTGCACGAAGCCGAAGGCATGCCCTTCGCCGGTGCCCGGCGTCACCGACCCGGCGCAGGCGACGTCGAAGTCGCGATCGATCAGCCGGTCGATCAGGTGAAGCGCCAGCTTCGAGTCGACGGGATAGTCGCGCGGCGCTGATTTCTCGTAGTACTGCGACGCCGCCCGATTCCACCAGTCGGGACGGCTTTTGACGGGCGCCATCGGCAGGTTTGGAATCGTCTCGCCGCGATAAATGAGAAAACACGGCATGTTGCGCTCGTCGTACAGCTCGTCCTGGTCGTCGCCGACGACGATCAGCGCATCGAGATGGGCGTCGCGCAGCGCCTTGCGGATCGTCTCCAGGTTCGCCATCGCGGCCGCGTGCCGGGCGGCGAGCTTTTCCGGCCGGATCTCGTTCGTGATCGCGCCGCCAGCCATGCGCAGCAGGTCGTCATAGGTGGCGCGGTTTCCGT
>Ga0302046_10005512_pt1 | contig 11132 bp, 6 predicted proteins | sample RVTome_11_FD_200261 | JGI IMG/M metagenome (GOLD analysis project Ga0302046, IMG submission 200261) | Soil microbial communities from uranium-contaminated site in the Upper Colorado River Basin, Wyoming, United States - RVT147D111 (version 2) ... | reverse complement strand
CCGTGCCGCCGACAAGCGTCTCGGGGGCCACCACGTCGAAGAGCGGATGCCCGGCCCGCGACGCTCTGCCGCGAACGACCACGGCGGCGGGGCGGGGCCCGCGCGTCCAACCGTCCGGGGCCAGGCCGGCGACCGACGTCCGGCGCCCCCCCAGGGGCCGGCTGTCGACCACTCCGGCCACGATCGCCGCGGCCAAGCCGGCGCGGTTCGGGAGTGCCCCCCCTTGACGCAGCCGGCGGAGCCGCCGCCAGACGCTCGCGGCATCGAAGCACTCCTCCCCGCTCGAGCGTAGGACGACGATCTCGCGGGCGATCTTGTTCAGGTTCCACCGCACGCCGGGGCGGTGGAAGAGGCCGGCGGGGACCCGATTCGCGATCCGGTCGGCCGGCCGGTACCCGCTGAGCCCGCCGGCGAGCCAGCCGAGGGCCTCCCGCTCGCGCTCTCCACGCACGTCGTCGGGATTCACCACCAGCACCGCGGCGCCGGCCGCGCTCAGGCGCCGGCAGGGCTCGTCCTCGAGCCGCCTCCAGTCCATGGTCTCGATCCGGCGCGGCAGGTGCCGCTCGTCCCCGATGCCGACCGCCCGCCCCTCGCGCTCCGTCGTGCGCAGCCACTTCTCGGCCCCGTAGCGAGCGTCGCCGGCCATGTGGAGGTCCAGGAGGACGGCCCGGCCCAGGGGCCACGCGAGGACCGGCAGCGCCAGAGCCAGGCGGCCCCACCGGCCGAGCGCCGGCCAGGCCAGCGCCCGGCGGAGGCCGAGGGCCGCGAAGAGGCCCATCACCAACAGGATCGGAAGGAAGAAGCGCACGTAGTTGTAGCCGATCGGCACCATGAAGAAGAGGTAATAGGAGACGGCGGGCGCCAGCAGGGCGAGCGGCAGACGGTGCCGGCGCGGGTGGCGCAGCGCGATCGCCACCCCGGCCAGCGCCGCCAGGGTCGTCGTCGGCCCGGCGGCGAGCCACAGGTAGCGGGCGCTCTGCGCCGCCTGCTCCCACTGCCCGCGCAGCGTCGCCGGGTAGATCCGGTAGCGCCCGACCGCCCGGTCGCTGATCACCGCCCGCAGGTGCCTGGCGAGCTCGCCTTCGAGGGCGAAGGCCCACACCAGACCGAGGCACGCGGCCGCGGCCGCGGCTGCCAGCCAGAGGCGGCGATCGAGGAGCGCGCTCCACGCCGGCCGGCCGGCCGCCCGCCGCCGGCGCGCCAGGTCCCAGACCAGCACGACCGGCACGACGACGTAGAGACCGCAGGCCTGGTCCTTCGTCGACACGGCGAGCGCTGCCGCCACTCCCAGGCCGACGTACGCACGCCGGCTGCCCGTCTCCAGCGCGCGCAGGAAGCAGAGCGCCGAAAGCGCGAACCAGACGAGGTACGGGACGTCCAGGTTCGCCGTCTTGGCGTAGTAGACGAGCGGCAGTGTCGGCGCGACGAGGGCGGTGGCCCACAGAGCGGTGGCCCGATCCGCGGCCGTGCGCGCCACACGGTAGACGATCCAGAGCGTGAGCAACGCCAGGCAGACGCTGGTCAGGCGGTGGACGACGTACTGTCGCTGGTCGATCGATTCCGCCGTCGCGCCGGAGAGCCCGCCGAGCGCGGCCACGCCGCGGTCGAGCACGGAGAGGAGGTGACGGTGGAACGGCGGGTACTTGTCGGGCCAGCGCTGCGCCTCGACCACCTCGGCGGGCACGATCTCGTCGACCGCCCAACCTTCCGGGCTCGGCAGGCCCCACCAGACGGGCACCGCGTAGAGGACGGCTCCGGCCAGCAGCAGGAGGATCAGCCGCCGGCGCGCCGCCGAGCGCGACAGGGCGCCGGCCTCGACGACGGACGACGCGGCGGCGGCTCCTCCGCGAACGACATCGGCCACGGGGAGCGATCCTAACCCCGTGAGAAGGTGACAACGTTCGATGAGAATTGACAAAACCTCCAGCCTGCCCCAACATTGCGCGCATGTTTCCGATCCATCGGCACCCGGTGTTGGGCGCGGTGGCGGCTGTCCACGGATCCGGGCGGTCCGGGGCGCCGGGCGGGGTGGGGCCCGCCAACGAGGGGTACGCCCAGAAAGGAGGTGGTCCAGTGGAGTTACACAAACAGGGTTTGATGGAGGTGGCGACCTCCTAAGGGGCAGTACCTCAGCAGTGTCCAGTGGCACCTAAGGTTTGAACCCCGAGAAAGGGGAACCCCTCGCCACCGAGACAAGCCCGAGGGCCCCGGCCGCAAGGCCGGGGCCCTGTTTCGTCCGGTGCCGACTCCCTCTCAGAGGAAGCGCTGGAGTAGGATCATCGCCCCGAGCGTCATGCTCACCCAGAGGGCCACGGCCGAGCGCCCTGCGTTGACGTAGGCCTCCGGCAGCAGCTCGAGGAACACCATGAAGACCATCGCCCCGGCGGCGAAGCCGAGCCCGTAGGGCAGCACCGGGCGGAACGATTCGACGAAGAGGAACGCGGGCACGGCCATCAGGGGCTGCGGGAGGGACGAGAACACGCTCCAGGCCGCGCAGGCGAGCACCGACGAGCCCCTCGGGCGCATCACGGCGCTGATCGCGAGGCCCTCCGGGATGTTGTGCACCGCGATGGCGAGGGCGATCAGGGTGCCCAGCGTGGCGCCGCCGCCGAAGGAGACGCCCACCGCCACGCCTTCGGAGAACGAGTGCAGCGTCATCACGGCGATCAGCAGGAGGATTCGGCGGGCGCCGGCCCCCGTGAGCTTGCCGAAGCTCACCTCCCGACCCTCCAGCACCTTCTCGCCCACCAGGATGAAGGCGACGCCGAGGGCGGCGCCGACGACGGTCTGCGACGTGCCGAAGTGGGCGCCCTCGCGCAGTAGGCCGAAGCTCGCGCCCAGCATCAGCCCCGACGCGATCGAGTTGGCGGCCGCCAGCGCCTTGGGATCGAGCCGGCGGAGGAAAAGAAACGGGAGCGCCCCGAGCCCGGTGGCGAACGCCGAAAGCAGGGCGTAGAGGAAGACGACCAGGGTCGCGCGCGCCATCAGAGCAGCAGGGCCTCCAGCAGCACCACTCCCCCGGCCGTGCCGCTGACCGCCAGGGCGACGCCGAGCGCCGGGGCCCGTTCGTAGGCGTCGGGCACCAGCTCGGTGAGGACGAGGAAGAGCAGCGCGCCGGCCGCGAAGCCGAGGCCCGCGGCGAGAAGGCCGGCGAGCGACGGCGCCACCGCGAAGGCCGCCAGGGCGAGCAGCGGCTGGCTCACCTTGCTCGCGACGCAGAGACCGGCCGCCTGCCCCGCCGGGACCCGCTCGCCGACCAGGGCATCGGTCAGCGAAACGCCCTCGCCGACGTTGTGGACCCCCAGGGCGAGGGCGACGAACACCCCGAGCCGGGGGTCGAGCACCATCGCCACGCCGATCGCCACGCCCTCAGAGGCCGAGTGCAGCCCGTTGCGCAGGATGAGCTTGTACCCCCGCTCGGGGCCCGCGACGCTGCCCTCGTCGAGATCCTGGAGGCCGGCGTAGCCGCGGATCCACCAGGTGTAGACGACCCCGAGGGCGGCGCCCCCGAGCACCGGCCAGACCCCCTCGTCCAGCCCCCTGCCCACCAGCAGGTAAGCGGCGCCCAGCATGAGGCCGCCCGCCAGCGCGTCCGCCAGCCCGACCAGCCCCCGGCCCGGCGGCCGTCCGAGAGCGAAGGGGAGCGCCCCCAGCGCGGTGACGGCCGCCGCGAGGCCGCTGTAGAGCAGCAGGGCGAGGACGGGCTCCTGGGGGATCACGGCGCGATAGTACTGCCGGTCCGGATGCGGGCACCCGGGCCCCGGACGCTACGGGTCGCCACCTACCCGTGACCCCTGGCACCGGAGCGACCTCGCGCGCAGCCGCCGGGCGAGCTCCGGGAGGTCGGCGACCAGCGCGCAATCGACCCCGCGCCAGTCGCCGAAGGGATCGATCAGCGCGGCCTCGAGGCCGGCGGCGCGGGCGCCGACGACGTCCACGGAGTAGAGGTCGCCGACGTAGAGCGCCGACGACGGCTCGCAGCCCAGCGTCTCGAGCGCATGGGTGAAGATCCTCGGATCCGGCTTCTCGAAGCCGATCAGCCGGGAGTCGAAGATCGCCTCGAAGGGACCCGCCAGGTCGACGCGCTCGAGGGTCTCACGGATCGTGCCGTCGGAGTTGCTCACCACGGCCAGCCGCAGGCCGAGCTTCCGCAGCGCGTCCAGGGCGCCGCGGGTCCCCGGCAGCACCCGGGACCAGAGGCGCGGGTTGCCCTCGCTCTTGAGAGCGGCGGCCAGGCGCGGCGCCAGCGCCTCCGCCTCCTCTCCGGCCAGCCCGGGCAGGCCCGCCAGGATCCGGCTGACGTAGAAGGAGAAGGTCGAGCCGCTCTCGGTCGAAAGGCGTCCCTCCGCCTTCGGGCTGGCGAGCCGCCGCGACAGCACCGGACGCGCGCTCGCCTCGGCCCGGCGCAGCCCGTCGACGGTCGCCTCCACCCCTTCGGCGGCGAGCAGCCGCACCAGCCAGCCGAAGTCGATCGAGACCAGCGTGTTGCCGGCGTCGAGCAGGACGGCGCGCACCGCATCCCACTCCTCGCTCATCGCTCCGTCCTGCCAGGCCCTCGTCTCACGAGGGCACCCGGTCGGGCAGCACGAAGCCCGAGCGGGCGGTGGGGCTGGCGAGCAGCTCGGCGGAGTAGTAGGCGGCGAGGGCAGGGGACGAACGGTCGAGCAGGTCGGGGTGCGCCGCCCGGAAGTCCTTCCAGCCGAGCTCCGGGCTTTCCCGCACGCGCTGGGCGATGAGCAGGACCCAGCCCCAGGTGAGGGTCTCGTGATACAGCTCGGGCCGTCCGTGGCCCGCCGCCAGGCGGCGGAGCCCCTTCCGGACCCGGGCCAGGGTCGCGAGCGCATCGTGGCTCTGCAGATGCAGCCAGACCACGCGGACGTGCTCCTGGTGGCCGAACTCGTCGCCGAGCGTGCCGGCCTCGAACCCCTCCATCAGCTCTCGATCGGTCATCTCTCCTCCTCCAGCGCGTGGCTGTCCTCGGCCGTCAGGTCGAGACCGTAGACCTCCCGCAGGCGGCGGATGGTCTCCAGGGTCCCCTCCGAGAAGGGGCTCTTGCCCTCGAAGGCGTGGAGCACGATCCCCTCCAGGAGGTCTCCGAGGCTCAGCTCCAGGTACTCGGCCAGCGCCTTGAGGACCTTGACCATCCGGCGTTCGAGGCGCACGCCCGTCTGCACTCTCTCGATCGTTCGCGTCGCCATGAATGGATGTTACCACGGTACCTAAGTAACATCAACCAGCCCACCCCGCGGGGCGAGCCCTCGTCGTCGTGCACGTGATCAACGACTGGTATGCGCGGCAGGTGGAGCGGGTCGGCTCGAAGGCGCAGGCCGAGGTCCTGTTGGAGGCGATGGCGGAACGGGCCCGGCGCTGGCTGCACGAGACGCTGGAGGGTCTGGCGCTGGACGACGCCCTCGTGGAGGTGCGCTCCGGTGGCGTCGTCGCCGAGATCCTCGCCGCGGCCGAGCGGTGCCACGCCGATCTGCTCGTCATGGGCGGCACGGGGGCCGGGCGGCACGCCACGCCTCGCCTCGGCAGCGTCACGCGCGCCGTGCTCCACGCCGGTCACTGCCCGGTGCTGGTCGTGAGGTAGTCGTAACTCCGGCCGGGCCGGCGTTCCATCCGGCGGCGCCCGCTCACGGCACGATCGAGATCGAGCGGCCGGAGGAGTGCGCCGCGAATTCGGGTGCGTACATGGACTGCAGCTGCGCCGGGGCCGCCTTGAAGGTGCCGGCGACGTTGGCGCGCAGGCGGTGCTTCAGGGTGTACTCGCCGGCCGGCAGCCACTCGACGAAGAACTCCGTGCCGCTGTCCCGGACCGCCTCGTAGCGTCCGAGGCCGAGGTCCCAACGGTAGCCCGAGGTGAGGCTCTCCGGCTCGAAGCCGGCCGGCCTGGGGTCGCGCAGGTGCACGTACTCCGCGGCGTGACGGGCGGTGATCGAGAGCTGTACCTCGACCTGGTCGCCGACCTCCAGCCGGGTGCCCTCGGTCAGGGGCTCGAGAACCCACTCGTCGCCCCGGTGGAGACGCCTGAAGTACGTCCGCTCGACGGCGAACAGGTCGCCGTCCGCCCGCTCCGGCAGCGCCTCCGTCGAGAAGTGCCAGGTGGCCGAGGCGAAGAGGAGCCCGGGCGTCTCCTTCTCCACCACCACCGTCGACATCGTCTCGGGCTCGATCTCCGGCCCGGCGACCACGACCTGGACGTCCCGGCCGCTGTAGACGGCGGGGTCGAAGGTGAACGACTCGACGCGCGGCCCGATCCTCACCGTGGCCGCCTCGGTGACGCCCAGCTCGCCCGCGCGCTCCAGGTGCCAGACGAGGGAGTAGATCGCCTCCGCGGTCGTACGTGTCGACTTCCAGTGGTTGAGCTGCTTGTTGAGGAAGAGCCACTGCACCAGGCCGTCCCGGCGCGGATCGTCGGGGAGGATCTCGGAGAGCGCCCGCAAGGCGAGGGCGTGGGTCTCCACGGAGTCGTTGTACCAGAGCCAGGCCCGCGCCTCCGGGGCCCAGTAGGTCCCCAGGTCGCGATCCGTCGTGGCCGAATCCATGACGCTCTCGACCAGCCGCAGGGCGTCTTCGGAGCGCCCGCGCCGCTCGAGGGTGAGCGCCAGGAAGAGCTTCAGCATCGGGCTGTGGTCCGTCCAGTGCTCCCACGAGAAGTCGAGCATCCGCTGCCGCTCCGCGGCGTCGAAGACGCCCCCGGTCCACGACTCGTCCGGGTAGGCCGAGAGGACGTAGCCGAGGAAGGTCACCGTCTCCCAGCAGCAGTCCTTCTCGATCGACTCCCGCACCAGCGTGTCCAGGTAGTGCCTGTGCACGTAGGACCAGGCCCGCTCGACCATCGGCCGCGGCACCTCGACCCCGAACTCCAGGGCCTTCGAGAAGCCGTAGAGGATGTAGAGCGTCATGTAGGGCGAGGGCGGGCCGCCCGGCCACCAGGGGAAGCCTCCGATCGCCGTCTGCGAGCGCTCGAGCTCGGCCAGGGAGGCAGCGCGTTGCGCCTTGGCGACCGCCGGATCGAGCACCCGGATCAGGTCGTCCGGCGCCTCCGCGCCGCCGCGCGACAGGGCCAGCCAGGGGGTCTCGATCAGCTGCATCGTGCGGTTCGGATCGTCCGCCTGCCAGGCCTCGTAGCGGGTCTCGCGCTCGGCGAGCCGCGCCGCCATCTCGGCCACCGCGGGGTAGCGCTCGAAGACCGAGGAGACGATGCCCGTCGAAAGGAAGCGGTTCAGCGTCTGCTCGGTGCACTCGTAGGGGTAGTCGACCAGATAGGGCAGCGCCGAGAGGACGCCGTAGAAGAGCTGGGCATCGAGGGTGACCACCAGCTGGTCGTGGATCAGGCTCGCGTCCGGCTCCGTCATCCGCGGGAAGAAGAGCTCCCGCCGGTCGGCGTCGCGCAGGGCCGCGAAGCGGGACTGGACCAGGTGAAAGCGGCCGGGGAGCACCGGCAGCGGACGCAGCTCACCGTCGGAGAGGTCGCCGGCCCGGCCGACCACGCGGAAGGCGATCTCGCCGACCCGCGCCGGCACGCGGACGGGGAACTCGAGCGTCGTGCCGCCGCCCGCCTCGACGGTGAAGGGGACCCCCCTCGCCTGCGCCGGGTCGAGGCCGAAGTCCGCGAGCAGGCTGCGCTCCTCGTCGTCCGCGTCAACGATCTCGAAGTCCACGGTGCCGGCCAGGCGCGTCTCGCCGGCGTTGTTCACCGCCACCCGGAGCACCGCCTCGTCGCCCTCGCGCAAGAAGCGCGGCAGGTAGGGCCGCACCAGAAGCTCCTTGACGGTCTTCGTCCGCTCGCTGAGCGACCCCGCGCGCAGGTCCCGGGCGAGCGCGTGCACCCAGACGTTCCACTCGGTCACCGCGTCCGGCACGGTGAACTCGAAGGCCACCGAGCCGTCGGCGCCGGTGATCAGGTGGGGCTCCCAGAAGGCGGTCTCGGCGAAGTCGGTGCGCAGCTCCGGCTCATCGGAGGGTGCCGTCCCGTCGCCATCCGCCTCAGCCTCCCGACCCTCCGCGGACTCGGGCTTGGCCGCCGCGGGCGACGGAACGGCCGCCTGGTCGGCGACCATCATCGGCGCCTCGGCGACTCGCACCTGCCCCAGATACCCCAGCGCGCCACCTCGCCGTCCCGGCCCTCCGATGCCGTAGGCGTCGAGGAACCTGAGCGAGGCCTCGGTCAGGGTCGGGTAGTCCGCGCGTGGTACCCAGCCCTCCTGGTCGACCCAGCTCTCCCCCACCGCTCCCAGCCCGGCCCGGCGCCAGGGCAGGCTCGCTCCCGGCGGCAGCAGCTGCATCGGATCCGGCGGCCGATGGGGCGCGAAGAGGTCCAGGCTGCGGTCGTACATGTAGGCCAGGATCTCGGCCGCCCCGGCGGCGACGGTCTCGCCGTCGGCGCCGGCCACCTCCACCCGCCAGGTCTCGTTCTGCCCCGGACGCAGGCGGTCCCGGAAGCTGGCGAAGGAGACCGCGAGCTTGCGGTCGTCCCAGGGGACGAAGACGGTGCGCTCGACGCCGATCTCCTGGTGATCGCGCAGCAGCACCAGGCGCAGGGCGACGCCGCCGCGATCGTCCGCGCCGATCGGCAGCTCGATCAGGTGCGGACCCCCGTCCGCGCCGAGCCGGTGCCGCTCGACCCGTCCGCCGGGCCGCCGCACCTCGAGCTCCATCTGCTGGCCGGCGAGGCCCGAGTGGACCAGGGCCCGCAGCACGCCGCCGGGAGCGACCGAGGTGCTCTCCACCGCCAGCAGCCCGGGCAGGGCCAGGCGCGTCCCCTCACCGGCGGCGACGACGATCTCGGCGCGCGTCTCGGCGACGGCGCCGAAGGGGTCCTCCGTCTCGTAGATGAGCCGGTAGGGGCCCGGCTCGAGCGCCGGAAGGGAGAGCACGGCGGTGCCGTCGGCGCCGTGGCCGAGCTGCCCGGCCGCGACCTGCTCGCCGTCCGGCCACAGCCGCAACACCTCCTCGGCCCGGTAGCCCGGATCCCAGCGCGGCCGCAGGCGGTCGCCTTCGGTCCGGAATCCGGCCAGCTCCGCCGGCGCCTCCGGCCGGGGCTGCTCGGCCGGCAGCAGGGTCTCCGGCGGCTGCTCGAGCCGGACGAGGCGCCAGCTCCCGTCGCCCGCGCGCGGCGTGCCGTCGAGATCGGTGCGTGCCACCGTCGCCCGCGCCGGCTCGCCGGCGACGAAGAACCCGGCGCCGAGGTCGATCCGGGCCTCGACGGCGACGAACCCCAGCCGGAAGGAGCGGCTCGCCGAGCGGGTCTCGCCCCCCTCGTCGGTGACGTCGACCGAGAGCCGGTACGAGTAGGAGACGCCGGTCCCCGCCAGGCGCTCGTCGGCCTCGGGCGTGAAGGCGAGGGTGAAGCGTCCGTCGGGATCCAGGCTCTCGGCCCCGGCGGCCACGGTCTCGCTGCCCTGCCGCGGGACCGGCCAGCCCCACCAGCCCCACCAGAGCGGGTAGACGGGCTCGCGCACGACCTGCCAGCGCGCCTCGCCGGCAGCCACCGGCAGCCCGAAGTAGTAGCGCGCCTCGCCGCCGAGCTCGGCGGGCCGATTGAGACGCAGGGCCTCGTCCGGCTCGGCCAGGGTCACTTCGAAGGTCGGGCGCTTGTACTCCTCGACCCGCAGGGCGCTGGCGCCCCGCAGATCGGTGCGGATCTGCCACTCACCGAGCAGCCGGCCCTCCGGGATCGCGAAGCGTCCGGAGGCCGAGCCGTACCGGTTGGTCGTGACGTCGGAGCCGGCCACCACCTCCCCGTTGGCGTCGACCAGCTCGACGCGCAGGCCGCGCTCGGCCAGGGTGGCGTAGCGCTCGGCGGTGGCGCCGCGCTGGTAGGCCACCACTTTCCAGAGCACGTCCTGGCGCGGTCGGTAGACGCTGCGATCGGTGTAGACGAGGGAGGCCGTGGACTCGCCGGGCTCCCGGTGTCGCCCCAGCCCCTGGAGCTCGAGGAGGGCGCTGCCTTCCTCCGACTCTCCGAGGAGGAAGAAGCCGCCGCCGCGCTCGTCCCCCTGACGGGGGAGAACGGCGACTCCGGCCTCGTCGGTGGTCGCCTCGGCGACTCGCCGGTGTCCCTGACGGTAGTCGGCCCGGTAGAGGGCCAGGCGCGTGCCGGCGACCGGATCCCCCGTGCGGCCGGAGCGGGCGGTCAGGCGCCAGCTCTCCTCGTCGCTCTCCGCGGCGAGGACCAGATCGCCGACGATGAGGACGACCGCACCCCGCCGGTTGTCGGCCCGGCGGAAGCCCTCGCGGGCCGAAGAGGCGATGACGTAGCCCCCCGGCTCCGACAGGGGCGGCACGACGTAGGTGTCATGGGTCCGGAAGTCCTCGGTCGCCGGGAGCTCGACCGACCACTCGGCAACCGGCGTCTCGCTCGCGACGATCGCAGCGACCTCCCGCCAGGCGGGCAGCAGGTTGTAGTCCCGGGAGCGCTCCACCCGGCTCCGCAGGTCGAACCGGTAGGCGCGGAAGTGGAGCTCGGGGACGTTCTGGTGCCGGACGACGAGCGATCGGCGATCGCTTCCGTCGTGGCTCATCGCCTGCAGGGCATAGGAGGGTGCCTCGATCATCAGCCGCAGGGCCCGGCAGCGCTTGCCGCCGACCCGGTCGGGGTGCGCCTCTTCGCCGGCCATCGCGACCTCGCGCGCCCGCACGAGGGCGTCCGGGGCGGTCTCCTGCCGCAGAATCTCCGCCAGGGTCGCCATGCCGACCGACCACCAGGGCTGCGCGCGGCCGAGGCGATCGAGGTCCGTCTCGAGCCGTTCACGGATGAGCGCGCGGTCGTCCTCCTGGGAGAGCGCGGCGTGGAGCCGCTCGGCGAGGCTCCTCTGGGCCTCGAAGGCCGCCTCCAGGCGTCCGCCCGCGCGATGCCAGGACTCGAGATCGTGGAGCAGCAGCGCGATCTTGATCAGCGGGTGCACCGCCGGGTCGGTCAGCTCGGGCGATCCCGCCGGGCCGGCCAGCAGCTCGCCGACGTCGAGCAGGAAGAGACGGTTCGAGTCCTCGGGCTCCCAGAGCGAGCTGTCGGCCAGCAGCTCGACCCACAGGTAGGTGACGGCGTCGCGCAGGGTGCCGCGGATTCGCTCCGGGTAGTCGCCGGGCTCGGCGTACTCGCCGACGACCGCCACCGTCCGCGTCCCCCA
>Ga0302046_10005510_pt1 | contig 11137 bp, 9 predicted proteins | sample RVTome_11_FD_200261 | JGI IMG/M metagenome (GOLD analysis project Ga0302046, IMG submission 200261) | Soil microbial communities from uranium-contaminated site in the Upper Colorado River Basin, Wyoming, United States - RVT147D111 (version 2) ... | reverse complement strand
GCTCTGGGTCACGGGCACGCCGCTGAGCGCTCCCGTGCTCCTGGGCGTGATCCTGCTCGCCGGCATCGTCGTGAACAACGCCATCCTGCTCGTCGAGTACATCGAGCAGGGCCGCAGGGAGCGCGGCCTGTCGCGGGAGCAGGCGGTCATCGACGCGGGCATGGTGCGCCTGCGACCCATCCTCATGACGACGCTGACCACGGCCTCGGGAATGTTTCCGCTGGCGCTCGGCATCGGGGAGGGATCGGAGCTCATGCAGCCCCTGGCCGTCGCGGTCGTGGGTGGCCTCGCCGTCTCCATGCTCCTGACGCTGTTCGTGGTGCCCAGCGCCTACATGATTCTGAACACGAACGCCGAGCGCTTGATGGCCTGGCTCACCGGAGCTCGGCCGGCACGAACGAGCGAGGTGGGCACGAGCGCAACGGCCGACGCGGTCCCCCATGGGGTCCCGGAGGTCGCGGGCGCTGACTGACGGCGAGGGCGTCGTCACGGACTGACGGCGCGACGGCTCGCGGCTGTCCCCGCCCCGCCCACGCCGGTGCGGCGGCGCGGGCTCCGGTCGCGGGTGCCGACATCCCGCTTGACGCCCGCCCGGCCGTGGCAGAGTCTCGGAGGGTCCATGTCCTCATCCGGGAGCGCGCCGTGAGCCCTTTCCGTCGCGGAGTCATCAGCCTGGCCTGGGCGCCGCTCGCGCTGCAGGCATGCAGTCCGAGCCCCTACCCCGCGCCACCCGAGACACGCGTAGAGCCTGTCACCTACGCGCTGCACGGGGTCGAGCTCACCGATCCCTATCGGTGGCTGGAGCGTCAGGACGCGGCCGAGACGCGCGCGTGGATCGCGGCCCAGAACGCATACGCGGAGCTCGTGGTCGGGGAGAGCGCGCTGCGTGAGCGCTTCAGCGAGCTCCTGAGGGATCTCACCGACCGTGACGACGTGGGCTCGCCCCGTCGCGCGGGCGAGTTCGAGTACTTCACCATGCAGCGCTCCGGCGATGAGGCCGGGGTCGTCTACCGGCGGCCGTCGTCCGGGGAGGAGGACGCCGCCGAGCCGACCGTCGACGGGAGCTACGAGGTCGTCCTGGACCCGGCGGAAATCGACGCCACGTACCGCACGCCCGTATCGATGATGGGGCTGTCGCCGGACGGCCGCCTGATGATGTACTCGGTCCGTCAGGGCGGCGCCGACGAGATCGAGGTGCGCATCCGCGACATGGAGACCGGCCGGGATCTGCCCGACCGGCTGGCCGGCGCGCTCTACAGCGGCGTGGAGTTCGACGAGGACGGGACCGGCTTCCATTACACCCATCGCTCGCGCACCGAGGGGCCGCGCATCCGCCATCACACGCTGGGCCAGGACCCCGCCACGGACGAGGTGATCTGGGGCGAGGGCTACGGCCCCACCGCCTTCATCGGCATGGACGTCGTGGCCGACGGCCGCTACCGGATCTTCACCGCCCAGCACGGGTGGGCGCGCAACGACCTGTTCATCCAGACGGGCGACGGACCCGTGCGGCCCATCGTGGAAGGCGTGCCGGCGCACTTCCAGCATCGCTTCGAGGATGGGCGCCTCTACGTGCTCACCGACTGGGAGGCACCCAACTACCGGCTCATGGTCGTAGATCCGGACGATCCTTCGCCGGATCGGTGGAGGGAGCTGATACCCGAGGCTTCCGACGTGCTCGACAGCTACGCCTTCATCGAGGGTAGGGTCTACGTCACGTATCTGCGGGACGTCGAGCACCGCATCCGCGTCTTCGAGATGGACGGAGCGCCCGCGGGTGAGGTCGAGGTGCCCGAGCACTCTTCCGTGAGCATCCGGGGCGGCGACGACGGCCAGGCGCTGCTCACCGTGAGCGGATACCTCAGGCCAGCGACCACGTACGAGCTGGACCTGGAGGCGGGCAGCCGGGAGGTGTCCGAGCCTCCCGATGTGGACTTCGACGCCTCGGCCTATCGGGTGACCAAGCTGTGGTTCCAGTCGACCGGCGGCGTGCGCGCACCGGTCTACGTCATGCACCGGGCGGGCATCGAGCCGGACGGCAGCCACCCGACCATCCTCAGCGGGTACGGGGGCTTCAATGCGCGCCTCACGCCCGGCTTCTCCGCGACCCACGCCGCTTGGGTGGAGACGGGCGGCGTCTACGCGGTGGCGACGCTGCGCGGCGGGAGCGAGTTCGGAGAGACATGGCACCGGGACGGCATGCTCGAGAACAAGCAGCACGTCTTCGACGACTTCATCGCCGCCGCGGAGGCGTTGATCGATGCCGGCTACACGAGCCCCGAGCGCCTCGGCATCAGCGGAGCGAGCAACGGGGGACTCCTGGTGGCGAGCGCGATGACGCAGCGGCCCGACCTCTTCCGGGCCGTGCTATGCGCCTATCCGGACCTCGACATGGTTCGCTTCTTCGGGTTCACGGACACGAACAACATGCCCGCGCTCCTCGAGTACGGGGACGCGCGCGTCCCGGAGCAGTTCGAGGCGATCCGCCGCTACTCGCCCTACCAGGCCGTGCGGGAGGGCGTGGACTATCCCGCCGTCATGCTCGCGACCGGCGACCTCGACACGCGCGTGCCGCCGCTCCAGGCGCGCAAGATGACGGCCAAGCTGCAGGCGGCGACGGCGTCGGGCCTGCCCGTGGTCCTCTGGTACGACGCCCGCGGCGGGCACGCGGCCGGCCGCGGGAGACCGACGAGCCTCAGCATCCGGGACACCGCCCGCGAGCTGACGTTCATGGCGCAGCAGCTGGGATTGGGCACCCCCTGAGCGACCACCTCGCGCGCCCGGACGTGCCGCCCGGGGGCGCGGCCTTCAGGGGCGGCCCACGGCTGCGGCGGCTCGGCACCGCGGCCGCGCTCGCGGCGCTCTGCGCGTGCGTTTTCCTGCAGGCGTACTCCAGCCTCCGGATCAAGTCGCTCACCTTCGACGAGCTGGCCTACATTCCCGCCGGTTACTCCTACGTCAGGACGGGGGACTACAGGCTCAACAAGGAGCAGCCTCCTCTCATGAAGCTGCTCGCCGGGGCGGCGCTGCTCCCGCTCGTCCCACGGCTGCCGACGGAGCATTGGAGCTGGACCGACGCCGCGGACGGAGAGGTCGGCAACACCCAGTGGGCGTTCGGCCGGGAGTTCCTGATCGGCGCCAACGAGAACGGAGAGGCGCTCGTGCGGGCGGCCCGGCTGCCAACCGTCCTACTCACCATGCTGCTCGTGGTCGTCGCGTACCTCTTCGCGCGCGACCTCTACGGGCGACCCGCCGGACTGCTGGCGGCCGTGCTGTGCGCTTTCTCGCCCAACCTGCTGGCGCACGGGCGCTTGGCGACCACCGACCTCGGGCTCGCGTGCTTCGTCCTGCTGTCCGTGTACGCCTACCGCCGCTTCACGCGGGCACCGACCGTGCCCAAGCTGCTGTTCGCCGGCACGGCCCTCGGCCTCGCGCTCGTGACGAAGTTCTCGGCCGTCCTGCTGCTGCCCCTGATGGGCCTGTGGGCGGTGGCGCTTCCGCTGATGTCCGGCGGCGTGCCCGTTCCTGAAGGGCCCTGGGCTCGGCTGGTCGAGCCCCCGAAGCTCCGCGCGCTCGCGTTCTCGCTGGGGTCCGCGGCCGCGATCGGGCTCGTGGCGCTGCTCGTCACCTCGCTGGCCTACCAGGCGCCCGGGCGGATCGACATCTACTTCCGCGACCTGGGCATGGTGGGCGTAAACACCCAGCCGGCCTACCTCACCTACTTCAACGGCATCTTCCACGAACGCCGGGTGCCGTACTACTTCGTGGCGGCGTTCCTCCTCAAGACGCCGCTGGGGTTCCTGCTGCTGCTGGCCGCGCGGGCCGCCCTGAGCCTGAAGCGCTCGGAGGAGAGCCCAGGCGATCGCCTGCTGCTGTTCGCGCCCATCGCGCTGTGGGTCGGCGTCGTCTCCTGGCGCGCGTTCCAGCTCGGGCTGCGCTACATACTGCCGGTCTATCCGCTGCTGTTCGTCTACGCGGCGGGCATCGTCGCGACGCCGAGCTTCGGACGGCGTGGGGTCCGCCTGGCGGTGGCGGGGCTCGCGGCCTGGTTCATGGCGTCTTCCCTGCGCGCGCACCCGCACTACCTGCCGTACTTCAACGAGCTGGCCGGCGGGCCCGAGAACGGGATCCACTGGCTGGACGACTCCAACGTCGACTGGGGCCAGGACCTGATCCTGCTGCGTGACTTCATCGACGCGACGGGTGAGCAGAACCTGAAGGTGACGCCCATGGCCCAGTACGACCCGATCCTCTACGGCATCGAGGCGGAGGTCGTCCCCGCGCGCGCCGTCGTGCGGCTGCTCAGTCGGCCGAACCCGCCGCCGGGTGTGTACGCCGTGAGCGCGCACGTGCTGAACAGGGCGCGCTTGGATCGGTCGGCGCCCGTGGACCCGCTCCTCGACCTGGATCCGGTCGTCGTACTCGGCCACTCCATGTACGTGTTCGCGTTCCGCTGACCGGGCGATCGGCTCGAAAGGCTGGCTTCGTGCCGACCGCGGCGCGGCGCGCGTGGCACCCGACCGCGTGGCCCGCCCGCCTACGTGCTCGCACTCCCCCGACTCCCCCCTCCGGCGGGTGCCTCCGCGAGCCCTCGCAGTGGCGCCAGTTCCCGCTCGTTGCGCAGCGCGTCGCGCCAGATGCTCCAGGCTTCCCGCAGGGTCAGCGCGCCCGTGCGTACGAGCTGAACCGTCGACGGGCTTCGGTTCACGAGCTGGACGGGCAGGAACGTGATGGGGATGCCTGCCCGCTGGAGCAGAAGCGTCGCCTCCACGTCGAACAGGAAGCCGTCGATGCGCAGAAGCGGAAAGAGCGCCTCCGCCACCGCCGCGGAGAAGCCCTTGAAGCCGCACTGCGTGTCGACGCCGGCGCGCCCGAGCAGGCGGCCGGTCGCGGCGCGCACGCCCGCGCCCGCCCAACGGCGCAGTGCGGAGTCGTCGCCGGCGTCCGAGCCCTCGAGAAGCCGGTTGCCGAAGACCGCCTGATGCCCGCGCTCCAGCACGAGGTCGGCGCACCTGCCGACGGCGTCCAGCCGGTAGGGCAGGTCCGCGTCGGTGAAGATCCGGCAGGCGCCGCTGGCCCGCGCCATTCCCTCGGCGACCGCCCTCCCCTTGCCACGGTTCCGCTCCAGGAGGACGTGCACGATTCGCGTCCCGTCGGCGCGGGCGGCGAGGATCTCGCCGGTGCGGTCGCGGCTGCCGTCGTCGACGAGCACGATCTCCCATGTGTAGGGGAGCCGCTCCAGATACGCCGACAGAGCGTCGAGCGAGGACTCGATGCCCTCGGCGGCGTTGTAGCATGGAACCACGACGGAGAGCCCGGGCGGCGGAGCGGCTGATGGCTGCGTCCCGGCCACGTGCGCCTAGCTCCAGGCTGCCCCGAACAGCCGGACCAGGTTTCCGCCCCGGTCGGCCATCGCCCGCACCGCGCTGGCGGGGATGTCGGCGGCGAGCGTTGCGGCTCCGACCAGGAAGGAGCGACGGTCCAGAGGAGCTCGTTCGGTCATCGCATCCTCCCCCCGTGTAGGACGCTACGGCCCGTGGCTGGCGCCGCACGCGGCGCGCGCGCTCAGGAGTGGCCCCGTGCCCTTTTGTGTGTATACATGCGCGCGTCGGCCTCGTCGAGCAGCATGGCCGCGGAGGCATGGCGTTCAGGGTCGTAGGGCGCGAGCCCCACGCTGTAGGTTATGCGCGGCTGCCCGTCCTCGCCCGCGAGCCGGCGGTCGAGGTGGCGCAGCGGCACGCGGGCGGCCTCCTCCTCCGTGCTGCTCAGGAGCACGCAGAACTCGTCCCCGCCCAGCCGGGCGACGACGTCGGAGTTGCGGAACGAAACCAGCAGTTGATCCGCGAAGTCCCTGAGGACGCGGTCACCCTCGCCGTGCCCGTGCTCGTCGTTGATCTGCTTGAGGTTGTCGAGGTCGAACAGCAGCAAAGTCGCCGGCCGCTCCACGCGGTCGCAGAGCGCGAGCGTGTGCAGCGCGATGGTGTCGAAGCCACGCCGGTTGGTGAGGCCGGTCAGTGGGTCCATGGTCGCGAGCTGGATGGCCCGCAGCTCGTTCTCGACCAGCCCTGCCAGGTCGGTCAGCAGGTGGGCGTCGCCGTCGGGAAGCTCTCGCGGCTGCTTGTCGATGACGCACAGCGTGCCCAGATGCCTGCCGTCGGCGGCCTTCAGGGGACACCCGGCGTAGAAGCGGATCTGCGGGTCGCCGAGCACCAGCGGGTTTCCGCTGAAGCGCTCGTCCGCGGTGGTGTCGGGCACCACCATCACGTCGTCGCCCTGCATGGCCGCCGCGTAGAACGACCACTCCTTGGGCGGCTCGCTCGCCCCCCAACCGACGTGGGACTTGAACCACAGCCGGTCCTGGTCGACCAGGCTCACGAGGGCGATGGGCACGTCGAAGAGCCTGCACGCCAGGCGCGTGAGCCGGTCGAAGCGGTCCTGCGGCGGCGTGTCCAGGATGCCGAGCGCGGGCAGGCCTCGCACCCCGCGGGCCTCCTCCCTGCGAACGAACGGTGCGACCATGCCCTTGCACTCCGAGCGTACCGGGGGACGAACATCGGGTCGCGATGGCGCCGCGCAGCCGACAGGCGGGAAGATACGGTGCCGCCGGCCCCCGCCCAAGTATGGCCGTCGGCTCAACTGCGGGTGGGCCCAACTACAGGTCGGCCCAACGCCGTCGGGCCCGCCAGCCGCGGGCCGCGCGGCCGCTCCACGAGATCGAGCTCAGCCGCGGGCCAGGCGATCGGCCACGATCAGCGAGCCGTGCTCGCGTCCGTTCTCGATGAAGATCTTGTTGGCGTCGTGGCCCGCGGCGAGCACGCCCGCGACGTACAAGCCCGGCACCTCGGTCCGCATCGTGGCGGGATCGTGCGCGGGAATGCCGGTCTGCTCGTCGATGCGCACGCCCACAGCCGTCAGGAGCCCCGCGTCGGCCCTCCAGCCGGTCATGGCCACCACGAAGTCGTTCTCGATGACGACCTCGGCCCCCGTATCCTCGTGGCGCAGCGTCACGCTCGAGGGGCGGATCTCCCCGACCCGGTGGCGCCAGTAGACCCCGATCTCACCCCTGTCGAGGCGGTTCGTGATGTCGGGCACGACCCACGGCTTCACCCCGCGATCGATCGTGTCCAGGAAGTGGACCATCGTGGGCCTGGCACCGTTGCGGTACATCTCCAGCGCCGCCTCCACGGCCGAGTTGCCGGCGCCGACCACGAGCACGTCCTGATCGAAGTAGGGAAAAGGCTCGTGGTAGTAGTGCCGCACCTTGGGCAGATCCTCGCCGGGCACGCCCAGGAAGTTCGGCTCGTGGAAGCCACCGGTCGCGACCACCACGGCCGCGGCCGCGTGGGTGGCCTCCGTGCCGTCCCCCCGGCGCGCCCGCAGGCGGTAGTCGCCCTCCGCGCCCTCGATGGCCACGACCGCCTGGTACTGCCGCACGTCGAGGTTCCAGTGCGACACCACCCTGCGGTAGTAGGCGAGGGCCTCGCGGCGCGTGGGCTTGGCGTCGGGTATCGTGAACGGCACGCCGCCGACCTCGAGCATGACGGCGGTGCTGAAGAACGTCATGTAGTGCGGGTAGCCGAGCAGAGAGTCGGTGATGCACCCCTTGTCGAACAGGACGCAGGACATCCCGGCCTGCTTGGCCGCCGCGCCGACGGCTATGCCGCAGGGGCCGGCGCCGACCACGGCGAGCTCGTATCGGTCCATCATGGCTCGCTGGCGTAACCCCGTTCGATCCATCTGTTCCGGACATTGCTGTGACGCGCGATCCCCGGCAGAATGCGTCATGAGCTCCGCCGAAGCCGAGGCCCGCAGGTCCCTGAACCGTCTGCGTCGGGCGGTCGAGAAGGCCGACCGGGAGCTCGGCTCGCTCGAGGCATCGCTGAAGCACGCGGAGGGCTCCGACTTCCCCGAGGAGCGGTACGAGCAGGTGCGGCACGCGCTGCGCCTAGCGGTGTTCTTCACCGAGGAGGAGGGCACGAGGCTGGCCGAGAAGCTCCTGCGCGCGGGCGGCCTGGAGCCCGGCCGCGTGCGGCGGGGCTGAGGCGGCCGCGGGCGTGGCCCCGGCCCGCGCGTGGCGCGCGGCGCGGGTGGAGCGCGCGCCGCGGGCGTGGCGCTCGCCGCCAGCGCGCCGCTCACCATGACGGACGAGAGGGAGTGACCCGATGAAGAGACGGACGTTCGTACGGGCCGCGGCGGCGGCCGGCGCCGGAGCGCTGGTCGCGCCGCGCCTCGTCTACACGCAGGAGCGCGCCGACCTGGTGCTGCGGGGCGCGACGGTCTTCGACGGCACGGGCGCGCCGGGCCGCGACGCCGACGTCGCGGTCACGGGCGATCGGATCTCCGCGGTGGGCGCGAGCCTGCCCGCGGGCGCGAGCGAGATCGACCTGCGCGGCCTCGCGCTGGCGCCGGGGTTCATCGACGTCCACTCCCACGCGGACCTGTCGCTGCTCGTCAACAACCGCGCGGAGAGCCGCATCCGGCAGGGCATCACGCTCGAGGTGGTCGGACAGGACGGCGGCTCGGTCGGCCCGTGGTCGGACGAGAGCTTCGAGTCCACGCGCGACCGATACCGCCGCAGCTACGACGTGGAGATCGACTTCCGGGACCCGGCGGGCTTCGTGGAGCGCATCGGCCATGAGCGGCCGGCGGTCAACGTCGCGTCGATGGTCGGCAACGGGGCGCTGCGCGGACTCGTCGTCGGAAACGAGGACCGCCCGGCGACAGACGCGGAGCTGGCGCGCATGAAGGCCCTTCTGTCGGAGCAGATCGAGCGTGGCTGCGTGGGGCTCTCGTCCGGCCTGGAGTACACGCCGAGCGGCTTCGCCGACGCCGCCGAGCTGATCGAGCTCGCCTTGGTGCTGCGCGGCACCGGCTACCCGTACGCTTCCCACATGCGCAACGAGGACGACAGGCTCCTCGGCGCCATCGAGGAGGCGCTGCACGTGGGCCGCCTCGCCGGCGTGCCCGTCCAGATCTCGCACCTCAAGGCGCAGGGCCAGCGCAACTACTGGAAGGCGGACGCGGCGCTCGACCTCATCGAGCGCGCCCGCGCGGAGGGCGTCGACGCGACCTTCGATCGCTATCCGTACACGGCTTACGCGACCGGGCTCTCGAACCTGTTTCCGAGCTCGTACCGCTCGGGCGGGAGCGAGGCGTTCCTGCGCCGCCTGCGCGACCCGGAGACGGCCGCGCGGCTCGAGCGCGCCTGCCGCGACAAGGTCGCGCTGCTGGGGGACTGGAACTCGGTCCAGATCAGCGGCACGAACGAGCGGACCGCGTGGGCGCGCGGCCGACGCCTGGGCGACCTGGCGCGCGAGCGGGGCGTGGACCCGTACGCGCTCACCCTGGAGCTACTGGAGGCGAACGGCGGCGGGGTGGGCATGATCGGCCACGCCATGGGCGAGGAGAACACGGCGAAGATCGTGGCGCACCCGCTCGGCATGATCTGCTCGGACGGCGGCGCGTACGCCCCGTACGGACCCCTGTCGGGCGGCGCGCCGCACCCGCGCGGCTACGGCACCTTCCCGCGGCTGCTCGGGCATTACGTCCGCGAGAGGCGGGCGCTCACGCTCGAGGCGGCCGTCCACAAGGTCACGCAGATGCCCGCGACCAAGCTGCGGCTCCCGGGGCGGGGCACGATCTCGCCGGGCGCGTTCGCGGACCTGGTCGCGTTCGATCCCGACTCGGTCGCCGATCGGGCGACCTTCGACGATCCGCACCAGTACCCGGTTGGCATCCCGGTCGTGGTCGTCAACGGGGTCGTCACGCTGCGTGACGGCGAGCACACGGGCGACCTGGGCGGGCGGGGCGTGCGGGGGCGGCCGGCGGCCTGAGCGGTGGTGAGCGTCTTCACCCTCCAGACGCATACCGACCTCCTTCTGGGCGACGCGCTCTTCCACCCTCCCCGCGCCCAGTCCATCGGGGCCGAAACTCTTCGGTCCTTTCTCCTGAAAAGAAGCTCGTTTCCGCACCGGACAGCGGCCTAGGCTCATCGCTCCCGTCGGGGATCGACTGACCCGAGGCGTCACGTGTCGCCGCGGGCCCTCTCCCGGCGGGTGCCCGCAGCAAGCCTCCGCCGGACGGACGGAAAAATAGATCAGTAGTGGGAGATCCGTCTCATGATCCGAAGGAACCTGCTCGCGCCGGCGAGCCGGACATCGCCGAGGGCGGAGGAAGGCATTGCCATGCGGCCGGCCGCTCCTTGCACCCTGGCGCTTGCGCTCGCCCTCGCGGCTGCCCGTCCCGCGGTGCTCTCGGGGCAGGAAGCCTCGCTCTCGACCCTGCTCACGGAGGCCGAGGTCGCGAACCCCCGATCGCCGCTGCCCGGCGAACGGCCGACGCCGCGGCCGCCCGGGTGCCTCAGGCGGGGGCTCTGCCCGACCCCACGATCGGTGTCGGCTTCATGAACGTGCCGGTGGCGGATCCGGGCCTGGGCCACGACATGATGATGATGACGCAGGTCCAGGTCGGCGCCCGACTGCCGTGGCCGGGCAAGCTGGGCCTTTCCGAGGACGTAGCCTCGGATCAATTAGGCGGTCCCGCAGGCTGAACTGCCCCAGGGTGCTGAATGTGTCCAAGCCGCGGGCATGACCTAATACGGATGGCGGAAGCAGCAGGAGCAGCGCACGGCGTCCGCGCTCTGGAGCGGGCTTCGGCCGCAGCGGGTTCGTGCCCGCGCGGCCGAGCGCCGCTCGCCCCGCTCGCAGCTCTTCTGGGGCAAAGAAGGACGGAGTCGGCTGAGGCCGCTTGCCTCGCCGCAGAATCGCGTTCAAGCTTCGGTGGCAATGCATGTGACCATTCTCACAAATCGGCAGGCCGGCTCATGACGATCCTGAACGAGCGGGAGCTCGCGCGGCTCCGCGAGCTGACCGCCGAGGAGAAGCTCAGGGTGGCGGAGGCGCTCTGGCGAGAGGCACGTGCGCTCAAGCGCGGTTCCCTCGCCACGCTCCACCCCGAGTGGACCTCTGAAGAGCTCGACACCGCCACACGACGGGCGCTGACCGGTGCCGGAGGATAGCCCCAGCCTCATCGCCCTGTTCGTTCGCCCGCTGAACGCGCTCGGCATTTCCTATCTCGTCACCGGCGGCGTGGCCTCGATCGTGTACGGAGAACCGCGCCTCACGCGCGACATCGACCT
>Ga0302046_10005509_pt1 | contig 11137 bp, 12 predicted proteins | sample RVTome_11_FD_200261 | JGI IMG/M metagenome (GOLD analysis project Ga0302046, IMG submission 200261) | Soil microbial communities from uranium-contaminated site in the Upper Colorado River Basin, Wyoming, United States - RVT147D111 (version 2) ... | reverse complement strand
CCTGCTCCGTCTGCTGCCCGAGATCGACGCCTACCTCGGCGCCCTCAAGCGCCGCGGCAAGCTCCAGACCACGCTGGCCTTGCGCCAGCTCTTGCGCATGGCCCGCGAGTATCCCCGCGAGCCCGTGCTCGCGGCCATCCAGACGGCGGCCCACTATGGGCTCTACGATCTCGGTCGCCTCGAGCGCATGGTCTTACGCGGCATCGCCACCACCTACTTCCAGCTCCCCCTGGCTCCCGACCCGATCGCAGGAGATCCCGACGATGAGCCGACCGATGGACGAGCTCCAGCAGCTCCTCAAGAACCTGCACCTGAGCCGGATGGCCGAGGGCCTGCCTGAGGAGCTCCAGCGCGCCGAGAAGGACGGACTCGCCTACACCGAGGTGCTCCTGCGGTTGGTGCGCGCGCAGTGGCACCATCGCCAGGAGACCGCCTTGGAATGGCGCATTCGTCAAGCGCGGCTCCCCGAACGCTGGGCGCTGGAGACGTTCCCCTTCAAGGACCAGCCCGGCGTCAACAAGCGCCAGATCATGAGCCTCGCCGAGCTCGACTTCATCCCCACCGCCACCAACATCGTCTTCATCGGGCCCACCGGCGTGGGGAAATCCGGCCTCGCGACCGGGCTCTTGCTCAAGGCGCTCCAGAATGGCTACCGGGCCCTGTTCATCAAGGCCCAGGATCTCTTCGACGACCTGTATGCCTCGCTCGCCGATCGCTCCTCTCGCAAGCTCATCGACCGCCTCGCCCGCGTCCCACTGCTCTGCATCGATGAGATGGGCTACCTCAACCTGCGCCCCGAGCAGAGCAACATCTTCTTCAAGCTCATGGAGGAACGGTATCGCCGCCGCGCGTCCGTGATCACGACCAACCTCGACTACGATGACTGGCTGAACTTCCTCGGCAACAAGCACATGGTCACCGCCCGGCTCAGCCGCCTGCGCCATCAATGCACGACCATCCGCATCGACGGCCCGTCCCTCCGCGAACCCCAAGGCTGATCCCGGACCTCGATCGCGGGACAGCCCGACCGGCCAGCGTCGAGGCCATCACCCTGACCGCGCGTCCCGTCGCTCCCGAGTGGTCCACTTCTCGCGAGTATCGGGGGATGGCCTCACTCCGTTCCTGATCCAGTTCCTGATCCACTCTCTCTCGAGTGTTCCTCACCTGGGTCACTCCTGCCGAGCGTAGACGGTCAACTTCTCGCGAGCGTCGAAGGTCGTACGTCGCGCTCTTGAAGGTCCCGCAGTAGTCCCGCATGAGTCGTCGAGCTGGGCCTGGTCGGCCCCGGTCTTTGCCGCCGTCGTCGCCACCGCCGCGAGCAGCAGCCAGGGCAGGATCTTCACGGGTCCTCTCCTCGCTCGTCATGCCCGGCGCCCGTCGCCGGCTGCTCCTACTCTGTTCTAGCCGCCCGGCCGTCCGGAGCGGGAGCGTTTTCCGACGTCGAGTCCCAGCGGCGTACCGGACATTGATCCGAGCGCTCATCGGCTGCTCATCCACGGACTGGTCAAACGGCCGTTGGTGTTCACGACCGATGTTCTTCTACGCTACCCCATGGTCTCCCGCGTTCAGTTCATCGAATGCTCGGGCAACAGCCGGCCGAACCTGAGCCCGACGCCGCCCGCGACCTCCTGCGGAGCGATCCATGGTCTCGTGTCGTGCAGCGAGTGGACGGGCGTGCCCCTGTCGATACTCCTGGCGGAAGCCGGCGTGGACCGCAGCGCGCAGTGGCTCCTGGCCGAGGGCCGAGGGTGCCGACGCGGCCGCAATGAGCCGGAGCGTGCCGATGGCGAAGGCGATGGATGACGCTCTGCTCGCGCTCTACCAGAATGGCGAGCGGCTGCGGCCCGAGAACGGTTATCCGGTACGCCTGTTCCTGCCCGGCTACGAGGGCAACATGAGCGTCAAGTGGCTGCGCCGGATCAAAGTGACAGCGGGCCCGACGATGACCAAGGACGAGACATCGAAGTACACCGACCTTCTCGCCAGCGGACAATCCCTGATGTTCACCTATCCCATGGAGGTGAAGTCGGTCATCACCGCTCCATCACCCGGCCTCATCCTGAAGGGCCCGGGGCTTTACGAGATCTCAGGTCTGGCCTGGTCGGGCGCCGGGAAGATCACGAAGGTGGAGGTTTCGGCGGATGGCGGGCGTACCTGGGGGGAGGCGGCGCTGTCGGAACCAGTGTTGTCCATGGCCCTGACCCGCTTCCGTATGGCATGGCGGTGGGACGGCGGCTCGGCGATCCTCAAGAGTCGGGCCACCGACGAAAAGGGGGCGATCCAACCGACGCGCGACAAGCTGGTGGCCGACAAGGGCACTGAATTCCTCTATCACTACAACGCGATCCAGGCCTGGAGCGTGGCGCCGGGCGGTGAGGTCAAGAATGTTTATGCATAGCCTGACCGTGCTCACGGTTCTCGGTATCGCCGGGATGCTGGTCGTGCATGCCAGCGCCGCCGACGGACCTAACCTCGGCCGTGAGGTCACGGCGGCCGAGATAGCTGGCTGGGACATTAGCATCCCGCCCGACGGCAGCGGCTTGCCCCCGGGCGATGGAACGGTCGCCGCCGGCGCCACCGTCTATGCGGCACAGTGTCAATCCTGCCACGGTGAGAAGGGCGCTGGGAAGCCGAACGACCCGCTGGTCGGCGGACAGGGCACCCTTGCCAGTCCCAGGCCGGTGAGGACGATCGGCAGTTACTGGCCCTATGCCACCACCGTCTTCGACTACGTGCGGCGTGCGATGCCCTACCAGCAATCGCAGTCGCTCACCAACGACGAGGTCTATGCGGTGACGGCATACCTCCTTCACCTGAACGGGATCATCGCCGAAAGCGAGGTCATGAACCTCCACACGCTACCGCAAGTCAAAATGCCGAATCGCGATAACTTCATCCTGGCGTACCCGCCGAGCTCGAAGTAAACACGGCCACGGTTTCACTCGGCGAGGGGCGAGGCAGTTCCACCCGGACTTCACCCAGGAATTACCCAGAAAGTTGCTCCCAACGAGAGCCAAAGAAGCCCAAAGGCGACGACGCGAAGGGCCCTAATCTTGTAGGCGTTGTTTGTGGCGGGTTGGCTTCCGTCTCGATTTGAAAAGGTCTCATAAACCTAGTTACGGCGCCATTGACGCCGCCCCCACCCCCGGGCTACCGTCGGCCTACTTTTTGACCGGCCCGGCTGATGGAGGCGTGGCATGAAGTGCCGTGGGTGCCAGCAGGACAACCCATCTCACGCCAACTTCTGCCTCAAGTGCGGGGCACCCCTCAAGGGGACTGATCCGACAGCGAAGCGGTACACGGATCTGAAGGATGAGGTCGATGGGCTCCGGCGCTCGCTAACGGAGGCGCTCGAGCAGCAGACGGCGACGGCCGAGATCCTTCGCGTGATCTCGAGCTCGGCGACGGATATCCAGCCGGTCTTCGACGCAATCGTGCGAAGCGCTGCGCGGCTCTGCAGCGCCTACTTCGGCATCGCAACCCGCTACGACGGCGAGCTCGCGCGTCTGGTCGCCCATCACAACATGACGCCGGAAGCAGTGGCGGCGCTCCATCGCGTCTTCACTCATCCGCCCACCACGGAGACAGCGACCGGGCGCGTCCTTCTGTCCGGGACGATAGACCATACGGTGGATCTCGCGACGGACGTCGCGTCGCCTGCCGGAGCGCAGATCGCGATCGTGGGCGGGTTCCGCACGAACCTCGTCGTCCCGATGCTACGGGGCGAGCGCGTCATCGGAAGCATCAGCGTCGCGCGTCGGGAAGCTCAGTCCTTTTCCGAAGCTGAGATTGCTCTCCTGAAGACGTTTGCCGACCAGGCCGTGATCGCCATCGAGAACGTGCGGTTGTTCAAGGAGCTGGAGGCCCGGAATCGAGATCTCACTGAGGCGCTAGAGCAGCAGACCGCCACCGCCGATGTTCTCAAGGTCATCAGCCGCTCGACATTCGATCTCCAGCCTGTCTTGAACACGCTCCTCGAAAGCGCGACCCGGCTCTGTGGAGGCGCCAAGGGGTTCATCTTCAGGCGCGACGGTGACGTCTACGGCGGCGTCGCCGACTATGGCACAACCTCTGAGCATCGCAACTACATCTATCGCAGTCCGGTTGCTCCCGGGAGGGATACCGTCGTGGGGCGTGTGGCCCTCGAACGGCGAACGATCCACTTTCCCGACATTCTGACCGACCCAGAGTATCGGTGGGTGGAGGCACAACGCATCGCCCGCTTCCGAACGGTGCTGGGTGTCCCGATGCTTCGCGAGGGCGTGCCGATCGGGGTCTTCTTCATCTGGCGCGAGGAAGTCAATCCATTCACCGACAGGCAGATTGAGCTCGTAACGATCTTCGCCGACCAGGCCGGGATAGCCCTCGAGAACACTCGGCTCCTCGGTGAGCTCCAGACACGCACCGACGAGCTCACGCGCTCGGTGCAAGAGCTGACGGCTTTGAGTGACGTCAGTCGCGCACTCAGCTCAACGCTCGACCTTGACGCGGTGCTCCAGACGATCGTCGCGCGTGCCAATCAGCTTGCCGCCGCCGACGGCTGCTCCGTTTTCGAGTACGATGAGGCGACGGAAGCCTTCCACCTGCGCGCCACGAACAACCTCGACGAAGAGGTCGTTCACCTCGCCCGTCAGACACCGATCCGAAGGGGCGAAGGCGTGCAAGGACGCATGGCGGTGACGCGCCAACCCGTCCAGGTTCCAGACATCGCAGACGAAGACGCGTATCACGGCCCCCTCCGTGACGTTCTTCTCCGCACCGGGACCCGCGCAGTCCTCGCCATCCCGATGGTGCGGGAAGACCAACTCATCGGCGGCCTCACGGTCAACAAAAAGAGACCGGGGGAGTTCCCGCCCGAAGTCATCGATCTGCTCCGGACGTTCGCCACCCAGTCGGCTCTGGCGATTCAGAACGCCCGGCTGTTTCACGAGATCGAGGTCAAGAGCCGGCAGCTGGAGGCCGCCAGCCAGCACAAGTCCGAGTTCCTGGCCAACATGTCCCACGAGCTGCGGACCCCGCTGAACGCGATCATCGGGTTCTCGGAGGTACTGTCCGAACGGATGTTCGGGGAGCTGAACGAGAAGCAGGACGAGTACCTGAAGGACATTCACGCCTCGGGGCAGCACCTCCTGTCCCTCATCAACGACATCCTCGACCTGTCGAAGATCGAGGCGGGGCGGATGGAGCTCGAGCTGACGGACTTCAACCTACCCGTGGCGCTCGACAACGCCCTGACTTTGGTGCGTGAGCGCGCTGGGCGGCACGGCATCGCACTGCACATCACGGTGGACGAGCGGCTGGGCCAGGTCCGGGGCGACGAGCGGAAGATCCGGCAGGTCGTCCTGAACCTGCTATCGAACGCGATCAAGTTCACCCCTGACGGGGGCCGGATCAACGTACGGGCGGTGCCGGGTGACGGGGGCGTGGAAGTGTCGGTCAGCGACACCGGGCTCGGCATCGCGCCAGAGGACCAGGAGGCGATCTTCGAGGAGTTCCGACAGGTCGGGACGGCGGCGAAGAAGGTAGAAGGCACTGGGCTCGGCCTGGCTCTGTCACGGAAGTTCATCGAGCTGCATGGTGGGAGGATCTGGGTCCACAGCCAGGTGGGAGCGGGCTCGACGTTCACGTTCACGATCCCGGTGCGCCATGGCGCATGAGCTGATCCTGATTGTCGAGGACAACCCGAAGAACCTGAAGTTGGTGCGGGACATTCTTCAGGTCACGGGGTACCAGACGATCGAGGCGGAAACGGGAGAAGAGGGTGTGCGGATGGCGCAGGAGCGTCAGCCTGCTTTGATCTTGATGGACATCCAATTGCCGGGGATCAGCGGCATCGAAGCACTCCAGCGGCTTCGGGCCGATAAGGCGACGCGCGCCGTCCCGGTCATCGCCGTGACGGCGTCGGTCATGGCCCAAGAACGGCAGAAGGTCATGGCGGCGGGGTTCGATGGCTGGCAGGGCAAGCCGATAAGTGTGCGGGAACTGCTGGGGACGGTGCGCCAGCTCCTGGACACGCCCGCACCATGACCGGCGGCGGTTCCTGCACCGCGACTGACGCAATCGCCCCGGCTTCCAGTCAGAGGTTCGGATGAAGTGTCCCCGGTGCCAGCAGGAGAACCCGCGCGAGGCGAAGTTCTGTCTGGAGTGACACAACTCCGCCCGCCTGATAGCTGCGCGAGCTGCGGGAGGGCCCTTCTTAGCGAGCGCCAAGTTCGGTCGGCACACCGTCGCCCAATCCTGACATCGGAGGAACACCATGAAGACGGTGGACTCGAAGGACGGCACGCCCATCGCCTACTGGCAAAGCGGGTCCGGGAGACCAGTCTTGCTTGTGCATGGAAGATGTGGCGAGTCAACTTTGTGATTGTGATCCGTACCGGAATGACAGACACAGTTATATGGCTTTAAACATCGAGGGGTTACAGCAAATGAATATGCCGGCCAGGGCGGTGTTGGTCGACAGTTTTTAGAATATACCCGGGCAGGGTATCTGGCCCCCGTGTCCCAGGTTCGCCGGGCGCTGGGCCGCGTTGCCCCTCCTCCATCCGAGCTACCGGTGGTGACTCGGCGGTTTTGTGCGACGGATTCCAACCGACAAAACCGACAAAACCGACAAAACCTCAATCCAGTCATTGCGGTAGACCTCGCGGGCCGTAAACGGGCTCGCCAGCCGCCCTCGAGCCATCCGGCTCGCCAGTAGCGCGGCCGCCACGCGCACCCGGTCCGTCACCGTCGCGTACTAGCCGCCGCGCATGCGCCTCGAGATACCCGCACAAAGCGGTGGCCGGGCGCCGTTCTTCCGGCCGGTCAGTAACTCAGCAGAAACTCGAACTTCAGCGGTCGCTTCCACAAGTCAAAGCGGGCCCTCGATTCGAACCAGCGAAGATTGGCCCGCTTTACGGCTGCGTGTTTTAGTCCCGTCGGCTTTCTCGGAACTAAACAGCACGTAAGGTGCGACGATCTTTAGCGAAAACGTGGTCGTGACTCAAACACGGGTTCGAATCCCGTTGGGGCCACCATAGTCGGACGTGTTATTCATCGCCTCGCCCGCGATGAGCTTTTCGAGGCTCAGGGCCCCCCGGAACTTGTAGCCCCGTTGGCGCCCCGCCCCGACCGGCTCCAGCTCGATCTTGTCGGCGAGGATCTTCCGGAGCATCTGCCGCGCCTGAACCGTCTGCCGGCCCAAAAGGCCCGCCACGTCGCTGATGCGCGTGCGGAGGCTGCTGGCGATCTGATCCACCTTCACTGTGGCGATCTTTGCCAGCCGCCCGAACCTCTCCAGGTCCTCCGAGAGCGCCGTCTTCCTCGCTTTCTCGGCGGTCAGCCGCGTCTTGATCTCATCGGCCGGGAGAGAGCCGTCGGCGAGAGCATCGACCAGCCGGTCCAACCGCTGCTGAACCTGGGACAGCTCCCGCTCGACCTGCGCCCGACGTTCGATGTGAGCCAGCTGGCGCTTTGCCAGACGGGCGAGCGCCTTCTCGACCGCGGCGGTGAACACCGCGGGGTCGAGGGCGCTCCCGATCGATTGGAGAACCTCACGGTCGAGGAGGTCCTGCCTGAGCGCGACACGGTTGACGCAGATGGCCTTCCCGCGGCGCTTTGAGTCAAGGCATGCGTAGTGCGGCACCGAGCGCCGCGCGCCGGCTGAACCCCAGCCCCGCAGGTCCGTGCCCACCGGCCCACCGCACGTGCTGCACCTGGTGAACCCGACCAGCAGGTAGGAGGACTCGTCCTTATGCCGCGGACGGCCCATGAGCTTCCGGTCCGCCCCCCGAGGGTAGATCGCCGCACGGGAGTCGAGGGTCGCCTTGACCCGTTGCCAGAGGTCGTCTGAGACGATGCGCAGCTCGGAGGCTTCGATCCTGATCCACTCGGACTCATCCCGCTTCCGCTGCTTCTTCGTCCCAGCCCGGACGACCTTCTAGCTCCGGTTCCAGACGACCACGCCCCGGTAAAGTTCCCGGTGAAGCATCTCGCGAATGCCGGACGGCGCCCATCCGCAGCCACGCGGCGGCTTGACGCCTTCCTGGTTCAGTCGGTGAGCGATCGTGACCATCCCGACGCCAGAGGCGTACAGCTCGAAAACGCGCCGAATCGTCGCCGCTTGCTCCTCGTTGATCTGGCGTACGACGCGCAGCCGCGTCCCGTTGTTCTCGGGTGAGCGTGACCGTCCGCGAGGACGGGTGCGAAGCGTTGACAGGGGAACGTGCAGGCCGGGTATTCAGCCGCGAAAGAGCCTCACTCCGGGACGCCGACGCCGTGGAGGAAGGCGGAAGGCTACATCCGGGGCGTCGATATCGCGAGACGCCAGGGAGTCCCGCGCGGTCAGAGACCCCGGGCATGTATCGACACACCTCGCGCGAGAACCGGGAGAGCCCTTGTCCGCCCGCGGGCGATGGACCCGCGGGCCGCGCCGGGAAGTCTACGGACGCACGCCGGCGATGAACGGGCCGGGGCGGTCGGACAGGCCCGTAGTACCCGCGAAGTTCCCGAACAAGGCCGGGCGACCGGCGGCGGAGGGGATGGAGGGAAGGGGCCTGGCCAAAGGGAACCCGAGCCAGCAAAACGCGCTCCGGGCACAGCACCGGGACGGCGCGCGCAGTGCGCTGGAGCGGGTACGGGAAGTGGCTGAGCGGGACAAGGGGGGCGGTTCACGACGCTCCTGCACCACGTCTATACCGTCGAGCACCTGCGGGCGGCGTACCACGCGCTGAAGCGGGACGCGGCCCCCGGGATCGACGGCGAGACATGGGAGCACTACGGGCAGGCCCTCGAGGCGAACCTCGCGGACCTGTCCGGACGGCTGAAGCGCGGGGCGTATCGAGCGAAGCCGGGCACGCGGGCGTACATCCCCAAAGCCGACGGGCGGCCACGGCCTTGGGCATGTGGGCGGGATCGGTGGTGTGGCGGCCGCGGGTGTCGGTGCGGCGATGAGCGGCGCGCCGAGGGTTCATCGCTTACTCGGTGGCGTCGATGGTGTCAGCGGCATCGCGAAACACTGCGGCGTCCGCCGAGCTTGTGATGGGCGCGACCGCGCGACACCAACGGGTCAACGCAGTTGCTTCATCGGGCTGGAGCGCGACGTGGTAGCTGTTGCCGGCGATCAAGCTACCACGCAACGCCTTCTCCAACGCAGCGACGACGTTTTGAGGAAGCAACAGTCCCGAGTGCCGAGCGGCTGGACTATCGCCCGGCCCGAGAACCTCGGCTGCTTCGGGCGCCCTCGTCCTCTCGTGGCGGTCGAGGATCAGCCCTATCGCGAGGAAGGACAATGTCGGAACCTTGAGCGCCATGCTAACCCTTCCTTGTCTTTGACCACCGCGCGCCTTCGTCGTCTTAAAGTCGTCTCGCGGATTCCGCGCTGTCAGCCCCAGCGTCCCGTCGTCTGACGTGATCGACAGTACTGCTCAAATTCGTCGGTCGCCATGACTCTCGCTGGTGAAACCAGACCGTTGAGACGCTGGCGCCGATTGCTCCCCGGGGCGCCAAACGTGTCGGTGTCGTCGCTCACGAGGATGTCGTGGCCTTCGCGGCGATGCACGTATAGAAGTCGCAGCTTGTCCCGCGACGCCGCACTGGATAGCGCAGCGGCCAGGAACCTCGTTTCCTCCGCTCCGACGTCGAGCGCTAGGCGGGAGAGCAAGAACGTCGCCGGCTGGTATCGGCTCATGACTAATACCGCGGCGGGGTCGGTGAGTGCGACCAGGTCGGGGTTGTTGTCGGCCCAGACGAACGCAGCCAGTACCCGCTCGACGTCTGCCGAATTGACGTCGATGGTGACTGTGAGCTTCGTCGGCGTAGCCATGTCGCTATGGGTCGGTCGCTACGCTGGTTCCTTCACGGTTGAAGGCTTTTCCCTCTTCGTCTTCGCCCACCGCGCCCGCGACGCCTTGCTCGCCGCCGCGCTCCGCTGTCCCCGGAGAGTTTCAAAGCTGATCGCGTCGGCTGCCGCGAGAAACAATCCGGTGTCTGCCGAGGCAACGAGCGGCGCGACTTCGCGACACCAGTCCCGTAGCGCGATCGCGTCGTCGCGCTCAAGCATTACGTCGTACTCGACGCGCCCGCCGTATCTGAATTCGGCCGCCTCAGCGTGGCAACAACGCTTGCCCGAAGCTGCGGAAGCTGCTTCGCGTCTGGGGCTGAGGCGACGGGACCCACGGGCGTTGCCGCCTGACCGCCTTCGGCGAGGTACAGGATTCGCCCCACGGTCTCAAACGGCAGCATCACAAATACCGTCGGTACGGGTGGCATTGCGCGGTCGACGGGGCCTGGTCTCAGCGCGGCGGCGCCCGACGCTTGTTGAGAAGGTAGCAGTCGAGGAGAAACAGCTTCTCGCCCTCGCGAACCGCAGCGGCAGACCCCAAGGGAGCCCGTGACACGCTCTGCCCGCAGACGGCGCAAACCGCTTCGGCCATGACCGGGGGATTCTGTCTAGGTCGCGCTAGGACGACTATTGGACCCTGGTCCGATACCTACCCCCAACGTCGACGCGCGATGGGAGCCTCACGACCGACGTGACGCTGTCGACGCTCACGGCCCTCAGCCCGCGCTTCGGCCACCGTCGGGAACGAGGCGGAGGAATCTTCGACCGTCTTACTGTTGTCGTCGACGATGCGCCAGCGCCAGTCCGGGTGACCGGGGATCGAGAACACCAGTACGTCCATCGATGCAGGCATCTGGTGGCCCTCCACACACGCCCCGCCGAAGGGCCGGAGCGCCGTGCAGTCAAAACTGGAGGATCAAAAAGCCAGATGCCGTCGGGGTGGACGCCTGTCGCGCCAGACCAGCAAGGCCCGAGGGGAGGCGTCATCAGGGTACCACTGATCGTCGTGGGCGTCGACGGCGGGGCTACCGGCTGTCACTCAGCCACATTGCCGACCGCGAGTGGCGGGCGTACTTCATGGGGAGCCCGATGTTCGCGCCGGAGGGGTTCGGGGTGGCGGCGACGCTCCGGTACCGCCGTCTCACCAACCGCTTCGGTTTCATGTCCGCTTACCCCCCCCCCCCCCGGGACGGCGAGTCGTTCCTGGACGCGGCGGCGGGGCGAGCGCCTTCGGGCCGTGCTGCGCTAGGACGCTCAGCAGCCTCTTGGACGTGAAGCTCATCCCCTACGTCCCGCCCTCCCACTTCGCCACCG
>Ga0302046_10005508_pt1 | contig 11139 bp, 10 predicted proteins | sample RVTome_11_FD_200261 | JGI IMG/M metagenome (GOLD analysis project Ga0302046, IMG submission 200261) | Soil microbial communities from uranium-contaminated site in the Upper Colorado River Basin, Wyoming, United States - RVT147D111 (version 2) ... | reverse complement strand
GGCGTAGAGAGCGTTCGGCGCCGTCACCGGGTCGTAGCCGCTCGCCCGCAGGCGAACGCGCAGGGCGTATCGCGCGTCGTCGTCGTCCTCGACGATCATGATCCTCGCACGTTTGGTCGCTTCCATATCTGGGGCCACTCCTTCTCGAGCGTTCGTCAATGAGAGGGGAGTCGTGCCGTGCGCAGCCAGAAGTCCTCGATGATGCGCACCACGCCGATGTAGTCGTCCAGGAACGCGGGCTTGCAGATGTAGGCGCTCGCGCACAGCTCGTAGGCACGCCGGACGTCGATCTCGTCGCGCGACGCGGACAGCACGATGACGGGGATGCGGCGCAGATCCTTGTCCTCCTTGAGCTCGGCGAGCAGCTCGTGCCCGCTCTTGGCCGGGAGGTTGAGATCGAGGAGGATCAGCTCGGGACGCGGCGCGCGCTGGGGCCCGTTCTCGCCGCGCAGGTACGGCAGCACCTCCTCGCCGTGCGAGAGGCGATGCAGGCGGTTCGGCGTCTCGGCCTCCTTCAGGACCTCGGCCATGAGATGGGCGTCGGCGTGGTTGTCCTCGACCAAGAGGATGTCGATCGGCTTCTGGGGCAGGCGTCCATCGGACATGTCGGTCCTCCAGCCCGAGGCTTCAGCAAGGCATGTACCGTTTCCTCTGCGGCGCGCCGGCGGCGGCGGCCTGCGCACCTGTCGTGCGCGTTGTCTTGCCGAGTGACGGAGATGAGGGGTCGAATGCCGCGGCACTTGCGATCGTCCCGACGGCGCGCGGTGCGCGCGCGTACAGGGAGCGCCGCAGAATCGACGCGCCGTCACGAATCGCGATAGTCGCCCGCGGGGCCGGCCGGTATTCTTGCACGTGTCGCTGCTGGATCTCCTGCTGTCCAGGGACTTCACGCCACGCGGCGCCGGGTACGGCTGGGCCCCGGAGATCCTGCTTCTCCAGGTCGGCTCGGACGCGGTGATCGCGGCCGCGTTCCTGGCCATCGCGCTGGTGCTGCTCTACGTGGTGCGCCGGCAGCGCGACGTCCCGTTCCGCCGGGTCTTCTTCACCTGCGGCGTCTGTCTCTTCCTCGCCGCGACGACGCAGCTCGTCGGCGTGTCGACCACCTGGTACGGGTTCTACGGCCTCGAGGCGATCGCCAAGGCGGCGACCGCGGCGGTATCCGTCGTGACGGCGGCCTGGCTGGTCCCCCTCATTCCGCGCGTGCTGGCGCTCCCCGGCCTGCAGAAGACCGTGGCCGAGCTCACGCGCACCACCGCCGAGCTGCGCCGGACGAACCATGAGCTGGAGCGCTTCAACCGCGCCGCCCTCGGGCGCGAGGAGCGCATCATCGAGCTCAAGCGGGAGATCAACGCGCTGGCGTGCCGGCTCGACAGGGAGCCTCCGTACCAAGCCGTCTAGTGGATCCGGTGCCGGCGCACGACTCGAGCCACCCCGCGCGGGGGATCGCGCTGCGCTGGGGCATCGCCCTGGCGCTCTTCTTCGCCCTCGCCGGCGTCGGCTACGGCGTGCTGGCGCGCTGGCTGGCGGCCACGGAAGACGACCTGGCGATCATCGAGGTGGTCGACCGCCAGCGCATGCTGATCCAGCGCGCGGCGTTTCTCGCCCACGAGCTGGTCGACGCACCGCCCGGCGCCGCCGCGCGGCGCCGCGACGCGCGCGGCGAGCTCGCCGGCGTGCTGGACGTCATGGAGGCGCTGCATCCCGAGATCGTCGCCCGCGTCCGCACGCCGGCCGCGCGCGCCGCCCTGCTCGCGCCGCGCGTCTCGGCGGACGCCACGACGCACGAGCTGATCACGCAGGGCCGCGCGCTGCTGGCGCTCCCCGAGGCAGAGCTGTCCCGCGAGCCGCGGCCGTTCCAGGCGCTGCTGCGGATCGGGCGCGAGGGCGACCTGTCGGTCGGGCTCAACACCGTGCTCGAGGAGCTGCGCCGCGAGCACGAGGAGCTGCGCGACATCGCCCGGATCACCGGCGGCGTGCTGCTGGCGGCGAACGTCGTCCTCGGCCTGGTCGTGCTGTTCGGCATCGCCACGCCGATGGTCCGCCGCGTGCGGCGCGAGATCGAAGGCCGCGACGCGGCCTACCGGCTCCTCGAGGAGCGCACCCGCGAGCTCGAGCGCTCGCGCGCCGCGGCGCTCAGCATGCGCGAGGACGCCGACCTGGCGCGGCTCGAGGCCGAGTGCGCCCGCGAGGCTGCCTGGACGCTGGTCGCGATCGTACGCTCGTCCGGGGACGGCATCATCGGCCTGGCGCTCGACGGGACCATCACGAGTTGGAACGCGGCGGCCGAGCGCCTCTACGGTTACGGCCTGGAGGCGGCGCTCGGGAAGCCCCTCGCGATGCTGGTGCCGCCGGAGCGCCGCGACGAGGCCGCCGCCATGCTGGCGCGGATCGCCGCCGGCGACGACGTCCTGCGCGTCGAAACCGTGCGCCGGCGCGCCGACGGGACGCAGGTCCAGGTATGGGTGACGCTCTCCGCGGTCAAGGACTCCGGCGGGCGGGTCGTCGGCGCGTCGAGCATCGACCGCGACGTGACCGAGGAGCGGCAGGCCGAGGAGCGCTTCCGGATCGCCGTCGAGGCCGCGCCGGCCGCCATGCTGATGGCCGACGGCGAGGGCCGGATCGTGCTGGCGAACGTGCAGGCCGAGAAGCTGTTCGGCTACGCGCGCGCGGAGCTCGACGGCCTGTCGGTCGACGCGCTGGTGCCGGCCCGAGCTCGTGCCGCGCACGCGCATCAGCGCGCCGAGTTCGTACGCGCGCCGGCCGTGCGCCCGATGGACCGCGGCCGCGAGCTGGCGGCGCGCCGGAAGGACGGCGCCGAGATCCCCGTCCAGATCGGCCTCACCCCGCTCGTCATCGACGGCGAGACCTTCGTCCTGAGCGCCATCATCGACGTCAGCGAGCGCAAGCGGACCGAGGACGCGCTCGCGCGCCAGGCCGCCGAGCTGGAGCGGTCCAACAGGGAGCTGGAGCAGTTCGCGTACGTCGCGTCGCACGACCTGCAGGAGCCGCTGCGCATGGTGGCGAGCTACGTACAGCTCATCGCGCGCCGCTACCGGGGCCGGCTCGACGCCGACGCCGACGAGTTCATCGGCTACGCGGTCGAGGGCGCGCAGCGCATGCGCGTCCTGATCAACGACCTGCTGGCGCTCTCGCGGGTGGGGACCCGTCCCGCCGTGCGGACGCAGGTCGCCCTCGCCGACGTGCTCGCCGACGTGCAGGCGAACCTGGGCGTCGCCATCGCCGAGGCCGGCGCGACGATCACCCACGATCCACTGCCGACGATCGTCGCCGACCGCGGCCTGCTCATGCACCTGCTGCAGAACCTGATCTCCAACGCCGTCAAGTTTCGCGGCGACGCGCCGCCCGCAGTCCACGTCGGCGTCGCCCTCGAGCCCGGCCGCTGGGTGCTGAGCGTGCGCGACAACGGCATCGGGATCGACCCCCGGCACGAGGATCGCATCTTCCAGGTCTTCCAGCGGCTGCACACCCGCGACCGCTACCCCGGGACCGGCATCGGCCTGGCGCTCTGCCGGAAGATCGCCGAGGTGCACGGCGGCACGATCTGGATGCGCTCGGTGCCGGGTCACGGGAGCACGTTCTTCGTCGCGTTGCCGGAGGTCCCGCTCGCGGACGCGCCGCCCGCCGACGTGCGGGACGCGGCCGCCGCCCCCTGAGAGGCTGTGAATCAATCCCCTCCCGTCGCCGGAAATTGATTCACAACCTCTGCGCGCGGCGGCCCGCGCTCAGCCGGCGTGCAGCGCCTCGAGGAAGCGCTCGGCGTCGATCGCGGCCATGCACCCGGTGCCGGCCGCGGTCACCGCCTGGCGGTAGACGCGGTCCTGGACGTCGCCGCAGGCGAACACGCCCGGCACGCTGGTCTCGCTCGCGCTCTTCTTCGTGACGATGTAGCCGAACTCGTCGAGGGCGACCTGGCCGCGGAAGAGGGCGCTGTTCGGGGTGTGGCCGATCGCCATGAAGACGCCGTCGACGGGGCGCGTCGTGCGCGCGTCGGTCGTCACGTCGCGGAGCGTGACGGCGGTCACGCCGCCGGCCGCCGGGTCGCCGTGGATCTCGTCGACGACGGCGTTCCAGGCGAAGTCGATCTTCGGGTTGCCGCGCGCCCGCGCCTGCATGATCTTGGAGGCGCGGAGCTCGTCGCGCCGGTGCACGACGGTGACGGCGCGGGCGAACTTGGTGAGGAAGGTCGCCTCCTCCATCGCGGTGTCGCCCCCGCCGACGACGACGACCGCCTTCTCCTTGAAGAAAAAGCCGTCGCAGGTCGCGCACGCCGAGACGCCGTGGCCCATCAGCCGGCGCTCGGACTCGATCCCGAGGAGCTTGGCGGCGGCGCCGGTCGCGATGATGAGCGTCTCGGCCGTGACCGCCGCGCCGTCCTCGAACGCCAGGCGGAAGGGCCGGGAGCCCAGGTCGACGCTCGCGACGTCGCCGCTCCGGAAGGCGGTGCCGAACCGGGCGGCCTGGGCGCGGAAGAGGGCCATCATCTCGGGGCCGAGGACGCCCTCGGGGAAGCCCGGGTAGTTCTCGACGTCGGTCGTGATGGTGAGCTGGCCCCCCGGCTGCGTGCCCTCGACGACGAGGGGCGCGAGGTTGGCGCGGGCGGCGTAGAGCGCGGCGGTGAGCCCGGCCGGACCCGACCCGAGGATGACGACCGCGCGATCGGCCCGCTCCGGCATCGGCGGACCGTAATCGCGCCGGGCCGGCAATGCAAGGTCGCGGTTGTCACGGCGGGGGTGCCTCAGTACGATGCGCGCCGCCATGGCCACCCCGACGAGAGCGCGCGCGCGGGCGAGACGGCTCTCGCACCTCGACGCGCGCGGGCGTGCCCGCATGGTCGACGTCGGCGCCAAACCGGTGACCGAGCGCGTCGCCGTCGCCGGGGCGCGCGTGCTCATGCGGCCCGCGACCCTGCGCCTGATCGCGTCCGGCGCCGTGCCGAAGGGCGACGTCGTCGCCGTGGCGCGGCTCGCCGGCATCGCCGCCGCGAAGCGCACCGCCGACCTGATCCCGCTCTGCCATCCGCTGCTGCTCTCCCACGTCGACGTCGAGCTCACCCCGCGCGCCCGCGGCCGGCTCGACGTCGAGGCCCGCGTGAAGCTCGCCGGGCGCACGGGCGCCGAGATGGAGGCGCTGGTGGCGGCCAGCGTCGCCGCGCTCACGGTCTACGACATGTGCAAGGCGGTCGATCGCGCGATCGAGATCACCGCCGTGCGCCTGCTCGAGAAGCGCGGCGGGAAGAGCGGCACGTTCGTGCGCCGCGCCGCCCGCTAGGCGCCCGTGCGCGTCGTCCTCAAGCCGGGGCGGGAGCGCGCCGTCCGCCAGGGCCACCCGTGGATCTTCTCGGGGGCGATCGCCGCGGTCGACGGCAGCGGCCCGCCGGGCACGGTGGTCGAGGTGCGCGACGCCGCGCGCCGGCTGCTCGGCTGCGGCACCTGGAACCCCGCGACCTCGATCGCCGTGCGCATGCTGGCGCGCGACGTGCCGGCGATCGACGCCGCCTTCGTCCGCCGCCGGCTCGAGGCCGCGCTCGCGCTCCGGACGCTCGCCCGCGACACCGACGCGCTCCGCCTGGTGAACGGCGAGGGCGACGGCCTCCCGGGCCTCGTCGTCGATCGCTACGGCGCCTACCTGGTGTGCCAGATCCTGACGGCGGGCGCGGAGCTGCTGCGCACGACGATCGTCGACGGCCTGGTCGCGCTCGTCGGCCCCGACGGCATCTACGAGCGCAGCGAGGGCAACGTGCGCGCCGCCGAGGGGCTCGGCCCGTCGACCGGCCGCATCCACGGCGCGGAGCCGCCGGCGACCCTCACGGTCACCGAGCGCGGGCGGCGCTACCTGGTCGACGTGCGCGCCGGCCAGAAGACCGGGCTCTTCCTCGACCAGCGGCCGAACCGCGACCTGGTGGCGCGCCTCGCCGGCGGCCGCCGGATGCTGAACCTCTTCGCCTACACCGGGGCGTTCGCCGTCGCCGGGGCGCAGGGCGGGGCGGTGAGCGTGACGTCGGTCGAGAGCTCGGCCGCGGCGCTCGCGACCGCGGAGGCGACGTGGCGTCTGAACGAGCTGCCGCCCGCGGCCGGGGTCTTCACGCGCGCCGACGTTTTCGAGTACCTGCGCGGCGCCGTGCCGCCGGCGGATCTGCTGGTGCTCGACCCGCCGCCGTTCGCGCGCCGGCGCGCCGACCGCGAGCGCGCCCTCACGGGCTACAAGGAGGTGAATCTCCGGGCGCTCCGCGCCTGCGCCCCGGGGGCGCTCCTGCTCACGTTCAGCTGCTCGCAGCACGTCGGCGCCGACGACCTCGAGGGCGTGCTCACCGCGGCCGCCGCCGACGCCCGCCGCGAAGCGCGGATCCTCGCGCGCCTCGGCCCGGGCCTCGATCACCCCCAGGCGCTCGGCCACCCCGAGGGTCGCTACCTGAAGGGCCTCTTGCTAATGGTGGCGCCGTGACCGCGCTCCTGCATGTGGTCGCCTCGTGGGGCCTGTGGATCCTGATCCTGGTGACCTGCCCGCTGCTCTTCGTCGGCGCCTTCGCGGTGTGGCTCGTCACCGTCCCCTTCGACCGCCGCCTGCGGATCCTCCACCTCTACTCCTGCGCCTGGGCCTCGCTCTACAGCTACGTCTTTCCCTACTGGACGGTGCGGATCCGGGGCCGCACCGCGATCCCGAACGACCGCGCCTACGTGCTGGTCTCGAACCACCAGTCGTGGCTCGACATCCTCGTCCTCTTCCGCCTTTACCGGCACTTCAAGTGGGTCTCGAAGGCGTCGGTGTTCCGCACGCCCTTCGTCGGCTGGAACATGACGCTGAACCGCTACATCCCCATCCGGCGCGGCGACAGCCGGGACGCGCGGCGGATGCTCGCCGACTGCGCGGCGACGCTCGCGAGCGGCAGCTCGATCATGATGTTCCCCGAGGGCACGCGCTCGCTCGACGGCGAGCTGCGCGAGTTCCGCCACGGCGCCTTCACGCTGGCGATGGAGCAGGGGGTCGCGGTCCTGCCGATGGTGCTCGACGGCACGCTCGAGGCGCTCCCCAAGCACGGCCTCACGCTCCGCAACGCCGCCGACATCGTCGTGCAGGTGCTGGCGCCGATCGATCCGCGCGGGTTCGCGCGGGTGGAGGATTTCCGCGACCACGTCCGCGCCGTCATGGCCGACGCCCTGGAGGCGCTCCGGGCGGAGCGGCGGGCGGAGGAGCCGCCGCGCGCCGCCGCCGTCGGCTGACGCCGCCGCCGGGCCGACCCGCGCCCCGGGTTGGCGTCAACCGCTGCGCGTAGCCGCCGCCCGCCGTTGAGTCCGCCGTGCCCGCGGCGCCATAGTCGCGGCAGCGCGCGCGAGCGGCGGAAGGATGACGGCGTCGGAGCGATCGATCAAGGCATGGCCCGCCGGCGAGCGGCCGCGCGAGCGGCTCCTCGAGCACGGCCCCGACCGGCTGAGCGACGCCGAGCTGCTGGCGATCGTGCTCCCGACCTGGGGGCGCGACGCGTCCGCGACCCCGGTCGACCGCGCCCGGGCCCTCCTCGGACGCTTCGGCTCGCTCCGCGCCCTCGTCGACGCGCCGGCGCCGGTGCTCGCCCGGGTGCCGGGGATCGGCCCCGCGCGCGCCGCGCTCGTGCGCGCCCTCGGCGAGCTCGCCCGTCGCTACGGCGCCGAGCGCCTGGCGCGCGGTCGCGCGCTCCGCACCAGCGGCGAGGTCTACCGCCACTACGGCGCGCGCCTGGCCGCGCTCCGCAAGGAGGAGTTCCACGTCGTCCTGCTCGACGGCAAGAACCGCCCGCTACGCACCGTGCGGATCTCCGAGGGCTCGCTCACCGCTTCCCTCGTCCACCCGCGCGAGGTCTTCGTGCCGGCCATCGAGGAGTCCGCCGCCGCCGTCATCCTCGTCCACAACCACCCGAGCGGCGACCCCGCGCCCAGCGCCGAGGACGTCGCCATCACCCGCCGCCTGCGTCAGGCCGGCGAGCTCCTCGGCATCCACGTCCTCGACCACGTCGTCATCGGCCGCCACGCCTACGTCAGCTTCGCCGACGAGGGGTTGTAGGGCGCTGCTGAGCCCCGCGCGCATGCATCGGGCTGAGTGACGCGGCGGGGTGGCGCGGGGCGGGTGCGGGAGGGCCGCAAACCGCGCTTTGCGGCCCGACGCCCATCGGAGCACGGCGCCGAAGGCGCCGCGCGCACGGGGGCTAATCAAAATGGAATGTCGTCGTCGGTAACCGGAGGCTCGCCGCCGCCGGCGGGCTCGTCGGGTGGCGGCGGCGTGTCGCTCGTGCCGGCGCCGCGGCTGCTGCCGCCGCCCTGGCCGCCGAGGAAGCGCACCTGCTGCGCGATGATCTCGCTGATGTAGCGCTTGTTGCCGTCGCGGTCGTCGTACGAGCGGTTCTCGATGCGCCCCTCGACGTAGACCTGGCGGCCCTTCGACAGGTACTTGCCGCAGGTCTCGCCCTGCTTCCCCCAGACGACGATGTTGTGCCAGACGGTGCGCTCCTGCTTCTGCTCCTGCTGGTCGTACCAGACCTCGCTGGTCGCGATCGGGAACTTGCAGACGGCGCGGCCGTTGCCGGTGAAGCGGACCTCGGGATCGCGTCCCAGGTTGCCGATGAGGATGGCCTTGTTGACCGACATCACGGATCCTCCCGCGCGACGCTTAACAGCGGCCGCTCGGAGGGTCAACGACGCCGAGTAGCGGCCGCGGCGCGCGCGGCCCGCTGCCGTTGACGCGCGACGAGAACGCGTGGAAACTGACCGGCGGGAGGCAGCTTGATCGTTGGGCTCGTCAGGCTGGTGGCGTTGGGGGTGGACACGGCCCTGTTCGTGCCCGTCGTGCTCGTCACCTCGTTGCTCGATCGGGACGCCAAGCTCGGCTACCGGATCGCGCGCTACTGGGCGCTCGTGAACGCGCGGGTCGCCGGCATGCGCCTCCACGTGGAGGGCCTCGAGCACCTCGACCCGCACGTGTCCTACGTCTTCATGTCGAATCATCGCAGCCACCTCGACGTGCTGGCGCTCGTGCGCGCGCTCTGGCCGTACCAGCTCCGCTGGGTCACCAAGCGGGAGCTCACCCGCGTCCCGGGCTTCGGCTGGGCGCTGCTCGCGACCCGCCAGATCATCATCGACCGCGCCCGGCACGACCAGGCGCTCGCCAGCCTCGAGCACGCCAAGGAGCGGCTCGGGCGCGGCATCTCGGTGGTCTTTTTTCCCGAGGGCACGCGCGCGCGGGGTGACGCGATGCTGCCCTTCAAGAAAGGGGGCTTCGTGTTCGCGCTCCAGACCGGAACACCGATCGTGCCGATCGCGATCACCGGCACCGCCGCCATCATGCCGCGCTCGCGCTGGCTGATCCGCCACGGCGGCGACGTGCGGGTGACCATCCATCCGCCGATCGCGACCGCGGGCCGCCCGCTCGACGACCGCGACGCGCTCCTGGCCGCGGTGCGCGACGTGCTCGCGGCCTCCATCGGTCGCGCCGGCGCGGCGGCGCCGGCGGCGCAGGTGGCCGCCCGCCGCGGCTGGCCGGCCGGGGCGCCGGCGTGACCATGGGCACGGACGCGCGGCTCCGCCTGATCCCGCTCGGCGGCCTCGGCGAGATCGGCCTCAACATGATGCTCGTCGAGTACGGCGACCAGGCCATCGCCATCGACTGCGGCGTGATGTTCCCCGAGGCGTCGATGCTCGGCATCGACCTCGTCATCCCCGACTGGAGCTATCTACGCGGGCGCGGCGTCGCCCTCGCGGGCGTCGTCTGCACCCACGGCCACGAGGACCACATCGGGGCGCTGCCCTTCATGGCGCGCGAGATGCCGGCGCCGACCTACGCGACGCCCTTCGCGCACGCGCTGATCGAGCACAAGCTCGTCGAGCACAAGCTCAAGATCCCGCTCGAGCGCTACCGCGCGGGCGACCGCTGGCGGCTCGGGCCCTTCGAGATCGAGGCCATCCACGTCACCCACAGCATCGTCGACACCGTCGCCCTCGCCATCCGCACGCCGCTCGGCACCATCGTCCACAGCGGCGACTTCAAGTTCGACCCGACGCCGCTCGACGACCATCCCTCCGACGTGCCGCGGCTCGCGGCGCTCGGCGACGAGGGCGTGCTGGCGCTGCTCTCGGACTCGACCAACGTCGAGCGCCCGGGCGTGACCCCGTCCGAGCGCAGCATCACCAGCAAGCTCGAGGCGGCCTTCCGGCAGTCGCCGGGACGCGTCCTGGTGTCGTCCTTCGCCTCGCACCTGCACCGCATCCAGCAGGTGATCGACTGCTCGGCGCGCACCGGCCGCCGCGTCGCCATCGCCGGGCGCGGCATGGTCACCAACGTCGGCATCGGCCTCGAGCTCGGCTACCTGCGCGTGCCGCCCGGCACCCTGATCGAGCTCGGCGAGGCCAAGCAGCTCCCGCCGTCGCAGGTGACCATCCTCACCACCGGCAGCCAGGCCGAGCCGCAGTCGGCGCTGACGCGCATCGCGATGAACGACTACCGCAAGGTCGAGCTCGCGCCCGGCGACACCGTCATCCTCTCCTCGCGCATGATCCCCGGCAACGAGAAGGCGATCGGTGACGTCATCAACCACCTCCACCGGCGCGGCGCCGAGGTGCTGTACGAGAAGGTCACGGGCGAGCTGCACGTCTCCGGGCACGCCAACCAGGCGGAGCTGGCGCTGATGATGCAGCTCACGCGCCCGCGCTACTTCGTGCCGGTTCACGGCGAGTACCGCCACCTCGTGCGCCACACCGCGCTCGCGGCGCGCTGCGGCGTGCCCCCGGAGCGCTGCTTCCTGCTCGAGGACGGCGACGTGCTCGAGATCGACGACGCCGGCGCCCGGCGCGCCGAGCCGGTTACCGCCGGGCGCGTCTTCGTCGACGGCAAGGGCGTCGGCGACGTCGAGGACGTGGTGCTGCGCGACCGCCGTCATCTCTCCGACGGCGGGCTGGTGCTGGCGACGCTCGCCATCGACCAGCACACCGGCGAGATCATCTCCGGTCCGGACCTGATCTCGCGCGGCTTCGCGGTCGAGGAGGAGAGTCTGATTCATTGCGAGCGCGCGCGCGAGGCGGTGCTCGAGGCGCTGGCGACGTTGGCGCCCGAGTCCCGCACCGTGCCCGCCGAGGTCAAGGAGGAGGTCCGGAAGGC
>Ga0302046_10005507_pt1 | contig 11139 bp, 7 predicted proteins | sample RVTome_11_FD_200261 | JGI IMG/M metagenome (GOLD analysis project Ga0302046, IMG submission 200261) | Soil microbial communities from uranium-contaminated site in the Upper Colorado River Basin, Wyoming, United States - RVT147D111 (version 2) ... | reverse complement strand
TGCGGGGCCCGGGCGAAGGCTGTGCACGAACACGTCCGACGTCTCGACCAGCCGCATCAGCGCCTCGAGGCCGGCGGGGCGGCGGAGGTCGAGCGTCACGCTGCGCTTGTTGCGGTTGAGGCCCATGAACATCGCCGCCATGCCGGGCACGTTCGTCGGGCCGAGCTGGCGCATCGGATCGCCGTCCGGCGTCTCGACCTTGATCACGTCCGCGCCCATGTCGCCCAGGATCTGGGTCGAGACCGGGCCCAGCACGTTGATCGTGATGTCGACGACGCGTATGCCGGCAAGCGGGCCGCTCATGCCGCTACTTCCCGGCCTTGTCGTCGCGGCACTTGATCATGCGCAGCGGCGTGTAGGTGATGGCGACGGTGCCGTCCTGCTTGACGATCCGGTTGCGCGTGCGCACCAGGCCGCGGCCCGGGCGGCTGCGGCTTAGCCGGGCCTCGATCACCTCGCACTCGACATGGATGGTGTCGCCGGAAAGGACCGGCCCTTCGATCTTGAAGTCCATGCCGAGAAAGGCAAAGCCGGTATGCTGCATGGTCGCCTGGACCAGCAGGCCTTCCGCGAAGCAATAGGCGAGCGCGCCAGGCGCGACCCGGCCCTTGATGTCGGACTCGCTCTCGACGAACTCGAGATTGGTGAACAGCACCTCGACCATGCCGGTGCAGTTGACGAAGTTGGTGATGTCCGCGTCCGTCACCGTGCGGCCGATGGTCTTGAACGTGCGACCGACCGGCAGGTCCTCGAAAAAGAAGCCAAGCCCGACCGTTTCCATGGTTGCTCCCTGCTGTGCGTTCACTCGTCGATCTTTACACGTGTTGTGGCATGTCGGCCGGGCGGCCGGCAAGTTGACGCCGGCTCACCGGCGCTCCGCCCGTCCGAGCACCGCGTTGGCGATGATATTACGTTGGATCTGGTTGGTGCCCTCGATGATCTGCAGCACCTTCGCATCGCGGAAATATCGGTTGATGGGGTAATTGGCGGAGATGCCCGACGCGCCGAACAGCTGCACCGCATCCGTCGCCACCTTCATCGCGGTGTCGGTCGCGAAGCATTTGGCCATGGCGACAATGGGCGCCAGCGCGGTGCCGGCGACGCCGGCGTCGACCAGGGCCGCGGCGCGGTAGACCAGGTTGCGCGCCGCTTCGGTCTGCATCGCCATGTCGGCGACCATCCAGCGGATGCCCTGGAAGTCGGCGACCGTCTGGCCGAATAGGCGGCGGTTCCGGATGAACTCGACGGCGTGGTCGATCGCCCCCTGGGCCAGGCCGACGCCGCGGGCACCGATCAGCGGCCGCGACTGGTTGAACGCCTCCATGACGATCTTGAAGCCTTCGCCCTCGGCGCCTAGCCTGTCTTCGTCCGGCACGAAGACGTCGTCGAGGAACAGCGGGCAGGAGGGTATGCCCCGCGCGCCCATCTTCTCTTCCTTGCGGCCGATCTCGAAACCCTTGGCGCCGCGTGGGACGATGAAAAGGTTGATGGCGCGGGCAGAGCGCTCCTCGCTGGTCCGCGCGCCGACGAGGATGATGTCGGAGACCGGTGAATTGGTGCACCAGATCTTGGCGCCGCTGAGGCGGTAGCCGCCCTCGACCTTGCGCGCCCGGGTGCGGATGCCGGCGACGTCGGAGCCGCTCTGCGGCTCGGTGGTCGAGATCGCGGCGCGCAGCTCGCCTGTGGCGAGGCCCGGCAGGAAGCGCCGCTTCTGGTCCTCCGTTCCGCCGGCGAGGATGGCGCCGAACGGCGTCCACTGTACCAGCAGAAGGTAGGCGGTGTTGTAGCAGACTCGTCCCAGCTCCTCGATGGCGATGCAGGCGGACAGCATGCTGCCGCTGCCGCCATAAGCCGGCGGAAAGGGCAGCGTGAACAGCCCGAGCTCCTTAAGCAGGTCGAACATGTCCTGCGGATAATCGGCAGTCCGGTCGATCTCGTCGGCCCGGGCCGCGACCCGCTCCCGCGCAACGCGCCGGACCAGCTCCTGAACCTCACGCTGGTCGTCGTTCAATGCATAGGCCACGGCATTTCCTTCCTCGGCGGCGCGCAGCGGGACGCGGGATGGGGGATTGTGGGTAAGGCCGGCGGCCTGTGTCAACGCAGGGTCCCGGCCCGGTTGCGTGGGCGTCATCGTCGAGCCGGGGTCCGCGGCGGCCGTGGGACAACGGGTCGCGGCGCAAAGGCGGGAATCTAGGCAAAAATCGGAGCCGCCAGCGGGAATTTCCATAAGATATTGGCAAATAATGATTTGTTCTAAAAAAAGATCCAGGGCGTGCCTGGCCGGCGTCCGGGGCCGGCGGAATCCGGCGGCTATTCGGTATAGGTGGCTCGGGAAAACCCGTGCGCTATCAGCAGCCTCGTCGTCGTTTGAAGACTTCTTTAACCGTTTCTTGACACTATCGGGCCCGTTGAAATCCCGGATTCTCCATGCCTCGCGGCTGAGGGAATCCGTGGAAAATGCCGGCGGCGCCCTGCGCCAGTCCGTGCCAACTTCGTGAAGGACGAGCTAGTCAGCCGATGGCAGACCGAAAGCAGCGGTCAATCCGGCCGGGACAGCAGGGCGCATCGACGCGGCCCGGCTCGCTGTTGGACGCCGTTCCGCTCGACATCATGGCCGCGGTGCCGACTGGCGACAGCCATGGGCGCGTGACCGTCCGCGTCGAAGGCCTGCTCAACGGCGGACGGCTGACGAAGGGGCAGAACAACGGCGACCGGACGTGGTCGCTGAACGTCGAAGAGCTCGACGGCCTCAAATACGTGCCGCCCTATGGCGGGTTCACCTCGCATACGCTGTGGATTCGCGTCCTGGCGATGGACGAAGGCCTTGCCAACACGCTCAGCGTCTTTGCGCTCGAAGTCGATCCTGACGCCCTGCCGCCGCGGCTTCACAACAGCGAGGCCGAAAACAAGCTGTCTGCGGCCGGTTCGAAAGGGGTCCGCAACGCGAAGGCAGAAGCGCCGGCGCCCGACCCGTCCAAGCTAAAGGCACAGATCGAAGCGGAAGCGGAACGCCGTGCTGCGGAAGCCCAGAAGAAATCGGCTGCCGATGCGGCGCGCGAGTTGAAGGACGCACGGGCCGCCTGGCAGGAGGAAGCGGACCGCAAGCTCGCCGATGCCCGGGCAGCGTGGCAAAAGGAAACGGCGCAGAAGCTGGCCGACGCGAAAGCCGAGGCCGAAGCGGCAATGCTGCGGCAGATCAAGGCCGACTCCGGCGCCAAGGCGGCGGATCAGGCGTCGCAGGCGCAGAGAATTGCCGAGCTCGAGAAGCGCCTGCACGCAGCGGAGTCCAAGGCTGGCTCGGCCGAGACGATTTCCGACCTGGAAGCGCAGCTTCAAAACGCGCAGAAGGCGGCCGCGGAAAAGGACAAGCTGGCGGCGACGGTCCAGGAGCTGCAGGACCATCTCAAGAACGCCGCCAAGGTGTGGGAGAAAGCCGAAGCGCGGGCGCTTGCCGCCGAAAAGGCGTCGCAGGCGGCGGACGGCAAGCTGGTCGATGCGCTGGCGCAGCTGGCGCGCGCCGACGAGGAGGTCAAGCGGGCCGAGAGGAGCGCGAATTCAGCGGCCGAAGGGCAGGTCAAGCGCCTTACGGCTGAACTGGCCGCCAAGGAAAAAGAGCATGAAGCCGCGCTCAAGGCGGTGCGGAAAGAGACGAAGGACGCGGTCGACGCGGATTATGTGGAAGCCCTCGAGGCGCTCCGCAAGCAGCACGAAGACGAGCTGAGCAAGCGGATCGCGCAGGAACGCGAAAAGGTCACCAAGGAATACGAGGAGCGGATGGCCGAGCTTCAGGCCACGCTCGAGAACGCGGCGGAGCGCCGCGTCGGCGCCGTCGAGAAGAGCATTCAGGACGCCGTCGCGGATGCGTGCGCCAAGGCCGTATCCGACGCGCAGGCCGAATGGCAGAGCGAGCATGAGCAGAGCCTCGCCCAGGCTTCGGAGGCCTGGAAACGAGACCTGGATCAGCGCCTCGCCGCGGCCCGCATCGAATGGGAGGGTGAGCGCCAGGAGGCGCAGCAAGCCGCCGAAGCCGAATGGCGCGGCCAGATGGAAACGGCGCTTGCCGCCGCCGCCGCCGAAGCGGAGCGTGCGCGGGAGGCCGCCGTCGCGGAGCGGGACGGATCCTGGCAGGCCGAAATCGAGCGCCGCATCGAAGAGGTGCGCTCGCAAAGCACCGGCGACGTCGACGAGCGCCTCGAGGTTGCCCGCGCCGCGTGGGAGCGCCAGCACGAAGCGGCTTTGATCGAGCGCGACGATGCCTGGCGGGACCATATAGAGACGAAACTCAAGGAAGCGCACGCCGAATGGCGCGCCGAAGAGGATCGCCGTTTCGCGGCCGCGAGGGAGGAATGGCATCAGTCGGCGCGGGATGCCTTCGCCCAGCAGGGCGGCACGACACCCGCCGCTCCGCACGCGCCGGAGTCTCAGGCCGCCGCCGACTCCGGATATCCGCACCTCACCTTGCAGGATCGGCTCCCGGAGCCGGGAATCGCCCCGGCGCCGAGCCGCCGGGGCGTCCGGAAGGGCGCGACCGTATTGCGCAGCCTCTACAGGGCGACCCTCGGGAGGCTACCGGTCCGCGGCATGGTCCGGACCGCCGTCGTGCTGGTGCTCCTCGCCGGCGGCGTCTTGGCCTATCCCTACATGGCGCCGGTCTTCACGCAGAAGATCGTGCCGATCACCAGCGACATCGCGGGCAAGGTCCAAGGCTTCGGAGAGCGCTTGTTTGCGCCGAGCAATGTGCCCCAGGAGAAGGTTTCGCCGCTGGTCGGCACGCGCAAGTTCATCCGGCCGAGCTCGGCGAACCTGCGGGTGACGCCGACCGCCAACGCCGATGTCGTCGGCGTCGCGGAGCGCGCTAGCGTGGTCGAGATCCTCACCGTCCGGGGCGACTGGTACGAGGTCCGCACGATCGGCCGCTTCCCGAAGCAAGGCTGGATCCACCGTTCGCTCCTGGCGGAGAAGCCCTTCAGCTGATATCGGCCATCGCTCGCCGCAGCGAAGCTGATCATTTGATAGGCAGGCGCCGTTTGCACTAATCTCCCGGTATTGGGAGGACGCAAACGAAGAGGTGCGCCATGGCAATCTCGGTCCAACCGCTCAGCGAGTCGATGGGGGCCGAAGTGGTCGGCCTGAGCCTCAACGAGGAACAGGATGCCGGGACGAAGGAAGCGCTGAATCGGGCCTTCGCCAAGAACATCGTTCTCTGTATTCGCGGCCAAAGCTTCACGCCGAAGCAATATGCCGCCGCGGCGCGCGTCTTCGGCGAGCCGGAGCTGCAGCTCAACAAGCGCTTCAATTTTCCCGACCTGCCGGAAGTCGGCGTCTTGTCGAGCGAAGACCGCGACGCGCTGGGGACCGGCCAGCGGGTCATCCGCGGGACGACCTGGCATACCGACCATTCCTTCAAGGCGGTGCCGCCGAAGGCGACGATCCTTTATGCCCTGGCCGTGCCCGAGACGGGCGGCGACACCAGCTTCTGCAACATGCGGGCGGCCTATGACGCGCTGCCCGAGAAGACCAAGCGGCGGATCGACGGGCTCAAGGGCGTTCACACCTACGAGGCCCGCCGGGCGGCCGCCAAGATGGTGAAGCTCGACGAGGACGAGGCAAAGGCGACCCCCGACGTGGTCCATCCGCTGGTGCGCAAGCATCTCCCGACCGGGACGAATGCTCTTTATTTGAGCACGACGCGGCTCGAACGAATTCTCGGGCTCGATCGTGCGGAAAGCGACGCCTTGATCGACGAGCTGCTGACGCACGCGACGCAGCCGCGATTCCAGTACGATCACAAGTGGCGGCCCGGCGACATGGTGATCTGGGACAACCGCTGTACCATGCACCATGCCAACGCGGACTATCCGCTGGAGGCGAAGCGGCTGCTGCACCGGATCATCCTCAAGGGAGAGCGGCCTGAGTGATCTGGCACAGAATATGCGTTATTGGTCGCGGCAGACATGGCGGCATGACGTAATGCGGCAGGCCGGCTTGCGCGGCGGCGTTGCGATACGCCGTCGCTGCCCTTTCCTTGGTCATTTCCCTAGCATTCTTTGCTCAGAAGGACGGTAGACATGAGCGCTGTTTCGGTGAGGTCCGATCAATTCGACCCCGTGACGCTGGAGATCCTGTGGAGCCGGCTCATCTCGATCGCCGACGAGTCGGCGGCGGCGCTGCTGCGGACCTCCTTCTCCACCATCGTCCGGGAATCGAACGACTTCGGCACCGTGCTGATGGACGCCAATGGGGATTCCCTGTCGGAGAATACCGGCGGCATCCCCTCCTTTTCCGGCATCCTGCCGCGCACGCTGAAGCACTTCCTCGCGAAATACCCGCGCGAGACCTGGAAGCCCGGCGATTGCGTCCTGACCAACGACCCCTGGCTGGCCACCGGCCACCTGCCGGACATCACCGTCGCCATGCCGATCTTCTACAAGGGCAAGCTGGTCGGATTCTCGGGCTCGATCGCGCATTCGCCGGACATCGGCGGCTCGCTATGGTCGGCCGACTGCCGCGAGCTGTTCGAGGAAGGCATCCGCATCCCGCCGATGAAGTTCCTCAAGGAAGGCAAGCCGAACGAAGACCTGCTGGAAATGATCCTGGGCAATGTGCGCCTGCCGGACCAGGTGCTGGGCGACCTGAACGCGCAGGTGACGGCCAACCAGGTCTGCGGCCGCCGCCTCAACGAGTTCCTGGAGGACGCCGAGCTGGACAACGTCGAAGGCCTGTCGGGAGCGCTGCAGAGCCGGGCGGAGTCGGCGATGCGCCAGGCGATCGAACGGGTGCCGGACGGCACCTACCATGCGGCGCTGGACGCCGATGGCTTCGATGCCGACGAGACCCACATCGAATGCACCATCACCATCGCCGGCTCGGACCTGTCGATCGACTACGAAGGCACCTCGAAGCAGATCGGGCGCGGCCTCAACACGGTGATGAACTACACCTATGCGTACTCCGCCTATCCCATCAAATGCGCGCTCGACCCGCGCACGCCGCGCAACGAAGGCTCCTATCGGCCGATCCAGGTGACGGCGCCGGAAGGCAGCATTCTCAACCCGCGCTTCCCGGCGCCGTGCAACGCACGCCAGCTCACCGGCCATCTCCTGGTCGGCGTGATCTATCGCGCGCTGGCGCAGGCGATCCCCGACCTCGTGCTGGCGGACAGCGGCAGCGCGCCGTCGATGCGCGCCGTGTTCAGCGGCGCGGACCGCCAGGGCAATCGCTTCTCGCAGATCCTGTTCGCCAGCGGCGGCATGGGCGCCTGCCCGCACAAGGACGGGCTGTCGACCACGGCCTTTCCGACCAATGCCGGTGCGGGCAGCATCGAAGCCTTCGAAAGCATCTCGCCGCTGATCGTCTGGCGAAAGGAGTACCGCACCGACTCCGGCGGCGCCGGCCGGTATCGCGGCGGGCTCGGCCAAGAATGCGAGATCGAGAACCGCTCCGACGTGCCGCTGCAGCTGTCGCTGCTGTCCGACCGCTGGCGCCATCCGGCGATGGGCGTCCTGGGCGGCGGCGCGGGCGCCACGAGCGAGATAAATTTCAGTGACGGCAAGATACCGCATCAGAAGTCTCGGACGCAGATCGCTTCCGGCATGCGCCTGCACATGCGCTACGCCGGCGGCGGCGGATATGGCCCGTCCTCGGAACGGACGACCGAGCAGATTCGCGACGACATCAAGAACGGGTACGTGACGGCGGACGCGGCGCGCCGCGACTACGGCCGGTCGTAACGGTTAAGGATACGGAAAAGAAGAATGGATAAGCGCGTTCGGGTCGGCGTCGACGTCGGCGGCACGTTTACTGATTTCGTTCTGGTCGATGAGGACCGCGACCTGATTTTCACTGGCAAGCGCCTCACCACGTCAGAGGACCCGAGCATTGCGATCACCGAAGGGGTGGCGCGGCTGCTGAAGGAAGCGGGGACCGAGGCCGGCCGGCTGCAGAGTGTTGTGCACGGCACGACCCTGGTGACGAACACCATCATCGAGCGCACCGGCGCCAAGGTCGGCCTGATCACCACCAAAGGGTTCCGCGACACGCTCGAGATGGGGCGCGAGATCCGCTACGACCTGTACGACCTGTTCCTCGAATCCCCACCGACGCTGGTGCCGCGGTATCTGCGCTGCGAGGTCGCCGGTCGGATGGCACCGGACGGCGCCGAGTTGCAGGGCTTCGATGAAAAGGGCTTCCGCGAGGTTGCGAGGAAGTTGATCGAGGATGAGAAAGTCGACGCGCTCGCCGTCTGCTTCATGCACGCCTACCGCAACCCGGCGCACGAGCGCCGGGCCAAGGCGATCCTTGCCGAGGAATTCGGCGGCGTCCCGGTGACGATCTCCTCCGATGTGGCGCCGGAGATCCGCGAGTTCGAGCGGGCGAGCACGAGCTGCGCCAACGCCTATGTGCAGCCGATGATGCTGCGCTACCTCGAACGCCTCGACAACAAGCTGCGCGAAATGGGGACCAAAGGATCGCTCTACGTCATGCTGTCCGGCGGCGGCATCACGACCGTACGGTCCGCGCAGGAATATCCGATTCGGCTGATCGAATCGGGCCCGGCGGCGGGCGCGATGGCGTCGTCCTTCTACAGCGGGCTGATCGGGGTCGAGAATCTGATCTCCTTCGACATGGGCGGCACGACGGCGAAGATGTGCCTGATTGACGGCGGCCGCCCCGACCGCAAGCACGACTTCGAGGCAGGCCGGGTGCGCCGCTTCATGAAGGGCTCGGGCCTGCCGCTCAAGGTCTCCGTCGTCGACATGATCGAGATCGGCGCGGGCGGCGGCAGTCTCGCCCACATCGACGGCATGGGCCTGCTCAAGGTCGGGCCGCGCAGCGCCGGCTCCAACCCCGGCCCGGTCTGCTACAATCTCGGCGGCACGGACCCGGCGGTGACCGACGCCGACCTCTACCTCGGCTACCTCAATCCCGATTACTTCCTCGGCGGCGAGATGAGGCTCGACATGGCGACCGTCGAGCGCGCGATCAGCGAGAAGCTGGCGAGGCCGCTCGGCCTGTCGACGCTCGAGGCGGCGGTCGGCATCCACAGCATCGTCAACGAGAACATGGCGGCGGCGACCCGTATGCACCTGGCGGAGAAAGGGCGCGACCCGCGCCGCTACGCCATGATCGCGTTCGGCGGTGCGGGGCCGGTGCATGCCTACAATCTGGCCCGGCTGCTCAAGCTCAGCCGCCTGATCGTCCCGCTCGGCGCCGGCGTCACCTCGGCGCTCGGCTTCCTGGTCGCCGCGCCGGCGATCGACTATGTGCGGAGCTACGTTTCGCGCGTCGAGCTGATCGACTGGCCGCATCTCAACGACCTGTTCGAGGAGATGGAAGCGGAGGCGCGGGCGCTGCTGGTCGAGGCGGGCGCGCGGCCGGACGAGATCACGATGGCGCGCAGCACCGACATGCGCCACGTCGGTCAGGGCTTCGAGATTTCCGTGCCCGTGCCGAACGGCAAGCTCGACGGCACGGCGTTGGACGGCCTGCGCGAAGCCTTCTTCACGGCGTATCAGCAGCTGTTCGAGCGCACCGTCCGCGAAGTGCCGATCGAGGCGCTGAACTGGCGGGTCGCCGCGACGGCGCCGGTGCCGAACATCGCGCTCAACTTCGGCGGCCAGCCGATCGGCACCGGCAAGGCGCTCAAGGGACATCGCGACGTCTATTTCGGCGAGACCGGCTTCGCGCCGTGCGCGGTCTACGACCGTTACGCGCTGAAGCCCGGCGACGGCTTCGAAGGGCCCGCCGTCGTGGAAGAGCGCGAGTCGACCACCGTGATCGGCCCCGGCGCCAAGGCCAGCGTCGACCGCTTCCACAACCTGATCATCGAGATGCCCTGAGGGCTGCTATTCCCTGGCTGCGACCTTGGCCCAGCTGTCGCGGAGGCCGATGGTCCGGTTGAAGACCGGCCGGGCCGGCGTCGCGTCGGGGTCGGGACAGAAATAGCCGAGCCGCTCGAACTGCACCGCCTGTCCTGCGGAGAAATCGCGAAGGCTCGGTTCCAGGCGGCAGCCGGTGAGGGTTTCGAGCGACTGCGGATTGATATCGGCGAGATAGTCGCCGTCGGCGCCCGGGTCCGGCCGTCCGAACAGGTGATCGTAGAGTCGGACTTCCGCCGGCAGCGACGACTCCGCCGCCACCCAGTGGATCGTCGCCTTCACCTTGCGACCGTCCGGCGCATTGCCGCCGTGCGTGGCCGGGTCGTAGGTGCAGCGCAGCTCGATCACCTTGCCCGCCGAATCCTTCACCGCCTCTCGGCAGGTGATGAAGTAGGCGTAGCGCAGCCGCACCTCGCGGCCCGGCGCCAGGCGGAAGAATTTCTTGGGCGGATCCTCCATGAAGTCGTCCCGCTCGATGTAGATTTCGCGGGCGAAGGGCAGGCGGCGTGACCCAGCCGCCGGATCGTCCGGATGGTTGATCGCCTCGAGCGCCTCGGTCTGCCCTTCGGGGTAGTTCTCGATCACCACCTTGAGCGGGCGAAGCACGGCCATGCGCCGTTCTGCCGCCTTGTTCAGCAGCTCGCGGATGCAATGGTCGAGCATGGCGATCTCGACCGTGCCCTCGCTTTTCGTGATCGCGAGCCGGCCGACGAAATCGCGAATGGCGGCCGGCGGCACGCCGCGCCGGCGCAGGCCCGAGAGCGTCGGCATGCGCGGGTCGTCCCAGCTGCGGACGTGGCCTTCGCGGACGAGCTGGACCAACCGCCGCTTCGACAGCACGGTGTGCGTCAGGCTGAGACGCGAGAACTCATACTGCCGCGGCTGGGACGGCACCGGCAGGTTCGCGATGAACCAGTCGTAGAGGGGGCGATGGTCCGCGAATTCCAGCGTGCAGAGGGAATGCGTGATGCCCTCGATCGCGTCCGACTGGCCATGCGCATAGTCGTAAGTGGGATAGAGGCGCCAAGCGTCCCCGGTCCGCGGATGATGCGCGTGCAGGATGCGGTAGAGCACCGGATCGCGGAGATTGATGTTGCCGGACGCCATGTCGATCTTTGCCCGCAGCACGCGCGCACCGTCGGGAAATTCTCCAAGGCGCATACGGGAGAATAGCATGAGATTTTCCTCTACCGAGCGATCGCGGTACGGGCTATCCCGACCTGGCTCGGTGAGTGTGCCTCGGAATTCGCGAATTTCGTCG
>Ga0302046_10005506_pt1 | contig 11140 bp, 10 predicted proteins | sample RVTome_11_FD_200261 | JGI IMG/M metagenome (GOLD analysis project Ga0302046, IMG submission 200261) | Soil microbial communities from uranium-contaminated site in the Upper Colorado River Basin, Wyoming, United States - RVT147D111 (version 2) ... | reverse complement strand
GGTGTGGAGACGCTGGTCGGCTGGATCGAGGTCGGATCCGTCACGTTCGCGTACTCGGAGAAAGGCGCGCGCCGGACGCGTCAACCACCGCGTCGTCGCGCCGTCGCGGCCCGGTCCGGCTTCCGGGCGCCGCGTGTCGGCGTCACGGTGGCGTGTGATCGCAGCGATCACGCCGTAACCTGCATGGCATCGCAGCCGCGACCGACGACCACGGACCTCGAGATCGCGCTCGGTGCGCGCATCCAGGGTTCGCCGACCCTGCTCGCCGCGCATGGCCGCTACGGACCCGCCAGCGTCTTCGTGCATCGTCGCCGCGGCTGCTTCATCGATGTGCGCACACCACGTCACCCGGCGGGATCGCTCGTTCACATCCGCACCGTGCGCGATTACGTGTTCCGGCTGCTCGACTGGATGGACCGATTTCGCGGTGTCGCGACCAAGTACCTGCCCAACTACCTGGCGTGGCATTGCCGGCTCGACCGGGTCTGGCGCGATGCGGTGCCGCGCGCACTGCTGCGCTGGCCACTGGCGCACGGATTCGGCTGACGCAATTCGCGCTGACGTATTATTGCGGGCGCATGGCGCTGGCTGACCCGGAAAGGAATCCCGATCGAACGAAACGGACGAATGCAACCGAAAACACCAACACTTCCCGCGAACAGAGCGCCACGCCCGCGCGAGGGCAGTTCCCGGGACACCGTCCGCAAAAAGTTCTGGATCGACGTCACGGTCCGGACCGGCCGCGAGCCGGTGCCATGACGGCCGCCCGTACCAGCTGCGGCTCGGGCTCGGCAATCCCGACCGGACCGACCGGACCGACAGCGACCGCTCCAGGCGCAACGCGTGCCGATGAGTCACCGCGTCCGCAGGTTGAACGCGCGGTGTCGACTATCACGCGGCGTTCGGGAAATAGGGTCGCGTTGCCGCGTTTGGCGGCGGCGGCGTGACGAGGCTGACGGCGATCATGAGCCCGAGTGACGCGAGGAAGCCGGGCAGAACCGGATCGACGTTCGCGGCGCCGAAGAGCTTCCACAGGAACGTGGCGGTGACACCTCCCAGCATTGCGGCGATGGCACCTTCGCGCGTGGCACGTTGCCAGTAGATGCCGAAGACAACGGGCACGAAGAAACTGGAAGCCATGAGGCTGGTGAACAGGAGCACGATGAACTGAACGAGTTCACCACGGCCGACGCCGGAGAGGACGAGTAGCAGCGGTGCCGTTCCAACGATGGCGATGCCTGCGCGATTGATCCAGGCGCGGCGGCGGGCTGAGACGTTCGGGTCGATGAGCGTACGCCAGATGTCGTGGCTGAGGGCGGACCCGGCGACGATGAGGAGGGAGTCGACGGTGGACATCATGGCGGCGGCAATGGCGGCGAGCAGGATGGCGCCAAGTACGGGTGGAAGGACGGCGCGCGTGATCATGGGCATGGCGAGGTCGCCGGTGGGCAGTGCGGGGAACAGCACGACGGCGACGAGTGAGAGCATGAAGACGGTGAGGTTGATGCCGGTGACGAGCAGGATGGTGATGAGGACGGCGCGGCGGATCGTGCGCATGTCCTTCATGGCAAAGAGGCGAGTGAGCTTCTCGGGACCGGCGACCGAGCCGAGCATGAAGGCCATCCCCATGGTGAAGAGCAGGGTGGGCGGCATGCTTTCCCAGGTGAAGGTCCGGGGATTGACGACCTGCACGAGGGTGAACAGCGCATCGAAGCCTCCGACCTGCTGGACGGCGATGGGAAGGGCCACGGCGACGCCGAGGACCATGACGGCGAGTTGGAAATAGTCGGTCCAGACGACGGCGATCATGCCGCCGACGACAGTGTATGCGAGCAGGATCGCGGTAAAGCCGATCATGCCCCATGCGGGTGGTATGCCAAACATCACGTTTGCGATCAGGCCGCCGGCAATGATCTGCGCCTGGATGTAGACGACGTACGCGACAATGATGATGACGGCGGCGAGTGCGCGCGGGCCGCGGCCGTAGTAGCGGGTCTCGATGAAGGCAGGCAGTGTCAGCTCGCGTACGCGGGTGAAGCGTGGTGCGAGGACGGCGGCTGTGAACCAGTAGCCCAGGGGGATTGCAAGAACCAGCCAGCCGAACGACCAGCCGGTGCCGTACATGACACCGATCGTGCCGATGAAGGTGCCGGCACTCACATGGGTTGCGGCCAGCGTAGCACCACCGACGAGAACGCCCAGCCGACCGCCGGCAATCCAGTAGTCGGACTCGTCACGGGTCGCACGCAGACTCAGCCAGCCGATGGTAAAGACGAGGATGCCGTAGGCCAGAAAGACGTAGAGCTGCATGGAATCAGCGCTCCGCGCGGAGCATCCAGACGACGTACAGCACGACAATGAGCGCGAAGGCGAGGAACAGGCCCCAGAAGACGTAGCCTGCTTCCAGCATCAGGTTTCCCTGCGAAACTGTCGCCACATCAAGGTCCAGAGCACAGCGACGGCCAGCAGCACGAACACATCGAGCACGTTGGCCAGTGTGACCACGGGTTGATCATGCGGCGCCAGGTTGAACGAGATCATGGCCGGCACGACAGGAAGGTCGACGGTGTAGTGCGCCGCGACTCCACGGGCCCGGCCGCCGTCATCAGCGAGCAGGCGGAGATTCGACGGGAACGGGTCGTAGATGCGGAGTTCGGCCGGTACGGCGACTTCGCCCAGGAACGTTCCCGGCAGGGCCGGCGATGGTGGCCACATGACCGCCAGGATGGGAAGGCGCAGCGGACGCGCGGGATCGGCCCGGGCGATCATGACGTCGTAGCTGACCGCGATCGCAACGACAGTATCGGCGACTGCGGGGGTGACCGCCGGGGCGACCGCCGGCTCGGTTGGAACACCTGACGCCAGCGGAACTGCGCCGCGCAGCCGGAGGCCCGATTCGTCGGCACGCAGCAGCGGATCGACCGCGACACCATTCACCCGCGTGATGATGTTGCGGACCGTCGCTCCGTCGAACCGCAGCAGAGTGACCGGCACGGTGTCGCGACCGGTGCCCGAAGCGATGACGATGTACTCGATCTGCACGCGTGCGGCCCCGGAGTCGGGCAGGATCGAGGTGCGCAACGTGGCGCGCTCCAGGCGGCCCTGTGCTGCGCTCGTCGCCGCCACAGGCATGGTTGCGACGGAGAGCATGCTTATCGCCGCAGCGCACATGACGCGCACGCGCAGCCGCGCGGCCGCATGCGACACGTCGCGGTCGGCGGACGGCGTGCTGCCGACGGGGGGTGTCAACGGACCCATGCCTGCGACAGGAGTCGCATCGCGTTTGCGCCGATCACCTTTTCGATGTCCTGATCGGAGTAGTCGTGGCTGACGAGCCAGCGCAGGATGTTGTGCGAGCCCTCGGTCGGATTCTCGATGCCGGCTACGTATGCGACTTCTTCGAACGTGTGGTCATCGGTGGTCGCGGCCGGCGGCGTGCTGGCTGATGGTGAGCCGCTGATCCGGCCTGCACGAGACTCGCGGATCGAAAGGTTGGCCGCGTAGGTGTGGTGCAGCCCGACATGATCGCCATAGAGCGTGTCCGGGCCGAACCCGACATGGTCGATGCCGACCAGACCGACGATGTATTCGAAATGCTCCATGAACGACTCGAGATCGTGATGCCGGCGCTGACGGGTGAGTGTCGTGTGGGGAGCGGCTTCCACGCCGATCACGCCGCCCTTGCGGGCACAGGCGACCAGCACATCATCGGGAGCGAGGCGTTTCGAGTCCCAGAGCGCGCGTGCGCCGATGTGACTCAGTACAATGGGTTTTTCGCTCGCCTCGATCACGTCCAGCGTGGTCTGGTCGCCACAATGCGAACAGTCGATGAGCATGCCTACGCGATTCATGCGTTCGACTGCGCGCCGGCCGAACATGGTCAGTCCGCCGTCGCGCGGCTCGCGCAGGCCGGACCCGAGCGCATTCGATTCGCTGTACGTGATCCCGAGCGCGCGTACGCCGAAACCGTACAGCAGGTCGATGCGGTCCAGCTCGTTCTCGATCATGGCCGCGCCTTCCATGGACGCGACCCACGCGAGCCGGCTCTCCCTGCGTGCGCGGTGGATGTCGTCGAGCGTCGTCGCGTGCACGACGAAGTCCTGGTGCGCCAGATCGCAGAGACGCATGCCGAGGTCGTGCAGCACGTCGTTCCACTTCCAGCCGCTCTTCGATTCGATCGTACAGATACCGTCGAGCAGATTGTCGACGACGACGTCCCACCAGGCGCGGGCCAGGCCGCTGAAGGCGGTCGCAATGCGTCCTTCGCGAACGTAGGCCGGTGTCTCCTCGATTCGGGCCGGGAACGTGCCCGCGTGTTCGTGCAGCGAGACCATGATGCATTGGTCGGCGAGCGACTCGACGCGCCGCTCCTGATCGGACGTCAGCGAAACGGGGTGCGCCGGCACGCGGTCGACTTCCTCCGCCAGAGCGAACGAGCGGTAGTCGTGGCCGGGCTCCAGATACGCGTACGAGCGGTACTCGCCGGGACGTCGGCTGCGGCTCATGGTCGGCAGGTGGTCGGGGAAGCAGGTGCCCACGAGGGCGCGGGCGGCGAGCCGGCAACTTCGGGGGTCAACCCGGATTGTTCAAGCCAGCGGCGCCGACACCGTTCATTCCGAACGTCAGGGCGGCCACCGCCACCGGACTCCGGCGGGCCGCGCGGTTCAGCTGCGCGCGGCCCGGGGCCGGGGGTCAGAGGCTATGTGGAGAGAGCGAGAGTGTGCACGCCGTCGGACGGCGAGCGCGAGGGCGGTGGGGACCACAGCTGCACATGAGCGATCAATCGAAACTCCTCGAGGACCGATTCCCCCGGCCCGGGCCGCTGTGCGCACGGCCGTCCAACGACCGCGACGGGCCAGCCATGGCCTGCAGCCTGTAACGCGCAGCATCGCGAGAAATCCGGCCAGATCGGCCGCAGCCATGCGTCATCCGCTCGTGCGGCGCCGTGAATCCGGGAGTGACGTGATCGCCGCGCGTGTCGGTGAGCAGGAACGCGGGTGTTGGCGGACTGTGACGGTGCACCGATCACCCGGCCGCTCAGACCGACGTCACGCCGGGTCGACCGTTTTCGATGACGAAGGATGCGCGGGTCGCAACCGGTGAACCGGGCCGGCTGACGTAATCGAGGACGCGATAGTCCGCGCGCCAGTGGCGCGGTGAGACGACGCAGCGCACGTAGCCGCGCTGGTTGTTGAAGAAGCGGAGGTGCGGATTGGCCGCGAGGGCGCGGTTGCCGAAGTCCGACATGTCGGATCCATCGCCGCCCGAGCTGAGCGATGTGCCGATGAATTCGACGCCGACGACGGGGGATCGCACATCGTCGAAATCGGTGCGCAGCTCGCCGACCCAGTTGGAATGGATGTCACCCGTGATGACGACCGGGTTGTGCGGTGCCCGGGCAGCCTGCTGCCCCAGAAAGCCGAGCAGTCTGCGACGCGCAGCGACGTAACCATCCCAGCGGTCCATCGAGAAGGACGCCGGATCGCCCGGCTCATTGTCGATCTGCGCGAGCGGCACCTGATTGGCGAGCATGTTCCAGCGACGCGTGGATGCGGCGAGCCCATCGAGCAGCCACTGCTCCTGCGTCGCTCCCAGCATCGTCGCACGCTCGTCGTAAGCAGCTTCACAGCGGCGCTGGCGTCCATCGCCGCAGGGCTGATCGGTGCGATACTGGCGGCCGTCGAGCACGTTGATCTCGAGCAGAGGGCCGAAGCGGAAGCGACGGTAGAGTCGCAGGTCGGGCCCGCGCGGCGTGGCTGCATTGCGGAGTGGCAGGTGCTCACGATACGCCTGGTATGACGCGGCACGACGCAGCAGGAATTCATCGCGTGGTGTGTCACGCTCGTCGCGGTCGGCGGCGTAGTTGTTGTCGACCTCGTGGTCGTCCCACGTGACGATCCATGGTGCGGCGGCGTGCGCAGCCTGCAGGTCACCATCCAGCCGGTAGAGCGCATGGCGGTGGCGGTAGTCCTCGAGCGTGCGGATCTCGTTCGGCGGGTGCCGCCGCGGCCGGCCTTCCGCCGCGCCATTCTCGTAGATGTAGTCGCCCAGATGCACGACCAGCCGGATGTCTTCCTCTGACAGGTGGCGCAGTGCCGTGAAGAAGCCCTGCTCGTAATTCTGGCAGGAGGCGAATGCGAAGGCGAATTCGTCGAGCGGGACGTCGGCCGACGGTGCCGTCCGGGTACGGCCGATGACGCTCACCTCGCCGCCCGCATGGAAGCGGTACCAGTACACGCGATCCGGCTCGAGGCCATCCACTTCGACGTGCAGTGCGTGCGCCGAGGCGGGGCGGGCGGTAACTTCGCCGCGGCGTGCAATGCGGGTGAAGCGCTCGTCGTGCGCGATCTCCCATGCCACGCGCACAGACTCCGGCGGCAGCCCGCCGCCCGCTGCCAACGGGTCGACGGCCAGGCGGGTCCACAGCACGACGCCGTCATGCAGCGGATCACCCGAGGCGACGCCGAGTGTGAACGGATTGTCGCTGAAGCGGCGTAACAGCCGAGTTCGCGGGAACGGCCGGCCGCCGATGGCCGCCACGCCGAACAGGGCGAAGCGACGGAGGAATTCCCGGCGGTCCGTGGCCAGGCTCGCGAGCGTGCGGATGAACGGATCGTCGCAAGAGCGCATCAGTCTCGCTGCGAGCAGGGATCGGACGAGCGACGCGACCGCTGGTCAATGCTCGAACGGTCCATGCGTCATTCGCCACGGGCGATGTCCTGGTGCACGATCGGCCCCTGGCGCGGAAGTGTCAATCGCCGGACCGCCCGCATCGACTCGTTCGTGCACAATGTGACCACACAGACGGAGAAGCGTGACATGGAAACCGTGTATCCGATGGTGCCCGCCGGTCCGAAGCCGCTCTGGCTCTTCGTACCGGCCATGCTGCTCATGCTCGCCGGTGTCGCACTGCTGTTGGCGACGACGCACGGCTCGCAGCTCTCGCGCTTCATTGTGACCGATCAGGCGCTCCGCCTGCGGGGCGACCTCTACGGCCGCACGATCGCGCTACAGGAGCTCCAACTCGATCGCGCGCGCATTGCCAACCTCGCCATGGAGTCGACGCTGCAGCCGGCATCACGTCGCCTGGGAACCGGTGCGCCCAATTATGCCGCCGGCGGTGTCTGAAGCGGTGCACCGGTCAGCACCGTCGTGTGACCGGGAGCCCGGCCCGGCGCCAGGCCGCCCGCGATACGGCGGCAGCGCGTATCCTCTTGTCAGGTAATCCCTGACTAAACTGCACAGCCTTGTCCCGACGCCGGCCATGCCGACGTCCGCTGGCCGGCGGCCAGCCGCTGACCGAAAGTTGAGAGAGCAGACCCATGCGGCGTAACGACGGGAACGAGTGTCGTTACGACCGCGGGTCACGGTCCGGTGGAGGGCGGCCGTGCACGCTGAGACCCGCTTCGCGCACACGTCACGAGGCGAGCAGCCCACAGGCGATCTTGCCCGGTTGCTCGAGGCGGAGGCCCGCTTCGCCGAACTCCTGGCCGAGGCTGTTCGCGAACGCGAGCGGCACGTAGCCGAGGCGCGCGCGGCCGCCGAGGCCGCCCAGCAGGGATTCCTCGACGGCAGGAAAGCTGAAATCGCGGCGCTTGACGCCCGTATCGCGCTGGACATGCGCCAGCGCGTGGAACGCGTCGAAGCGGAAGCGACCAAGCTGATCGCGGCGTGGTCGAGTTTGCGGCCGGCTGACCTCGACGCACTCGCCGACCGCATTGCCGGCCGCCTGCTCGATCCCGACGCACAGCCGGAGATTACGCGACCGGTTCGGGCCGGACCGGAGCGTGCCCGATGATGGTCCCCATGGCGAGGGTCCGGCTGCTCGGTCCACGCGAAGTCCTGCCCGCCGTGCTGCAGGTGCTGCAGGACATCGGCGAGTTGCATCCGGCGAAGCCACGCGCGACGGCCCTCGAGCCGGCCACACCGGAATCGGACGAGCGGCGGGAGCGACGGCACGTGGGCCGTGTTCTGGACCGCGTGGAAGCCGCTCTGGCAGTGCTGCCGTCGGGGGTCGAGAAGGCTGCACCGGCTGGTGACACGGCTACCGGTGCATTGGCAGGATTCGCGCGGCTCGCGCGTGGCGTGCTGCGTGACGCGAGCGTCGCGCGGCAGCGAATCAACGCACTGGAAGACGAGCAGGCGCTGCTGCAGAAGTACCGTCATTTCTTTGCCAGCTTCGAACAGCTTCGACGCGCGGCCGAACGCTGGCCGAGCGCGGCAGCGTATCACGTCGTGCTGAAGCGCGGCGGCGAGCACGCGATAGCCGAGCTGCGGAAGGCGCTGGGCACGGTGCTGGGCGATCAGTTCGAGATGTGGACGGAGAAGCTGGCGACCGGCGAGACGGCGCTGCTGCTGCTCACCACGACGCGCGAGGCGAAGCGTATCGAGAGCGTGCTGGCCGACGCCGGTGTCGCGGAAGTACCACTGCCCGACACACTCGGACGCGGCAGTGCTGCGGAAGCCGTCACGACGATGGAGGCGCGGCTGGCATCGATTCCGGCCCAGGTCGCAGAGCAGCGCACACGGCTGGATGCGCTGCGCCGGCAACACCGGCCCGAACTGCTGCGTGCGCAGGCCGTGCTGCGCGATGCGCTGGCCGGGCTGGAAGCGCTCGAGCTGGCCCGTGCGACGGGTCACGCGTTCGTGCTGGAAGGCTGGCTGCCGGAAGCGTCACTGCCCCGTCTGCGCAGCGAGTTGGAGCGAGCGTTCGGCGGACGCATCGCGATCGAGGCGCTGGCGCGCGAAGAGTGGCTGGGCGAGGAAGTACCGGTCGTGATGCGCAATCCGCGGCTGTTCCGGCCGTTCGAGATGATCGTGAACGTGCTGCCGCTGCCGCGCTACGGCACGATCGATCCGACACCGTTCGTGGCGGTCTTCTTTCCCATGCTCTTCGGTATCATCCTGGGCGACGTCGGCTACGGCATTGTGCTGGCCACCATTGCGGCGATCCTGCATTCGCGCGCGAAGAGCGCGACGGTGCGCACAGTGTCCGAGATCATGGGGCCGTGCGCGGCATTCACGATCATCTTCGGTGTGCTGTTCGGCGAGTTCCTCGGCACGGCCGGCCACATCTGGTTCGGGATGGAGCCGTTGCTGTTCAACCGCGAAGAAGCGCTGGTGCCATTCCTTGCGCTGGCAGTCGCAATCGGCGTGGTTCACATTCTGCTCGGCCTGACTCTCAGCGTGATCGCGAAAGCACGGTCGTCCCCGCGTCACGCGCTCGGATCGGGCGTGATGGCCTTCATGGTCGTGCTGATCGTCGCCGCCATTCTCTCGGCCGTCGAAGTGCTGCCGCGCGCGTTCTTCACGCCTGTGGTGATCGCACTGCTGGTGGCGTTCCCGCTCCTGATCATTGCCGAAGGCGTCGTCGCAGCGATCGAGCTGCTCTCCACACTCGGCCACATTCTGTCCTATGCCCGCGTGATGGCGCTGGGCACCGCGTCCGTCATGATGGCGATGGCCGCCAACCGCATGGTGGGTGCCATGGGCAGCATGGTCGTGGGGATCCTGTTCGGGCTGCTGTTCCACCTGGTGAATTTCGCACTCGGCATGTTCAGTCCGACGATTCACTCACTGCGCCTGAACTATGTCGAGTTCTTCGGCACGTTCTTCAGTCCCGGTGGCGTTCCGTACCGGCCGTTGCGCCACTGGAAGCCCTTGACGGAGGGCCGGTCGAGAGGATAGCCAAAATGGATACGCTGTGGCTCGTTCTGAGCGCTGCACTCGCCGTCGGTCTTTCTGCACTGGCAACGGCCTGGGCACAATCCCGCATCGGCTCGGCCGGCGCCGCGACACTCGCGGAGAAGCCGGAGCTGAGCGGCACCATGATCATCCTGGTCGCGATTCCCGAGACCATGGTCATCCTGGGTTTCGTCGTTGCAGTCCTCATTCTGCTGCGGGGCGGCGGCGGCTGATCGGAGGTGAACCGTGGCGCTCGCTGATCTGATTGCCGCACTCGAAGCAGATGTCGAGCGCACGGCGGTCGAAGAGCGCGAGGCTGGCCGACGCGAAGCGGAGCACATCCGCGAATCATCGGCACAGCGGCTGGCCGGACTGCGCGCCGAGCTGCTGGCGAAGCACGAAACGACGAGGCGTCGCATGCTGGCCGCCGAGGTCGCCGACGCGGAAGCCGTCATTCGCACCCGCCTGCTGGGGGCGAGAGAACGTGTGCTGACCGACGTGTTCGACCGCGTGCGTGAGCGACTGCCGGCACTGCAGGCGGCCGGGCCGTATCGCAGTGGGCTCGCCGACGAACTGAACGAGGCGTTTTCCTATGTCGAGGGTGCGGACGACATCGTGGTTCGCTGCGCGCCTTCCCTGGTTCAGCCGCTCCGGCCGCTGCTTGCCAGGCTGACGAACGCCCGCCTGGAAGCGGACGATTCGATCCGTGCCGGATTCCGCGTGTTCGCCCGCGACGGCCACGTCGAAGTCGACCAGACGCTCGAGGCACGACTGCGCCGGCTCGCTCCGCTGCTTCGTATCGACATCGTGCGGCGGCTCGAGACGGCCGCCGAACAGGCTGCTACCGGTGACGCGACCGATGCGCTGGGATGATGTAAACGCGCGTGTTCGCGGCATGTCCGGTCACCTGCTCGGCCGCGCCGCACTCGAGGACCTGGCCGCTGAGGCGGAGGTCGATGGTCTGGTGCGCAGGCTGCGCGATGGGCCATGGGATGTCGGCCTGCGCGGCGCATACGCCACACCGGCGGTGCTCGATCTGTCGATCCGGCGCGCAGCGGCCGCGCGCCTGGCCACACTCGGCAAGTGGGCGGGCCCCCGAATCAGACGACTGGCCATCCTGTTCCAGGACGAGGATCGGCGGAGCATCCGGGCACTGCTGCGCGGCGCCGTCGGTGGTGTCCGTCCGGAAGCCCGGCTCGCCGGGCTGATCCCCACAGCCGAGCTGCCGGAACGCGCGCTCGAGGAGTTGGCCCGCCAGTCGACGGCGGCGAAGGTGGCGACCCTGCTCGTCGCATGGGGAAATCCGTACGGGTCCGCCGTGTTCGAGCACGCGACGCAGACGCAGCCGGATCTGTTCGCGATCGAGCTCGAGCTTGCTCGCACGTTCGCGCGGCGGGCAGGGCGTTCCGCACGCGGTAGCGCACTGCGATCGTTCGTGCGCAATGCGATTGACGTC
>Ga0302046_10005505_pt1 | contig 11141 bp, 6 predicted proteins | sample RVTome_11_FD_200261 | JGI IMG/M metagenome (GOLD analysis project Ga0302046, IMG submission 200261) | Soil microbial communities from uranium-contaminated site in the Upper Colorado River Basin, Wyoming, United States - RVT147D111 (version 2) ... | reverse complement strand
GATCCGCGCGCAGCTCTCCCAGCTCGGCCATCCCATCGTGGGGGACCGCCCCCATGGCAGCCGCGCGCGGGGCCGGCTGCGGCTCCACGCCTGCCGGCTCGGCTTCGTGCATCCCGTCACGGGGGCCGCCGCGCGCTTCGAGAGCCCGGCCCCCCCGGCCGTCGCCGGCGCCCGAGCCACGGTATAATCGGCCCGGCTGCGGGACCGTCCCAGCCGAGCCTGCTCAGCGCCGCGACGCACACCGGACCCGAGAGGATACCGAGAGGAGAGACCATGGCATCGTCACCGTTCTCCCTGGAAGGCAAGATCGCCGTCGTGACCGGAGGCGGCCTGGGCATCGGCCGATCGATCTCGATCGAGTTCGCCCGGGCCGGGGCCGACGTGGTGATCGCCAGCCGCAAGATGGAGCACCTCGAGTCCACCGTCGAGGAGGTCAAGAAGCTCGGCCGCCGGTCGTTCGCCATGGCGGTGGACGTGCGCCAGGAAGAGGCGGTGCGGGACCTCGTGGAGCGGACGGTCGGGGACCTCGGGCGCCTGGACGTGATGGTCAACAACGCCGGCGCCTCCTTCCGGTCGAAGCCCGAGGACATCTCTCCCAACGGCTGGAACGCGGTGGTGGGGATCAACCTGAACGGCGTGTTCTTCGGCTGCAAGTGGGCCGGCCGCCAGATGATGACCCAGAGCGGCGGCGTCATCATCAACGTGGCCTCGATCGCCGGCGTCTACGGCTCCACCATGATGCCGCATTACGGCGCCGCCAAGGCCGCCGTCATCAACTTCACGCGCTCCCTGGGGATGGCCTGGGGCGGCCAGGGCATCCGCGTGAACTGCATCGCCCCGGGGCCGGTGGAAACCGAGGGCTACCTCGACGTGCTCCACCAGACCAATCCCGACGCGCAGGAGATCTACGACGCCGTCGCCAGCCGCGTGGGGATGAGGCGCTGGGGACGAGTGGAGGAGATCGCCCATCCGTGCATCTTCCTCGCCTCGGAGGCCTCCTCCTTCATGACGGGAGCCACCATCGTGGTGGACGGCGGCCCCTCGCCCAATCTGGGCGAGGCGTGAGAGGCGCCTCGCGCCCCCGGGGCGCGTCAGCGTTTGGGCTGGGGACCGAGCTGGCGGGTGAGCTGCTCGCGAAGGGCCATCCGGGCCCGGTGAAGCCGCGACTTCACCGAGGCGATCGACTCGCGGAGCATCTCGGCAACCTCCTCGTTGGAGTATCCCTCGACGTCCCGGAGGGTGAGGACTGCCCGGTAGTCCTCGGGCAGGGCGTCGAGAGCGCGGTTCAGGGTGACGCGGGCTTCCCCGGCGAGGAGCTCGGCCTCCGGGGTCTGTGACCAGTCGGCCAAGAGGTAGGTCCGGTCCCCTTCCCGGTGGCCGTCGTCCCTGAACGTCGGCAGATGCTCCTCGAGAGCGACCTCCACCTCGAAGCGCTTGCCCCGCCGCTTGTTCAGGGCGGCGTTCGTCGCGATCCGATGGATCCAGGTCATCAGCGAGGACCTGCCCTGGAAGAGGCGGATCTTGCGGAGAACGGTGAGGAACACGTCCTGGGTGACCTCCTCGGCGTCGGCCTCGCTCCTGGTGATGCCGTACACGAGACGGTAGACTCGCGGCGCGAACCGTTCCATCATCTCCTCGAGCGCCGCGGCATCGCCGACCAGGAGTCGGTCCACGAGGTGGCCCACCACCGTCGGCTCGGAGGCTTCGTCCGGCTGGCCGGCGAGGCTCACCGGAGAACCCCTCTGAGCTGCTCGGACACGAAGGGAGAGCAGTTCTCCAGTGCCACCCGCTGGCCCGCCAGGCTCCGGAACAAGGCGATCCCCTCCCCGTCGATGAAGGACACTCCACCGAGATCCAGCGTCAGCGCGGATCCGACGGTCAGCGCCGCATCGCATGACCGCCGCAGCTCGGCCACCCAAGGGCCCATCACCCGCCCCTCCAGGTAAAGGATGAGGCTCCGATCATGTGATTCGAGAGAGACGATCTTGAGCATGACCTCTGGACCTGAGACCCCATAGGGCAAGCCACATGCCGGGGACATCGTGGGCCCTGTCGAACAGCCAAATATCGAGAAAAAAAGGAATCGTTACCGGGTCGAGACACTAACCACAACGGCGCCCACGAGATGTCGTGGGACGCCAAGCCAGGTGGTCGTGCGATGAGCAGGTGCTACGAAATGTCGTGGTCGGTGCGCCTGATGCCGAGCTTCTTCATACGGCTGCGCAGGGTGTTGGGGTGCAGGCCGAGGAGCCGAGCCGCCCCCTTGGGACCCTCGATCACTCCCGCCGTCCGCGCCAGCACCGCTGCGATGTGGCGCCTCTCGACGTCCTCGAGCGACGGAGAATCCGGGGAGGTGGGGTCGGGCGGCAGCGGGCTGCCGGAGCCAGCGCCCCCGAGCGGTCGGAAGCCGATCCCGGGGGACGTCCCGGAGCGCTCGGACTCGGCGCCCCACACCGCCGGGAGCAGATCACGATCCAGGGAGAGGATCGGGCCCGGGGACAGCACCACGCCCCGCTCGATCACGTTCTGGAGCTCGCGGACGTTGCCGGGCCAGGGATAGCCGACGAGGAGGTCCATGGTCTCCTGCGAGACGCCGTCGATGCGCTTCCCGAACTTCTTGGAGAAGCGCTGGATGAAGAACATCACGAGCAGGGGCACGTCGGAGCGCCGCTCGCGCACGGGCGGCACCCGCAGCGGGAAGACGTTCAGCCGGTAGAAGAGATCGCTGCGGAAACGCCCGGCCCGCACCGCCTCCTCCAAGTCGCGGTTGGACGCGGCGATGATGCGCACGTCCACGCGGACGGTGCGGCTGCTGCCCACCGGCTCGAACTCCGGCTCCTGGAGCACCCGCAGGAGCTTGACCTGGGTCTCGGGCGGCAGTTCGCTCACCTCGTCCAGGAAGAGCGTACCCCCGTCGGCCAGCTCGAAGCGACCGATGCGGCGCTCCAGGGCCCCGGTGAATGCCCCCTTGACGTGCCCGAAGAGCTCGCTCTCCACCAGCCCGGCGGGGATCGCTCCGCAGTTGACCTTCACGAGGGGGCGGTCCTTCCGGCGGCTGCGGTTGTGCAGGGCGCGGGCGATCAGCTCCTTGCCGGTGCCGGTCTCGCCGTGGATGAGCACGGTGGCATCGGTGGGCGCCACCCGCTCGACCCTTCGGAGCACATCGAGCAGCGCGGGGCTGCTGCCCACCATCTCCTCGAAGTTGTGCGCGCCCCGGATCTCCTCCTGCAGGTAGACGTTCTCGGCCTCGAGCCGGTTCTTGAGCCGCTCCACCTCGGCCAGGGCCACGCGGAGCCCCTCCTCGGCCTGGCGCCGCTGCGCCACTTCTCGGCGCATCTCGTCGTAGAGCCGGGCGTTCTCCAGCGCGATGGCCGCCTGGGAGGACAGCAGCTGCATCACCTGGATCCGGTCCGGGGTGAAGGCCCCGACGGCCATGTTGTTCTCGAAGTAGAAGACCCCGATCAGCCGGCCCTGGTGGAGGACCGGGGCGCAGAGGATGGAGCGCGGCCGGTGGCGGACGATGTAGGGATCGGTGGCGAACCGGTCGTCGGACGGCGCATCGGCGAGCACGACGCTCTGGGACGTCCGCCGCACGTAGTTCACGACGGTGGCCGCCACGCTCGACGTCGATCCCGCGGGCACGGCGCTCGGCGCCCGCACCGCGGTGGTCGCGGCTGTTCCCTCCGCGTAGACGAGGGGCTCACCATCCTGCTCCAGGATCAGGCTGCCCCGCTCGGCGCCCGCGTTCTCGATGGCGATCCGCATCAGCTTCTCCAGCAACGCGTCCAGCTCGATCTCGCCGACGATGGCCTGGGCGGCCTTCATCACGGTGACGAGATCGAGCAGGCTCATCCCGGCTTCCCCCTCGGCCGGCGGCGGGCTCGGCGCGCCTACCGGCGGTCGCGACAGGGCGCGGGAGCCCGCCGCCCGCTCCAGGAGGTCGGGGTAAACGCGCTCCAGCTGCTCCACCTTCGCCGCCGCTCCCCACTCCGCGTACGCGTCCCGGGCATCCGCCATGAACGCCGCCGCCACCTTCGGCTGTTCCCGCTCCCGCCAGAAGCGGGCGCAGAGCTCGCCGGCCAGGGCGCGCTCCCGCGGGCACTCCGAGCCGGCGGCAGCCTCGAGGGCGGCCTGGTACAAGCGCACGGCCTCCATCTCCTGGCCACGCAGCCGCGCGATCTCTGCCGACACCATGAGGTGCTGGGCCCGGAAGTTGGCGGGGGCGCTGTCGGCCCAGCGCCCGAGCCGGACGTTCAGCGCCGCCAGCGTCGTCTCCACGGCCGGCCGCTCCGCCGGGGCCGTCGCCCCGTGGAGGGCCGCGAGGGTGAGGGCGTGATAGAAGACGGTGAGCTCGTCCCAGATCGTGCCGGTGAAGTCGCGGCGGATGACGGTGGCCGCCCGCTCGGCGGCCTCACCCGCGGCGTGGTGCTCACCCAGGGTGTAGAGCACGGCGAGCTTGGCGACGACGTAGAACATCTCGAAGAGCCGCTGGCCCTCGAAGGTCTGCCGGTAGGACTCCTCGTCGAAGGTCGCGTCCGTGAGCGAGAGCGGGTGAACCGTCAGGCCCCGCAGGGCCAGGGCCCACTGGAGGATCACCTGCTGGGCCTCGGCGATCCGGTGCATCTTGATCCGCCGCATGTACTCGACGTTCGCCGCGTGCCGCTTCTGGAGGGCCTCCAGGTCGGGGCCGGCGAGAAGGGCGAACCAGCTCTCGTTGAACAGGGCCCAGGCGGCGTCGACGAAGAGCCCGGTGTCGTGGCCGAGACGGAACGCCTCCCGCGTGTGCGGGAACGATGCCGCGATCGGCATGCGCCAGATACTGATCGCCCACGCGAACATCATGAGGACCTTGGCGCGCAGCGCAGGGGTATCGAGGCGCTCGCTCAGGCGCAGGGCGACCAGGCCGAACTCGTGGGCGGCCTGGTGATCCTCGGCGATGGGCCCCACCAGCATGGCGGCGTGGAGGGCGTAGGCGTAGGCCGATTCCTCGGCGTTGCCGTGGACGAGCGACAGCCGGACCATGGCGGAGGTGTTGAGGAGCGTCAGGATCTTGTCGCCCGAGAGGAAGCACGAGGTGTGGAGATTGGCCCTGAGCCTCATGACCATCCGGATCTCGGGATCCTGCATGGGAGGCAGGTCCACCAGGGCGTCGATGGCGCGGTCGGCCATCAGGCGCTGGATGGCCGCCACCTCCTCGTCCAGCGCCCGCTGCTTCTCCTCGGCGGAGTCGGGGAAGGACAGGCCGAACAAGGCCAGGCCCTCCCGGCCCACCCGGATGGCGTCGGCGTAGCGCGACATGTGCTCGTACTGGAGGATCCTCAGGTAGTGCACGCGGGCCTTGTCGAGCCGCGTCCGCGCCCGCTCGAGGAGCCGGTCGAAGTCGCGCTCGGCCTCCTCGAACAGGCCACAGAGGTACTCGCACTCGGCGGCCTCCAGGTGCAGTGCCAGCATCAGGTCGTATTCGGAGTCCCACCGGTCGGCGGAGAGGAGGCCCAGCCCCGCCCGGAGATAGCTCAGGGCCACCTGGTTGGCGGTGGAGGACTTGGCCTTTCGCGCGGCGGCCAGGTTGAGGCGCGCCAGGGCCAGCCGCTCGCCGGCGTCGACGATCAGGGCGCTGCCGAGGTTCAGGTGATGGACGACGTCGAAGAGCCTGTCCTCGAGCCTCGCGGCATCCTGGCGATCCAGGAGCAGCCGCCCCACCGTGAGGTGGACGAGTTGCCGGCGCTCCTCCGGGATGAGCCCGTAGGCCGCCTGCTGGACCCGGTCGTGGAGGAAGGCGAGGGTCACGGCGCCGGACGAGGCGCCACCGGCCTCGCCACCCCCGGCCGCGGCATAGGCGGCGCGCGCGGTGAGGACGAGGCCCTCGTCGAGCGCCTCGCGGATCGCGATGGCGGCCGATTCGGGCGACCCGCGGCTGATGGTGGCGAGGGCGTCCAGGTCGAAGCGGCTGCCGATGCACGCCGCCAGCGTGAGAGCGTCGCGGGTGCGGGGGGCCAGCCGCTGGATCTTGCGCGTCATGAGATCGATGACGTTGTCGGTCATGGCCGCGCCGCCGATGGCCTCCATCCGGAAGGTCCACCGTCCCCGCCCATCGTCGAACTCGAGCAGGCCGTCCTCCCTGAGGGCCTTCAGGAACTGGATGACGAAGAACGGGTTCCCGGCGGTTTTCTCGAGCACGAGCCGGGCGAGAGGCGCGACGTCCACGGGCTCGCCGCCGAGCGTGTCCTGGACGAGGTGCGCGAGGTCGGCGAGCCGGAGCGGGCCCAGGAAGATCCGATGGAGCGAGGCCCCCGCCGCCTCCAGGGCGTCCAGCGCCCGCGTCAGGGCATGGCCGGCGTCTACCTCGTTGTCGCGATAGGCGCCGATGAGGAAGAGGAACTGGATATCGGGGCTCGTGAGCAGTGGCTCCAGGAGGCTGAGGGTCGCCGAGTCCGCCCATTGCAGGTCGTCCAGGAAGATTACGAGCGGGTGTTCGCGCCGCGCCAGGGTCCCGAGGAAGCTCTGGAAGACGAGGTGGAAGCGGTTCTGGGCCTCCGTCGGCCCCAGGGGCGGAGCGGGCGCCAGCTTGCCCAGGATCAGCTCGATCTCCGGGATCACCTCGGCGACCACGCCGCCGTTCGGCCCGAGCGCCTCCGACAGCCGGGCGCGCCAGAGCGCCAGGTCCGCCTCACCCTCGGTGAGCAGCTGCTGGACCAGCCCGCGCAGAGCCTGGATCAGGGCCCCGTAGGGCATGTTCCGGACCACCTGGTCGAACTTTCCCGCGATGAAGGAACCTCGCTGGCGCACGATGGGCTTGTACAGCTCCTGGATCAGGGAAGTCTTCCCGATACCGGAGTAGCCCGCCACCAGCATCAGCGCCGCCGGGCCCGCGCAGGTCCGGTCGAAGGCGGCCAGGAGCGCCTCCACCTCCTCGTCCCGCCCGTACAGCTTCTGCGGGATCAGGAAGCGGTCCGAGACGTCGCCCTGTCCGAGGGCGAACGGTGCGATCCGGCCGTGATCGGCCCACTCCCGTCGGCAGCGCTCGAGATCTCTCGCGAGCCCTCGGGCGCTCTGGTACCGCTCCTCGGCGGCCTTGGCGAGGAGCTTCATGACGACGCGGGACACCGGGTCGGGAATCCGCGGATCGACCTCGGAGGGGCTCGGCGCGGTCTGCGCGATGTGCCGGTGGATCAGCTCGAGGAGATCGTCGGAGCGAAACGGCGGAGCGCCGGTCAGGAGCTCGTAGAAAAGGATGCCGAGAGAATAGAAGTCGGACCGGTGATCGGCCGTGCGATTCATCCGGCCGGTTTGCTCAGGGGACATGTAGGGGAGCGCGCCGCGCATCCGGTGGAGCGGGAGGGGCGCGGCCCCCCCCTCCGACGCCCGCGATGCGAGGCTCCAGTCGACCAGCCAGGCCTCCCCGGTGACCGGGTGGAGCAGGATGCTCCGCGGGGTGAGGCCCTTGTGGATGATGTCCTGCCGGTGCAGCCCGCCGAGCATCCCGCAGAGCCGGATCCCCAGCGCCAGGAAGGACCCCAGGTCCGGCCGCCACGAGAGGAGCCGCGCAGCGAGCGAGATGCCGCCCCCGTCCTCGAGCACCAGGGCGCATCGCCCGTCGTGGCGGACCAGCTCGTAGACGCGAGGCGCGCCGGGTAGCGTCAGCGCGCGCAGCATCTCGTGCTCGCGGGCGAGGAGATCGGCTCCGGCCGTGCGGGGTCGGGGATCGAGCGGTGTCTTCAGGAGCACTGGCAGGCCGTCGGCTCGGCGGCGGCCCCGGCGAACGACGTGCCAGTCGCTCCGGACCACCTCCTCGAGAAGCTCGAAGCCGGGAATCGTCATGGCGCGTGCGGCCGCAGAGGCTCGGGACCCGGACCGGTTCCGAGCTTGCCGGGAGTATCGGCGCCCGGGGCCGGGGCTGTCAACCTCCCTCGGCGATCACGCAGATCTGACTTGCTGTCTTGTGCGCGTCGATGCCACCATGGTCCATGGCTGGCCTCCCCCTCTTTGCGCCCATGAGCGCGTGTGCTCTCGGTGGGGCATTCTATGCCACCACGTCGAGGCGGGGGGGCAGCCGCTCCATCCGATCGACGCTCTCAACTCGATGGTGGTCCTCGTGAGCCTCCAGATCGGATACGTGATCGTGGTGGAGGCCGCGCTCTCGTTCCTCGGCGCCGGTATCCTCTCGCCCACGCCCGCCCTGGGGCCCGATGATCGCCGAGGGAAGCGACTTCATCACGACCGCCTGGTGGGCGTCCTTCTTCCCCGGCCTCGCGATCCTTCTGGTGATCCTGGCCTTCGACCTGTTCGGCGACTGGCTCCGCGACGAGCTGGACCCGAAGCTCCGGCCGCTGGGAAGGAGGTGGCGACATGACGGACGTGACGACGCTCGACGCGACGGCCCAGGCCGAGCTGGTGCGCCGGAAGGAGGTCTCGCCGCTCGAGCTGGTCGATGCGGTCATCGAGCGGATCGAGCGCCTCAACCCGCGGCTCAACGCCGTCATCACGCCACGCTACGACCAGGCGCGCGCCGCGGCGGCGGGCCCGTTGCCCGGGGGACCGTTCACCGGCGTGCCGTTCCTCGTGAAGGACCTGATCGCGGCCCAGGCCGGCGTCCGGTTCACCGCGGGCTCGAGCTTCCTCGGCGACTTCGCGCCCGATCACGACTCCGAGCTGGTGCGGCGGCTCGAGCGCGCCGGCCTCGTCATCCTCGGTCGGACCAACACGCCCGAGCTCGGCATCCTGCCGACCACCGAACCCCGGCGCTTCGGCCCGACCCGCAACCCCTGGGACCCGTCGCGCACCGCGGGCGGGTCCAGCGGGGGCTCGGCCGCCGCCGTGGCCGCCCGCCTCGTGGCGATGGCCCACGGCAACGACGGGGGCGGCTCGATCCGCATCCCGGCGTCGTGCTGCGGCGTCTTCGGCCTCAAGCCGACGCGCGGGCGCAACCCGCTCGGCCCCGATGTCGGCGACGTCATGGATGGGCTCGTGGCCGAGCACGCGCTGACCGTGTCGGTGCGCGACAGCGCCGCGCTGCTCGACGCGACGTCGGGACCGGATCTCGGCGATCCCTACTGGGCCCCGCCTCCGGCGCGCCCGTTCCTCCAGGAGGTCGGCGCCGCACCGGGACGCCTCAGGATCGCCTTCACCACCGTGACCGCCACCGGTGTCCCCGTTCACGCCGACTGTCTGGCCGCGGTCAACGACGCCGTTGCGCTCTGCCGCGACCTCGGCCACGACGTGGTGGAGGCGGCGCCCCCGGTGGACGGCGATCTGGTCACACCGGCCTTCATCGGCGTCTGGTCGGCCGGCTGCGCGTGGCAGGTCGAGCTCCTGGCGCGCGCGACCGGCCGCACGCCGTCGCCCGAGGACTTCGAGCCGCTCACCTGGGCGCTCCGCGAGCAGGGACGCCAGCAGGACGCGCCGACCTATCTGCTGGCCGTCACCGCGCTGCAGCGGGTGTCACGGGCCATCGCCCGCTTCTTCGTCGACCACGACGTGTGGCTCACGCCGACCCTGGGGGAGCCGCCCGTGCCGCTCGGCACGTTCGATGCGCCGCCCGACAACCCGCTCTTCCCCCTGTTCCGATCGGCGGCCTTCGTGCCGTTCACGCCGCTGGCCAACATCACGGGGCAGCCCGCCATGTCGGTCCCGCTCCACTGGAGCGCGGAAGGCCTGCCCATCGGCGCCCACTTCGTCGGGCGTTTCGGCGACGAGGCGACGCTCTTCCGCCTGGCCGCCCAGCTCGAGGCAGCCCGGCCGTGGAGCCCCCGCCGCCCGCCGCTGAGCTGAGGGCGCTTCCTTGACAAGGACGGCGCCGGAAGCCCACAAGATCGAGATCTGACGGCGCGCGTGACCGGGGTCAAAATCACGGGCCTCGACGTCATACCGATCCGGATCCCCAACCGGATCCCGATCAAGCTGTCGCCGTGGACCTCCTCGAGCTTTCGGGCCGGCTCGGCTGCTGACCGACCGCGCGCCTACTTGATCGCGCCGACCGTGAACCCGGCGATGAAGCGGTCGACGAAGACGTTGTAGAGGATCGCGATCGGCACGCTCGCGATGAAACAGCCGGCCATCAGCGAGCCCCAGAAGTACACGTCGCCGTGGACCAGGAAGGTGGGCACGCCCACGCTCACCGTGTAGTTCCGGGCGGCGGTGATGAAGGTCAGCGCGTAGACGAACTCCTGCATCACGAGCGTCAGCGTGAAGATGATGACGGTGAGGATGCCCGCGACCGAGATCGGGACGACCACCTTCACGAATGCCCCGAGCCGGCTGTGGCCGTCGATCATGGCCGCCTCCTCCAGGTCGGGCGGGATCGCCTTGAAGAAGCCCATGAGCAGCCACGTGCAGAAGGGCACGGTGAACGAGGGGTAGACAAGCACGAGCGACCACAGCGAGTCCTGGAGCCCGAGGTCCCCGATGACGCGGGACATCGGGATGAACAGGAGCGTCGGCGGCACCAGGTAGGTCAGGAAGATGCCGATGCCGAGCCGCTCGCCCCAGCGCCCGGCCAGCCGCGCGAGCGCATACCCCGCGGGCAGCGCGAGGAGGAGCGTGATCACGACGACGAGGAGCCCGACGAAGAGCGTGTTGGCCAGCCACCGCCCGTAGAGCGTGTCCTCGAACAGGACGCGGAGGTTTTCCAGCGTGGGCGGCGCGTTGTAGATGAACGGGTTGTTGGCGCGCCTGAGCAGATCGCTCTCCTGCTTGAACATGGTGATCAGCATCCAGTAGAAGGGGAAGGCCGTGAAAACCGTGAAGAGGCCCACGACCCCGAGGTGGCCGGCCCGGAGCCCCCACCGCCGCGCGCGCTCGGGCACCATCACATCACCTCGGCCCGGCGGGCGACGCGGAGGAAGGCGATCGCCACCGCGACCAGCAGCGGGAACAGGAAGACGGCGATCGCCGCGCCTTCGGCCAGGTCACCCCCCTGGATGCCGGTGAAGAAGGCCAGGCTCGCGAGCACCTGGGTGGTGTCGTAGGGCCCGCCGCGCGTGAGGACGAAGATCACGATCATGTCGGTGAAGGCGAGAACGAGGCCGAACAGACCCGCCACCAGCATGATCGGGCGGATGAGCGGCACCGTGACCTGGAACAGGTGCCGCCAGAAGCCGGCCCCGTCCATCTGGGCGGCGTCGTGGATGTCGTGAGGGATCGAG
>Ga0302046_10005503_pt1 | contig 11142 bp, 9 predicted proteins | sample RVTome_11_FD_200261 | JGI IMG/M metagenome (GOLD analysis project Ga0302046, IMG submission 200261) | Soil microbial communities from uranium-contaminated site in the Upper Colorado River Basin, Wyoming, United States - RVT147D111 (version 2) ... | reverse complement strand
CCCGACGAGTAGTTGCCGCCGAGCCGGAACAACCCCTCGCCGGCGTAGGCGCCGTACGGCTGGACGTGCGTCTCTCCGTCGTCGAGCAGGATCCGCTCGCCCCGATCGATCATGTCGAGCTTGCCGGCGGCCGGCCGGACCCAGAAGCTCCAGCTGAACCCGGTCTGCATGGAGCCCCCGTTCGCGAGCCGGGAGCCGGCCTCGAGCGCCGCGGTGACCGCCTCGCCGTGCTGGAACGGCTCGGCCGGCACGAACCGGATCCGGCGCCCACCATCGAGCACGATGGCCTCGCCCTCCATCACCCCCGACCAGCGCCCGAACACATCGAGATGCGACGGATCGAACGCGGCCGCGTCGATCGCGTCGACAAGCGTGAGCTCGATCGGGACGTCGGGGCCCGCCACGATCGAATGGGGCGCGGGGAGCGCGGTCGACACGACCGTCGACGTCGTGAGCTCCGCACCCGACGCCGCATCCGCGTCGGGACTCCAGATCCCGAAGCCGAACATCGCCCCCACCCCCGCCGTGAAGCCGGCGCCAATCCATCTCGACGTCCTCATCGTGACTCTCTCTCCGGTTCGATCCGACGTTCCCAAGCGTACTCGACGACGAACGCGACGTCGAACTCGTCCCGCCGGAGGCGAAGACCCGCTCGCCGTCCGCATCGAGCGTTCGGACGCCATCGGGCAGCGGTCACCAGACGGCATTTGTCGCTCGCTCCTCAATACGCGAGCCCGGTCAGCCTCCCGCTCAGATCCCACAGCTCGGCCGCGAGCCCGTCATCCGCGGCGTCCGCGCTCGTTCCGACCTCGTGCTCGACCTTGAAGTACCGGCCGGTCACGCTTTCGAGCGCGGGGTCGGCGGACAGCCGGAACACCGCCTTCCCCCCGGTCTCCGGCGACCCGAGCAACGGCTTGAAGAGCCGCATCACGATCGAGGCGGGGCTCAGGTTCTGGTTCCAGATCCGGGTCGCGAGGACACCCGGGTGGAGGGCGTTCGCGGTGATCCCCGACCCGCCGTGCCGGCGCACGAGCTCGTTCGTGAACAGGACGTTGGCGAGCTTCGAATCGGAGTAGGCCCGGCGGCCGCCGGCCCATGCGTCGCCGCGGATGATCGTCTCGAGCCCCGCGCGCCGGATGTCGGCGTTCCGGTGCGCCTCGGAGCTCACGTTCACGATCCGGCCCCGGCCGGACCGGAGGCGTTCCAGCAGAAGACCGGTGAGGACGAAGTGCCCCAGGTGGTTCGTGGCGAGCGTGACCTCGTAGCCGTCGGGCGAGATCTCGCGGCGTGCCCGCCACACCGCGGCGTTGTTGACCAGGATGTCGATCCGCTCGTGCCGGTCCGCGAGCCGCCCGGCGAGACCGCGGACGTCGTCGAGCCGTGACAGATCGGTGATCTCGAGCGCGGGCGCCTCCCCGGTGGCCCGGGTCGCGACCTCCGCCCGCGCCGTCCCGCCGCGCTCCCGCGAGCGGCAGACCAGGGTGACCCCGACGCCGGCTTCGGCGAGGAGCCTCGTCGCCGCGAGCCCGACGCCCGAGTTGGCGCCGGTCACGACGGCGATGACGCCCGCGAGCTCTTGCATTGTTCCTCCGTGTGGGAGAACCGGTCGACCGGTTCGATACCGGACGGACGGGGCGTCGGGCCTTTTCCGCGCCGCGGCAACGTGGCTCGGGAGGTCGCCCCCGCGCTACCGGATCGGGAGCACGAACGCCTGGAGCTTCGAGTCGGTCATCCCCGGGGCCGACGTCGCGACCACGACGTACTGCCGACCTTCCGAGGTCCTGTATGTCATCGGGTTGGCCCGGCCGATACCACCGCCGAGATCGCCGCGCCACAGGGTCGCGCCGTCGGACACGTCGACCGCCGCGAGCCACGGAGCTCCGCCCGCCACGAACACGAGTCCCCCTGCCGTGACGAGCGGTCCGGCCGCCGATCCGTGGCTCTGGGGCAGCCCGCCCAGCGGCGGGAGATCGAGCCCTCGGAGCGCCGGGTGCTCACGCAGGACCGAGTCGTCGCCGAACGGCACACGCCACAGATGGTCGCCGGTGTTCAAATCGATCGCCGTCAAGGTCTGGTACGGCGGCCGGAGGATGGGGAGCCCGTCCGCCACGGACAGATCGCCACCGAAATCGGGCACGTAGTCGGCGTCCGCCGTCCCCGGCTCGGCCGGCTGGACGCGCCCGAGGGCAGGCGAATCATACGCCTTCACGTAGATGACCCTCGTCTCGGGGTCGGTGGCCCCGGCGCCCCACCCCGCTCCGCCGATGAGACCCGGGAGCGTGATCGTCCCCTCGAGCGAGGGCGGCGTGAACAGTCCTCCCGACCGGTGACGCCGAAAGACCTCCAGCGCCTCGGCCCGGAGCTCCGGGGTGAAGTCGATCAGGTCGTCTTCGGTGACCCCCTGTCTCGCGAATGGGGCCGGCCGGGTCGGGAACGGCTGCGTCGGCGATGGCACCTCGCCGGGCACCGCACTCTCCGGGACGGCCCGCTCCTCGATGGGCCACACCGGCTCGCCGGTGACGCGGTCGAGGACGTAGGCGAACCCCGTCTTGCCGAGCGCCACGACCGCGTCGATCGGGCGTCCGTCCACCGTGATCGAGACGAGGGTCGGCGGACCCGGGAGGTCGTAGTCCCACAGCCCGTGGTGGACGGTCTGGAAGTGCCACACCCGCTCGCCGGTCCGCGCGTCGAGACACACGAGCGATTCGGCGAACAGGTTGTCGCCGCGCCGGTGGCCCCCGTAGAAGTCGTTGTTGGGCGTGCTCACGGGCAGATACACGAGCCCGCGCGCGGTATCGACCGTGAATGGGGCCCACACGTTCGCCGAACCGGTGTAGGACCAGGCATCGTCCTCCCACGTCTCGACCCCCGCCTCACCCGCCTTGGGGATCGTGTGGAACGTCCAGCGCAGCCGCCCGGTGCGGGCGTCGAACGCCTGGACGTCACCGGGGGGATTCCTGCGGTACACCCGATCGTCGGGGACCCCGCTCCCCACGATCACGATGTCCTCGAATACGCTGGGCGGCGACGTGTTCGAGATGTGCAGCCGGTTCGCCTCCCAGGCGAGGTTCTCGACCAGGTCCACCGTGCCCCGGTCGCCGAACTCCTCGACCGGGCGGCCGGTGGCCGCGTCGAGCGCGATCAGCCGCCAGCGGCTGTTGAGGAAGATCCTCCGCTCGCGGCCATCGGTCCACTGGGCGATGCCGCGGTGGCAGAAGCGGCACCCGCGGTGGAGGTTCCCGAAGTCGTATGCGCGCGGGTCGTAGCTCCAGTACTCCTCCCCCGTCCGCGCATCGAGCGCCACCACGCGGCTGTAGGGCGTCACCACCCACATCGTGTCGTTGACGACGATCGGCGTGGTCTCGAAGGCGCCGGGGGCCACCCGCTGCCCCACCGTCGGGGTCGCGGCGGTCGGGATCGCGACCTCCCCCGTCTCCCACGTCCAGCCGAGAACGAGCCGGGCGACATTGTCGCGGTCGATCTGATCGAGCGGCGAGTACTTGAGACCCCCGGGATCGCCACCGTACGAAGGCCAGTCGTCGCCGACCACCTCGCCGGACGCGCCGGCGTCGGTCCCCGGGGAACTCGCCGGCCCGCACGCCGTGCACCCGGCGAACGCGACGGCGAGGATCCGCGGAACGAGACTCCGGCTGCGCGTCGTGAGGGCGGCCACGGTGGACCGCCTCATTGGGTGAACGGCCGCCGTCGGATGGTCTCGAGACACGAGAGATCGGCTCGGGCGAGCGGGTCCTCCAGGAACGAGTCCTCGATGCCGCCGACGCAGTCGCTCGCGTTCTCCAGCGCGCCCCAGTCATGGTGGCCGTGGGGCACGATCACGTGGATCGAGCGGCTGAGGAAGCGCGCCGCGTCGGCTCCGTACCGGGGCGGCGTGACCGGGTCGTGCGTCCCGCTGATGACGAGGACCGGCACATCGGAGGCGACGTGGTCGTGGAAATCGTCGGGCACCGACCCGCGCGGCCAGCGGCGACACGCCTCGAAGTGCGAGCGCGCCCGGGAGTCCGCCAGGAAGGTCCCGGCACCCTGCTCGTACTCCGCGGCCTCGCTCGCGAACGGGATATCCTCGGCGCACGTCACCGACAGATACAACCCGGTCGCGGCCGCGCGCTCGATCCGGTACGTCCGGTTCGCGCCGAAGCTGGCGAACCCGTCGAAGTCCTCCTCGGTGGCCGCCGCGTGGAGGAGCTCCGGGATCCGGCGTGTAGCGCCCGGATCGTACAGCATGGCCCGCAACGCCTCGCCGAACCCGGCGGGCTGAAGGACGGTCTCGACCTCCCGGTTGTCCCGCGGGTCGCGAATCGTGACGGACATCGGGCGTCGGGACCGCTCCACGACGGCGGTGTACTCGCGCTCGAGGTCCGGGTAGCTCTCCGCGCACGGAGGCGAGTCCGCACAGTCCCGGAGCACGCCCCGGATCGCCGCCTCGGCGTCCCGGGCCATCCCTTCGGGCATGGTCTGCGCGAGCGACATGGCGGCCTCGAGCGTGGCGCTCCGGACGTGCTGCCCGTGACGGCGGATGTAGACGAGCGCCGCGCGCGTCCCGTAGGAGCCGCCGATCAGATTGATGCTCTCGTGTCCGAGCGCGGCGCGCAGGTCGTCGAGATCGTCGAGCGACGCCGGGGACGTGTATCGGGTCAGGTCCGCGTGGCGCTCGAGCTCCGCGCGGCAGGCGGCGATGTGGTCCGGGTCGAACAGCTGACCGAGAAACGCCTCGACCGGCGCGGCCTCATCATGTAAGCAGTTGAGAACGTTCGACTTACCTGTGCCACGCTGATCCATGAGGACGATGGCCCGGCGCGCTCGACGCGGCGAGCGCGACCAGCCGCGGGCGGTCGAGGCGGCACCCTGCCCCGGTCCGCCGACGAGGAAGTAGATCGGGTCCGGCTCGGGGTCCGGGTCCGTCGGCGGGAGGAGGACGAAATAGAGATCGATCGCACGGCCCGTCCGCCCGTCCCGGTCCTCCCACACCGTGAGCGTCCCGCACTCGGCGGGGCCGGTGACGCCCTCGAGCTCGCAGGGGGCCCGATCGAGGTGGCCGGCCTCCTGGCCCACCGCCGGGAGCGGGGCGCCGGAGCCGAGCGTCGCCGCGCCGAGCACCCCCGCCGCGAGCGCGGTCCTCACTCGACGCCTCCCGGCACGGCGGCGATCACCTTTACCTCGATCAGGACTCCCGGGCTGTAGAGCTCGGTCACGCCGACCGCGGTCCACGACGGGAGGTTGGGGAGGTACCGATTCTTGCCCGCGATGAACGCCTCGATATGCGCGTGCATGTCGAGGTGGTAGGTCGTCATGTCGACCACACGCTCGAGGCTGGACGCCGCGGATTCGAGAATCGCGCCGATACGCTCGAACACCTGCTCGAACTGCGTGGCCGGATCCGGGTCGACGGAGACGACCCCGGATAGAAACACGAGGTCTCCCACACCACGGCATCGGAGTAGAGCCCGTGGCGCGGGGGCGTGTCCGGAAACCCTTCCCGGGCGGCGAGCGGCGACACCGGCACGGCGAGACCGGCGAGGACCAGCACGGGCGACAACGGGAGCGAACGACGGGTGCGCGACATCTCTTCTCCAGGGTGGGTGCGAGCGATCTCCTACCCGAATCTGGTCCGGTGGGGAGGCGCGGCGCGAGCCCGGCCAGGACGCGGAGGGCCCAGGCTCCCGATCCGCGGCCGGACGGCCGCGCCACAGCCATGCGATCCAGTCGGTGAGCGGGGGGGGCGAACCCAGCTCCCTCAGACGGGCGGCGATCTGTCCCCTGTGGTGCGAGCTGTGAAGCGCGACCTGGATGGCGGACTCGCCGAGCGTGACGGGGCTCGGCGGCTTCCCGAGCTCCACGGCTACCTCCTCGGCCCACGGAAAACGAGAGCTCGCGATCGATGTCCGCGTCGGTGACCGTCTCGACGAATCCCCGCGGCGCCGCGACACCTTCGCGGCCCCAGCGGGCGATCGCCGGCGGGTCGGGAAAGTCCGAAGCCTCGGAGAGGACAAGCGGCTCCTTCCGCCAGACTGACGTGAAGGCGCGCTGGACCAGCCTCAGACGATGGCCGGCCGGCACCCGGAAGCGACAGCCGCCGCGAGGAGCTCAGACGCGGGCTTCGTCCACGAAGCGGCGTACGGCATCGATGAGGTCTCGCAGGCGCTCCGGGAGCGTTCCGTCACTCCCCTGGATGTCGCGATCGTCGTCGTCGTCCGTATAGCGCAGGACGTAGTCGAACTGGTCGCAACACTGGCTCCCGAATTCACGGGGGCCGCTGAAAAACCCGCTCGCGACGAACTGATCGGCGAGCGCGCTGATCTCGTCACCGGTGACGGTGGCGAGCGTCTCCCCGGGACCCCAGTCGCAGTTCAACCCCTCGCACCGATCCCCCACGATCACGCCGCGCGACCCGTCGATCGTGATCTGCCAGTCCGTCGCGGCGATCCCGCCCGACACCGAGAGCACGATCACGATCTCTCCCGGGTCGCCCGAATCCGTCGTCGCCCCGGAGCACCCGGCGGTGGCGAGCCCGATGACGGCCGCCGCCGTCGCACCCGACGATCTCCCAGAAAACCTCATTGCCGATCCTCCTTGCGTCTGGTCCGCCTCCTCCCGTCTTCCCGAAGAAACAGAACGGGTGCCCGACTCGGGGGTCGACTCTCTCAGACCCCCTCATGTAACGCTTGGAGGAAGGCCTCTCCGTACTGATCGAGCTTCGCGGGCCCCACCCCCGGCACCGACAGCATCTCGGCGAACGTCTTCGGCCGGAGCTCGATCATGTCCCACAACACCTGGTCGCTGAACACGATGTAGGCCGGGACCCCGCGCTGGTCGGCAAGCCGCTTCCGCAGGGTGCGGAGATGCTGGAACATCGGGTCCGACGGCGACCGGTCGGTCTCGACCGCCGACAAGCCGAGCGCGGCGCGAGCAGGACCCGACCGTCTTCGCGAGGCGACGGCCGGGACGTCCCCGACCCACTCCGAGACGCCCTGTCCGGTGCACACGTCGCACGACCCACCGCAGCGGTCGAGCTCCTCGCCGAAGTGGGCGAGGAGCGCGCGGTGCCGGCACCCCTCGCGGTCCGCCACCCGGAAGAGCTCGATGGTCGCCTGCCGCTTCGCCTCGCGAAGCTCCCGGTCCTCGATTTCCTCGAGAAAGCGCTCGCGGACCTTGACGTCGTACCACGAATAGAACAGCGCGCATTCGCTCGGGAGCCCGTCGCGGCCCGCGCGACCGATCTCCTGATACCAGCTCTCGATATCCGACGGCATGTCGCGGTGGATCACGAACCTGACGTTCGATTTGTCGATGCCCATCCCGAACGCGATCGTGGCGACCACCACGTCCGCGTCGTCCCGGGCGAACGCGTCCTGGTGGAGCTCGCGCTCCTCGTCGGTGAGACCGGCGTGGTACGCGAGCGCGCGGATCCCCTCGCCGCGCAGGAACTCCGCCGTCTGCTCGACGGTCTTCCGCGACAGGCAGTACACGATCCCGCTCTCGCCGGGGTGGCGCCGGATGAGCCCGAGGATCTCGGCGCGGGTGTTCCCCTCCCCCTTCTTGCGGCAGCTCAGCTTCAGGTTGGGGCGAAAGAACGAGCCCTTGTAGCCTTCGGGTCTGACCATCCCGAGCTGGCGGAGGATGTCGACGGCGACCTTGCGGGTCGCGGTCGCCGTGAGCGCCAGCACCGGCACGTTCCCGAGCTCGCCACGGAGCCCCCGCAGACGTCGATAGGACGGTCGGAAGTCGTGACCCCACTGCGAGATGCAGTGAGCCTCATCGACGACCAACAGCGAGAGCGGGCACTCGCGCAGCAGCTCGCGCATGCGCTCGCCGAGCGCCTCGGGCGCCAGGTAGGCGAGCTCGTACTCCCCGCTTCGCAGTCGCCGCAACCGGTCTTCCCGCTCTTCGCGGTCGAGCGACGAGTTGACCGCCGTGGCGCGGAAACCGAGCCCGAGGAGGGCGTCCACCTGGTCCTTCATCAGGCTGATGAGCGGGGACAGCACCACCACCGTCCCGGGGAGGATGCGCGCCGGGAGCTGGAACGTGAGCGACTTCCCGGCTCCGGTCGGCATGACCCCGATGCAGTCACGACCCGCGAGCACGGACTCGATGATGTGGAGCTGCCCGGGGCGGAATTCGTCGTATCCGAACACGTCGCGGAGGACGGCATGCAGATCTGCGTGCGACGTCGAGGTCATCGGCCCAACATAGGGCGGGTCGTCGGTGCCCGCGCGGTGCGCCAGGAGTCGGCGGGCCGCTGGCGGCGGGCTCGGTGGCTGGCTGGGCGGCTGGCTCCGCGGCGCCCCGGACCCCCGGTCCGCGCCGCTCATTCGCCCCGTCCTGTGCCGGTGGCGATCCGGCCGAGGCGGGGGAGCAATCCGTCCGCGAGCGACTCCAGCGACCGGTAGCTCTCGGCCAGCGCCTGGGCTCCCTCCGGCTGGAGGCGGTAGAACTTCCGTCGCCGGCCGCCGCCGATCGGCCGATCGTCTCCGATCCGTGACGACACCAACCCCGTCCGCTCCAGCCGCTCCATCGTCGTGTAGACCGCCCCGGGCGAGACCGTCCGACCCGTCGCCCGCTCCAGCTCCGCCCGGAGAGCGGACCCGTGCGCGTCGTCGCCGAGCCTCGCGGTCGCGAACATCAGGAGTTGCTCGAGGGATCCTATGTGCTTCGTCATTCTCCCGACCCTGCCGGCCTCGGGGTTTCTAACCTACAATGTAGGTATCGACACCTACATTGTAGGTAGCGAGACATGCGGGGGCAACCGCACCGACCGGTCGCGGGATGGCGGACGGGTCGGCGCGGCAATCGGGAAGCTCAGAATCCGGAGTCGAACCTCGGGTTCACCACGTTGTTGAAGATCGAGCCGAACCGGTAGCTGAACCCGATCGAGAGCTCGTGCTGGAAGCCCGTGAGGAGCTCGCGTCGCTCGAGCAGGATTTCCTCCGGGGTGGCATCCCCCGCCGCAAGGTTTATCTGGTCACGCACGCGCGACGCCTCGGCGCGCAGGTCGACCGACAGGCCGCGCGTGATTCTGAAATCCAGGAACACGCCGCCGCTGATGCGGTTGAGCCCGATGTCGTCGAGGAAGTGGGACGCGGTGAAGTCCCCGCCGGCCTCGCCCCACGCCTGGCGGACGGAGAGCGATGCGCGGAGCGAGTGGTCGAGCCGGGTCTCGCTCGTCTTCTCGAACAGGGTGATCTCGCGCCAATGGAAGCTGTTGAAGCCGAGCGTGTAGAGGATCGTGAACTGCTTCCGCTCGGAATCGGCGTACCGGAACAGGTTGAACTCGAGCGCGGGCGCGATCCGGATCGCACGCTCCCGGTTCCGGAACGTGGAATGATCGAGCGTAGCCTCACCGCCGATCGACCAGTGGTCGCCGATGCTGTGGACGACGAGCGCGTCGAGCTCGTAGTTCCGGTCGAGGCTCGAGACGGTGGTCGAATCGTCGATGTCGAAGTTCTCTTCCTGATACTCCCCATCCAGCCCGAGCTCGATCTTGAGCTGATCGGTCACCCGGTTGGCCGACAACGACGCGTCGAGCGACAGATCGTCCTGACGATCCTCGGCCTCCCAGCTCCCGCGCAGGCTGGCGAGGAACACCCAGAAATCCCACGGATCGTCCCCCGCCGTCGCGACGCCGCCTTCTCCCGCGTCCTGGTCGAACTCGATCCGGATGCGGTCGAGGACACCCGTCTGCGCCACGTACCCCATGAGCCCGGCGGCGATGCCGCGGGACACCGTCTCGAGCCGCTCCTCGTCGGAGACATCCGGTGGCACCGCGACGAGGATCCGGTCGTCCCTGCCCTCGAACGTCTCGCGCCCGATGAAGTCGAGCGTCACGCTCCGGCCCCCCGCGCCGGTCTCCTGAGTGAGGATGAGCAGGTGGACCTGCGCGTCCTCGCGGTCGAGGACGTAGTTCACGAACGGGACCTCGCGCCGGAAGAAGTCCGTATCGCAGAAGAATCGCTCGGAACAGTCGAGGAACACCCGAAGCGCGGCCGACGACGGCGGATCCTGCGCTCGTGCCGGCGTCGGAGCGGTGAGCCATGCCGCCCCCGCGGACGCGAGGGTGAAGAGGCAGCGAGCTACCGCCGTTCGCGCACGGGTCGGCCGTCGATATCGAGTCGTCCTCCAACGTCGTACCATGCCATCTCCTCTTCGGGTTCCGGGGCTGCTGAAAAGACAGCCGGCGAGGAACGGGCGTTGGAAACACCCTGCGACCAGGGTGGGGCACGCAGGCTCCCGAGCCACCCGAGCCGAGGCGGGATCGATGGATGGCGGGGGACAGCGGCTCAGCTGAGAAGCGGGATGACCCCCGCGATGATCGCGGCGATGACGAGGAGCACGAGCGGGCGGACGGGATGCGCCCGGGGCGCCAGAGGATCACGGCTCCGGTCGGGTACCAGATCGATGTCTTCCCACATGACGCCCCCCTTTCGCGTGTCCTCCTTGAACACGAACGGAGGCCGGCGTTGGTCACCGCCGTTCTCACTCCCGGGTGCTTCCGTCCGACGTCGCTCACCGCCAGGCGAGGTGGGTCGTACGTCCGCATCGCCCGAGCGGCCCCGGGCTTCTAGTTTCCGGGGGGTCGCGTCACCAGGAACCGCCGCCAAAGGAGGAGTCGGCCGATGTCGCGGACAAGATTCGCCCTCGTTGCCGCCACCGCGGGGCTGGCGCTCGTCGCGTGGGCCACGCCGAAATCCACCCTCACGTCGCACGTGACGGTCGGGAATCCGGGCGCCCTGTCGCTCGGTGCCGTGACCTTCGGTCCCGAGAACATCCTGTTCGTCGGTGACTCACGCGGCGACGACGGCCGGCCGGTCCTGCTGCGGGTCGACCCGTCGGGGACGGTCGAGGAAGTGTCGCTCGAGGAGATCCGTCACGTGTCGCATGGGCAGAACGAGACGCACGCGCCGGTGATGGCGTTCATGCCCCACGACATCGCCGGCGAGACGCACATCCTCGCCGCCTACACGTGCACCCCGCTCGTCGCGTTCCCGGTCGAGGACCTCGCCGACGGGGCTCGAGTGTTCGGGAAGACGGTCGCGGAGCTGGGAGCCGGGAACCGTCCTCTGGACATCATCTCTACGAGCTCGGCGGCCAGGAGCGGATCCTCGTGGCGAACTCGCGGCACCCGCTCAT
>Ga0302046_10005501_pt1 | contig 11146 bp, 10 predicted proteins | sample RVTome_11_FD_200261 | JGI IMG/M metagenome (GOLD analysis project Ga0302046, IMG submission 200261) | Soil microbial communities from uranium-contaminated site in the Upper Colorado River Basin, Wyoming, United States - RVT147D111 (version 2) ... | reverse complement strand
TCCGTCACCACCGCTCGGCCCCCCTTCACCTCCACGTTCCAAAAAGGTAGATCGTCCAGGGCCGGAGCCGCCAAGGCCGCTCCCGTCCTGAGCGAGAAGCAGGCGTGATGCCACGGGCAACGGATCGTATCCGCAACCACGAGCCCCTCGGCCAGCGGGCCGCCGTAGTGGGTGCACGCTGCACCCACCGCGGCGATTCGGTCCTGGTGGCGCACGAGCACGGCGGCCACGCCGTCGACGTGCCCCAGCACCGGACGCCCGTCCTCGAGCTCCTCCAGCGAGATCCCCAGACGCAGATCGGGACCCTGCGGGCCTTCTTCCTCGTGAGCCATCGCTGCGGGTGCCTAAGCCCTCATGCGCGCGGCTCCCTCGGCGGGATCGCGCTCGAAGACGAGCACGTCTCGGCTGCCGGGCGTCTGCGCCTGGATGAAGTCCTCGGACTCGTAGACCGGGACGACCCCGAGCACGTCCTGATAGAAGCGCAACGAACGTTCAGGGTCTTGCACGGCCAACGCAACGTGGGTCAGGCCGTGCGTCGGAACGGGAGCATGAGAGGGCATGTCGGCGGCGGCGGCTCAGCGCAAAGAGCGATGGGACGGTTGAAACAACGGCTTGCAGGGATCATCGGCGGAGGATCGCCGCGCCGCCAGCCCCCGAGTCCCCCTTCCCCGCCCGCTCCCTCCCTTGCACTTTCTATCCACCGAAGATATATCTGTGGTGGATACAAAACGCGGAGGCCACCTCGTGACAGACAACGCCGACCCGAGGTCGCTCCCCCTGAGGCCCCCCGTGTTCCACATCCTCCTGGCGCTCGCGGGCGGTGACCTGCACGGCCTGGGGATCGCGGACGAGGTGGAGCGCGCCTCCGAGGGGGTGGTCCAGCTCGGTCCCGGGACGCTCTACCGATCTTTGGCGGACATGGTGCGCGCCGGACTCATCCGGGGGGTGGAGGCGCCCGCCGATGGCGCGGACCCCCGTCGCAAGTACTACAGGGTCACTCCGGCCGGACGGGCGTTGCTCGCCGCCGAAACCAGGCGCTTGGGCAAGCTCGTGGAAGAGGCCCGCGGTCGTCACGGGCAGCCGGATCTCGCATGAGCGCACGAGGCACCAGCCGGCACGAGCGTGCGTTCCGCGTGCTGCTGAGGCTCTATCCGGCCTGGTTTCGCGAAGCTCACGAGGAGGACATGACGATCCTGTTCCGGAGCCGGCTCGAGCGCGCGCGAACCCGGCGTGGGCTCGTCGGCGTGTGGGCGCGGGTCGTATCAGACACGCTGTCCACGGCGTTCGCGCTGCGGCGCGGAAACGGATCAACGGTGCAATCGGAGGGGAGGGGAAGTCGCATGGAGATGCTGCTGCAGGATATCCGCTACGCCGCTCGTCACCTGGTGCGGGCTCCGCTGTTCACCACGGGGGCGGTCGCGCTTCTGGCCGTCGGGATCGGAGCCAACACCGCGGTCTTCACCGTCGTCGACGCGTTTCTCTTCCGGCCACCGCCGTGGGAGCGGCCCGAGGAGGTCGTTCGCATCTATCAGGACTCCGACGATGGGGAGCCGAGCTCCAGCTCGTTCCCCGCGTTCCGCGACATGGCGACGTACGACGCTTTCACGGTGGTCGCCGCCATGACGGAATCGTCGGCCGCTTGGGACGGCCCGGCCGGGCCGCGCGACGTGCGCACCGAGTACGCCACCTCCGGCTACCTGGACGTGCTGGGCCTCGCCCCGCAGATGGGCCGCTGGTTCTCACCGGAGCACGACGTGCCCGGCGGCGCTCCCGCGGCGGTGGTGAGCGCGCCGGCTTGGCGCACCCACTTCGGGGGCGACCCGAGCGTGGTGGGCCGCAGCGTGCGGCTGAACGGCTTCCCCGTGACCATCATCGGGGTGGGACCCGAGGGCCTCACGGGCAGCGAGCCCCCGATGGTCACGGACTTCTGGCTCTCGATCTCCGCGACCCTGGTGAGCGGTTCGTTCCAGGTGGCGAACCTCGAGCGCCGGCAGGATCACTGGTACCAGGTCCGCGCTCGCCTCGCCCCGGGCGTGAGCCTCGAGCAGGCTCAGGCCGCCATGGACGCGCTCGCTGCCCGGCTCGCCGACGACTATCCGGAGCTGAACCACGGGCGCGACATAACGGTCTTTCGGGCCACGGACGTACGGTTCCACCCCTCCAGCGACGGCGAGCTCGTCGCGGCGGCGAGCATCCTTGGGGGTGTGGTCGTGACCGTCCTGCTGCTGGCGTGCGCCAACCTCGCCAATCTCCTGCTCGTGCGCGGTCTGGGTCGCTCGGGGGAGATGGCCGTGCGCCGCGCGCTCGGAGCCGGCCGCGATCGCGTAGCCCGGCTGTTCTTGGTCGAGTCCCTGCTGCTGTCGGCCATGGGCGGCGCGCTCGGTCTGATCCTGGCCGGGTGGTCGCTCGCCGCGCTTCCCGGGCTCCCCCTGCCCTTCCCGTTCTCGGAGTCGCTCGAGCTCGCCATCGACTGGCGCGTCGGGATCTTCGCGCTCTCGCTCATGGTCGCCACGGGACTGTTTTTCGGCCTCGCGCCGGCGCTCCGCTCAGCGAAGGAGGACCTCGCGGGCACGCTGCGGGACGATCGGCGCGGAGTGTCGATGGGACGCGGCACCATGCGGCTCAGGAACCTCCTCGTGGCCGTCCAGGTCGGCGCGTCGCTGGTCCTGGTGCTCGGAACCGGCCTGCTCGGCCGCAGCCTGACCGCGCTGCAGGGCATGGACACCGGCGTCGACCCGGAGCGGGTCGCGTATGTTCGAACGAGCTTCGGGCAGGCGGGGATGAGCGCGGCGGAGGCCGCGGTCGCGCTCGACGAGCTGGTCGAGCGCGTGTCGGCCCTTCCCGGCGTGAGCAGCGCGGCCGCCACCTCCCGACTGCCCGCGCAACCCTCGGGCACGACCACCACGGTCGTCGAAGGCTACACGCCGCCCACGGGCACGGACGCCGTGGAGTTGAGCTTCGCGGTGGTGAGCCCCGAATACTTCGAGACGGTGGGTCTGCCCCTCCTCGAGGGACGCAGCTTCACGGAGGACGACGCGGCGGGGACGCAGACGGTCGTGCTGGTCAACGAGACGGCGGCCATGCGTTTCTGGGGCGGCGCGGACGTCGTGGGGCGCAGGATGCGCGCCCAGGGCAATCCCGACTCGTGGCGCGTGGTGGTGGGGGTGGTGGGCGACGCTCCGGTGAACTCCCTGAGCGAGCCGGTCAGGCCCATGTTCTACTTCGCCAGAGCCCAGGCGGGCCTCTTGTCCGCCTACCTCCTGGCCCGTACCGACGGTGATCCCAGCACGCTGCTCGCGCCGATGCGGGGCGAGCTCCAGACGGTGCGCGCCTCCCTTCCGGTGAGCGAGCAGGGCACGCTCGAGGCTCACTTCGGCGCGGCGTTGGCCGGCCCTCGGCTGGCCGCCGGCGCCATGACCGCCTTCTCTCTCCTGGCGGTCGTGCTGGCGGGGCTCGGAATCTACGCGGTCGTGTCGTTCAGCGTCGCGGGGCGCGCGGGCGAGCTCGGCATCCGCATGGCGCTGGGTGCCGAGCGGGAGGGTGTCGTCCGGTTGATGGTCGGCGAGGTCGTCGGGACGGTGATGGTGGGCCTGGCGCTGGGACTGGCCGCCGCTGCCTTCGTGGCGTCTCGCATCCAGGGCCTCCTCTTCGGCGTGCAGCCGATGGACCCGGTCGCGTTCGGCGGCGCCCTGCTGTTCCTGCTGATGGTGGCGGGCGTGGCAGCATGGCTCCCGGCGCGGCGCGCCGCGAGGGCGGACCCCGTGGACGCGCTCCGCAGCGCATGAGGCGCGGCCTCCCGAGCGCCCTCGCGGCGCTTGGGTGGGCCGCGCCCTGCCGGTCGGATCAGTCGGGTCTCGGCGTCCGCTTCATGGAGAACGGAATGAGGCTCTCGCGTGAGGCGCCCTCGCCCAGGAACGGAACCCAGTTGCGCACGGCCACCGCCGCGGACTCCTCGGTCACGTCGACCTGCAACGCGATGAAGCGATGTGCGACGAACAGCGTGGGCATGTGGATGATTCCCTGGGGCAGGAGCTGCTCGGGGGCGCGAACCGCGATGAACCGGTGCGTCTCCTTCGGCAGCGGCACGACCTCGTGCGACTCCCCTCGGAACACGTGTCCAGCCACCGTGCGGTAGTAGTGCCTCCGGAGCGGTGACGCCGAGTCCCGCAGGTCGCGGACGCCCGCCGGGTTATCGGCCCGGAAGTCGAAGGCGATCTCGACCCGCGCACGGTCGATGCTCACCGGCGTGAACTCACGTCCGGCGCGCAGGCCGCGCAGGAACTGCGGAATCCGCTGGTCCTTGTTGGGAAGCAGCGCCACGAGCCGGTGCTGCTCGTCCCCGCCCGGGGCCGGCGCTGCGCTCAGGTAGGCCGCCAGCGACTCCCGGGAGTCCGGCACGCCGGGGTAATTGAGACGATCGAACCGGAGAGCCGCCAGCACCGTCACCGGGCAACCCTGGAGCCTGAGCCCGATGAGCTCCCAGAAGTGGTCACGCTGCTCCCGGCCGAGGTAGACCGCCTCCGGCTCGGGGATGACAGTGTAGCCATCGCGAACCCGCTCCAGATGCTCGCGGACGTGCTCGAAGTGCGGATGCTTCATGGATGCGCTCGGGGTTGGCGGAGAGCCAGGGGGGGTACGACGCTACGGCGCTGACATCGGGTCCGACAAGACCCCGGCGCTCATCGCTTGCCACGAAGCAGCGGCGACGATCAGTTGTGCGCCGTGACAGCGGAGCGAAGCGAATCGATCGACGAAGGCCCGGGGCCCGCGTGACGCCCTCACCTGGCATGCAAGCGCCGGTCGGCGGACGCGCGTGAGCTCATCTCGCACCCGATCCCGTGAGTACGCATCCCCGTGAGCCTCCCGCTCGTGGACCGGGCCGGGCGCCAAAGGGGCCGTGTGGCGATCGTGGCTCCGGAAGGAATCTTCACCTACGACGCGCTCCTGCGCTCGTCCGGGATCGTGGCCACGCGCCTCCTGGCCGGCCGCGACGACCTACAGGGGGAGCGCGTCTGCGTCCTGGTGCCGCCCGGCTGGCACCACGTGGCCGCACAGTGGGGCGTGTGGCGGGCCGGGGGCGTGGCCGTGCCGATGGCGGTCTCCCATCCGCCCGCGGAGTTGGCGTACCTTCTCGACGACGCAGAGCCCGAGGCCGTGGTGGCGCACGCCGAGCTCGCCGAGCGCGTGCTGGCCCCGGCGGGGGAGCGTGGCATTCCCGTGCTTCGCACGCCGGCGCTCCTGCGCGGGGGACCCGAAGCCGCCCTGCCGGAGCTCGGGCCCGAACGACCGGCCATGATCCTGTACACCTCCGGGACCACCGGCCGGCCGAAGGGCGTCGTGCTCTCGCACGGAAACCTCCAGGCCCAGGTCGAGTCCCTGACGCGGGCGTGGGCCTGGGTGCCGGACGACCAGATCCTCCTGCACCTCCCGCTCCATCACGTGCACGGCATCGTAAACGTCCTGACATGCGCGCTGTGGAACGGCGCGACGTGCGAGATCCTGCCGCGATTTCGCTCGGTGGACGTATGGGAGCGGCTCGCACGAGGTGAGCTGACGCTCTACATGGCCGTGCCCACCGTCTACCGCAGGCTCATCGACGCCTGGGATGCGGCCGACGCGGAGACGCGCGTCGCCTGGTCCTCTGGTGCCCGCGCCTGCCGCTTGATGGTCTCGGGCTCCGCGGCGCTCCCGGTGCCGACGCTCGAGCGCTGGGAGCGCATCACCGGCCACAGACTGCTCGAGCGCTACGGCATGACCGAGATCGGCATGGCGCTATCGAACCCCCTCGAGGGCGAGCGCAGGCCCGGCCATGTCGGGCAGCCGCTGCCGGCCGTTCAGGTGCGGCTCGTCGACGAGACCGGCGCCGAGGTGACGGACGGCTCGCCGGGTCAGATCGAGGTCCGCGGCCCCAGCGTCTGCTCCGGCTATTGGCGACGCCCCGAGGAGACCGCCGCGGCGTTCACCTCGGACGGCTGGTTCCGCACGGGCGACCGGGCGCGGGTCGAGGACGGGTCCTATCGGATCCTCGGACGCGAGAGCGTCGACATCCTCAAGACGGGAGGGGAGAAGATCTCGGCGCTGGAGATCGAGGATGCGCTTCGCTCACACGGCGCCGTCGCCGATTGCGCGGTGGTCGGAGTGCCCGACGCCGACTGGGGGGACCGCGTCTGTGCAGCCGTGGTGCGCAGGCCCGGCTCGGTGGTGTCCCCGGCGGAGCTGCGCTACTTCGCCAAGAGTCGGCTTGCGGCCTACAAAGTTCCCAAGGAGATCCTGATCGTGGACGACCTCCCTCGCAATTCCATGGGAAAGGTGACCAAGGCGGAGGTTCGCGAGCTGTTCGAGCCGGACGATCCGGCTTGATCCGAAGGACCCCACGGCCACCAGCGTAGTAGCATCAGGCCCGGGCCGTCGCCGGCCGGCCGCCCCGTGGTAGTGCGGAGCGGGCAGCGCGTCTCGGCCCGGGAGGGTAGAAGAACCGAACGGAGATGAGCTCCTCGTGAGCACTCTTGCACTGGCCGAGCACCAGGCCGACATCCTCGCTTCGCTCCGCCGATTGGAGGGCCGCGGCACCGCGGGCGACGTGGTAGCCCAGTCGGGGCTGCCCCACGACCACGTGCGGGCGGGACTCAAGGCCCTGCTCGAGTCCCATCGAGGCCACCTCGCGGTGTCGGACTCCGGAGAGCTCCTGTACGAGTTCGACCCGCGACTCATCGAGCGAGGCAGTGAGCCGTGGCTGGCCCGCGCCAAGCGCGCCGCCACGAGCGCCCTGTCCAAGGCCTTCAAGGTTTGGATCGTCCTGATGCTCGTGGTCTACTTCGTGGTCTTCGTCGTGCTCGTCATCGCGGCGATCTTCGCCAGCCAACGCGGCGGCGACTCCCGCAACACCGGCTGGGGCGGCAGGCGAGGCGGTGGGCACGGGCACTTCCCCAACATCTGGCTCTGGTATTGGATCTGGGGCCCGCGCTGGCGCCTGGGCAGGCCGTACTACGGCCACCGCTGGGAGCGCTCGCTGGACAAGGACGATCGGGTTCCGTTCTACAAGAAGGTCTTCGCGTTCGTGTTCGGACCGGATCGGCCGCGGCCCACCGCCCAGCAGCTCGACCGCGGCACGCTGCGGCTCATCCGTGCACGGGGCGGCGTCATCACGACCGCCGAGCTGGTCGAGCACACGGCGCTGCCGCTCCCCGCCGCGGAGGACGAGATGGGCCGACTGCTCGGCGCCTACGGAGGGGAAGCGTCCGTCTCGCCGAAGGGCGAGCTGGTGTACGCCTTCCCCGACCTCATGATGAGCGCGCACGGCCCGGTGCGTGCCCGCGAGCCGAACCCGGCGTGGCTCCGGCTGGAGCGCCCACTCGAGCTGACGGGCAACAGCGCGGGCGCGAACGCGCTGGTCGCCGGCATGAACGGCTTCACACTCCTGTCGGCCGTAACGGCGCCGTGGTTCATCTTTCCCCGGCTCGGCTTCGGCGGTCCGGCCGCATTCGTCGCTCTAGTGATGGTTCCGGTGGTCTTCAGCGTGCTCTTCTTCGGAGTCCCCCTGCTCCGGATGATCAGCGTCAAACGGGAGAACCGGAGGCGGGCGGCGAGAAACGTGCGCCGGGTGCTGCTGGGACTTGTCTACCGGCGCGCGCTCGAAGCCGGGGACGTGGGCCTCGAAGACGCGTACGCACATGTCTCCTCCCGTCTGGACGGGCAGGTCGTGAGCCGCGCGTCCGTCGAGCGGGTGCTGCACGACCTGGCCGCGGAGTTCGACGCCGACGTGCTCAGCGACGAATCGGGAGCGCTCCGGTTCCGCTTTCCCTCGGTGCGCGAGCAGTTCGCGGCCAGCGAGACCGTGCGCAGGACGCTCCAGCTCGAGAACCGGGCGTTGGGAGAGATCGCCTACGACACGTCGGACTCACCGGAGGAAGCCGAGGCGCGCGACCTCGCGCTCTTCGACAGGCAGCTCGCGGGCGATGCGGGTCTGGATCGATACCTTCCGGCGCCGGACCGCGTAGGCTTCGAGGAGGACTACGCGATCGTGGCGTTCGAGGAGGAGCTGGGACGACGGTAACGCTCGTAGATCAACACCTCACCCACGTCGCGATCGCGACCCTCCCCCGTCTCCGCCATGCCCAGCTTACGCGCCACGGCGACCGATGCGTGGTTCCACCGCGGCACCGTGGCCCGGACGACGTACACACCATCCTGCTGAAAGACCCAGTCGATGAGGGCACTCGAAGCCTCGGTCGCGAAGCCGCGTCCCTCGAGATGCGGGAAGACGGAGTATCCCAGGACGGCGCAGCCTGTGCGCGGCCGCCCACCCAGGCCGCAGACGCCGACCGGCTTGTCGTCCGCCAGCGTCGAAACCAGCCACACCCACCAGCCGAGCTCCGAGGCGTTCTCCCGCATACGCTGCGTGAAGGTCGGAAGGTCCTCCTCGAAGAGAGGTGGCACCTCGACGGGCTCGTCGAACAACACGCCGGTTTCGTCGCGCAGCCGGCCCGCGTCGCCCTCCATCCACGCCTCGAGGGCCGCCGCGGTGAGGGCGGTGAGTCGAAGCCGGCGCGTCTCGTGGCAGAGGCGCGCACCCGCGATCCGGCGTTCGGTGGTCGATCCGGACATGTCAGCAGGCCGCGGCGGTACCGACCGTCGCCGCGCGCACGCGCCGGGGAAGATGCATGTCGTGTAACGGTTGCTGGGCTCCAGGGGTGCCGGCCGACTCTTCGGTGTCATCTTCGCGCACCGACTCCGGGATCGCCATACCCCCCGTGTCGACGTATCATTGACGTGTGAGGACGATGACTTCCGCGGAGCCGCGGCGGCGTCCCGTGCGCCCCGCCTCGATGGCGACCGCCCTGCTGGTGGCGTCGGGCTGCGCCGGCGGCATGGGGGAGGTGAGGGATCCGTTCTCCCGCGCCGGTTCCGGAGCCGAGGAGTCGGTCCGGGTCGAGGTTCAGAACCTGAACTTCAACGACGCCACGATCTTCGCGATGCGCTCGGGCCAGCAGGTGAGGCTGGGTCGCGTGACCGGCAAGTCGGACCAAACCTTCACGATCTCCTGGAACTTCGCGCTCCCCATCTCCTTCAGGGTCGACATCGTCGGCGGCCAATCGTGTCGCACGCCGTCGATCGGAGTCGACCCGGGCTCGCTCGTCTGGGTTCAGGTACCCTCGGACGCGGGCCTTTCGAACTGCCGCTCGGGAAGACGATGAAACGCTCGCTCCAGCTCGCGCTCCTCCTCTCGATGGCCGGATGTGCCGCGGCCGGCACAGGTGCATCGGATCCATTCGCGGGGAGCGGTCGCGAGGACACCGTCCTCCTCCGGGTGAGGAACATCAACTTCGCCGACGCACGACTCTACACGATCAGGCGCGGAGCCAGCCGGCAGCTGCTGGGATCCGTCGGCGGGAAGCAGGACGCCGAGTTCACGCTGGACTGGGAGTTCTCGGAGCCGCTCCGGATCGAGATCAACCTGCTGGCAGGGCCGACGTGCACCACCGAGGAGTTGATCGTCGATCCGGGCGACGTGCTGGAGCTCCAGATCGAGTCGGTCTTCAACCAGTCGCGCTTCTGCCGCTAGTGGTCCGCCGCGACGACCCTCGCGGACGGCCCGCGGGCGAAGGCTACTCGTACAGGAGGTAGGGGCCGACCGATCGCTCGAAGGCGGCCAGCTCCCCCTCGACCCCGTCGAGGATCTCGCGGGGCTCCCTGCGGGCATCGACGCCGCTCCGCAGTCCCTCGTGCCCCCACAGGATATCGATCGGCATGAGCCGCTCCTCGTACTCGTAGGGGGGCTCGCGCCACGCGAAGCGCTCGGCCGCCACCTCCTTCGCCGCAGTCAGGATGGCGACGGCGGTGGCGACGGCGCGGAACCGGTCCGGCTCGGTCACGTGGAGCTGGCCGCCTCCGCACACGGCGCCCGCGTGCTTCTGGAAGGTCGGCTCGAAGTGGCAGGGGCGGACGATGACGCCGGGCGCCAGGCGTGGGCGCAGCGCCTCCAGCAGGGCGCGCGGCTCCAGGTAGGGCGCGCCGAAGAGCTCGAAGGGACGCGTCGTTCCGCGGCCCTCCGAGAGGTTGGTCCCCTCGAGCAGGACCATGCCCGGATACACCACGCAGGACTCGGGCGTGGGCAGGTTCGGGCTCGGCAGGACCCACGGAAGCCCGGTGTCGCACCAGCTCATGTGCCGGCGCCACCCCTCGCACGCCACCACCTCGAGCTCGCAGCCGATTCCCCGCTCCGCGTTGAGCCAGCGAGCCATCTCGCCGCAGGTGAGCCCGTGCCGTAGCGGGACCGGGTGGAGCCCCACGAAGGACTCGAAGCCCGGGCGCAGCACCGGACCCTCTCGCCTCTGGCCACCGATGGGGTTGGGCCGGTCGAGGACGACGAAACGGGCGCCTGCCTCCGCGCAGGCCTCCATGGCGAGCGCCATGGTCCACATGAACGTGTAGACGCGCACGCCCACGTCCTGCAGGTCGAAGAGCACGGCATCGAGACCCCGCAGCATCTGGCGCGTCGGCCGCCGGACCTCGCTGTACAGCGAGTGGACGGGCAGGCCGGTCACGGCATCGGTGTAGTGGCCCGACTCGATCATGTTGTCCTGCTTCTCGCCGCGAGCCCCGTGCTGCGGACCGAACAGGGTGCGCAGGTCGAAGCCGGCGGCCAGGAGCGCCTCCGCGGAGAGCGTGAGGTCGGAGGTCACCGAGGCGGGGTGCACGATCAGCCCGAGCGCCTCCGAGCGGAGGTGGTCGGCCTCTCCGGCCAGCACGCGCTCGACGCCCGGCCGCACGCGCGCGCCGCTCATCAGGGGCTCTAACGCCGCACCGCGGTCAGCAGCAGGTCGTGCGTGATGCCGCCCACGAAGCGATCGAGCCACACGCTGTCGGGCTCCATCCCGTAGCCGTCATGGAGCGCCGTCATGCTGATGGTCTCGTCCTCCGGCACCGCGCAGAACCGATAGCGTCCCTCCGCGTCCGTGGTGGTCTGGAACCCGTGCTGGTCCGTGCCCGTGATGCGCGCGTCCTCCGTATGCACGTCTGCCATCCGCACGGTTTGCCACTCGACCCGGACAACGGCGCCGGAGATCAGCCGGTTGTTCCGCGCGTCACGCACGGCTCCGGCGACGACCACGCTGCCCTCAGGCCGCGCCTCCCCCCGGCACAGCTC
>Ga0302046_10005499_pt1 | contig 11147 bp, 9 predicted proteins | sample RVTome_11_FD_200261 | JGI IMG/M metagenome (GOLD analysis project Ga0302046, IMG submission 200261) | Soil microbial communities from uranium-contaminated site in the Upper Colorado River Basin, Wyoming, United States - RVT147D111 (version 2) ... | reverse complement strand
GGAGCGACTGACGCCCGATCTCCCTCGCAATCACCTGATCGATCGTGACGCTCCCGACGCTGGCGTCCGCACCGGAGGTCTTCTTGGGCTTGATCGCCGTCAGAAACGCTGCGGCGACCCAGTGGTCCGAACCCGTCGTGCCCTCGGGCGGCTCGGCCGACTTCGACCAGAGCCCCGTGAAGATCACGGTCTGATCTTTGACTCGCTGGAGCGGTTCCATGATGAACGGCAGGGTCTCAGGCAACGCGCCGACGTTTTCCGGTTCCCACCAGCCTCCGTACGCCATGCCGTGGGGATAGAAGATGCCCACGAAGCGGGGGGGCTGGGCGGCGGCGGTCTGTCCCAGAGCGGTCCGCGCGGGGATCATCGCTCCCAGCAGCGGCAGCCCCAACGTAACACCGGCGCCTTTCAGAAACGTGCGCCTCGGGATGTGCTTTTTAGTTATGAACATAGCGATTGCCTCCTCATCTTCCCAAAGAGCTGCTCACTGATTGCTGCTGAGCTCCATCTTCATGTTCGTCTGGAACGGCGGGCTGTTGACCACACCCAACACCAGAGCCGAAAAGCGATTGTCGTTCGCCGCGGCTTCGCGCATGATCGACCGCACTACGGGCATGTCCTGGTACTCCACACCCCGCCCGAGCGCGTAGGTCAGGAGCTTTTCGGCGGCGACCTGGACGAACTGATCCGACCGGCCGACCAGCCAGCCGCGCAACTCCCCGGGCCCATCGACGGGCGTGCCGTCGAACAGCGTGTCGGCAGGGTTGATGGCCTGGCCGCTCTCTTCGGTTCGCCAGACGGCGATCCCGTCGAAGTTTTCCAGGGCGAAGCCGATCGGGTCCATGAGCGCGTGGCACTGGACACAGTCCGGGCGGACCCGATGGTCCTCCATCATTTGACGCATGGTCGGTTCGGCTCCGCCCCGGGCGTCGTCTTCCCTCGGAGGCAGCGGCGGCACGTTGTCCGGCGGGTCGGGAGGACTGACGCCGAGTATGTTCGTCAGGACCCACTGACCCCGCGTCACCGGAGACGTCCGCTCCGGCTTGGAAGACGTCGTCAGGATAGCGCCTTTGCCCAGGAGCCCTCTGCGGATGCCGAAATCCTCGCCGAGGGTCACGCGCCGGAACTGGCTGCCTTCGACGTACGGGATGCCGTAGTGTTTCGCCAGCCGGTCGTTGACGAACGTATAGTCGGCGGTCAGCAACTCGACGACGCTGCGGTCTTCCCGAACGATGCTGTCGAAGAGCAGCTCCACTTCACGGCGCATGGCCTGACGCAGGGGATCGTCGAAGTTCGGATAGAGCATCGGGATGGGGCTGTGCGCCTCGATGCCTCGCAGGTTCAGCCACTGTCCCGCGAAGTTGATCGCCAGCGCCGCGGCTTTCGGATCGGCCAGCATGCGTCGGACCTGGGCTTCGAGCACACCGGGGTCCTGAAGACTCCCCTCGCTGGCCAGGGTCCGCAACTCCTCGTCGGGCCCTGTGCTCCATAGGAAGTAGGACAGGCGCGAGGCCAGCTCGGCGTCGCTGAGACGATAGACTTCACCCGGAGCCAGGTTCGCTGGTTCCGCCTCGACGCGGTATATGAACCTGGATGACGCCAGGATCATCGAGAGGGCCACCTCGATACCTTTCTCGAAATCCTCTTCCGCGCGGCCCATTTCATAGAACTCCATGAGCGGAGTCAGGTCGGCCTCGGTGACCTCACGCCGGAAGGCCTTCGTCGCGAGGTTGGTGAGGATCTCCCTCGCACAGGCGGCGTCTTCCGCTCCGGACCCGGGCCGGCATACGAAGATGCGTTCGCGAACCGGTGTTTCCCTGGGCTCCAGCGCGCCGAACGGTCCCGCGATTCGAATGCTTCCGACATGCGGATAGAAGGTGAAACCGGGCGTCGGACCGGTCTGAATCGTCTGCCTGTCGAACTGCCGGTTCAGATCGAGCACAGGCGCGAAATTTCTTGCGAGAAACGTGACACCCACCTGATGGGGGCCGGCCTGGGCCGGGAAACTGACCGTCATGCCGCTTCGGTCGCCGCGGCCGCCGGTGGTCCAGTCGATCAGCTCGATCAGCTCCCCGTCGAGGAGGATCTCGAGCTTTTCGCCGTCAACGGTGCCGAATCGCGTGGGAGACATGTTGTCGCCGAAGATCGGGATGACGGTGAGCTGGTACTCGCCGTCCGAGGGAAAGACATGCTCCACGAGGATGCCGCCCCGGGTTCCAAGCGGCAAGCCCTCGATGTGGTAGTCCTGGGAGGTATCTTCGGGAACGCGATAGACTTCCTGGCGCGCGGAGGCCGCCTCGCCGACCGCCAGACGGCTGATCTTCCCGGCAGCGGACACGTAAGCTTCCAGAAGCGTCGAGGATAGTCCGAGCGCCCCGGCCATGTTGTCGAAACCGCGCGTCGAGTCGTCGGAGGGAAGATAGTCGGCGGCGTCGATTTTCAGGCCGAGCAGATCCTCGATCGCGTTCGCGTACTCGGTCCGGTTGAGACGGTGAAGGCCCGGCGGAGGAAGATATACGGTGGCGTTCCGGTCCAGCTCGTTTTCCAGCCAGGCTACGAGCTGGCCCACGGTTTCCGAATCGGGCTGCCTGGCGTTCCCCGGCGGCATCATTCCGGCACGCAGGCGCCGGACCACGTTCTCCCATTCCTCGCGATGCGCGTTGATATCCGCAGGGTCGGCGTCGTCCAGCGTCATCCGTCTCGCGGAATCCACTCCAGCTTCGAGAGCCCTCTGGCTGTGGCAGCCGACGCAATACTCACCGACGAATGCCCCGGCTGTCGCGGCGTCCATCGGGGCAAGAGCAGGACGCTCCTGCCTCGGGCCGGCGGTTTGCGCATCGGCCACGAAGAACGCCAACGATACGATCAGACAACCGATGACACCGAGTCTGTTTTTCATCTCAGGACTCCGTTTGAGAACTCCGTAAAATGCGATTGCGATCCGGGTTCGTACACGTGTAGCGGGCGGCAGACTGGCCGTCCAGACGCGCATGTACGTTTATAGGATATAACGAACCTCCTCGAAGGTCCAAGTGCTCGAAGGTACAAGTGATTGTGTTCGTGGGGGCAAAGTCTTTCCCCAGATTCGGCGAAACCTGGGTGGGCGGTTCTTCGGAAGGCAGGCCGGGAACGGTCAAAAATCGCCTGAATTCAGCGAAAACCGGGTGCTGGTCGATGGCGGGGAAATCGCCGGGGCCGCCCGGATGCAGGCGTATCCAGCGAAACCGGGTCGTGTGCACAGGGGGCGCAGATGTGTAAAGGATTGTAAATGAAGACATCGAAGACTAACATGGCAGCTTCGTCAACAATGGAGGCGAGAATGAGAGTTCCGAGTTGTGTGTTTTCGCTGGTTCTCCTGACAGTGGCGGCGGCGCCGTTTGCCGCGGGCCAGGGCCAGGTTGTCCGGGAGGAAATTCCGGGCATCCGGAACTTCGCGCAGATAGAGTCGACGGTTGCGTGCGCGGGCGCGATCACGCCCGAGTCGGTGACCGGCATCAGGGAGATGGGCTTCAGGTCCATCGTCAACCTGCGGATGGCCACCGAGCAGGGCGCGAACGTCGAGGCCGAAGCCGCGGCCGCGCGGGAAGCGGGGATCAACTACGTGCATCTGCCGTTCAACGGCCAGGCGCCCGACCGTGCCGTCGTCGACAGGTTCATCGACGCGATGTCGGAGGAGGGGAACCAGCCGGCGTTCGTTCACTGCGCCGGAGGCTCGCGCGCCGCTGCGATGTGGCTTGCGAAGCGCCTGGTCATCGACGCATGGGATACCGACCGGGCGATGAGGGAAGCCACCGCGCTCGGCTTGTCCAGCGAGCCGCTTGGAGCGTTCATTCTGGACTACGCCGCCGCGCGATGAACATCGCCCGGCGGGCAATCCGGCTACTAAGTCTGGGTCTGCTGCCCGGAGGTCTCCTGGGATGCGCCGACATCGCAGAGCCGGCTCCTGATTACCAAACCGCGTGCGCGTCCTGTCACAGCGCGCAACTTTTCAGCGGCATGTCGGAAGAGCGCGTGTTCCGGACGCTGGAGGCCGGGATCATGACGCCGTTCGCCGACCGCATGAGCGTGAGCCAGCGGCGGGCGCTGGCGCGTGATATCGCGACAGCCGAAGAAATCCCTCTTCGGGACGACGCGTTCTGTGCGGATCGGACCGTGTCGGTGGATCCGTTCGCCGTTTCCGGATGGAACGGCTGGAGCCCGGGCGCCGACAACTCCCGATATCACCCTGAGCCGGGCCTGTCTGCCGATGACGTCCCCGGTTTGGAGCTCGTCTGGGCGTTTGGATTCGCCGGAGACCTCTCGTCCTATTCTCAGCCCGCCGTTCTTGGCGATCACGTGTTCGTAGGCAGCAACGCGGGAAGCGTGTACGCGCTTCTCGCGGAGACCGGCTGTGTTCAGTGGCGGTTCGAGGCGGGCGCTCCCGTCCGGACGGCTATGGTCGTGGCGCCCGTCGACGGTGGCCACGCGGTGTTGTTCGGCGACCAGACCGGGCGTTTCTACGCGGTCGACGCCGGTACAGGGGAAGCCCTGTGGTCTCGGGCAGTGGACGCGCATCCGGCGGCACGCATCACGGGTTCTCCTGTTGTCCACGGCAGGAACGTCTTCGTTCCTGTGGCGAGCTGGGAAGAGATGCTGGCGAGTCTTCCCGACTACCCGTGCTGTACGTTTCGCGGCAGCGTGGTCGCCCTCGATACCGCCACGGGAGATGAGGTCTGGAAGAGTGTCCTCCAGGCGGAGGCGCCCGAGCCGCAGGCTCCCGCTCCCGACGGACGGCCGTTGTGGGGGCCGTCGGGCTCTCCCACCTGGTCGACGCCGACCGTGGATGCCGGACGCGGGGTCCTCTACGTCACGACGGGCAACAACTATACCGGGCCGGCGACCGGCACGAGCGACGCCGTTCTGGCGCTCGATATGAACACCGGACAGATGCTGTGGGCCCGACAGCTCACCCCGGGCGATGTTTTTTCGGGTTGCGCGACCTGCCAGGAAGAACGAGGGCCGGACTTCGACTTCGGTTCTTCGGCGATCCTCGGGAAGCTCTCCGACGGCGGCGACATTCTCCTGGCCGGTCAGAAGTCCGGCGTGGTATACGGACTGGACCCGGACGAGAACGGCCGGATCCTCTGGGAGACGCGCGTGGCCCGCGGCTCGACCCACGGAGGCGTGCAGTGGGGCATGGCCACCGACGGCGCCTACGTGTACGTGCCCATTGCCGATGGCGCGCTGATCGGCGTCGTCGATGACGACCTCGTGAGCCGCAGGCGGATGGATCCCGACGACGGCGGGGGACTCGTGGCGCTCAGGGTCGATGACGGGACCGTTGCCTGGGAGGCGCCGCCTTCTCGGGTGTGCGAGGGAATTCCCAGGTGCAGCCCCTCGCAACTGGCCGCGGCGACGGCGATCCCCGGAATCGTGTTTTCGGGCGCCATGGACGGCCATATCCGCGCGTATGCGGCCGCCAGCGGCGCCGTTGTCTGGGACCTCGACACGGCGCGGGAGTACGATGCCGTGAACCGCGTACAGTCCAACGGCGGGGCGCTCAACGGTAACGGTCCGGTGGTTTCCGGTGGCAGGGTGTTCGTGAATTCCGGTTACAACCACTTCGGCACGATGACCGGCAACGTGCTGCTGGCGTTCGCCCCATAAGGGAGGTCGCGAATGAGGATTTTCTCTGCGCTGTGTCTCCTCGCCGGGCTCATCCTGCCCGGGGCAGCGCAAGCGCAGGAAGGGCATCCTCTGACGGGAACCTGGTCGGGGGACTGGGGACCGAATCTCGAGGAGAGGGAGCATCTGACCGTCGTCATGCGGTGGGACGGCGAGAACGTCACCGGCCTGATCAACCCAGGTCCGCGCTCGGTGGTGCTCGGGACCGTCCGCCTCGACGTGACCGACTGGACGGTCCGGCTGGAAGCGGGGGCCCGGGACGACTCGGGCCGATCGGTTCCCATCGCCGCCGAGGGCCGGCTGGAAAACCTCGAGTCCGCGCACCGGACGCTTCGCGGCACCTGGCGTCAGGGCGACCGGCAGGGTGGTTTCCTGCTGACGCGGGACTAGCGATGGCGCACGGATTGCGAGCACTGCTTCTGGCATCGACCGTTGGGTTCACGGCTTCGCCGATCCTCGGACATCATTCCTTCACTGCGACTTACGATACTGAAAGACGAGTTTCACTCGAAGGCGTCGTCACGCGCGTCGACTGGGTGAACCCTCATGCGTACGTCTTCGTGAACGTCGTCGACGATCAGGGCACGACGATGAATTGGGCGCTCGAGTTCGGCAACATCTTCGACCTGGAGCGGGACGGCTGGAGTGAAGATACCGTCGCGATCGGGGATCGGGTCGCCGTCGAGGCGTACCCGGCGAGGGGGACGTCTCGCCGCGCGTTTGCGACCGCGGTGATCCGGAGCGACACGGGGCGGCGGGTATTCGCCGCCGCCGGTTCAACCGACGGCGCGGCGTCGAATCGTCCGGCGCCGCGCTGGCCGGACGGTCAGGTGCGGCTCGGCCCTCTGCCCGGAGAGAAGGGGCATTGGGGCCCGGCGAGCGTCGCCGGCCTCTTCGAGGACGCCGGGACCGAGATCCCGATGAACGGCGACGCGATTCTCGGGAACCTCGCCGACGTGGGCCGTGTCGCCCCGTTCCAGCCCTGGGCCCGCGCGCTCTACGAGCGCCGGCAGCGCAGGCTGCTCGTCGACGATCCGATGACACGCTGCGTCCCGCCCGGCGGGCCGCGCCAGTTTCACACCGCGTATGGCTTCCAGTTCGTCGAGCAGCGGGAGCTGGGACGGATACTCGTCCTGCTCGGGGGCGGGAACCGGAACTGGCGCGTCATCCACACCGACCGCCGGCCGGTCGGGCAGCGCGAGGAAGTCGTCAGAACCTACTACGGGACTTCTGTGGGACGCTGGGAGGCGGATACGCTGGTCGTGGAATCGGTCGGGTACAACGAACGGTTCTGGTTCACGCGCGGCGGCCTCCCGCACACCGAGCAGTTGCGCCTGACCGAGCGCTTCACGCGCCCGGACTTCGATACGCTTCGATACGAGGTCACCGTGGACGATCCGGGCGCCTACACCCGGCCCTGGACGGGGAGCTGGACCATTCGATGGCTTCCCGGCGAGGACATTCAGGAGTATTTTTGTGAGGAGAACGCGGAGTCCACTTTCCTCCGCTGAAGGTTGACTATCATGAAAAGCTGCGCGATCGGTTTCCTTTTTGTCGCGATGCTGGTTGCGGCGCCGTTGACGGGCCACCACGCCTTCGAGGCCGAGTACGATCCCGGCGATACGCGCGACCTGGCCGGCGTGGTCACCAAGGTCGAATGGGTGAACCCGCACGCCCATGTCTTCTTCAATGTCGAAGACCAGGACGGGCAGGTCGAGACCTGGTCGATCGAGCTGGGGCCGCCCTATGCGCTGGAGCGTGGAGGCTGGCGGCGCGACACGGTGGATATCGGCGATTCGATTACGATGGAGAACGTGGCGCTGGCGCGCGACGGCAGCCACAAGGCCGGAGCGACCCGCCAGTCGACCCTCGTCCTGGCCGACGGCGCGCGGATGGTCCTCCGATAAGACAGCGCTATGAGAACACGCCTCCTCAGGATCGCCATTCTGGCCGCTCTCGCGGCAGCTCCTGCAGTCGCTCAGAACCCGGCCCCCCGACTGCCCGACGGCCGGGTGAGCCTGGGATCGACCCCGGGCTCCATCGGTTACTGGGAGATCCGGCCGGGCGGCCTGCGGAACAGCTTTCCGGGAGACGCCGACGTTCCGTTCCAGCCGTGGGCCCGGGCGGTCTACGAGTACCGGCAGTCGGCCTTCGGTATCAACTCGCCGCTGGTCGCGTGCAAGCCGGCGGGCGGGCCCGCGTTTTTCAACTCGCCCGGCTTCGAGATCGTCCAGGTTCCCGAGGCCGGGGAGATCTACATCCTCAATATCGCCGGCCCGCACTCGTGGCGGGTCGTGTATATGGACGGGCGCGACCATCCCCTGGACCTGCGCCCGACCTATCTCGGGCACTCTATCGGCCGCTGGGAAGGGGACACGCTCGTCATCGACTCGGTCGGATTCAACGAAAAGGTCTGGATCCGCGGATCGTTCCCCTCGACCGGGCGGCTCCACCTGATCGAGCGCATCTCGCGGCCGGATTTCGATACCTTCGTCTACGAGGTCACGATCGACGATTCGGGGGCGTATACCGGGCCGTGGGGCGGAAGCTGGGAGATCAATGCGTCCACCAGCTCGGCATGGATTCCGGACGGGGAGATGTTCGAGTACATTTGCCAGGATTCGCAGTAACATTCGGGTATCGAGCGAGTCAGCGAGGAGAAGGAGCATGAGGCAGATTCTGTTGCTTGTCGCGTCGGTCGTTCTGGTGGTGGCCGCAGGCTGGGCCCGGACACAGAACCGTACGTTCGTTCCGGTCACCGGGGAGATGCTCCTCAACCCGAGTCCCGACGACTGGCTGATGTACAGCCGGACCTACGACGCGCAGCGGTTCAGCCCCCTGGACCAGATCAACACGTCGAACGCGGGCAGCCTCCGGGAAGCCTGGTCCCGGCCGCTCGCCTCCGGGACCATCGAGATCATTCCGCTCGTTCATGACGGCGTGCTGTATTCCGTCGTCCCTGTCCAGCCCGAAGCCGGCGGTCAGTCGCGCACCGGAGTCCAGGCCCTCGACGCGGCAAGCGGGGATCTGATCTGGGAATACATCCGGCCGAATGGCGGGGCATCGAGAACCAAGAGCTTCGGCATCTTCGAAGACATGATCATCTTCGCAGCGCCCGACAACTACATCGTGGCGCTCGACGCGCCGACGGGCGAGCTCCGGTGGGAGACCCAGTCCACCGGGGGGCTCTCGGCCGGCACGATCATCATGGGGGACAAAGTCCTGACCGGACGCACGTGCGGCGGACAACGGGCCAATTGCTACGTCGCCGCCCACGACGCGCGCACGGGCGAGGAGCTGTGGCGCTTCTATACCGCGGCGGGCACGGACGATCCCCAGGGCGACGCCACCTGGGGCGGGGCTCCCGAGGCGACGCGCACGGCCTCGACCTGGGGCCTCGGAGGCTCCTACGATCCCGAGCGCGATATGGTCTACTGGGGCGTCGCGAACCCGACCCCGAACACGCGCGCCGCGCGTCACGGTGGCGACATCGACGCGATCGCGCGCATGGCCCCGGCGGACCTCTACAGCAACTCGACCGTCGCCGTCGCCGCCGGGACCGGGGAGCTCTCCTGGTACTTCCAGCATCTTCCCGGAGACGACTGGGATCAGGACTACACGAACGAGCGCATTCTCCTCACGACGTCCTTCGACCCGGATCCCAGGTTCGTGAAATGGATCAACCCGAGCGTCGCTCGGGGCGACGTGCGGGACGTCGTCGTCAACGTCGGCGAGGGCGGCGGGCTCTTCATGATGGACCGGGATACGGGCGAGTTCCTCTGGGCGAACCCGTTCCCCTACGACGTGCCCAACTTCCTGATCTCGGACATCGACGTCGAGACCGGGATCACGCACATCAACTGGGACGTCGTCCTCAAGGAGCCGGGCGAGCGGCACGTCATCTGCGCGTACAACACGAAGAGCTACTGGCCGATGTCCTACAACCCGGAGAACAACTCGCTCTACATCCCTTACGTTGACGACTGCCTGGACATGACCCGCGCGGCTCCCCCGCCGCCTCCGCCCCCGGGAGAGGCGGGCGCGGCTCCCCAGCCCCCTCCGGCTCCGGCCGCCCGCGGCGGGCGCGGCGGGCGCGGCGACGGCGGGCAGCCCGAGCGCAGGACCGGCGTCCAGCGTCCGGGCTCGGATCCGGAGAAGTACGGCGGCATCGCCAAAGTCGACATGGCTACCGGAGAGATCGTCCGAATCTATGAAGGGCGCGTTCCCGGCAACGGCGCCACGCTGGCCACGGCCGGCGGTCTGGTCTTCTGGGGCGATCTCGACCAGACCTTCAGGGCGTTCGACGCCGAGACCGGCGAGATCCTCTGGCAGACGCGGCTGGGCGGGCCGATCCAGAACAGCACGATCACGTATGCCGTCGACGGCCGTCAGTACGTCGCGGTGATGACGGGTCTGGGAGCGGTGACGCAGAGCCTGTTCGGAAGATCGGGGATCGATCCGGAACGGAACAACGGGATCTACGTGTTCGCGCTGCCCGAGTAGGGGTTACTTCTCGGCCACGATATAGGCGATGAACGCGTCGTCCGCCTCGCCGTGCTCGGCGGGCGTGAAGACGCCGTTGCCTTCCTGTGTCTTCTCGTCGGTGCCTTCCCAGTAGACCGTCGCCCGGTGAAAGCCGGCTTCGAGGAGCACCTCCCGGATCTCCGGGAGCGTCCAGAGACGCCAGTCGTAGGTGAACGCCTTTCTGATGCGCGAGCCGTCGGGAAAGCTGAAGTGAATGTGGCAGAGGATGTCGCCGGTGATCGGATCATGCCGCTTCTGGTCCCAGATATAGGTGAACTTGTCGACCTCCGTGCGTTCTTTCATCTCGCGATGGGCGTCCGCGCCGCCGTAGGCGTCGAGCATGAACACGCCGTTTTCGGCGAGACCCCCATGGACGTGCCTGAAATACCGCTTCAGGGTCTCGCGCTCCTTGAAGATCCAGTAGCTGAAGTTCATGGCGAGAACGATGTCGACCGGCCGGCATGCGACGCCGAGGACATCGGCGGTGACGAGCTCGACCCGATTCCGCGCGCTGCCCAGCTTCGCGACGTGGCGCTCTTCGCCCCACGCCTGGACTTCCGGATCCAGATCCACGCCGATCGCGTGATTCCCGGGCCGCCGCCTCACCCATTCACAGGACGCGTTGGCGGTGCCGCAGAAGTCCTCCCGCAGCCAGGCGGCTTTCTGGCCGCGAAGGTTCTCGTAGGTTTCGTCGACGAAGTCGATCTCGGCTTCGGCGTCCTGCACGGCCTTTTCATAGAGGGCGTGGCGGTCGGCCCGCTCCGCTCGGGACGCGCTTCGCTTCTTAGGCGCGCGCCGGTCGGCGGCGCGCGATGGTTTGGATGACATCCGGGCGTTTCCTTTCTCTGGTCTCTGGCAGCGACAAGTCTATCGGGACTTCGGTTTCAGGTCATCAGGATACCTGCGCTGGCTGTAGTCCCGCACGGTGAGGATGGATATCGTACCACCGGTAACCCTGT
>Ga0302046_10005497_pt1 | contig 11148 bp, 10 predicted proteins | sample RVTome_11_FD_200261 | JGI IMG/M metagenome (GOLD analysis project Ga0302046, IMG submission 200261) | Soil microbial communities from uranium-contaminated site in the Upper Colorado River Basin, Wyoming, United States - RVT147D111 (version 2) ... | reverse complement strand
AGCAGATCTTCGCGCAGGAGTGCGTCAGCTGCCACGAGATCGGCAACTACTCGGGCGCGAACTTCACGGCCAAATGGTCGGGCGGCACGCTCGGCGACGTCTACAACGACATGTCGCTGACGATGCCGCCCGCGAATCCGGGCGGGCTGACGCCCGTGAGCTACGCGAGCGTCGTCGCCTACATCCTGAGCGAGAGCGGCTATCCTTCGAGCAACGCGGCGCTGCCCGGAGACCGCTGGCAGCTCGGCAACATCGCGATCGGGGACGAGGCTCCGCCCTAGGCCGGCCGGCCGGTCGGCCGGTCGGCCGGTCGTCGGCTCCGCCCGCCCCGCCGGCCGCCGCTCTCAGTCGAGGCTGCCGACGTCGAGCACCGGCCAGGCGACGAGATCCTCGGCTTCCATCAGATCCGCGACGCGCAGGAGCGACGCGAGGATCGCCGTCTTCTCCCACTCCTTGAGCTCGTTGAAGTTGGCGAGGAACCGGTTCTGCAGCACCGTCGGCGCCTGGTTCAACAGCTCGCGTCCGGCCCCGGTCAGGATGACGTTGACCTGGCGGCGATCGGCGTCGTTGCGCCTCCGCTCGACGAGGCCGCGCTCCTCGAGACGATCGACCATGTTCGTGACGCTCGCCTGAGCGAGCCCGACCTGCTCGGCGATGCTGCCGACCGTCTGCGTCGCCTCCTGGGCCAGCAGCTCGAGCACGAGCAGTTGCGAAGTCGAGAGATTCGTCCGCCGCGCTAGCCGCTTCGAGTCGAGATCGGTCGCCCGGATGAGCCGGCGCATCGCGCTCAAGACCTCGTTCTCGATCGGCGTCCGCATCGCGCGCCAAAGCTAGCAGATTCGCGCCCGTTGCGGAGCAAACCGATCGATCCGAAGCCGAAGGGTTTCAATTAGACTATCGATATAAATTGTCTCGATAGAATTCATAACATATTGTAAATAAAGAGATCTTCTGTTTTTGATATCTCGCCTATCGAATGCAATAATCAGCGGCATCGAATTCGTTCCCGGTCGACGCCGCCGGATCGGTGAGGCAAGCCCGGGGCGACGAACGGTTCGCATCCAGGGAGGAGGCCATCCATGCTCACCGTTACCGACGCGGCGCTCCAGCATCTCCATACCGCTCTGCTTCGCACCGAAGCCGTCGATCCGGCCTGCTTCCGTCTGACGTTCAGGGGCGAGGATTCGCTCGGGCTCATCGTCGAAACGCCCGAGTCCTCCGATCAGACCTTCGAGTGCGCCGGAGAGACAGTGCTTGCGACGCCGGAGCCGCTGCTCGAGTTCCTGTCCGAGAGAGTCCTGGACCTGGATGACGATGGCCAGCTCGTTCTCGTTCCCAAATCCGCCTGAGCCCCGCCGTACCCGTCGAGGCCGTTGCAGAGACGGCAGCATGCGTTATTCCGCCAGAACAACCGTGTACCGGAATGCCCGCAACCTCGCAGGCTCGGCTATCGATTCCGCCCGCGGGCACCTGCGCCTCGAGCAATGCCGCGCGCTGCTTCGGGAGCTCGACCCGGACAAGCCGCCCACGGCGGCGCATGCGCGCGAGTTCCAATGGCAGTACCGCGCGCTCAGGGAGCGCGTGCACCTCTACTCGGAGCGGCTTGCCGCCGTCGGCGATCCGGGGGGCTCGTGCGACTACAACCTGCGGAAGGCCGAGACCGCGATCGAGCTGTCGCTCAGGTATTTCTGCGACGTGCTGGCACCGAGCCGGAAGCCGGACGACGACGGCGGTGTCGGGGGCGATGCCTGACCCGGGTCCAGCGCCGCGCGTCCGGCCGGTCGCGGCGGCGCTCGCAGTCCTTGCCCTGACGATGTCCCCGGGCGCGCAGGCGGCGACGCTCGAAGCCGATCAGTACGCATCGAGCGAGGGCTTCTATCAGCTTCGCTGGGAAGCGGAGGAGCCCGTCAGGCTCGTCGAGGCCCGATCGCCCGGGTTCGTCGATGCCGAGACGCTGTACACGGGCAGCGATTCCGCGCACGTCGTCTCCGGCAAGCCAGACGGCAGCTTTTACTATCGCCTCGAGTCCGCCGAGGGCGGCCAGGTGCTGAGCGAGCCGGTCATGGTCACGGTGCGGCATCACTCGCTCGGCCGCGCTCTGGCCTTCTTCGCGATCGGAGCGATCGTCTTCGTCTCGACGCTCGGATTGATCGCCTTCTCGAGCTCCGGTTCCGATGAACGCCGTTGACGACGCGATACTCGACCCGACCGTCGGCTGGCTCGTGCTCGCCGCGTTCAGCGTGATCTGGATCTTCCTCGGCTGGTTCTGGGGCCGCGGGAGCGACCAGCTCGACGACTACGTGCTGGCCGGCCGCCGCGTCGGGCTCGCGCTCGGGACCGCGACGGCGATGGCAACCTGGGTCACGAGCAATACGACGATGGCGGCGCCGCAGCTCGCGCTGCAGATGGGCGTCTGGGGCATGTTCGGCTATTCGCTCGGGGCCGTGGGACTCATCATGTTCGCCCCGCTGGCCGGCCGGATCCGGCGCCTGATGCCGACGGGCTACACGAGCGGCGACTTCGTCCGGCTCCGTTACGGCAAGACGGCCTGGCGCATCTTTCTCGTGATCTCGCTCTGCTACAGCCTGGGCTGGCTCGTCAGCATGGGTATGGCGGGCGGCGTGCTGATCAACGCGCTGACGGGCATCCCTTACCACTACGGTATGAGCGTGATTCTGACGATCTGCGTCGGCTATACGCTGCTCGGCGGATTCCGCGCCGTCATCGGCACGGACTTCATTCAGGCGCTCCTGATCCTCGTCGGGCTCGTGATCATCGCCGTGCTCGCGATCACGACCGTCGGTATCGACACGATCCATAGCGCCGTGCTCGAGGAGCGCCCCGAGCTTCTCAATCTGTTGATGCCCGCGGGCATCATGTTCCTGTTCAACAACCTCCTGTTCGGCATCGGCGAGATCTTCCACTCGAACGTCTGGTGGAGCCGCGCGTTTGCGTTCCGGCCGGGCGTCGGCACGAAGGCCTACACGCTGGCCGGGCTGCTTTGGGCGCCGATACCGATCGTCGCGGGCTTCGTGGCGCTGGCCGTCCCGGCGCTCGATCTGAACATCCCGGCCGCCGACATGGTCGGCCCGATGGTGGCCGCGACCGTTCTCGGCACGGCCGGCGCCGTCCTCGTTCTGATCATGGTCTTCTCGGCCCTGTCCTCGAGCCTCGATTCGCTGCTTGCGGCGACGAGCATCCTCGTCGTCGAGGACATCTACCGGCGTCACATCAGGCAGGACGCGAGCGCGGCCCATCTGCGCCGCGTCACGGCCTGGGTCATCGTCGGTCTTGGGGTCCTGACCTGGCTCCTGTGCGCGCCTCGCATCGCGACCCTCGCGGAGCTGCTTTACTTCACGGGTGCTTTCGTCGCGAGCACGATCTGGCCGATCGCCGCGGGCCTCTTCGCAAGGCGCGCCGGGGCCCTGGGCGCGATCTCGGGCATGGTGTTCGGCAGCGCCGCCGGGATCGCGAGCTACTTCGCGATCGGGTTCTACGTCGCGGCGCTCGTCGGCGCGGCGGTGTCGATGGCCTGCGTCCTGATCGGCATGCTGCTCGGCTCGCGCGAGTTCGACTGGGGCCGGCTGCACGAGCGCGGGCTGGTCCAGGCGGGATCGCCGGCATGACGATACCGGTCGGCCTTTTCACTGCCTTCATCATCGCCGCGCTCGCGATCGTCGTCGCGGCGCCTCTGATTCTCCTGTCTCTCTGGATAGCCGACTTCAGGCGAGGAGCGCTCTGGTGATCGAAGCCCAAAGACTTGTGACTCAGCTCGACGAGCGCCCGTTGGACCTGCGCGGCTTCGATCGCCCGCGCATGCTGCTCACGAGCATCGTCGAGGATTTGAAGCCGCTGCTCGAGCTCGTCAAGCGGCCCATCGTCAGCGCGAGGCAGTTCAACCGCGATCAGCTGCTCCAGCTCGCGCGGCTCGCCGCGCGCTTCGAGACGCAGCCACAGCTGATCACGCGTCCGCTGACGGGCAAGATCCTGATCAGCGCCTTCTACGAGCCGAGCACGCGAACGCGCCTGTCGTTCGAGAGCGCCTGGCACAGGCTCGGCGGCGACATCATGTCGATCACCGATGCAACTTCGACCGGGATCGCGAAGGGCGAGAGCTATGCCGATATCGCGCAGATGCTGAACAGTTATGGCGACCTGATCGTCCTGCGCGATGCGAACGACCATTCTGTCTACGAGATGCTCGATGTGCTCAGGATTCCGATCATCAACGGCGGCAACGGCTGCGACGAGCATCCGACCCAGGCGCTCGCCGACATCTATGCGCTGCTCAAGTGGAATCCGCATGCGTTCATGGGGCCGGACTTCGGGCCGCCGCTCCGTTTCGGCATCATCGGAATCCCGTCGCGCATGCGCACGGTCCGGAGTCTCCTCTTGCTGCTCCGGCACTTCGCGCCGGCCATCGCCGAGATCGTAATCATCACGGACGATCTCGACCCGTTCGACGAGCACCAGCTCGAGGATCTCAATGCCGCGGGGCTTGCGATTCGCGTTACGGACGACTTCGAGCGGGAGCTGCCCAGGCTCGACGTCGTCTATCAGAACGCAATCCTCTGGTCCGGCGACGGCTACGAGTCGTTCGGCGAGAAGTTCCGTCTCGATTCCGAAGCGCCGCTCAAGAGCAGCGCGATCGTCCTGCACCCGCTCGCGCGCGGGCCCGAGCTCTCGACGAGCCTCGACCAGACCTCTCACAACTGGTACTTCGCCCAGGCGCACGGCGCCGTGTTCGTCCGGATGGCGCTCCTGTCGGCCGTGCTCAAGGTGTTCATGTAGCGCCTCATGTGCGGCATAGCGGGAATCTATCATCGCGACGCCGAACGTCCGGTCGACGTTCGAACGCTGATTGCCATGGCGGCGATCCAATACCATCGCGGCCCCGACGGTTTCGGGACCGGCGTCAGTCGCGGCGTTGGCTTCAGCCATGCGCGGCTCACGATCATCGACCTCAAGGCCGAGCGCGGGCGCCAGCCGTTCACGAGCGCCGGCAACCGCCTGATGCTGACGGCGAACGGCGAGCTCTACGACTACAAGCGCCTGCGCGCGATGCTGACGGCGAGGGGCGCGAGGTTTCAGACCAAGAGCGATTCCGAGCTCGTCTTCCATCTCTACGAGGCGTTCGGCTTCGACCGGATGCTCGAGCATCTGCGCGGCGAGTTCGCGTTCGCGCTCTACGACCGGGACGAGGATGCGCTCTGGCTCGTCCGCGACCGCTTCGGCATCAAGCCGCTCTACTGGACCGAGTGCGCCGATGGTCTCGTCTTCGCTTCGGAGCTCAAGGGTCTGTTCGCGCATGCCGGGGTGCCGCGCGCCTTCGATCCCGAAGGCCTCTATCACCAGCTCATGCAGACGATCGTGCCGGGCACGACGGCCTTCGCCGGGATCCATCAGGTCAGGCCGGGCTGCAGCCTCAGGATCACGCGCCGCGACGGCGCGCTCAGGGTCCGCGAGCGCCGCTATTGGGACATCGATTTCCCGCCCGCGGCGGATCACGCCGACGTCGGCGACGAGAATGCCTGGATCGACGGCGTCAGGGACCGTCTGGTCGAGGCCGTGGACCTCCGGCTCGAGGCCGACGTTCCGGTCGGCTGCTATCTCTCGGGCGGCATCGACTCGTGCTCGATCATGGGGCTTGCCGCAGCCGCCTGCCAGGAGCCCGTGCGCGCATTCACGATCGGCTTCGACTCCGACGACTACGACGAGACGCCGATCGCAAGACAGATGGCGGAGGCGACGGGCGCCGAGCAGGACGTCCTCCGGATCGCGCCGGCGGACCTCTACGAGCACTTCGAGGAGACGCTCTGGCATACGGAGCGCACGATCTACAACACGCTCGGCGTCGCCAAGCTCCTGATGAGCCGGCGCGTCAACGAGGTCGGCTACAAGGTCGTCCTGACGGGCGAGGGCTCGGACGAGCTCTTTGCGGGCTACCCGGCGTTTCGCCGCGACATGTATCTGCACGGCCTCGACGACGTCGGCGCCGGGGATCGCGGCGAGTGGGAGACGCGGCTCGCCGCGACCAACCGCCAGTTCCAGGGCGCGATGCTCGCGGAGCAGGCGATCGTCGATCCCGCGCTCGAGGCCGCCGTCGGCTTCACGCCGTCGTGCCTGCAGCCCTGGCTCGCGGTCGGCGCCAGGGTGCCGGCGCTGCTAGAGCCCGGGCTTCGCGCGAAGCTCGAGGGCTACGAGCCCGGCCGCGCCATCGCCGAGACACTCGACCGGGAGCAGCTCGAAGGCCGGCACGCGCTCGACAAGGCGCAGTACGTCTGGCTCAAGACGATGCTCGAAGGGCAGATCCTGACCTGGGGCGGCGATCGCGTCGACATGGCGAACTCGATGGAGGCGCGGCCTGCGTTTCTCGATCATCACCTCGCCGAATTCGCGCGCACCGTGCCGCCCGTCATGCGCATCCGCGGCCGGACCGAGAAGCACGTGCTGCGCGAGGCGATGAAGGGCCTCTTGCCGGACGTGCTCTACCGCCGCGAGAAGTTCGCGTTCATGGCGCCGCCGGCGCACACCGACGAGAAGAAGCGCAAGGCCATGCAGCGGCTCGCGGATCGGTACCTGAGCGAGGACCGCATCGCCGACGCCGGTCTGCTCGATCCGGAAGGCGTCCGCTCGATTTTCGCGCTGCACGCCGCCGAGAGCACGACGCCCGCGACGCGCGTGCAGCTCGACGCCGTCATCAATCACCTGATCGGCGTGCAGATTCTTCAGAGCCAGTTCGTCGAGACCGATCTGCCGCGGCGCGCGACGGAGTTCGCGGCGCGCCTCGGGTGGGCCGCATGAGCGCCGCCGTCGTCGAAGATCTCCGCGTCGATCTCGAGCGTCTCAAGTCGACGCTGATCGAGCTCTCGCAGATCGGCTTCAACGACGCCGACAAAGGCGTTTACCGCATCGGTTTCACGCCGGCCGACATGGAGGCGCGCCGCTGGCTCATGGACCTGCTCGACGACGAGGGCTTCGCGCCTTCGATGGACGGCGCCGGCAACGTCTACGGACGCTACGGTCCCGAAGGCAAGCCGACGGTCACGCTCGGCTCGCATCTCGACAGCGTGCCCGCCGGCGGGATGTTCGACGGCTCGCTCGGCGTCGTCGCGGCGCTCGAGGTGCTGCGCGTCCTCAAGGCGGCCGGGACCGAGCTCGAGCTGCCGGTCGAGCTCGTCGCGTCGGCCGAGGAGGAGGGGCGCTACGGCGGCATGCTCGGCGCCCAGGCGATCTCGGGACAGCTGACGCCGGAGATGCTCAGGCTCGCGCACGATGCCGACGGCAATCGGCTATCGGACGCGATGGAGGCGGCCGGGCTCGACCCGATGGGCCCGCTCGAGGCGCGCCGCTCGCCCGCGTCCATGCGCGCGTTCCTCGAGCTCCACGTCGAGCAGGGGCCCGTGCTCGAGAAGACCGACAAGTCGATCGGCGTCGTCGACACCATCGCCGGCGTCTTCAAGTGGATCGTGCACTTGAAGGGCAAGGCCGACCACGCCGGCACCTCGCCGATGAACATGCGCAGCGACGCCTTCATGGGGCTCGCCGATTTCGCGCACGAGATCCCGCGCATCATCGAGGAGAACGGCACCGACCGCAGCCGGCTCACGGTCGGCAAGGCCGAGCTTCGGCCCGGCAACCCGCACACGATCCCGGGCGAGGTCATGTTCACGCTCGTCGGCCGGGACAGCAATCTCGGCACGATGCGCGAGCTCGGCGACGCCTGCCGCCGCACGCTCTCGGCCATCGCGCGCCGCCACGGGCTCATGTTCGAGTACGAGCAGATCAGCTGGCTCGAGCCCGTCGATTGCAGCGTCGAGATCGTCGAGCTGCTCGAGTCGAAGGCGCGGAAGGCGGGCCTCAGCTTCGAGCGCATGCCGAGCGGCGCCGGCCACGACACGCAGTTCATGGCGAAGATGACGAGCGCCGGGATGCTCTTCGTGCCGTCGGTCGGCGGCGTCAGCCACGCGCCCGACGAGTGGACGCACTGGCACGACGTCGAGATCGGCGCGAACCTGCTGCTCAGCGCGGCGCTCGAGCTGGCGCGCTAGCCGGCCCCGATCGCCACGCCACCGCAGTCCGCGGCGAGCCGCGCCGATGTTGCTAGAATCGCCCGATCGAGCAGTGCTGGAGCCCGAGTGTCCCTACTCCGAGAGATCAGGCGGCGTAAGGTCCTTCAGGTCGCGGCGGCCTACGTAGTCGCCGCGTGGGTCATCATTCAGGTGGCCGCGACGGTCGGCGATCCGCTGCAGCTTCCCGACTACTTCGAAACGCTGGTCATCGTCCTGCTCGCGCTCGGTTTTCCGGTTGTGCTGATTCTCAGCTGGGCATTCGATGTGACGCCCCGGGGCATCGTGCGCGATCAGGGCTCGGCGCCTTCCGGCGAGCCGGGCCCGGAAGCCGCGCAGGGCGCGCGCCGCGTCAGAACCGAGCATGTCCTCGTTGCGTTGCTCGCCGTCGCCGCGACGTGGATTCTTATTCGCGAGCTCGGTCCGCTCGCGGTCGCCGAAGCGACTCCCAACTCGGTCGCGATTCTGCCGTTCGAGCATCTGAGCCTAGACGACGGGGATGCGATCACGACTCAGGGCATCCACGCGTCCACGCTCGATCGATTGCAGAAGATTCCCGGACTAACGGTCATCGAACGGACGTCTGTGCTCAGGTATGCTGATGACGTCCCGCCGATACCGGAGGTCGCGGCGGAGCTGAACGTCGAGTTCGTCATGGTCGGGAGCGTTCGGTACGACTCAGACCGGGTCGTGATCGGGGCGCGACTCGTTGACGGCGAGTCCGGTGCACTGGTTTGGTCTGACGAGTACCCGAGGGATCTGATCGACATCTTCGATGTTCAGGCCGAGATCGGCGAGCGGATTGCGAGTGCGGTCCATCTCCAGCTGACGGAAAGAGACCGGGAAGCCATTCGCAGGCCGCTGACCCACTCCGAGACGGCGCTCTCGGCCTGGCAGTACGCGCTCGTGCTCCAGTATTCGGAGGATTTTGCACCGGCGATCGAGGCGCTGCAGCTCGCGGTCGAAGCCGACGATGATTTCGCAGCCTCGCATGGATTGCTTGCCAGTTTGTACGCGACGCGACAGCAATACGGCCTGCCCGGCGACAACGATGCGCTCGGACGGTTCCATGCGCGACGCGCGATCGAGCTCGACCCCGAGCTCGGCCAGGCGCACGCTGCGCTCGGTGAGCTCGAAAAGCAGGCTGGCAACTGGGGCGAAGCGGACCGTCACTTCGCTCGCGTCATCGGCATGAACCCGAATAGCGCCGACCTGCTGCTGCCGCTGATCCGCTTCTACGGCGATCAAGGCCTCTACGCCGAGGGCCTCGACGCGAACGAGCAGCTGGTTCTGCGCGACCCTTTGAACGCGACAGCACACTCGTCGCTAGCGCTTTTCTATGATCTCGTCGGTCGGCATGAGCTTGCCTATGAAGCAAGCCGCCGAGCCGTCGAGATCGACCGCACTGACGCTCCGTCCCATGCGGCATTCGGGCTGAGCGCGACTCGCTCGCAGACGTACGTCAATCTCGTCTCAGCGTACGCGCTGGCCGGCGAGCGCAGCGAGGCCGAGCGCGTCGTTCGCCAGCTGGAAGCCTATGCGGTGCAGAATCCGGTCCGGCCGGCCATTTGGGCGCTCGTCCACGCCGCGCTCGGCAACGCTTCGGAGGCGATGCTCGAGGTTGAGCGCGTCATCGACGATCCGGTCGTGGGCATCGAGCTGCACTGGCTCAGGCAGAATTCGATGCAGCTGCCGCTGCTCGATGAGCCTGCGTTCGTCGACGCGCGCGAGCAGATCGCGCTGCGCCTGCTATGACAGGCCGAGATTCGCCGTGAGAGGATTCCTGGCCGACTGCAAGCACGCCCTGCGGCTCTACCTTCGGACGCCGCTCGCGAGCCTGATCGCGATCGGCGTGCTCGCCGTCGGCATGGGCTTCGTCGCCTTGTTCCTGTCGCTATACATCGATCTCGTGCTGCAGCCGCATCGGGGCTTCGAGCAGCCGGGAGAGCTCGTGACGTTCGGGCCGGGCGATCCGCAGAACATCGGCACGATGAGCAAGGAGCTCATCGACCGGATCGCGAGCGAGGTCACCTCGCTCGAGGCCGCGGCCGGCATCGCCACGACGCAGCTCCAGATCGACGACGAGGCGGATCGAAGAATGATCGAGCTCGTGACGCCCGAGTTCTTTCCCGGCCTTCGGCCGAAGCTCGTGCTCGGTCGCGGGTTCACCGAGGCCGATTACGCGACTGAAGCGGAGCCCGTCGCGGTGATCTCGAGCGCGTATTGGCAGGAGCGGTTCGCAAGCAGCCCGGACGTCCTCGGGACCGTCATCGCGCTCGGCAGGTCGTCGTCGGGCACGGCGCCGACGGGCAGTGCCGCACCGTCCCTGACGGACGAAGCCGACACGACCGAGGTCCGCATCGTCGGTGTGATGTCGCCTGATTACACCGGGTTTTCGCCGTTTCAGATCATGGGCGGCGTCGTGATGTGGTTGCCGGACGAGCATGGCTTCGCGGCGCTCGCTCCGCCGCCGATCGGCGACGCGCGCAGCATGCTGCAGTTTGCCGGCGTCGGCCGGCGCGGTGCGAATGCGAGCAGCGAGGCCGTCGGTCTCGAGCTGACGGGGCGCTACGGCGATTCCGCCGAGGAGCTCGCGGTGCGGCCCGGGCGGCAGCTCGAAGCGGTCGACGGCATCGTTCCGAGCCTGAGCCTGCAACGCGAGCTCAAGCGGGCATTGCAGATGTTCCTCGGCGCGAGCACGCTGCTTGCGCTAGTGGCCATCGCCAATGTGACCCTGTTCCTGCTCGCGCGCGCTCCGGGACGGCGTTGCGAGCTTGCGATCCGCATGTCCGTCGGCGCGCCGCTCCGGCGTCTGGCAAGGCAGCTCGTCACCGAGGCGTCGGTGTTTCTCGCGACCGCCGGATCCCTTGCGCTCGCTCTTGCGCTCTGGCTTGCTGCGCTGCTGCGGACGCCGCTCGAGCCGATCGCCGATCCATCGCTCGACTGGCGCGTGATCGCGTTTCTGGGGGTGTGCGTGCTGCTGTTGACGGCGCTCGTGTCGCTCTCGCCCGTGCTCGGGCTCAGGCAGCTCGAGATCGGCGGCGGCAGCCGGCAGGTCACGGCCCGGGCCACGCTGGCG
>Ga0302046_10005495_pt1 | contig 11150 bp, 3 predicted proteins | sample RVTome_11_FD_200261 | JGI IMG/M metagenome (GOLD analysis project Ga0302046, IMG submission 200261) | Soil microbial communities from uranium-contaminated site in the Upper Colorado River Basin, Wyoming, United States - RVT147D111 (version 2) ... | reverse complement strand
CCGACCTGTCGCCCGGCTCCTATCGACCGGTCATCGGCCTGTATGATTTTAGGACGGCCGCCCGCTTAAATGTACCGGACCACCCGGACAATAGTCTAGCACTCGATCTGGTGAGGATAAAGTAGTCATGTCACCATTGCTCAAATTACGTCTGGCTCAGATAACGTTGATCGCCCTTTTTCTGGGGCTTGGGCTGGCTCTAAGCCTGGCCGCCCCGTTTACCACCGGGCCGGATGAGGTCGCACACTTTTCCTTGACCCGTTTTGTGGCGAAACACGGGCGCTTGCCGATCACCAGGGAAGAAAGGTCTGAAGCCGGCTACAAGTCCGATTGGCCCCCCTTGTTTCACGGGTTGGCCGGCCTGGCCGGACGCGGAATCGATCTGGACTCACCGCCTTTTGTGAAGATCGCGCAGAACAACCCCCGCTTGCAGCTCGTTGTCGGTCATGAGAATATCATAGGCTGGCGTGCCCTCACCACCGAAGATCCTTGCCGGGGTGAGGTACTGCTCTGGTATTTGGCTCGATGGGCTACCCTGTTGTGCGGTCTGGCCGGTCTTGGGGCCACCTATCTGTTGTTACGGACCCATTATGCCGATAATAGCTGGCTGGTGTTGAGCGCAACGGCCGTATTGGCCTTTATTCCTATGTATATTCGGATGAGCAGCGTGATTAGCTACGAACCCTTATTGGGCGCGTTCCTGGCACTTTATTTTTTGCTTCTGTTTTATACCGTCCAAAATCCTTCTCCGGATCGATATTTTCTGGGCCTGGGTTTGCTTTTAGGAGCAGCCTTGCTGACTAAATTTACGCCGCTGCCGGCTTTGCCGCTTTTGCTACTCTTCGTGGTTTGGTTGGCCTTCCGTCATCACTGGACATGGCGGACCACTATCTGGCGTCTGCTCTTGGTTGGGATTGGGGTGACCTTGACCTTTGGGAGCTGGGTGCTGTACATGGAGCTTTATTTCAATCGGGTCGATGAGTTGGGCTGGGTAGCCGGTTTGCTGACCACCTTCGACGACCAATCGGATGAGTCATCGCACCGTCTCATCACGCTAATGACTCAGGGACAGCTCGGCGAAATCACTCAGTCCAGACAAAGCGCGACCGTATTTCAGTGGGCCTGGCACGTTTTCCGTGATATGTGGGGAGGCATCTGGCTGGCCTGGCCGTTCTTAGGGCTATGGGGGGTTGCTATAGCGGGTTTGGTTCGCCAGTGGCGGCATGCTGATGAGGCGACCCGCCTTTGGATTGCCTTGCTGGGGGCCCACATTGCCTCATTCACCGTTCTACCGCTGCTTCGGTTCCTGGCGACGCGTGATGTCGTGACCGGAATGGGCCAGCATATTCTCTTTCCGGCCGGCGCGGCGCTCATGGCTCTGCTTGTATTGGGTTTGAGTGCCTGGCTTACTCGGCCCCGGTTGATCAGCCTCTTATCTGTCATCGCCGGCCTGAGTCTGGCCTGGTCCATCGTTCTCACCCAGCGCGATGCTGTCACGGCCTGGCCCATTCAAACGGTGCCAACCGCCGACCATGAAGTGGCACTCGCTGTGTTTGATGACCTCACCTTGATCGATTATGAACTCCGGCCCACCGCATCAATGTTAGAGGCGACGCTCCACTGGCGAACCGAGCAACTTCTGACCGAAGATTACCGCATCGAAATGACCGTATTGGATCAGGCTGGCCGGCCCCAGGCTCGCTGGTTGGGCCAGCCGCTCAACGGACGCTATCCGACCCGGGCCTGGGCCCCAGGTGATCGCCTGCGAGATGTTATCCACATTCCGGTAGCCGGACTCGCCCCCGGCGATTATCAGGTGCAACTGCGCTTGCTGGGTGAGACCGGCGCGCTTTCACCATTGGAGATCAACGCTCAGACCTCATTACCGGTCTCAGTCGATGCTGACCGCCTCAGTTTAGGTGATGTCACCCTGACCCCATCATCCGCCCCAAACGCTGATAGTATAACGCTGGCCGATCAAGAAATCGGCTATACGCTCTGGCCACCTGACCAACCGGCTGCTAAGCGGCCCATTTATGGTGAGCGGGCTACCATCGTATTTTTGCTGGATACGTTGCTGCCCGATGATATTCGTATCAAGCTGATCGGTCCTGATGATCAGCCACGTGAGCCGATCGATCAGACTGGTTATCTCCAGAGCTTTCTGGTCGAGCCGTATCTTGTTAACGGCGACTATCGCTTGCGGTTTGAGCGCTGGGTGGCCGATGAGGTCGTGGCGCAGGTGGAAACTGAACCCCTACTGCGCATCGAGACAGAAGAACGGCAGTTTGCTATCGGCCCGGTTGCCCAGCCGGTGATGGCGAATTTTGCCGGACAGGTAACTTTATTGGGTTATGATCTGCCCCAGCGCCGCGTCCGGCCGGGTGATGACCTGACGCTGACACTTCACTGGCAGGCTCAAAAAACAATCGGGGCCGACCTGATCATCTTCAACCACCTGATCGATGCGCAGCAGACCGTGTGGGGCGGCAAAGATCGGCGGACGCGCGACATTTATAGTACCATGCTCTGGGCTCCGAGGGAGATTGTGACGGACCCGTTTCATGTTGAGGTCGCGCCGGATGCACCGGATGGCATTTATAGGCTGCTGGTGGGGCTTTATTTACCGGTCGGTGAGGCTCCGGTTTCGCTCCCCTTGGTACAGGATGGGCAACTGACCGATGTGACAAGCGTGACCGTTGGCCCGATCAAGGTGGGCAGCACCCCTTCGGAATTGACGATTGAGTCAGCTAATCCCCAGTTTACTCTAAACCAACCTTTTGGGGAGACTTCAGACCTGATTCTTTTAGGCTACGATCTTACCGATCAGGCCGACCATCCGATTGATCCTGCTACAGATCTGACCGGCTCGGCTCTGCCACAAGCGCTTAATCTGACGGTCTATTGGCGCTCGGAAATACTTGTGGCGGTCGACTACACCACCTTTGTCCATGTCCGCAATGGAGCCGGTGACATTATTGCCCAGCAAGATCAACCGCCGTTGAATGGTGCTTATCCGACCAGCTTGTGGGATCCGGGTGAGCTAATCGCTGATACCATTACCATTCCTGTACCGCCGGATTTTGCTGTTGGTAGCTATGACCTGGTCGTGGGCCTATACGATTTTGCGACCGGAGCGCGTTTGGTCGTGCCGGACAATGCTACTAATGAGGTGCTGCTGGCGACCTTTCAAGTGGGTTTAGGGGAAAGTAAGTGACCGTGTCCAGAGTTCTTCGTCATCGAGGCTGGGGACTGGTCCTCAGCCTCTACTTAATGCTAGCGGTTACCTATAGCGTCGTCGTGCCCATTGGACGCGGAGCCGACGAGTGGGCCCACTATTGGTATGCTCAATTTATCGCCCAGCATGGCCGTCTGCCGGCCAACCCGGCCGAGCGCGAAGCGGCCGGCTACAAATCCGATTGGCCGCCGCTGTATCACCTCTTCGCCGCCGGGGTAACCGCCTGGGTAGGCACTGACGGCTCGCCAACCTTCAAATACCGCTCAGAGAATATCCGCCGCCAACTGGTACCGGCGCTCGGCCCGGAAGCCATCCTCCATACCGAGGATGAGCTGTTTCCCTGGCGGCAAGAAATTCTGGTCTGGCATCTGGGCCGTTTTCTGTCCATTGTTTTTTCCCTGGGCACACTCCTCGTCACCTACTTTTTTGCCTTTGATGTTTTTTCAGAATTCCATACAAACCAACCTGAGGACACCTTATCACGCCCATCCCAGATCCCAGATCCCCACACCCTCGCCCTCGCCTCCGTCGCCGTCCTGGCCTTCAATCCGCGCTTCCTCTTCACCGGTATGCTCTTTAATTACGATAGTCTGACTCTCTTGATATCCTCCCTGTTTCTATGGCTAGTCATTCGCGTAGCCAAGGACTATCATCTACGTTGGGGTTTTTGCGCCTTGGGCGCTTTAGCCGGTCTGGCTCTGATCACCAAATATTTGACATCTCTCCTGCCCCTGGAGATTATCCTGTTAGTCCTTATTCGGTCATCACACCAGCAGTCTAACGATACGTCTCTTACCGAACCAAAACGGACAGGCGGTACCCCAACGCCAGCCTCCGGCAACACAATCGTCACCACGAACCACGTATCACGCTTCACCCACCCCGCCATCCGCTCTCTAGCCCAGGCCGGTTTCGCATTTGTGCTGGTCACAAGCTGGTGGTTCGCCTACCTGCTCATCAACTTTAACGAGATCGAAACATACGGCCCGGTTTTGGGCAGTGTCGCTCCCCTCCTGCGCGGCGATGGCAGTGATCGCACGGTCGAAGCGATTTTTGCATTTCTGGGTGGGGACCGAACGCCCGCGCCTGATTTTATTGAAAAACAACATTACACTGCGTGGCAGATCGTCGCCGAATTGCCTACCACCTTCTGGGGTAATCCTATCATCCGGCCCTATCCCTTGAACTGGTTCATCATCGTTATGACGGTTGTGGTCTTTGTTGCGGCCATTGGGCTGGCCTGGCACAAAGTTGGAGCGGGGATTCCAGGCTCAAATGCCCAGCCTACGTCGCGCCTCCGCTCTATTTTGGCTATTTTGCTCCTCCACTGTCTTTTGCCCGGACCCTTTATGCTCATTCGTCTCTTCGGGGTGCGCGATGCTCTGGAAGCCGTTCAAGGACGGCACATCCTATTTTTGACCGGGCCGGCGATAGCCGTCTTGTTGGTGTGGGGGTTGGCTGTATTTGTGTCAAGTGTCAGGTCGAAGATATCAGGTCATGAGTCAGGGGTCTCTCCAACTACACCCTCCCAGACCCACTTTGGCTCGCAACCTCTAACTCCCGACTCCAGACTTTGGTCTGCCTCTACCCATTATGCTCTACTCTTTACGCTCCAGGCCTTACTCGTTCTGCTCCTAACTGGTGCTATCGGCCAACTTCTCTTAATGAAGCAGACCTACCCCCCATTGCTCCCGGTGTGGACGACACCCTATCGACAAACCGCTCATCTTCTGTCCGAAATTCAACTGGATGGGGGAGCATGGTTAATCGATTATCATTTGGAAGACCTTGGGCACAGCTTAAAAGTTGCCCTCATCTGGCGGGGAGGGGCCGAGCCACCGCCGGAAGACTATCAGGTGGAATTGGTCCTGGTCGATCCTCAGGGTCAGACCCGGGCCGGTTGGCTGGCCTATCAAACCCAGGCCCATTATCCCACCCGCACCTGGGAACCAGGCGATGTCATTCGTGACGAAGGCTGGCTGCCACTCACCGGCCTATCCGCCGGGGATTATGAGCTGCGCATGCGTCTCTTTGGGCAAGCCGATGAGGTCATCCCCTGGCAAACGCTGGCTACATATCATCACGATGAAACTAAGCCGTCAGATGTTAAACAAGTCTGGCACTTACTGTATCACGGCGAGGTGAGCCGCCATCCTCCCACTCTCCGCGAACGCGAAACGGCCCAGTTTGCTCAACCCCCAACCCTGCAACAGAGCTCAGGGCAGGTCCCCAATCTCCAATCTCCAATCCCCAATCCCCACCTGACCGGCCCGGATGAGGTCCCTCGCGCTCCCGTCTCCGCCGGTCCTACCTGGGCTAATTTCATCATCCAGCCGGATTGGCCTGCAGGAGATTACTGGCTGGATGATGAAAATGAGGTGGTGCTGCGCGTAGCCCCAAATGACCGCGACTTCACCGTACTCGCAGACATGATCGTACCGCTGGAGGCTGATTTTGCCGGTCAGATAAAGTTGTTAGGTTATCACCTGCCCACCCGCCGGGTGCAGCCGGGTGACGGACTGCCGGTGACGCTCTACTGGCAAGGTCTACACTGGCTGGGCGAGGATTTTGTCATTTTTAACCATCTATTAGATAATCAGCAAGTTGTCCGGGGCGGCTACGATCGCCTGGCCCGCGAGGATTACAGCACCTTACTTTGGGCTCCCGGCGAAATTGTGACCGATGGGTTTGCCGTGCCGGTTGCTGTCGATGCGCCGGATGGGGTTTACACCCTCAGCCTGGGCTGGTATCGCCGGGTTGATGGGGCTGCGGCATCCTTACACCTGCTCAACCCGGACACCGGTGAACCATTAGAGACGACGGCAGTTACGATTGGTCCGATCAAAGTCGGTGGCCCGCCGGCGGGAGCAACGGTCGCTGAAGCTGTTCCACATCATCTAGTAGAGGCTCTCCTGGGTGAGCAGATCATGCTGCTGGGATTTGACATAGAGGACCGGGGCGCAAGTGAATCGGCAAATGAGAAAGTAACGCAACCTGACACAGAATCTGCTGCCTCACCTCCTCAAATCCTCGCTTCGTCATCTCTCACCCTGACCCTGTACTGGCAGGCCCTGGCTCCGCCCGAAACTGACTACACGGTTTTTGTACATGTTCGCGATGCCGCCGGCAAGGTTGCAGCGCAGCGGGATCGGCCACCGCTGGCCGGGGCTTATCCGACCAGTTTATGGGATGCCGGGGAAATCATCTGGGACGGAATAAGGCTGCCGCTGGATCAACTTGAGCCGGGGCAATATGAATTAGTCATCGGGATGTATGATTTTGCCACGGATACCCGGCTGCCGGTTGAAGACTCACCTGACGGAACCATCCTCTTGCAATCATTTGAGGTGTTGGCCGAGTGAAACGGTTGCCCGACATAATTCTGATAGCCATCCTCATTATTTATTCCGGCGTTACATTTGCCATCAGCCGGGTCACGCCGTTTAACAAAGGACCAGATGAGGAAACCAATCTAGCCTATGTGGAGTTCATTGCCCACAAAGGCCGTTTGCCCCTCACCTATCCGGAACGTGAATTGGTGGGTAAAGATTCGAACTGGCCGCCACTTTACCACCTGCTGCTGGCCGGCCTAAGCAATGGCCTGAGTATTGAACTGGCCGGCCCGCCGCAGATCAAAATTTTTTGGGACTCGTTTCGCTATCGGGCTATCGATGCCGGAGCGGAGTGGTATTATCTGCGCACGGAAGACCAGACCTGGCCTTATTATGGGCGCATCCTGGTTTTGCACCTGGGCCGTTGGTTATCGATTCTGTTTGGCGTGATAACCTTAAGCCTGGTTTATTATGTTGTGCTGGCCTTATTACCGGGTAGGCGTTGGTTAGCCCTGACTGCCGCTGCCATCCTGGCTTTTCTGCCCACCTATGCCTTCATCAGTTCCGTAATGAATGAAGATACCATGATGGCCGCGCTGGCAACGCTGTATCTGTGGATGTTGATTCTCGTCATCAAACACCCTCAAACCTGGTGGCCCTACTGGGTGATGGGCCTGGCTCTGGGGATATCAGTAACGATCAAATATACTACTATCATCCTGCCCTTAGAAGTTGTAGCCGTTATAGCGGTTGTGGCCTGGCAGCATGGTTACACCTGGCGTTGGTGGTTGGGGCGTGTGGCCGTTGTCGGTGGCTGCTCTGTGCTGGCCTCGAGCTGGTGGTTTGGCTGGAACTTTTGGTTTTTGAACGAGATCGAAGAGCGCGGCCTGGTCGCCGGTTTATTGCGGCCTATTTTTACGGGGGGGCCGGATATTACGCTCTCGCGGCTGGGGTATTTCTTTAGTGGCGGCCAAATTGGTCTGGCTGCGATCCCGCCCGAAAGGGAAGCCGGGGCTTTTTCAGAATGGGTATCGCAAACCTTCATCTCCTTTTGGGGAGTCGGTATCGGCGGTTTCATCCCGCTAGCCCCGGCTGTCTATCTATTCGTCGGTATAATTATCGTCTTGACTATGCTTGGACTGTGGCGGCTCTGGCGGGCCGATCAGGCCGCTCGAGTCTGGCTTGCGCTGCTGGTATTCCATATCGCTGTCTTTTTTGTCTTGCCCTTGCTTCGCTTTGGCTTATCCCGGCGTTTGGGTGAGACGGCCCAGGGGAGGCATATTCTCATTCCGGCCGCAGCTGCCGTGGTTGGCCTGATCGTTTGGGTCCTGGCCTCGACGATTCCGGCTCGCTGGCAAGGCTGGGTTTTTTCGTTTATTGTTGTTGGCATGATAGGCTGGACCGGGGCGCATCTGCACCGGCTCAATACCTTCGAACCCCTACCGGTACCGCTCCGAACGCTGCCCCAGGCGGCCGAGTGGCTGCCTGATCCGGTGCATGCCCAATTTGGCGATGTGGCCGAATTAGTTAGTTACAATCTCGATTCAGGTCAGGATCGACTGGCGCTAACTCTGGCCTGGCGCTCCGTAGCACCGACCAATGAGAGTTACTTGCTGACCGTTAACCTGGTTGATGACCAGGGTCAAATTGTCTCCTATTGGACTGGCTACAACGGCCATGGCCGCTTGCCTACGCTGGCCTGGGACCCCGGAGACGTCGTGTTTGATCGCCTGGCTTTACCCTTGTCGGGTGTGGCGGCAGGGACCTATCGGCTCCAGATTCAGTTGACCGGAAATGGCGGGCCTGTGACCGTAAGCCAGGACAAGGTTGAGGCCGGTAACATTCTTTCACCGGTTGAGGTCAGCCTGTCTGAAGTATCAGACCTCGTTTTTTCTCACCGGCTGATCCTGGCCGGATCGGATGGCCCGCTTGAGATCCCGTTCGCCATCTGGCAGGCTGACGGGCCGGCCCAACCAGGCAGTCAGCCAACCTTCCGCTATCCGGCGACAATTTCAATCGTGCTGGCCGATATCGGGCTCGATGAAACTGTCCTGAAACTATCTCTGATCGATGAAAGTGGGCAGATTTGGCCAACCCATCAGCACCAGGTCAATATCGACACCTTTGTCATTGGCCCTCGCTGGCCGAGCGGCGAATACCGGTTGCAAATGGCTCTTCAAAACGGCGCCGGCGAGACCGGCCAGGCTACGAGCGAGCCCATCCTGACCGTCGAGAATTGGTGGGAGCGTCAATTCGAAGTGCCGGATATCGCGCAGGATTTAGAGGCAAACTTTGCCGATCAACTGCTGATGTTGGGCTACAAACTGCCCAATTATCAAGTCAAAGCCGGTGAAGCCTTTCCGATCACCATCTACTGGCAGGCTCCGCCTACTATGGCTCCCCAGGCCGATTTCACCCAGTTCAACCATCTGCTGGATAGGTTCGGCTCACTGCGTGGTGGCTATGATCGCCGGCCGCTCGAGTATTATAACACTCTCCTCTGGGCTCCCGGCGAAGTCGTGGTTGATGGTTACACCGTACCTGTGGCCGCGGATGCCCCACCCGGAGACTATTACTTGAGTGTGGGTTATTACCTGCCCGTGGGCGAGAGCGCCGTAAACCTACCATTGGTTGTGGATGGCCAGATGACAGACGTGAGCAGTGTTACCATTGGACCCATCGAAGTTGTGAGACCATAGGCGAGTTCGAGTGATGAGAAACGTTGCGATCCTCACCAACCCAGACCACCGGCCCGCCCTTGGACTGGCCCTGGTGGTTGTCATCTACCTTGGATTGGCCTGGTTTTACAATATCGCTATCCCATTCGGCAAAGGCCCCGACGAGTTAACCCATTATCACTACGCCCTCTTTATTAGCGCGCATGGCCGCTTGCCTATGACCCAAACGGAACGGGCCATGACCGGGACCCGAGCCTATTTACCGCCGCTCTACCACGTGCCCGTCGGATTTCTCATGGCTATGACGCGCCAATCCTACCCAACCCCCTTAGCACCTGCCTCAGATGACCTGTGGCCACCGCTCAAAGTTAGCTGGGAGCCGTCGACCCGCCAGTTGATTGACATTGTCCTATCCCGAACGACGCTTATCCGCACCGAAGACGAGCGCGCTCCGTTTTGGGGGGAATATCTGGCCTGGGCCACAGGCCGGTTGGTTTCCATTGTGCTCAACGCTGGCACGATCATCTTGACATTTTTCATCGGATGCCTCCTTTGGCCGGAACGACCCTGGTTTGCTCTACTCGGAGCAGCTCTCGTGGCCTTCAACCCGATGGTTCTATTTATCAGCGCTGTCCTCAATGACGATAATATGGTCGGCCTGACCATGGCGGCCTATTTGTTGCTCCTGGTCTGGTTCTTAAAGGACGGGGACTCAGGCTGGTTGTACCTGGGCATGGGTTTGCTAATCGGCCTGGCCATCACCACCAAATATAATACCGGCCTGGCCGCCCTTGGTATGGCGGTCATGACGGGACTCGTTCATTCCAGGCGAGGCTGGACCAGGGGGGGCCTGGCTCGACGAGTCGCCTTAGTCTGGCTAGCCGCGCTTGTGGGCTCCGGCTGGTGGTTTATCTGGACCGAAGTCCATTTTAACGAGATCGCCGAATATGGTTTGGTCGCCGGGGCTTTGAAGCCCTTCGCCCCGGATGTCGATCCAACCGCGCATCGCCTGGTTAGTTTTTTTAGCGACTCGCTCTCAGACCCCGGCTTGCCGACGAATGGTATCAGAGGCAACATTTGGGATTGGCTCCGCCGAACCTTTGAAACAACCTGGGCTCTGACGGTGTTTGGGGTAGAGCCCTACCCCCTCTACTGGCCCCTCATGATCGTTTTGGCGGGCCTGGTCGGGTTGAGTAGTCTTGGGCTGTGCTTTGCTTTTCGCCAAAGTGATACCTTTAAGCGAACCTGGATCATTGCCTTTCTAATTCATTTTATTTTGGTCTTCCCTCTGCCGCTCATTCGCTTCTTTCTGACCAACCGGATCAACGACTCGGCCCAGGGACGCCATATTTTTTATCCGGCTGCCCCGGCGATTATGTTTCTACTATTGGCCGGTTGGGATTATTGGATCAAGCCGGCTCATAAACGTTCGATTGGCTTGCTGGGCTTGGGGGCCTTGCTGGTCTGGGCGATCTTCCACGGTTGGCATCTATGGCTGGCCTACCCGCCAGCGCTGCCCATCCGCACGACGCCCGGCCCACAAATGGAACTGGCTCATTCGACACAGGCCAATTTTGAAGATGTCATGTTACTGACGGGCTACCAGACCCAGGTGACGAACGATAGCTCGCTGCTGCAAATTGATTTAGGTTGGCAGAGTCTCGCCCAGGCCAATGAGGACTATGCCACCGAAATCACCCTGGTTGATCCCCGTGGTCAAGCCCAACGACGCTGGATCAGCCACCCGGCTCAGGGACGTTTTCCGGTGCGCGCCTGGCAGCCCGGTGACCTTGTCCGCGATACGATTCAGCTTCCGCTGGCCGGTCTATCTCCTGGTGAATATGATGTACAGTTACGGTTACTCGGTTGGGATGAACCCTTGCCATCGAACCGGGGCGAACG
>Ga0302046_10005494_pt1 | contig 11151 bp, 7 predicted proteins | sample RVTome_11_FD_200261 | JGI IMG/M metagenome (GOLD analysis project Ga0302046, IMG submission 200261) | Soil microbial communities from uranium-contaminated site in the Upper Colorado River Basin, Wyoming, United States - RVT147D111 (version 2) ... | reverse complement strand
TGCTCAACTCGCCCGTGGCCCACGCCCGGATCGCGGCGCGGACGGTGGAGCGGTTGTGGGAGCACGGCGCCGCGCGGCCCGTGGATCTGGCGGCGGCCCGGCCCCCGGCCGGGGCGGGCGCGGGCGAGCCCGACCCCGACGCGATCGTGATCCGGACGGTCGTCGACGAGATGCGGTACGATACACCGACCTTCACCGTAGCGTCCGGCGAGCCCGTGAAGATCTGGTTCGAGAACGCGGACTACGCGCCGCACAACCTGATCATCGTCGAGCCGGGGGCGGGGGAGGAGATCGGGGCCGCGGCGGAGGGGCTCGGGGCGGACGGGTTCGCGAAGGCGTTCGTGCCCGAGAGCGCCAGGATCCTCGTCGCCTCCGGGCTGCTCGGGCACGGGAAAGCGCAGGTGCTCGAGTTCCGGGCCCCGGGCGCCGCCGGCGACTACGAGATCCTGTGCACCTTCCCCGGCCACCGGCAGACGATGCACGGGGTGATGCGGGTCGCCCGGGCGGCGGGAACGGGGGGAGGCGGGTGATCGTCCCGCGCACGTCGCGCGCGGAGGTGCTCGCGAAGCTCCGGGCGAAAGTCGCCGACCGCGATCCGATCTTCATCGCGAGCGCCGGGAGCGGTCTCGTGGCGAAGCTCCTCGAGGCGGCCGGTGTCGACTGCATCAACACGTTCTCCGGCGCCCGTCTCCGCGCGAACGGGATGGGCACCATGTCGATGATGTGGCCGATACTCGACTCCAACCGGCAGACGCTCGACTACACGGAGCAGGACATCCTCCCCGCGCTCTCCGGCGATGCGTTCGTGTGCGCCTGTCTGAACGCGAACGACCCGCTGCGCGACATGCGGACGGTGCTCGAACGACTCCTGGCCATGGGGGTCGTGTCGGTCTCGAACATCGGCCCGTCGATCAGCTACGTGGACAAGGACAGCAACCTGTACCGGGTGCTGGTCAAGAGCGGGATCACGTTCGATCACGAGATCCAGATGCTCGCGCTGGCGCGGGAGATGGAGCTGGTGACCGTGGCGCTGGCGTTCGACATGGAGGACAGCCTCCGGGTGGTGGAGCGGGCGCGCCCCGACATCTTCTGCTTCCACGCCGGCACCACGCGTGGCGGGCTGGTCGGATACGATTCCGGCGAGACCATCGCGGAGACCGCTCGGCGTACCGAAGCGGTGTATGCCGCCGTCCGCAGCATCGCGCCCGACACGATCCTCGTCGGCCATGGGGCAGCGATGGAGACGCCGGAAGACGCCCAGTACATGCTCGACCACACGTCGGGGCACGGGTTCTGGACCGGGTCGTCCACCGAGCGATTGCCCATCGAGCGGGCGGTGCTCGACGCGGCACGGGAGTTCGCGAGCCTCAAGTTCCGGGACGTGGGGGAAGCCGCGGGGTGATGAGAACCGTCGTCGTCCTGGCCACGCTCGATACGAAGGGAGAAGAGGCGGAGTATCTCCGCCGGAGCATCGCGTCCCTCGGCGGGCGTGCGTCGCTCATCGACATGGGCGTGGTCGGGGAGCCGTCGGTCGCCGCGGACGTGAGCCGGCGGGAGGTGGCGGCCGCCGCCGGCGCCGATCTCCAGGCCCTGCTCGCCTCACCGACGCGCGAGCGCGCGGCCCCGGTCATGGTCGCCGGCGCCACGAGGATCCTCCTCGACATGGTTCGCGGTGGGGAGGCCCACGCGGTGCTGGGTGTGGGCGGGACCCAGGGCACGTCGTCGTGCACCCGCGTGATGCAGGCGCTCCCGTACGGCTTCCCCAAGCTGATGGTCTCGACGGTGGCTTCGGGGGACACGGCCCCGTTCGTCGGCATCAAGGACATCACCATGATGTTCTCGGTCAGCGATCTGATGGGGCTCAACCCGTTCACCGAGCGCATCCTGGCCAACGCCGCGGCGGCGGCACACGGGATGTCGCTCTGCGAGGGAACGGTCGATGCCGCGAGCGGCGGCAAGCCGCTCATCGCGATGACGAATCTCGGCGTGCTCACCGAAGGCGCCACGCTGGCCGTGAAGCTTTTTCGCGATGCCGGGCACGACGTCGTCGTCTTCCATGCCGTGGGCTCGGGAGGGCGGGCGATGGAACAGCTGATGAGGGAGGGAGTGGTGGGCGCGGTGTTCGACTACGCGCTCGGGGAGATCGCGGACGACGTGTTCGGCGGTCTTCGGGCGGGCGGGCCCGACCGTCTCACGGTGGCGGGTAGCCTCGGACTGCCCCAGGTCATCTGTCCCGGCGGAGCCGAGCACCTCGGTCTGTTCGTCGAGCCCGACGCCGTACCCCCGGAGTACGAGGACCACCTGTACGTCTTCCACAGCCCCGTGATCTTCGTCCCGCGGCTGAATCGGGAGGAGGCCGTTCGGGTCGCCGAGGAGATCTGCCGGCGCCTGCGCGGGACCCGGGGGAAGGCCGCGTTCATGATCCCGCTCAGGGGGGTGGGACGCTATTCGATTCCCGGTGGCCCGCTCCACGACCCCGAGGCCGACGCGGCGTTCTTCGCCGCGATCCGGGCCGGGCTCCCATCGACCATCGAGGTGGTCGAGGTCGATGCGGACGCCGAGGACCCCGCCTTCGTCGCCGAGGCCGTCCGGAGGCTCGTGGCCATGCTGCCGTCGCCCGGCGCCGGCCCGGATTGAGGCGTGAAGCTCGCGAGTCGAGCGCTCCTGTGGCCCGGGCGGGCGGTCAGGCTCTCTTCCCGGCCGCGTACAGGCCCCGTCTCACCGTCGCGTCGGCCTGGACTGTCACGAACGACTCGGGCTCGACCTCATCGATGATGTCGAGCACCTTCGGTATCTGGCGCCGTCGAACCACCGCATAGAGGACATCCACCGGCCCGGATTTCCCGTGACCCGCCTGCTCGGTGACCCCGAACCCGGCGTCGCGAAGCGCGGCCGCAAGTCGGCCCGCGGGTCCTCGCGAGATCGTGCGGACGACGCCCCACCCGAGGGCGAGACGGCTCTCGACCCACATGCCGACCGCGGTTCCGGTCGCGTACCCGCCGGCATACCCGACGACGTGCAGCCAGCTGCCGAGGTTCTGGATCGCGGCGCCCACGGCGACGACCCAGATGAGGATCTCGAAGAACCCGATCACCGGGGCGAGCCACCGGGGGCCTCGCACGATCGACGTGACCCGCACCGTCGCCATCGAGACGTCGACGATGCGCAGCAGGAAGATGAGAAGCGGGCCCCACGGGCTCGCGAGGAGCTCGACCATTGGCTCTTGGGAAGAGGTTCCGGACGGCGAGGACCCGACCCGCTACCGGGGCGGTCCTGAGCGCGAGGGGCCAATCTCGCGGGTGCGTCCGCCGATGGGAAGCCGGCAGCGTCTCGAGCTCGGCTCGCGCCCCACGCCCGAACCCGAGTATCGTGGTCGAGAGGGCCCACCGCTTCGTGAGAGCCGCGTCCTACGGGTTCGCGCGTCCGGCCCCCGGCGGCTCGAGCCTCCACCACCACTGCGTCGGGAGCGGCGCCTGGCGCGGCCAGATCTCCGTCAGGGTCGCGGCCTCGTACAGACGCCCATTCTTCATCACGTGGCTGATCGACGTCGTGTTCTGAAGGTCGTCGAGCGGGTTTCGATCCAGCACCTGGAGATCTGCGAGCTTCCCGACCTCGAGCGAGCCGATATCCCCGGATAGCCCGATCGCGTCGGCGCTGTGGAGCGTCGCCATCCGGAGGGCGTCGTGGTTGTCCATGCCGCCCGACGCCATCATCCACAGCTCCCAGTGCGTACCGAGCCCCTGGAGCTCGCCGTGCGAGCCCAAGCCCGCCCGGCCGCCCGCCTCCACCCACTTCCGGAGCTGCTCGGCGTGGAGGGGGTGGACGTACTGGTCGTCCCGGTAGAAGCGGGTGTCCTTCCACTTGTCGAGCTCGTCGTGCGGCGTGAAGAACTGCAGCCGCTCGATCTCGTCCACATCCGTGTGCGTCAGGTAGTACTGGAGACCCGACGGCCCGCCGTAGGCGACGATGAACGTGGGCGTGTAGGTGAGCCCGCTGAACCGACCGAGCTCTACGACGTCGCGGTAGAACGGGCTGATCGGGAGCGAGTGCTCGAGACCCGCGTACCCGTCCAGCATGAGGGTGAGGTTCATTGTGAAGTTGGACCCTCCCTCCGTCGTCGGGGTGAGACCGAGCTCGCGCGCGGCCGTGATCACCCACTGGCGCACCTTCCGGTCGCCGGCGAGGTACTGCTTGATCGTCTGCGTGTTGAAGTGGTCCGCGTATCGTCGCACGACGTCGCGCGCGTCGTCGAGGCTCGTGATGTTGTCGGCGGAGAAGATGCCCGGCCCGGTCGAATAGAGCCGTGGACCGATGAGCTCCCCGAGCTCCATGAGATCCGCGTACGCGAGAATGTCCTCCGTCGAGGTCTGCGGATCGCGCTGCGTGGTCACGCCGTACGCGAGCTGCGCGAGGAACTGCGACACCTGGCTCCGGTGCACTCCCCAGGCCACCCACGTGTGGGCGTGGATGTCGACGAGACCCGGGAGGATCGTACTTCCGGACATGTCGAGCACCCGGGCGTCGTCGGGCCACGCGAGCGTCCCGGTGGGGCCGACCGCCGTGATCCGGTTGTCGGTCACGGCCAGGTCCCCGGCCGGGATCACCTCGTCGCCCCGCATCGTGATGAGCCGCGCGCCGCGCAGCACCACGGTTCCGGTCGGGCGGTCCTTCCGGACGACGATCTCGACGTCGATCCGCTCGGCTTCGTAGGCGGGGCCGGCGCCCGCGTCGGCGCTGTCCGCGGCCGCGGGGGGCGCGGCGGCCGAGTCGGCGGGGGCGGCATCGGCGGCGTCTTCGGAATCCTCCTCGTCCGCGGCGGCGCGGGCGAGCGCCACCGAGTCGCGAACGAGCGAGTCGGCCAGCGCCACGTCGTAGCGGAAGAAGCTCCGGCCGATGGAGTAGTGCGCCTCGGCCCCGTCCTCCCGCCAGCCGATGAAGTCCCCGCCCACGCGCGTGAGGCGCCGTGTCGGGACGGCGGAGGAGGCTCCCACCGAGACGTTCGGAGGCTCCCCGCCGACCGGGGGAACCGTGATCAGGTAGACGTTCCGGTTCGCGTGGACGATCGCCCTGGCCCCGTCGGGAGACAGCACGACCTCGTCGGGTGTGCCGCTTCCGCCCCCCGGCGGCGTGGGTCCGGAGACCTTCACCACGGTCCGGGTATCGGTTCCGTCGTACCGCATCGAGAGGAGCCCCTCGGAGCCGGCCCACACGTACACGCGATCGGGATCGGGACCGAAGTGCGGCGCGTTCCGCCCCTCCTGCGTCGGGCCCGCGCCGACCCAGGTGATCCGCCGGGCCGCGCCACCGTCCGCGGGGAGCCACACGTACTCGAGCTCCGCGGCGCCGGTATGGCGTCCAAAGTCTTCGAGGGTCCTCATGCGGTGCATCTTCGAGCCCCGGACGGCGACGAGCCGCGTTCCGTCTCGGGAGTAGGCGGGCTTCTCGTAGAGGGCGGACACGGTCGTGAGCCGCTCGGGGGCCCCGCCACCGTCCGCCCGCATCCTGTAGATGTCGCCCCCGATCGAATCGTTCCAGGTCACGAAGGCGATGTACCGCCCGTCGGGCGACCAGACCGGCGCGTGCTCGACGTCCGTCGAGGACGTCAGCCGGCGCGCGTCCCGGATCGTGGCGTGCGGCGCCGCGACCCGGTCGCCGGGGGCGCCGGCCGCCGAATCGGAGGGGGCAGCCGCCGCGGGGTCCCGCCCGGCCGCCCCGGTCCGATCGGCAGGCGTCGGCAGGTCCGCGATCCACAGCCTGTCGAGCGCGGCGAACACCACCCGACGGCCATCGGGAGACGGACGGGCGCCGCGGATCTGGGACACGGTGAGGGTCGAGTCATCGATCGGGTAGTCGAACCGAGCCAGGGGTCCGAGCTCCTGCTCCACGACCGCCGTGAACGGGATCTCGGTCGCCTCGCCGCCGGGAACCTCGACCCGCATGATCTTGCCGCCGTAGCTCGTGATCAGGGCGCGGGAGTCGGGGGTGAACGCCGATCCCGGGTACACGTCACGATCGCGCGCACCGCCGCCCTGATGGTCGTCCCGCTGTACGTCGAGAACCAGCCACCGTTCCTCGCCGGTGTCGAGATCGAGCAGCTTGAGGGCTTCGCGCGAGTCGTACCGGGTCGCGTACACGAGCCACCGCCCGTCGGGGCTCGCCACGGGTCGGAAGGCCCCCTCGAGCTCGTGGGTCCTGACGTGGACGCGTCCGGTCTCGCGGTCGAGCTGGCCGATCTGGTAGTCGCCGACCCGGCGGGCCGAGCTCCGGGGCACGTCGTGCCCGGGAAAGTCTTCCTCCCATGGCTCGATGCCGGTCGCGAACCCGCCACCGAGGCTACCGCGCAAGTTGACCCACAGGTGGCGCGCGTCGCTCCCGAAGGCGGGTCCGATGTGCGAGGGAGGCGCGGGGGCCCCCTCGCCGCGGTGCCCGGTGATCTGGACGCCGGAGCCCCCGTCCGTGTGGTACAGCCACAGCTGCGACCCCTTCGCCGCGATCACGTACCGCCCGTCGGGCGACCACACGGGTGACATGTAGCTTTCGCGCTCGCCGGTCGTGAGCGGTCGCGGGTCGCTGCCATCCGCGCCCGCGAACCACACGTTCTCCGATCCGTCACGGTCGCTCACGAACACGATCTGCCGGCCATCGGGAGACAGACGCGGCTGCATATCGTAGGCCTGCCCGCTCGTGATCCGGGTCGCCTCGCCGCCGGCCATCGGCACGGTATACAGATCCCCCAGCAGCTCGAACACGATCGTCTCCCCGTCGGGGGAGACGTCGAGGGAGATCCACGTCCCCTCGTCCGTCGTGAACTCGAGCGTCCTCGTGGTGATCAGCGGGAGCGAGCCCGCCCGACGCGCGGTGGCTGCGGCGCTGTCGGCCTCGGCGGGTGTCTGACCGGACCCGGGCGCGGCGGAGAGCACGCCGCCGCCCCATGCGAGAACGACCGGGGCGAGACAGGTGCGCGGGAAGCGGGGCATGGCGTAGCTCGCGTGCAGGAGTCGTAGTCGTAGCAGATTACGGTCGGCGCTGAACGTCGGCGGATCGGAGGGCGGTTGCAAGCTCCCGGCGAGGTGCCGGGAGCCCGCCATGAGGCTCGCGGAACGGGTCCTGCTTCCGCTTCTGGGCGCCGGAGAGCACCGACGTCTTCGTGGTCCGTGAGCGACTCGGCCCGAGAGAAGATCCCTTGCACCTACGACATGGCCTCGACCACCTGATCGTCGGGATATGGTTCGCCCTCGTGACTGGACTCGCCGAGTCCGCGACGCTGCTGTTTCAGAAGCACGTGCTCGGCGATCTGTTGTTTCTCAGCCTTCATACCGTGGGGGCTGGCACCCATCGCCTACGTCCTCCTGTTCTCGATCCCCGCGCTCCCGCTCGCGTTCGCGGCAACCATTCTCGGCGACCGACTGCCCCTCCGTGTGAGCCTGTTCCTGTTTTCCCTTCTGTGTATTGGAAGCCTGATCCTGCCCTACGAGCGGGAGACCACTCCGACCCTCGACAGGCTCGCCGATGAAGGGGCGCTCTTTGAGTGGTTCGTGTCGACCTCGCAGTGGTCCCTCCCGTCGCACGTGACGATGTTCACCGGCGCATACCCCCACGAGCAGTCGGGCGGGTTCATGGAGCGTTTCGACGAAGAGCTCCCGACGCTGGCCGAGGTCCTGCCCGCACGCTGCCAGATCAACGCGTCGGCGCGTTGGGGTGTTTCCATCCGTGCACCGAGGGCACCGATGCCGGTCTGCGCGCGCCATGACGGTCCGTAGCGAGCCGGCCGATCCTCGTTCCGCCACCCCCTTCTCGCGGGAGTCGTACCGGATGAACAAACCCTGCCTCTTCGGGCTCGTCGCGGCCATGGTCGCGACCCCCCGACCGGCCACTTCGCAGACGCGCGCCGTCGAGGATTCGGCGTTCATGGCGTCACTCGAATGGCGCTCGATCGGACCCGCGAACATGTCCGGGCGCGTCACCGACGTCGAAGGGATTCCCGGCACGAAGACGTTTTTCGTCGCCGGGGCCACGAGCGGGATCTGGAAGACGACCAACAACGGGACGTCGTTCCGGCCGGTGTTCGACGACCAGCGCGTCGTCTCGATGGGCGACCTCGCGATCGCGCCGAGCGATCCCGACGTCATCTGGGCGGGGACGGGTGAAGAGGACTCGCGGAACTCGATCTCGCCGGGTGGCGGGATCTACAAGTCGACCGACGGCGGTCTGACGTGGGAGCTCAAGGGGCTCGAGGAGACGCAGGCGATCGGGCGCATCGTGGTCCACCCGACGAACCCCGACGTGGTGTACGTGGCGGCGCTCGGCCCCCCGTGGAACGAGAGCGACGGACGGGGGCTGTACCGCACGAAGGATGGCGGCGAGACGTGGGAGCGGGTGCACTACGTGAGCGAGCGGGCCGGGTTCGTCGACATCGACATGCACCCGCGTGACCCGAGCACGCTGTGGGCCACGAGCTGGGAGCGCATCCGCGGCCCGTACTTCCTCCAGAGCGGAGGGCCGGGGAGCGGGATCTGGAAATCCACCGACGGCGGCGACAGTTGGGAGCAGGTATCGGGCGGAGGTCTGCCCGAGACCGAGACCGGTCGCGTCGAGATCGCGATCGCCCCGAGCTACCCGCGCATCATGTACGCGGTGGTCGAAGCGGAGACGCCCGAGGTGGCGGACGCGGACGGCGACAAGCACGGCTCCGGGCTGTACCGATCCGAGGACGGCGGCGAGACATGGGAGTTCATGAACTCCAACAACTCCCGGCCGTTCTACTACTCGGGCGCCTGGGTGTCCCCCGACGACCCCGACTTCGTGTACTGGTCGTCGCTGTCCTTCTCGAGAGATGGCGGGAAGACTATCGGCAACCCCGCCCAGGGCGTCCACGTCGACTACCACGCCCTGTGGTGGGACGGCGAGGACCCGGACCGCTTCATCCTCGGCAACGACGGCGGAATCGCGATCACTCACGACCGCGGGGGCAACTTCGACTTCATCAACACGATGGCGATGGGGCAGTTCTACGCGGTCAGCTACAACATGGACGTCCCGTACCGGGTATGCGGGGGTCTCCAGGACAACTACACCTGGTGCGGCCCGAGCACCCGGGCGGGCGGCGCGATCGACAACCACATGTGGTTCTCGATCGGGGGCGGGGACGGGTTCTACGCCCCACAGGATCCGACCGACCCGGACATCGCGTTCGGCGAGTCGCAGGGCGGCAACGTCTACTGGATCAACACGGCCACGGGCGAGCGGCACCAGCTCCCGAAACCGGATTGGCGCGAGAACACGAAGGCGCTGAGGGACTCGATCGCGATCCTGTCGGGGGATGACCCCGACGACCCGCCCGCCTCCGCACGGTCCGCCATCGCGGCCCTCCAGGAGAGGGTGAGCGCCGACTCCGCGCTCAACGACCTCAGATACAACTGGAACACGCCGCTCGAGCTGTCGCCGCACGATCCGCAGACCATGTACATCGGGGCGAATCGGGTCCTCAAGTGGACGTACGAGACGGACGAGATGCAGCCGATCTCGCCCGATCTGTCGTACGCGGACCCCGAGAAGGTCAAGATCTCGACACAGACCACCGGCGGGATCACCCCCGACGCGACCGGCGCGGAGACGTACGCGACCATCGTCGCGCTCGCGGAATCGCCGCTCCACGAGGGCGAGCTGCTGGCGGGGACCGACGACGGACGCGTGTGGCGGAGCCCGGAGGGTGCGGAATGGATCGAGCTCACCGACCGCTTCCCGGGCGTCCCGGAGGGCACGTACGTGAGCCGCATCGAGCCGTCGAGCCACGATCCGAACCGGTTCTACGTCACGTTCGACGGTCACCGCACCGGCGACTACACGCCGTACGTCTACACGACGGACGACCGGGGCGAGACGTTCCGGTCGATCGCATCGAGCCTCCCCACCGGGAAGCCTGATTTCGTTCACGTGATCCGGGAGGACCCGGTCAACCCGAACCTCCTGTTCGTCGGCACCGATGTGGGGGCGTACGTCTCGACCGATCGCGGGCGGTCGTGGAGCCGGTTCATGAACGGGCTGCCCACCGTCCCCGTGCACGATCTCAAGATCCACCCGCGCGAGCACGAGCTGATCGCCGGCACGCACGGCCGCTCGATCTACATCGCCGACATCGCTCCGCTCCAGGGATTGGCGAACGGGTTGCTCCCGAGCGGCCCCGTCGTCTTCGACCCGAAGACCGCCATCCAGTTCGGGGACCCGCCGGTGGGCGGGGAATTCATCGCGCAGCGCGTGTTCCAGGGTCAGAGCGATCAATACGGCGCCGAGATCTCGTACTTCGTTCCGAAATCGGTTGCGGATGAGCTCGCGGAGAAAGCACGCGCCGAGCGGGAGGCTGGCGCCGACGAGGAAGCGGAAGAGGGCGGGAGGGCGGCCATGATGGGCCGCATGCGCGCGGGGGGCGGCGCCGGCGGCGCCCGGGCGTCGATCACCATCCTCGATGCGGCCGGCGACACGGTGCAGACCCTCGACGGACCGGCGAGCGCGGGTATCAATCGCGTCACTTGGCGCTTCAACCGGCGAGCCGCACCCGAGGAGATGTCGCCTTCGGAGCGTGCCGACTCGATCCGAAACGCCCGCATGTACGCCTCGATCGGCGACTCGCTGGTGAACGAGGAAGGCGTGGACCGCGCGGTCATGGACCAGGTCCTCGAGGCGTTGACCGGGGGCGACCCGGGCGCCGTAGGCCGGATCTTCGGGGGCGGCGGGGGCGGCGGCGCACCCACGCGCGGCTTCCGCGACAGACCGGCGGAGAGCTACCCCGATCCGGCCGGTGGGCCACCCGGAGGCCGGGGGGCCGCGGCGGGTCCGGGCGCGGCCCGGGGTGGGGAAGCCGGCGCACCCGGAGCGAGCCCGGAATCGTTGCGCGAGGTCATGCAGCAGGTGTTCGCAGCGATGCGTGAGCGTGGCGGCGGCGGATTCGGCCGCTTCTTCGGTGGCCGGGGCGGAGGAGGGGGGATGGCCGACCCGGGTGCGTATACGGTGATCGTGAAGATCGGGGACGAATCCTACACGACGCGGCTCGAGGTCGCGCGCAAGGACGGCTTCGGGGTCTGGGACGAACCGGACTCCGAGGGTAACTGAGCCCTTCGAACGAAGGGAGGGATCCCGGGGCAAGGCGCAGCCGTC
>Ga0302046_10005493_pt1 | contig 11157 bp, 8 predicted proteins | sample RVTome_11_FD_200261 | JGI IMG/M metagenome (GOLD analysis project Ga0302046, IMG submission 200261) | Soil microbial communities from uranium-contaminated site in the Upper Colorado River Basin, Wyoming, United States - RVT147D111 (version 2) ... | reverse complement strand
GCGGGTAGTGCTCGATCCGACCGCGGACCGCGGGGAGATCCTGCGCGCCCTCGACTGGCTGCGCCCGGAGGGCTCGACCAACGCCGAGCACGGCCTGCGCACGGCCTACGATCTCGTCCAGCGCTACCGCCGCGAGGGCTCGCTGCACCGGGTGATCCTCTGCTCGGACGGCGTGGCCAACGTGGGCAACACCGGTCCCGACTCGATCCTCGAGAGCATCGGCCGCTGGGCGCGTGACGGCATCGAGCTGACCACCATCGGCTTCGGCATGGGCAACTACAACGATCTGCTGATGGAGCAGCTCGCCGACCGCGGCGACGGCCGCTACCACTACGTCGACACGCTGGACGAGGCGCGCCGGGTCTTCGTCGACGACCTCGCGGGCACGCTGGTCACCGTGGCGGAGGAGGCACGCGCCCAGGTCGAGCTCCACCCGGAAGCCGTCGAGCGCTATCGCTTGCTCGGCTACGAGAACCGCGACATCGCCGACCGCGACTTCCGCAACGACACGGTCGACGCCGGCGAGATCGGCGCCGGGCACCACGTGACGGCGCTCTACGAGGTGAAGCTGCGCGACGGCCTGCGCTCGCGCGACGTCGTCGCCACCTTGCGCCTGCGCTACCGCTCCGCCGAGACGGGGCGCTGGGAGGAGTTGGCCCACGACCTGACCGCCGGGGAGCTTGCCGAGAGGTGGGACCGGGCGCCGCGCTCGCTGCGGCTGGCGGGAACGGTGGCCGAGCTCGCCGAGCTCCTCAAGGGGACCTACTGGGCCCGCGGAGGCGATCTCGAGTCGCTCTCCCGCGAGGCCGATGACCTGGCCCGCGAATCGCGCGGCGAGGCCGAGGTGGCGGAGCTGGCCCGGGTGGCGCGGCGAGCGGCGGAGCTGACGGGGCGGGGGCGAACGGAAGAGGAGTAGGGAGGGACCCGCCCCGGAGGTGCCGCCCCGGAGGTGCCAGGCACTTCGACTGTAGCACCTCGACTGTAGCGGCCGGGCTCCTGCCCGGCCGCTACAGTCGAGACGCTGCGGGCCTCGGCGGTATGCTGTGCAAATGAGCCGATTCGCCGCAGGTCTCGCCCTCGCCGTCCTCCTCGCCGTACCCGTCGCCGCCGACACCCTGATCGTCGCCAACAAGGCTGAGGCGACGGTCTCGTTGATCGATCTCGCCACCGGCGACGTCGCGGCGACGTTGCCGACCGGCGCCGGCCCGCACGAGGTCGGGGTCTCGCCGGACGGCTCGATGGTGCTGGTGACGAACTACGGCAACCGGGAGGCGCCCGGGTCGAGCATGACCCTGATCGACGTCGCGGCGGCGGAGGTGGTGCGCACCCTGGAGCTTCCTGCGGCGAGCCGTCCGCACGGGGTCGCCTGGCTCGACGGGCGGCGGGCGGCGGTGACCTGCGAGGGGCTCGGAGCGCTGCTGGTCGTCGACACGGAGTCGGGTGACGTCCTGGCGCGGATCGAGACGGGCCAGGAGGTCTCGCACATGGTGGCGGTCGCTCCGGACGGCGGCCGGGCCTACGTCGCCAACATCGGCTCGGGCACGGTCTCCGTGCTCGACCTCGAAGGGCGGGCGCTGGTCAAGAACGTCCCGACCGGCGAGGGCGCCGAGGGCATCGACCTGGCCGCCGGCGGCGGGCAGATCTGGGTGACCAACCGCGCCGAGGACACGGTCACCGTCCTCGACGCCGCCACCCTCGAGGCCCTGGCCGAGCTGCCGAGCGCCAGCTTCCCGATCCGCGCCCGGGCCGTCGGCGACCGGGTGCTCGTCACCAACGCCCGCTCCGGCGAGATCGCCGTCTTCGACACCGGCGCGCTCGCGGAGGTGGAGCGCTTCCGCGTCGAGGTCGAGGCGGGCGAGACTGAGGGCCGCCTCTTCGGCGACCAGTTCGGCGACAGCTCGGTGCCGATCGGCGTGGTCGTGGACCGGAACGGCTCCCGGGCGTGGGTGGCCCACGCCAACGCCGACGTGGTCACCGAGATCGACCTCGCAAGCCTCGAGACCGCCCGTCATCTGCGGGCCGGCAAGGAGCCGGACGGGATGGCCTGGTCGCCGCGCGACGCCGGCTCCCCCTAGCGCGAGGCGAGCGGTGGCCGTGCTAGCGTAGGCCGCCATCCGAGAAGGGGGCGGTGGCGCCGGCGTCTTGCGACAGCCGAGGCGGCCGCCGGGGGAGGAGACGATGGGTGGAGGATCCCATCGCGCGAGGACCGCCCGGGGCGGTGCGGCCGTGCTCGCGCTGGTCGTTGGCTGGAGCCTGGCGGAGGCCGGGGCCTGGGCCGGCCTGTCGATCGTGGACCGCGCGCCGCTGACGTCGAGCCGGGCGGGAGCGCGGCTCGAGCGGCCGGCAACCGGCGACGACCTCGTCAGGGCGGCGTTCGGCCGGATGGACCCGGGCGGCGCCCGGCCCTGGCAGGTCGTCCATCCCTACCTCGGCTTCGTGGTCGACCCCGACGCAGAGGGCTGGCAGGGCATCGGCACCTACGGGCTCCCGGGGTCGGGGAGGATCGCCGCCTCGGCGGACGATGACCTGCGGGTCGCCCTCTTTGGCGGCTCGGTCGCCATGGCTGTCTGGGCCGAGGCGAGCCCGGTCATCGCCCGCATCCTGGGCGAGGCGACGGGGCGCCCGGTGCGGGTGGAGAACTTCGCCCTCAGCGCCTACAAGCAGCCGCAGCAGCTCGTGCTGCTGAACCTGGCCCTGGTGCGGGGCGAGCGCTTCGACGTTGTCATCAACCTGGACGGCTTCAACGAGGCGGCGCTCGCCTACGACGGGTACGCGAGCGGCCTCGATCCGGTCTATCCGTTCCGCTGGAACGAGCGGGCCGAAACGACGGTCGATCCCCGGGCGTTGCGCTCCCTGGCGCGGGTCGTCGAGCTCGGCGAACGCCGGGAAGGCCTCCGAGGCCTGGTCGCACGGCCTCCCTGGCGGTACAGCCCGCTGTGCCACCTGGCCTGGAGGGTGGCGGACAGCACGCTGGAGCGGCTCCAGGCGGAGTGGCGGTCGCGCTGGGCGGCTGCCGCCCCCGGGCGTTCGTTCCGCACTCACGGACTCGCGCCTCCGGAGACCGAGGAGGACCTCTTTTCGCTCGAGGTCGAGCTGTGGGAGCGATCGTCGCGCCTGATGCATTCCCTGGTCGAGGCGAGCGGCGGGCGCTACTACCACTTTCTGCAGCCCAACCAGTACGACGAAGGCGCCAAGCCGATCGGCCCGGAGGAGGCGACGCTCGTCCTCGGACCGGCGGGCCCGGGGACCGGAGGCTGGGCCGTGCGGAGGGTCTATCCGCGACTCTCCGCCGCGGGACGCCGCCTCCAGGCCGACGGCGTGCGCTTCCGGAACCTGCGCCGGATCTTCGTCGATCACCCCGAGACGCTCTACGTGGACGACTGCTGCCATCCGGGCCGCGACGGGCTGCGTCTCCTGGCGAGCCGCATGGCGCGCGTCGTGGCGCGCGACCTCTCGGGGCACCCGGCAAGCCCTTGAGGCTGCCCTACATCCTGCTGTAGTTGGGCCCGCCGCCGCCCTCGGGCGGCACCCAGGTGATGATCTGGTAGGGGTCCATCACGTCGCAGGTCTTGCAGTGCACGCAGTTGGAGAAGTTGATCTGCAGGCGCCGGCCGGTGGGGGAGTCGGCGTCGTCGACCATCTCGTAGACGCTCGCCGGGCAGAAGCGCTCGCAGGGGTTCCCGTACTGCGGGGTGCACTGGTAGAGGCAGACGTCGGTGTCGTGCACCAGGAGGTGGGCCGGCTGGTCCTCGCCGTGGGCGGTGCCCGAGTTGTAGACGTCGGCCAGCTTGTCGAAGGTGAGCGCGCCGTCCTTGGCGACCGGCTCGGGCTTCCGCGGCGGACGGCCGAACGGGGTGTCGAGGCGCCGCAGCCGCTCGTGCCCGGGCTCGTTGCGCAGGCGGTCGAAGATCCCCCAGCCGCGGCCGTTGGTGAGCATCCCGAGCCCGGCCTGGAGCATGCCGCCGAGGGCGCCCTTCTCGAAGGCCTGGTGGAAGTTGCGGACCGGCCAGAGCTCCTCTTTGATCCAGCTCTCCTCGACCTTCTCCCCGTAGCATGCCAGGGCCGCCGCGTCGACCTCGCCCTCCGTCATCGCCTCGAAGATGGTCTCCGCCGCCAGCATCCCGGACTTCATCGCCAGGTGGATGCCCTTCAGCCTCTGGCTGTTGAGGAAGCCGCCCGAGTCGCCGACGATCAGGAAGCCGTGGCCGTGGCAGCGGGGCATCGCCCACCAGCCGCCCTCGGGGATCGCCTTGGCGCCGTAGAAGGCCATCGAGCCGCCCGCGAGCAGTCCGGCGATGTGCGGGTGGGTCTTGAATCGCTGGAACTCCTCGTGCGGGTCGAGCCAGGGGTTGCGGTAGTCGAGGCCGACGACCAGGCCGACGATGAGCTGATCCCCCTTCATGCCGTAGAGGAAGCCTCCGCCGAAGGTCCCCATGCCCAGCGGAAAGCCCATCGTGTGGATCACCCGGCCGGGCGTCACCCGCCCCTCGGGCAGCTGCCAGACCTCCTTCAAACCGAGGGCGTAGACCTGCGGGTTGCTCTCCGCCGAGAGCCCGAGCTCCTCCTCGAGCTGCTTGGTCAGCGTCCCTCGCGGTCCCTCGCCGAGCACGGTGACCGGCGCCAGCACGTCGACCCCGGGCTCGAAGTTCGCCTTGCGCTCCCCCTCGTGGCCGATGCCGCGGTCGCCCGTGCGCACTCCGACGACCCGATCGCCGTCGAGGAGGGCACGGACGGCCGGGAACTCGCAGAAGACGTCCACCCCGACCTCCTCGACCCGCGCGGCCATCCACTTCACCAGCTTGCCGAGCGCCACCACCTGCTTGCCCTCGTTCTCGAGCATCGGCGGGATCGGCAGCGGCAGCACGTTCTCGCGGGTGAGCCAGAGCAGCTCCTCGTCCTCGACCTCGCCCTCCATCGGCGCCTCGCGCCAGCGCTCCGGGAAGAGCTCGCGCAGGGCCCGCGGGTCGAGGACCGCGCCGGAGAGCGCGTGACTGCCCACCTCCTTGCCCTTCTCGAGGACGGCGATCGTCGGCTCGAGGCGCCCGTTGCCCGCTGTGACGCGCTCGTTGTGCCGCTCGATCAGCCGCCCCAGATGATAGGCGCCGGCCAGGCTCGCGGGCCCGGCGCCGACGAAGACGACGTCGAGCTCCAGGCTCTCTCGCTGCACCTCATCCATGCTCGATCCTCGGTCGGCGCTTGGTGTCCATCAAGTGTTGGGAGGGCGACGGCACGCCGGGCGGATGGTACCACGCTGGTACCCGCTCCTCGCGGGTCTTCGCCGCCCCGCCGGACGTGGAGACGGGCTGGTGCGGGCGGGTAGACTGGCGACCCGGTATGGCGCTGCGAACCCCCCGCTCGACGGATCGCGACGAGCTGGCGAAACTGGCTCGAGAGCTCGGCTACGACGTGTCGGCCGAGGACGTCGGCCGGCGCCTGGCGACCTCGCGGGGCACGGACGACGACCTTGTGCTGGTGTCCGAGGCGGCCGGACGGTTGGTCGGCTTCGTGCACGCCCAGCGCCGTCGGGACCTGCTCGGTGGTGAAAGGGTGGAGATCGTGGCGCTGGTGGTCACGGCCGGTGGTCGCCGCGCGGGAACGGGACGCAGCCTGGTCGAGGCCGCTGCGGAGTGGGCGCGCGGGCTCGGTCTCGTCCGGCTGCGAGTCCGCACCGATATCCGGCGCCGCGCGGCCGCCGCGTTCTACCACCGCCTCGGCTTCGACGAGCGCAAACGTCAGCGGGTCTTCGAGCGGGGCGTCGCGGTGGACGCTTCGCGACCGCCGGCCGAGCGATAGACTCCGGCCGGTCATGGATGCCCGACTCCAACGCCGCGTGCAGCGCTACGGCTGGGACCGCGCCAGCGACTCGTACGAGCGCCACTGGGCCGAGCAGCTGCGGTCGGCCCAGGAGCTGCTGCTCGAGATGGCGGCCCTCGCGCCGGGCGAAAGGGTGCTCGACGTCGCCTGCGGCACGGGCCTCGTCACCCTTCCGGCGGCGCGCGCCGTCGGACCCGCGGGCCGGGTGGTGGCGACCGATCTGTCCGCCCGCATGGTCGAGATCGTCACGGAACGGGCGGCCGTCGAGGAGCTCGATCACGTCGAGGCAGTGCGGCGCGATGCCGAGGCCCTCGGCCTCGACGAGGGCTCGTTCGACGCCGTGCTCTGCGCCCTCGGCCTGATGTACGTGCCGGATCCGGTGGCGGCCCTGCGCGAGTTCCGGCGGCTGCTGCGTCCCGGCGGCCGGGCCCTGGCCCTGGTCTGGGGGGAGCGCAGCCGCTGCGGCTGGGCGGAGATCTTTCCCATCGTCGACGCCCGCGTCGAGAGCGAGGTTTGCCCGCTGTTTTTCCAGCTCGGAACCGGCGACGCGCTCGCCGCCGCCTTCGAGCTTGCGGGCTTCCAGGCGGCCGAGAGCCGGCGTCTGAGAACCGTCCTGGAGTACGGGGACGACGAGGACGCCCTGGGAGCCGCGTTCGCGGGGGGACCCGTAGCCATGGCCTACTCCAGATTCGACGACGAGACCCGCGAGGCCGCGCACGGCGAGTATCTGGCGTCGATCGCGCCGTACCGCCGGGCCGGCGGGTATGCCGTGCCGGGCGAGTTCGTCGTGACCCGGGGGTCGGCGTGAGGCGGGCGCCCGGGCCGGCGAGGCCGGATCGGACCGGGTGAGGCCGGTGGACGATCGCGCGACGATGGTCGCGACGCTCATGGATCGGCCGGACCAGGCGACGCTGAGCCGCCTGACCGAGGTGGCCGACGTCCTCGAGGTGCGGGCCGACGCGACCGGTGATCCGGATCCGAGAGCGCTGCGCGAGCACTTCTCCGGGCGGCTGCTCTACACCCTGCGCAGCAAGGCGGAGGGGGGGCGCTGTGACAGCGCTCCCTCGGTACGGCATCCTCGGATCCTCGCGGCCGCGTGCTCGGGCTGGGACCTCGTCGACCTGGAGGCCGTGCGGGACCTCGAGCCCGAGGTCCTGGAGGCGGTGCCCCCGGAGCGGCGGGTCGTCTCCTGGCATGGCGCCGCCGACCGCATCGAGCGCCTGCGGGAGCGAGCCGAGGACCTCCTCTCCGTCGAAGCGAGGCTCTACAAGCTGGTGGTGCGGGCACGGGCGCACGGCCACGAGCTGCTGCCCCTGGCGCTGCTGGCGTCGCTCGGTCGTTCCGACGTCGTGGCGTTCGCTTCCGGTGAGCTCGGGGCATGGACCCGCTTGCTGGCCCCCCGGCTCGGCGCGCCGTGGGTCTACGCGGCGGCCGGGCGGACGGCGGGGGCTCCCGGACAGCCGACCCTCGAGAGTCTGCGCGAGGACTACGGGTTGCCGGAGCTGCCGCCGGTGCGCCTGCTCTACGGCATCGCCGGGCGCCCGGTGGCGCAGAGCCTGTCGCCGCGCTTGCACAATCGCGCCTATCGCGAGGCCGGGCTCGAGGCCCTCTACGTGCCGTTCCACGTCGAGCGCTTCGCCGATTTTTGGCTCGAGGTCGTGGAGGGGGGCGGTCTCGCCGAGCTGGGCTTCCCGTTGCGCGGTCTCTCGGTCACGGCGCCGTGGAAGCGCATCGCCTTGGCGGTGTCGGGCGCGTCGAGCCCGCTGGCCGTACGGATAGGCTCGGCCAACACCATGGCACTGCACGACGGCGTCTGGGAGGCGGAGACCACCGATGGCGAGGGGGTCGTCGGACCCCTCCTCCACCGTCGGGTGCGGCTCGACGGAGCCCGCGCTGCGGTGCTCGGGGCGGGTGGCGCCGGACGCGCCGCGGCCTACGCCCTCGCCCGCGCCGGCGCCCGGGTGACGGTGGTGAACCGCGACCCGGAGAGGCTGGAGCGAGCCGGGGAGGAGCTCGGCCTCCCGGGACTCGCGTGGGACGAGTTCGAGCCCGCCGAGGCCGATCTCCTGGTCAACGCCACGCCACTCGGAGCGAGCGCCGACGAGCCCCTGCCCTTCGACCCGCGAGCGTGCGATCCCGACGCGATCGTGATCGATTTGGCCTACCTCCGCGAGACGACGACCCACCTGGTGCGGGAGGCGCGCGCCGCGGGCCTGCGCGTCATCGACGGCCGGGAGGTGCTGCTCTACCAGGCGGTGCCGCAGTTCGAGTTCATGACCGGAGCCTCGATGCCGGTGGACCTGGCCCGCTCCTGGCTGGCGCTCGCCCGGGACGGGTCGTGAGCGCGCTCATCCGGCGCGCGGTGCCGCGGGTCCGGGAGTTTCTCGCCGACAGCCTGACGCCTCTCGGCGTGTACCGTCGGCTCGGCGAGCTTTCGCCCTTCCGCTTCCTGCTCGAGAGCGTCAGCGGAGGCGAGCAGGTCTCGCGCTACAGCTTCCTCGGCGCCGCCCCGCGCAGGGTTCTGCGGCTCTGGAGAGACCGTCTGGAGATCGAGGAGGAGGGCGGCGTCCGGCGGCTGGAAGAGCCCCGGCTCGACCTCCTGGCTCGCGAGCTGGGAGCGGTGGCGGGACCTCGCGAGAGCCTCCCCTTTCTCGGCGGCTGGGTGGGCTACTTCGGCTACGACCTGGTGCGCCTCCTGGAGCGCCTTCCCCACGGACCGGCTGCGGGACCGGAGCTCCCGGTAGCCTTGCTGGCGCGCTTCGACGCGGTCGTCGTCTTCGACCACGCGCAGCAGCGGGTCGTCGTGGTCGCCAACGAGATCGAGGGGGAGGTCGGAGACGACGTAGCCGACGACGACCTGCGGCGCCTGACGGCCGCCGTCACCGGTGGCGCGAGCGGGGGTGCCGTGGCCCTTCCCCGCGGGGCCGTCGCGGCCCCCGAAGCGCGGGTCAACGTCCCGGGCGACGAGTTCCGGGCGGCCGTGCGGCGGGTCAAGGAGCACATCGCTGCCGGTGACGTCTTCCAGGTCGTCCTCGCCCGGCGCTTCAGCCTCGAGGCCGGCGGAGCGTCACCGCTCGCCCTCTACCGGGCCCTGCGGCGGGTCAACCCGAGCCCCTACATGGTGCTCTTCGAGAGCCCCGAGGTGGCCCTGGCCGGGACCTCTCCGGAGATGCTGGTGCGCAAGGTCGGAGAGCGGGTGGAGACGCGGCCGATCGCGGGGACGCGGCCGCGACACCCGGCTCCGGCGGAGGACCGCCGCCTGGCCGCCGAGCTCGCCGCCGACGCCAAGGAGCGGGCCGAGCACGTGATGCTGGTCGATCTCGGCCGCAACGATCTGGGCCGGGTCTGCCGGGGCGGCAGCATCGAGGTCTCGAGCTTCATGGAGGTCGAGCGCTACTCACACGTCATGCATCTCTGCTCGACCGTGGAGGGCGTGCTGGCGCCGGGGAAGAGCGGGCTCGACGCCCTCCTCGCGTGCTTCCCGGCGGGCACGGTCTCGGGAGCTCCCAAGGTGCGGGCAATGCAGCTCATCGACGAGCTCGAGCCCGAGGGTCGGGGCCCCTACGCCGGCGCCGTCGGCTACCTCTCTTACGCCGGAGACCTCGATACCTGCATCACCATCCGGACCCTGGTCGTGCACGACGGCGAGGTCTCGGCGACCGCCGGGGCCGGCATCGTCGCCGACTCCGACCCGGAGGCCGAGCAGCGCGAGACGGAGAGCAAGGCCGCGGCCCTGCTCGCCGCCGCGGAGATGGCGCGGCGCATGGCGGGGGAGGAGGCCGGAGCGTGATCCTCGTGGTCGACAACTACGACTCGTTCACCTACAACCTGGTGCAGATGCTGCTGGTGGAGGGCCGGGAGGTGGAGGTGGTCCGCAACGACGTCGACTCCGCGGCGGCCCTTCTCGCACGCGCCCCCGAGGCGATCGTCCTGTCGCCGGGGCCGGGGCGTCCGGAGGAGGCCGGCGTCTGTTCCGCCCTCGTCGAGGCGGGGAGGGGAGTGCCCATTCTCGGCGTCTGCCTCGGTCACCAGGTGCTCGGCCAGGTCCACGGCGCCGTGATCGAGCGCGCTCCGCGCCTGCTGCACGGCAAGACCTCGTGGGTGCATCACGACGGCCGCGGGCTCTTCGCCGGGCTGCCGGACCCGTTCGAGGCCACCCGTTACCACTCGCTGGCGGTTCGTCCCGAGAGCCTGCCGCCCGAGCTCGAGACCCAGGCGTGGAGCGACGACGGGGTCCTGATGGGGATGCGCCACCGCGACGAGCCCTGGTGGGGCGTCCAGTTCCACCCGGAGTCGATCCTCACCCGGGAGGGTCCCGCCTTGATGCGCAACTTCCTCCGCCTGGCGCGGGAGGCGAGGCCGTGACCGAGGACGGTCGGTCGGCAGCCGAGTCCTTGCGCCGGGTGATGTCCGGAGAGAGCCTGTCGCGCCGCGAGATGGAGGCGCTGATCGGGCTCCTGATGGACGGCGCGTTGGACGAGCGCGTTACCGCCGGACTGCTGATCGCCCTGGCGATGAAGGGCGAGTCGGTGGCCGAGCTCGCCGGCGCCGCCGCCGCGATGCGTGCCAGGGTGCTGGCGATCCCGCATCGCCGGCCGGGCGTGATCGACACCTGCGGCACGGGGGGCGACGGCCGCGGCACCTTCAACATCTCCACGGCCTCGGCTCTGGTGGCTTGTGCCGCCGGGGCGTCGGTGGCCAAGCACGGCAACCGGTCGGTCTCGAGCCGCTCGGGGAGCGCCGACGTGCTGGAGGCCCTCGGCGTGCGGATCGACGCGACGCCGGAGGCGACGGGCCGCTGCCTGGACGAGCTCGGGATCGCCTTCCTCTTCGCGCCGGGCCTGCATCCCGCGATGCGGGCGGTGATGCCGGTGCGCCGGGCCCTCGCGGTGCGCACGCTCTTCAACCTGCTCGGGCCGCTCACCAACCCGGCCGGCGCCCGCCGGCAGGTCATCGGTGTCTTCGCCGCCGAGCGGGTGGAGAGCGTGGCGGGAGCTCTCTGCGAGCTGGGGACCGAGCATGCCCTCGTCGTCCACGGCTCGGACGGGCTGGACGAGATCACGTGCAGCGGTCCCACGACGGTGGCCGAGACGCGTGATGGATCGGTGCGGCTCTACGAGCTCGAGCCGGAGGACTTCGGTGTCGAGCGGCACCCGACCGAGGCGCTGGCCGGAGGTGACCCTGGGGAGAACGCGGCGTTGCTGCGGATCCTCCTTGAGGGCGCCCCCGGCCCCCTGCGCGACGTCACCCTGATCAACGCCGCCGCCGCCCTGGTCGTCGCCGGGGTGGCCGAGGACTGGCGCGACGGCGCCGAGCGCGCCGCCGCGGCGATCGACTCGGGCG
>Ga0302046_10005492_pt1 | contig 11158 bp, 8 predicted proteins | sample RVTome_11_FD_200261 | JGI IMG/M metagenome (GOLD analysis project Ga0302046, IMG submission 200261) | Soil microbial communities from uranium-contaminated site in the Upper Colorado River Basin, Wyoming, United States - RVT147D111 (version 2) ... | reverse complement strand
GAGCTCGAGCTCGGCGATGTCCGGGTGGTCGAGCAGGCAATTGCCGAGCGCCATCGCCGCCGCGCCGAGGGCTCCGACGTCGGCGGCGGGCCGACCCCGGTACCCGAACAGGAGTGCCCCGCGCGCCAGCTCCCGGCACATGTCCTCGATGTCCTCGGCGGTGAGTGGGAATCCGCGGATGGAGACGTCGGCGCCGAGCTCCACCTCGACCCCGCCCGACCCGAGCGTCAGGATCGGCCCGTACTCCGCGTCGCGCCGGACACCGATCAGCATTTCCGCGATAGGCTCCGGGAGGTGAGGCGAGACGAGGGCGCCCTCGATGAGATGATCGGCAGCCGCCAGGTACCGGGCGGCCGAATCCCGGCAATCCCGGTACGCCGAGACGAGCGCCTCGGCTCCGACGAGCCCCGTCCGGACGGCGCCGGCCTCGGTCTTATGGGGCAGCGCGCGTGACACGATCTTGAGGACCTGCGCCCCGTCGGACGCGGGGAGCGCGCGAATCTCGTTCTCGCTCCGGCAGAGCTCCGCCGGGACCAGCGGCACCCCGTAGGCCCCGACCAGCTCGCGGGTCTCGAGCTCGGAGAGCCACGATCCGGTGGGCCCGCGTCGGGCGGCGTCGGGGGCGCGGGCCGCGTCGCCCGCCTGGACGGTCTCGGCGGCGTAGACCGCCTGGGCGGCGGGGACCGTCTCGGCCGCGCGGGCAGCGGGCGCGCGGGCAGCGGCCGCGGCTCGACCCGGCGACGATCCTCCGGCGCGACGCCAGAGACCGTGGACGCAGGCGACCGCGGTCTCGAGCGATCCCTGAACCGGCACGCCGAGCGACAGAAGCCGGGCGAGCGGCTCGGGCCGGCGGGCCGCGTAGAGCGTGTGCACCACGAGCGGGATGCCGGCCTCCCGTGCCGCGGCCGCGAGGGCGTCAGCGGTCTCCAGCTCCGCGGCGGCGAGGCTCGTGGCGAACCGGATCGCGTAGCCGCCGAAGAGGCCGCTGACCAGCACACCCGCGCACGCGGGATCGCGGATCGCGAGCTCCACGGTCCGCGCGAGGACCCCGGGCGCGCGGTCCGCGGCGCCGGCGACATCGACCGGGTTCCGCGTGCTCGCCGCCGGCCCGAGGAGCTCCCTGAGCGCCGTCCGGGTCGCGTCCGACAGCAGGGCCAGCGGGACGCCGGCCTCCGACAGTTGATCCGCCGCGAGCGTCGCGTGCCCGCCTCCGTCGGAGATCACGACCAGGCCGCGCGCGACCACACCGCCTCCTTCGGACGCGACCGCGGGGGCGAGGACCGGCGCCGGCTGCGTGGCGAGCGCTTCGGCCACCGGGAGGAGCGCGTCCGAGCGCGTCACCTCGATCATCCCGCTCTGCCGGGCCAGCGCGCGGAACACCGCGTACGATCCGGCCACGGCCCCGGTGTGCGAGAGCGCCGCGCGACCCCCCGCCCCCGAGCGCCCGCCCTTCAGCACGATGATCGGCTTGGCGGCCGAGACGGAGGCCGCCGTCTCGATGAGCGCGCGGCCGTCGCGGACGCCCTCGACGTAGACCACGATCGCGCGGGTCGGCTCGTGCTGACCCAGGTAGTCGAGGAGCTCGTGGAACCCGACGTCGACCTCGTTCCCCGGACCCACGTAGATCGAGAGCCCCACCGGTCGCGAGGATGCCGCCGTCATCAAGTCGAGCGCCACGTTCCCCGACTGGGCGAGGACGGCGATCGCGCCGGGGGGGAGCGGCTCGCCCCCGACCATGTGGAGCCCGGTGTGCGTGTTCAGGATGCCCGACGTGTTCGGGCCCACCACCCGGATGCCCGTGGCCCGGGCCGCGTCGAAAAGCTCGCGCTCGAGACGCGCCCCTTCTTCGCCCGACTCCCGGAACCCGACCGCCGGGACGATCGCGCCCCGGACCCCGGCCTCCCCGCACGCGCGGACCGCGTCGGTGACCGACGCGGCGGCCCGGGCCACGTACACGAGCTCTGGGACCGGGTCGATCTCCGCGACCGACCGGGCCACCGGGAGTCCGAGGAGCTCGCCCCCGTCCGGGTGCACGGGGTGGACGGCCCCGGCGTACCCCGACCTGCGGAGCGCGGCCACCACTTGATGGCCGCGCTTGGCGGGGTTCGAAGAGGCCCCGATCACCGCGACCGAGCGCGGCTCGAAGAGTGGCCGGAGCGGGTGGGTCACGGACGCCGCGGCGACCTATTCGCCCCGAAAGACCGGATCACGCTTCTCGGCGAACGCCCGCACGCCCTCACGCCAGTCCTCCGTTGCGAAGCACGTGTCGAGCGCCTCGGCCTCGAGCCGCATCGCCTCCTCCGGAACCATGGATCCGGCCCGGTCGAGGAGCCGCTTCGCGAGCCGCATCGAGATGGGCGCGTTCCGCGCCAGCTCCCGAACCAGCTCGAGGGCCTCGGCCATGACATCCAAGGCGAGCACGCACCGGTTCGCGAGCCCGAGGTCGCACGCCTCGGAGCCCGTGAAGAAGCGTCCGAGCAGGATCAGCTCCGCCGCCCTCGCGTACCCCACGCGCCGCGCGAGCGTGTACGACGCGCCCCCGCCGATGAACGTGCCGAGCGTCACCTCGGGCAGACGGAGCTTCGCCTCGTCGGAGACGATGACGAAGTCGCACGACAGCGCGAGCTCGATCCCGGCCCCGATCGCGTGTCCGTTGACCGCCGCGACGACGGGCTGGGGGAGGGTCTGGAGCGCGCGATACACCCGCTGGCCGGTCTCGATGTAGTCGCGGCGCTCGCCGGGCGTCGGCTCCCGGCCGCCGTACGCCTTGAGATCGGCGCCCGCCGAGAACGCGCGCCCGGCCCCCGTGAGGATGACGGCCCGGACCGCGGGATCCCCCGCCGTCTCGGCGAGCCCGTCCTCCAGCGCGCGGTACAGCTCCAGATTGACCGCGTTCAACCGCTCGGGACGGTTCAGCCGAAACGTGCGGATGGCGCCCGCGGTCTCGGTGACGACCGGCGACTCGCTCAACCGGTCAGCCGCCGGCGGTGGTCACCGCCTTGTCTCGCGGGGGCGCGTTCTTCACGTGCTTCTCGAGCCAGCGGTCCATCTCCCACAGCATATGGAGGACGGATTCGCGCGCCGCGTACCCGTGGCTCTCGGCCGGCAGGATGACCAGACGCGCGATGGCGCCCAGGCCCTTGAGGGCGCTATAGAAGCGCGTCGACTGGATCGGGAACGTCCCCGAGTTGTTGTCCGCCTCGCCATGGATGAGGAGGATCGGCTCGTTGACCTTCTCGGCGTTCATGAACGGCGACATCTCGAAGTAGACGTCGGGCGCCTCCCAGAACAGCCGTTCCTCGCGCTGGAACCCGAACGGGGTCAGCGTCCGGTTGTACGCTCCGCTCCGCGCGATCCCGGCCCGGAACAGATCGGAATGCGCGAGGAGGTTCCCGGTCATGAACGCCCCGTACGAGTGACCGCCGACCCCGACCCGGTCCGGGTCGACGACACCGCGGCGCACGCCCTCGTCGATCGCCGCCTGGGCGTTCGCCACGAGCTGCTCGCGGAACGTGTCGTTCGGCTCGGCCTCCCCTTCCCCGATCACCGGCATCGATGCGTCGTCGAGCACGGCGTAGCCACGGGTGACGAACGGCACCGCGCCCGAGGCGCTGATCCGGGTGAACTGATAGGGCGAGTCGGTCCGCTGCCCGGCGGCATCGGCGCTCTTGAACTCGGTCGGATAGGCCCACACGAACGCGGGGAGCGGTCCGTCGCGCCCGGCTTCGTAGTCGGCCGGCAGATAGAGCGTCGCGGAGAGCGGCACGCCGTCCGCGCGCTCGTATTGGACCGCCTCCTTGCGGACCCCGGCGAACTGCGGGTACGGGTGCGGGAACTCGGTGACCGCCGCGATCTGCCCGCTCGACAGATCGCGCACGAAGTAGTTGGGCGGCTCGTCGGCCGACTCGCGCCGCGTGAGCAGCCGGTCGCCGCCGAGGAGCGCCACCGGACCCTCGTAGTACGGCGCCTCCGACCGGAACAGCTCCTCCTCCGCGCCGGTGGCGAGATTCCGCTTCCGGAGGAAGGGCCGGTTGCCCTCGGGGGACGCGCCCTGCCCGGCCAGATAGATCGCTTCGCCATCGGTCATCAGGACCGACGTGCCGCGCGCGGTACTGCGCGACATCGGGGACCCGGGATCGCCATACCTGTCCTCGGTAGACACGTCGAACACGACGTCCATCTCGCCCGGCGCGTCGGGATCGAACCGGTACGTGCGGCGCTCGCGGGTCGAGAACCAGTTCTCGCTCACGAGCGCGAACCCGGCTTCGCTCCACTGGATCCCGCCGTACCGGAGCGCGAGCGCGGCGATCTCGGCGGGCTCGCCCGAGAACGGAGCCGCGAGCGTGTAGACGCGATCGCGGATGTCCGCCTCGGTCTTGGCGTCGCCGCCGTCCTGCGCCTCCACCCAGTAGAGCGTCGCATCCGCGTCCTGCCTCCACCCGATCGATCGGACCCCCGTGGGGACGGAGCCGAACGAGGTCGGCACGTTGTCCTGGAGCGGGAGATCGGCGACGAGGTGGACGACCGCGCCGGCCGCGTCCCACACCTCGATCGTGTTCGGGAAGCGGTTGGCCGGGACGAGATAGGAGAACGCCCGGTGCGTCGTCTCGACGAGGAGATACCGGCCGTCGGGCGACGGGCTCATGTTGCTGATCAGACCCGGTCTCCCGAGCGGGGTGGCCGAGCCATCGAGCGACACGCGCGTGAGCTGCGCGGTCGCGAAGTACTCGAACAGATCCGCGTCGTGCTGGTTCTCGAGCAGATCCTGGTACGTGCGGGCGGGCGCGACCTCGCCGTCGTTCTCCTGGACGACCGGTCCCGCGGGCACCATCGGATCGGGCGGCGGGCCGTCGCGGCCCGTGGGAACGGCCCTCAGGACCAGCGCGTCGCCGCCCGGGACCCAATCGAACGGGGCCCCGAAGTAGACGTCGTTCACCGCCAGATCGGTGAGCCGGCGGGCCGAAGCCGTCGCGACATCGATCAGCCACAGCTGGACCCCGGCGTCGGTGTCGTGCGTGAACGCCACGTACCGCCCGTCGGGCGACCAGCGCGTGTTCCGGATGCGGGGATCGGACGGCAGACCGGTGACGGCGCGCTCGACCCCATCGAGGGTGCGGATCGCGAGCCCGATCGAGCCGCTGGCCCGGCTCGGCCCGTTGGTGCGTGGGTTGATCCGGAGCCCGGCGATCCGGAGCTCGGGCGCGGCGATCTCGGCGATCGACGGAAGACTCGGCCGCTCCGAGATCAGCATCATCGTCTCGTCCGGGCTCAGGCTCACGCCCGGCGTGGCGGGAGCGTCGACGAGAGCGGTCAGCTCGGCCGCGGGCATCTGGTATCCGTCCGATCCCTCTTGGGCCAACGCCGGAGACGCGAGCATCTGCGGCAGGGCGAGCGCGAGGAGGGCGGGGACGGCTCGAAGGCGATCGACGGTGCGGAACGGCATCCCAGTCATGCGGCTACTCCGGATGGGGATTTCAAGCGTCGGGACCCTGCCAAGGTCCACACGGCGGTGGGGTCACGCAAGCGTTTCGGGGGGCAGGGGCGAGCGCGCTCAAGCTGGTTCGGGCACGCCCGGGCGCGTGGCGGCCAGCGGCGGGCAGGGGTCAAGAGAGAAAGGCGGATCTGGTTCCGGCAACCGGGCTCGAGCTCGCGGTGCCCGAGATTCCATGGGAACGGAGCCGGCCTCGGCAGTGTGTTGGTGGACCCTCCGGATCCCGCGCCTCACGGCGGCCAGCCCTCCTCGTGGCCCCACCCGACATTGCCCAGCCCGCCTGCACCGCCCTACCGTGCCTGAAGGCGTTCAAGCCGACGGGCGGGAGCGACGCGAAAACAACCCCAGCCAACCCATTTGTGAGTCATGCGGCAACTCAACTCAAACCTGTCCAGGCTCAGGTAACTACCTGCTCCGCATGGGCGACCCAGCAGTGAGGTGAAACAGTGAACGACAGGCCGGCGATCCTCACGCTGTTAGTGAGCCGACGGCGAGCCATTGCCGTCAACGCATTGATCGGCGGCCTCTACGTTTGCATCGCAGTATTCGCTCCCAACCCTTGGGCTATGTTCGGCGCCTTCCTCTGCTCGCCGTAACGATCAGGTGCATCACTCTGATCCTTGTGTTTGCAGCGGCCGAGGAAAGCGGGGGGAAGCAGGCTGCCCTCGTCATCATGTTCAACCTGTTCGGCGGCTTGGCCTTCGCGGCCGCACTCGTTGCAGGGATGTGGTGGTTGGGCCACGTGTGGCTTGCAGCGGTCAAAATACTTGTTCCCGTCCTCGCCGTTCTCGTCGCATACAAATCGCTGTTTCCACTCCCTCCGCTCGATTCAGCGAGAGTGGGTGCCGAGTGAGGCGTGATGTGATGTGATACGTCGTATGGGTTCGGTTGCCGCATAATTGTGAGTTATGGAGCTTCTACCTCAGGAGGGCAGAAGAGCGAGGAGCTCCGCTGGTGTGACGGCCTTGATCGCGGACTTCCTGAAGTCGCGTTTGTTGCGTGTGACGAGGTAGTCCACGCCCTCCTTCTCGGCGCAGGCTGCCTGGACCGCGTCTTCGAAGTCCGTCCAGTTCGCGGCGAGGGCGTGATGGATTCGGTCCTCGTCCACAGGTACCAGCTTCACAAGACTCAAGAGGTCCGATAGGGCACGACGCGTCCGCGCCTTCCCGAGATGTTTGGCGAGCAGAAAGTGTAGTGTCGTGACCGTGTGCGCCGCGAGGTAGCCCTCGAGGTTTCCCGCTTCCATCTCGCCGAGGACCGCAGCGGAGTCATCGGCGAACGGTTCGCGATCGGCCAGCACGTCGAGGACCACGTTGACGTCGATGAGGACTCGCGTCACGAGTACTTGTCCTCGAGGTGGGAGCGGTATTCCTCCCGCGACGTATCCGCAGGCAGGATCCCGCGAAGCCGCGTCACGATCCGCGTCGAACGGGCACGATGCTCCAGGGAGGCCAAGAACTCCGTGACCAGCTCTGAGATGCTGGTCCGGTTTCGCCGCGAGAAGCGCTTGGCGCGCTCGACGACGGCCTCATCCACGGAGAGGGTGAGCTTCTTCTTTGGCATGGGATCTCCCTTACGTATACGTATAGTACGATCTGCAATACACGTACCACAAGTGGGTGGGAGAGGTTCCCCTCCGAAGCTCCATAACCAGCGATTGCTGCTGGCGGAAACAGCTCATCTCGGACCGGCGAACACCGCGGGCTTGCCGGCACGGCGGCCGGTCAGCACCGTGATCCGCAGCAGAATCGCGTAACCGTTATGCCGCGAAGGAACTCCGTTGAGTAGCGCCTACAACCAGGATCTGGCCGAGCACGAGACCCTCGGTAAGGACTATCGGATCGTGGTCGAGCGTCGGAGTGACTCGTCGGTAGCCGTGGTTGCGCCGCACGGCGGGTCGATCGAGCGCGGTACCTACGAGATCGCCCGTGCGATCGCGGGAAACGATTTTTCCCTTTACCCATTCGAAGGAACCAAGGCGTCGGGGAATTACGCTCGCAGCTGAGCCGCAGAGCCGTTACGACGCCCCCCCGAAGCTTGAATCGAACCCCATCCGTTGATAGTATGTATATACGTTTGTGTATTCTACGGCATGAACTTCGCGTGGGATTCCGAGAAGAGCGAGACCAACCTCCTCGAACGGATGGATCGCCGGGACGATTACGGTGAGGTCCGAATCGTAGCGATCGGCCTGGCCGGAGGTTTGGCCCTCACTGTTGTCTACACGGATCGACTCGGAGAGTCCGGGGACACCATCCGCCGAATCATCTCGGCCCGAAGGAGCAGCCGTCGTGAGCGCGAAGCGTACGAAAAAGCCGTCTGAGGGTCCGCCTCAGCGGGGCCGTGCCGACCTCGATCGTCTCCGTGGGATGACGGAGGCCGAGATTGCGGAGAGCTCCCCGCCCGAGCTCGCGGATCTTCCCTCGGACTTTTGGGACGAGGCAGCCGTGGTCACTCCCGAGCCGAAGGAGGCTATTTCCCTCCGCGTCGACAGGGATGTGTTGGCCTGGTTTCGTAACGGTGGCCCCCGATACCAGACCAGGATGAACGCTGTGCTTCGCTCATACATGAACCGGATGAGGCAGCGACGAAACCCGAGGTCTGAATCCCACGAGGAGGGCTCGTAGCCCGTCCCTGATGCGGTAGTCGCGCTCGTCGAGCGCGCCGTACGGCTCAGGGAACGAGCTCTTCCTCGACCAGTCGGAGCACCCACAGTCCCGAGAACAGGTCGGAGGTGAAGATCCGGCCCTTGAACACCTGCGCGCCCCACGTCATCGACCAGTTGGGCACCGCAGCGTCGGGCGAGGACGTCTTGACCGCCCCGATCTCGCGGCCCTGCCGGTACAGGTCGCCGCGGAGCTCGCCGGAGACGTCGACGACGCGAAGCCCCGCCTGGTAGTACCCGATGTAGAGCCGGTCGCGGTCGTCGGTCCACAGGTTGTGCGCGCCCGCCTCGGGCACCTCGTAGCGCGCGACCTCGACCGGGTGCTCGATGTCCGTCATGTCGAGCACGTGCACGTACCCGCGCGCCTCGATCGGTCCGAACACCTCCGGGTCCCAGTCGGACGGGTAGATCTCGTCTCCCACGAACAGGTACTTGCCGTGCCGCCAGGCGACGTGGGTGTTCCCCTCGGGATAACTGTAGCTGCTCACGAACGCGGGCCGCGTCGGTGTGCCGCCGTGCGTCCCGGCTCCGACGTCGAGCATCACGACCCCGTCGTCCCAATACGACAGGTAGGCGTAGCCGTCCTGGACGATCGCGTCGTGGAGGGTCTTCGACTCCTTCTCGAGCCCCCAGCGCCCGACCTCGCGCGGGTTCTCGGGGTCGGAGATGTCGATGATGTGGAGCTCGTTCGTCCCGTTGTGGCACGCGTAGACGAGATTCTCGTCGCCGCGGATCCACACGTTGTGCACGCCGCCCGTCACCGTCTCGGTGTATTCGGACAGGATCGTCGGGTGCGCGGGGTTCGCCAGATCGAGGAGCACGATCCCGTTCCGCCGGCTCGACGCCCCCTCACGGGTCACGATCCCGAGCCGGTTGTCCGGGTGGATCTTGACGTCGTTGATCCGGCGCGCGTCGAGCTGGAGCGAGTCCGTGAGCACCGGCGTGGCCGGATCCGTAACGTCGAACACCTTCATCCAGTCGTGGTAGAACGTGCCGAGGTACGCGTAGTCGCGGCCGTCGACGCCCTCGAACGCCCACGTGTCGCCGGCCCGGTGGCTCGCGGTCACGCCGTGCCCGACCCGCTCGAGGTGCGCGGTGTGCGTCCGTGGCTCGACTTCGATCGCGACGCTGCGCGAGATCGCCGGCCCCGCCACCGCCGTGACGACGAACGTACCCGATTCCTCGGCCACGAACAGCCCGTCCCCGCCCTCGGGGAACACCGTGGCACCGCTCCGCGACAGGGTCCACAGCGGGTGGTAGCCGGTCACCGCCTGCCCGTTCGATCGCGACCCGGCGAGCGAGAGGCGGACGACATCGCCCGTCCGGACCGGAGCGGATGGCCCGCCATCGATCCGGTAGTCGGCCGCCGGGTTCGGCTCGACCTCGACGACGATCCTCCGCGATACGGCCGGCATGTCAGCGGCGGACACGACCACCGTGGCGCGTCCGGCGGCCAGACCGAGAAGCCGGCCCCCGGGCTCGACCGTTACGATGCCCTGATCCTGGCTCTCGATGTCGATCCGCGGGTGATCGAGAAGCCCCCCGAGCCGGGTGAGCGCCGTCACCGTGAGCGGAATCGACGTCCCGACGCGGGTGCTCAGCGGCTCCCCGTCGACCGGTCCGCCCTCGAACCGGATCACGAGCTCCTCCGGCGGGAGGTCCGACACGCGCACCGTGGCCCACGCCGGGTCGCCCTCGTAGACGACCGCCACCCGGCCCGCGCCCGGTGCCGTGGCCGTGACGGTGCCGTCCGCCGACACGGAGACCACATCCCCTACCGCGAACCAGCGCAGGCTCGCCGGGGCGATGTCGTTTACCCCGCGGACCTCGGCCGTCAGCCGGAACGACTCCCCGACCTCGAGTTCGAAGACCGCGGGGGTGATCGTCACGCGGGGGGTCTGAGCCACCAGCGGACCGGAGAGCACACCCACGTCGGCGGCGGGCCCGAACGCCGCGCTCGCGGCGGAGACGAGGACCGATAGGAATCGAACGCGGGGTCGGCGGCTCAACGGACTGGGAGTGGAGGGCATCTTCGATTCCTTCGATCAGTCGTTCGAGTTCGAGGGTTGAGGCGAGGGCCCGGCGATCGGTGGCGGCCCGCAAAGTAAGGCGGCGTCCCGGGGGGGCGGCAACCCGCTTCCCGTTCCCGTTCCGCCTTCCTGACGAGAGAGCCGCGGCGGGTACTCTTGCCGGTCACCATGCGCGCGAGAAGCTTCGCCCCATGGAAACGCTCGATCCCGCCTACGCCGAGTCACGCCCGGCCCTCACCGAAGACGATGCCGCCCGCATCGCGGCCGCGCATTGGGGTCTCGCAGGAGAGGCCCGGGAGCTCCCGAGCGAGCGCGACCGGGTGTTCGAGATCCGGACCCTGGCCCGCGACGGCTCGCGCGGCGACCGCGCCATCCTCAAGATCGCCAACTGGCGGGAGAAGGCCGCGGTGCTCGAGTTCCAGCACCGGATGCTCGGGCGGCTCGCGGCGGCCGGGCTCCCCTACGCCTTCCCGACGCTCCATCGCGCCTCATCCGGCGCTGACCTGATATCGATCGACGTTGCGGGATGCTCCCATGCGGCTCGCTTGCTGAGCTACGTCGAGGGAGTTCCACTCGGCGAGATCCGGGGGCGCCCCCCTCGGCTCGACCGGGACCTCGGCCGGCTCGTCGGATCGATCGACCGCGAGCTCTTGGGTCTCGATTCCCCGGGCGCGGACCGGGAGCTCGCGTGGGATCTCAGAGCCGCGCCTGCCCTTGTCGCCGACAGCCTGGATGCCGTCGATGAGGGCCGCCGCGAGATGCTCCGGGACTGCCTCGCGGCCTTCGAGCGCACTGTCGCCCCCCGCGCCGCCGACCTCCGCGTCAGCATCATCCACAACGACGCGAACGACGCCAACCTGCGGGTCGATCCGGGGAGCCCCACCGCCCCGCCGCGGATCCTCGGGCTGGTCGACTTCGGGGATGCGGTCCGGAGCTGGACGATCGCCGATCTCGCCGTCGCCTGCGCGTACG
>Ga0302046_10005490_pt1 | contig 11159 bp, 12 predicted proteins | sample RVTome_11_FD_200261 | JGI IMG/M metagenome (GOLD analysis project Ga0302046, IMG submission 200261) | Soil microbial communities from uranium-contaminated site in the Upper Colorado River Basin, Wyoming, United States - RVT147D111 (version 2) ... | reverse complement strand
CACGTGTCCGAGATGGACTGGACCAACAAGAACGTCAACCCGCACAAGGTGGTCCAGATCGGCGATGAGGTCGAGGTCATGGTCCTCGACATCGACGAGGAGCGCCGCCGCATCTCGCTCGGACTCAAGCAGTGCAAGGCCAATCCCTGGGTCGAGTTCGGCGAGAACTACAAGAAGAACGACAAGGTTTCCGGTCAGATCAAGTCGATCACGGACTTCGGTGTATTCATCGGCTTGCCCGGCGGCATCGACGGGCTCGTGCACCTCTCCGATCTCTCGTGGGACGTGCCCGGCGAAGAAGCCGTGCGCAACTACAAGAAAGGCGAGGAGCTCGAGACCGTGGTGCTCGCGATCGACCCCGAGCGCGAGCGCATCTCGCTCGGCGTCAAGCAGCTCGACAAGGACCCCCTGTCGCTGTTCCTCGGCGATCACCCGAAGGGCAGCATCGTCTCGGGTGTCGTGCAGGAGCTCGATGCGAAGGTCGCGACGGTCGCTCTCGATGGCGGCGTCATCGGCCATCTGCGTGCGTCGGAGATCGCTCGCGATCGCGTCGAGGACGCGCGCACGGTCCTCAAGGTCGGCGAGACGGTCGAAGCCAGGATCACGGGCGTCGACCGCAAGACGCGCATCGTATCGCTGTCGATCAAGGCCAAGGAAGTCCACGAGGAGCAGCAGGCTCTGCAGACCTACAAGAGCGAGGTGGGCCGCACGTCGAGCGGCACCACGCTCGGCGATTTGCTCAAGGAAAAGATGAGCCCGGAGTGAGTTTTCGCGCGCGAGCGCGGGTAGTGCCTTGGCCCACGAATAAGGTCCGTACTGATGACAAAGTCCGAGCTGATCGAGTCCATCGCCCGCAGTCAAAAGCACTTGCCTGCCAAGGACGTGGAGCTGGCCGTCAAACACATTCTCGAGCTCATGAGCGAAGCGCTGGCGAACGGCGAGCGGATCGAGATCCGCGGGTTCGGCTCTTTCTCGCTGCACTACCGCCCGCCGCGCATGGGGCGCAACCCCAAGACCGGCGAGGCCGTGGCGCTCGCGGGCAAGAACGTCCCCCACTTCAAACCCGGGAAAGACCTGCGCGAACGAGTCAACGAGTCGCGGCACCTACCCGTGCGCGACTAGCGGCTCTTTAGACTCGCGCGGAGGGATGGAGCCTTGGTCACGCTGCGCCGACTCTCGTGGGCGGCCGCAATCGTCTTGCTCGTGCTGGTCGGCGCGGTCTTCGCTTACAGCAACCCCGAGCCCATCGACGTGGATATCGGCCTCGCGCGCTTCGACGGTGTGGCGCCGACGGCCGTATTCACGATCGTGCTCGCGCTCGGGTGGCTGCTCGGCCTGCTGACAGCGGTCGCGGCGCTCTGGCGCTCGAGCGCCGAGAAGCGTCGCCTGCGCCGGGACCTCGAGCACGTGCGCGCCGAGCTCCACACGCGCCGCGAGACGTCGTAGCCCATGCCCGGTGACGCTGTGTTCTTGCTGGCCGCGCTGTTCATCGTGTTCGGTGCGCTCGGCTTCGTCTACAAGATCTACGCGGATCGCGATCGCGAACCGCCGCGCATCAGCGCCGACTATATCCGCGGCTTGAACCTCGTGCTCAATCGCCGCACGGACGAAGCGCTCGAGCTGTTCGTGCAAATGGCGAAGGTCGACGACGATACGCTCGAGACACACTTCGCGTTGGGACATTTGTTCCGGCGCCGCGGCGAAGTCGAGCGGGCGATTCGTGTCCACGAGAATCTACTCGCTCGTACCAACCTCAACGAGGCGCAACGGCACCAGGCCTTGTTCTCGCTTGCCGAGGACTACTTGAGCGCGGGACTCTTCGATCGTGCGCAGCAGCTGTTCGTCGAGCTCCGCGACAGCACGACGCTCGCCGAGGCTGCACTCGACAAGCTCGTGAGCATCTACGAGCGCGAGAAAGAGTGGCAGAAAGCCATCGACGCGCAACGGAAGCTCGAGATGCTGCGCGGCAGGAAATCGAGCCAAGTGGCCCACTACTATTGCGAGCTCGCGGAGGTGGCGCGGGCAGCGGGCGATCGCGCCCTCGCGCGCGAGCACCTGCGCAACACCGTCCGCAGCGAATCCGGCGCGCTGCGCGGGACGCTGATCCGCGCGATGCTCGCGCAGGAAGACCACGACTACGCGCAGGCCATCCCGCTCTACGAGCAGGTCATCGCGGCGGACCGGCACTTCATCATCGAGGTGTTGCCGCCGCTGCTCGAGTGCCATCGTGCGAGCGGCGGGCTCGCGGAGTTCGACAAGTACGTCGGGCAGCTGCTCGCCAAGGACGCATCCTTGCATCGCGACTTCGCCTACGCGGCGATCATTGGCCACCTCGAGGGCTCTGCCGTGCTGCGCGGCGCCGTCGAGCGGTTCGTGTTCGCTCACCCCGTGCTTGCCGCGCTCGTCAACGCCAAGGAGCTCGAGGCTCTGGCCCCGGAGCGACGCGCACGCGCCATCGAGCGTATCACCGAGGCGCTGCGCACGGTGGCGTTGGCCAACGCCCGTTACCGCTGCGGGAACTGCGGCTACAGCACGCAGCGCTTCATTTGGCACTGCCCGAGCTGCAAGCTCTGGGAAACCGTGCGGCCCATTCAGAGCATTCCGCTCGAGACCGTCGTCACACGCGCGTGAGCCGCGGCCGCGTGGCCGCGAAACTGCGCGAACTGCCGAGATTCCGTGGCTGCGAGCGCGGGGCACTGCGCCTAGGATGCCCGCTCGTTTCAACCACAGGAGTCTCCGCATGAAACTCGCGACCCGACATCTGATCTATGCCTTGGGTTTGGCGTGCGGCAGTTTCGCCGCCGTCGCCGGCCCGGTGAACATCAACACGGCCGACGCCGCCAAGCTGGCGACCGAGCTCCAGGGCGTGGGCCCGGCGCTCGCCGAAGCCATCGTCGCAGACCGCAAGGCCAACGGTAACTTCGCCACCCCCGAAGCGCTCACGCGCGTCAAGGGGATCGGCGAGCGCATCATCGAGATGAACAAGGGCAACATTCTCGTTGCCGATCCGGCGCCGTCGCGCTGAAGACCGCCCTGCAGCAAGCGGAGGGTGCGGATAGGGTAGTCCCGCACCCTCCGCATTCTGTTGCACAGGGAGCGCGCCCAGACCTAAGCGGTTCGGTATCATTGGCCGATATTCGCTCACTCAAGGTCGGCGCCGATGTCACGAATTCGCACGGTCGTATTCCCGGTTGCGGGCCGAGGCACGCGCTTTCTCCCGGCGACGAAGGCCTCTCCCAAGGAGATGCTGCCGATCGTCGACAAGCCGTTGATCCAATACGCCCTAGAAGAGGCCCTCGAAGCCGGCGCCGAGCGGCTCGTCTTCATCACGGGCTCGTCGAAACGCGCCATCGAGGACCATTTCGACACCGACGCGGAGCTCGAGCGGCAGCTCGCCGAGGCCGGCAAGCACGACCTCCTGGCGCTCGTGCGCGACATCGTTCCGCCGCAGGCGACCTGCATCTTCGTGCGCCAGGGGACGCCGCTCGGCCTCGGTCACGCAGTCCTCTGCGCCAAGCACGCGGTCGGCGACGAGCCGTTCTTCGTGCATCTCGCCGACGACCTCATCTACGGCAAGGTCGGCTGCCTGCTGCAGATGCGCACGCACTTCGAGAAGCATGGCGCGAGCGTGCTCGCCGTCGAAACGGTGCCGCACGATCAGACGGGCAGCTACGGCATCGTGGCCGTGCAGCAGGAAGCGAGCGGCGCCCAACGCGTCACCCGCATCGTCGAGAAGCCGAAGCCTGCAGATGCGCCTTCGAACCTCGCCGTCGTCGGTCGCTACATCTTGACGCCGGCGATCTTCGGCAAGCTCGAGCGCACGCAGCGCGGCGCCGGCGGCGAGATTCAACTGACCGACGGCATCGCGGCCTTGCTCGCGGACGAGCCCGTACACGCTCTGCCGTTCAGCGGCATTCGTTACGACTGCGGCAGCAAGATCGGCTATTTGCGCGCGACCGTCGAATACGGCCTGCGCCACCCCGAGCTCGGCGAGAGCTTTCGCGCCTACCTACAAAACGTCTGGGAGCGCTAGCGACTTACCAGGTCGCGGCGAGCGCGCGGATCTCGGCGTTGTGCTCGCCGAGCCGCGGCGGATAGCGGCGATACGTGGGACCGTCGCTCGCGAACCGCATCGGCAACGCGATCGACTTCACGACGCCGATGAGCGGGTGCTCGAGCTCGACGATCATCCGGCGCGCCAGCACCTGCGCGTCGGTCAACGTCTCGTCGGGGAAATTGATCGGTCCGGCCGGAACGCCGGCCGCGACGAGTTCCTCGACCCATTCGGCCGCAGGCCTCTTGGCGAGGGCGACCTCGATGAGTGCGATGAGCTCCGCGCGGTGCACGTTGCGCTCGGCGTTGGTCGCGAACCGCGCATCGGCCATGAGCGTGCGCTCGGCGCCGAGCACCTTGCAGAACTTCGCCCAGAGCCGCTCGTTGCCGACCGCGATGATCATCGCCTTGTCGCGCGCGCGCACGGGTTGATAGGGCGTGACGCTCGGATGTGCATTGCCGAGCCGCGGCGGGCGCTTGCCCGTCGCGAAATAGCTCGCGCCGATGTTCGCGAGCCAACTGAGTTGCGCGTCGACGAGCGCAACGTCGACGAGCTGACCCGCGTTCGTTCCGGTTGCACGGTTGTCGCGTGCGTACAGCGCCGCGAGCACGCCCATGCACGTGTAGATGCCGCCCGAGATGTCGGCCATCGGTGACGGGAAACGGCTCGGGCCGCCGTCGACGGGCCCCGTGAGCGCCATGAGCCCAGCCTCGCCCTGCGCGATGATGTCGTAGCCGCTCCGGTTGGCTTTCGGCCCCGTGTGGCCGTAGCCGCTGACGGCTCCATAGATGAGGCGTGAATGACGCGCGCGCAGCGTGTCCGGGTCGAGCTCTGCGCGCGCGAGCGACTCGAGCCGCGGGTTGTTCGTGAGGAACACGTCGGCGCGACCGATCAGCGTCTGCAGTACGCGCAGGTCGCCGGGCGTCTTGATGTCGAGCTCGACGCTGCGCTTGTTGCGATTTACGCCCAAAAAGTACGCACTCTCGCCTTCGAGAAACGGCGGCCCCCAGCCGCGCGCCTGATCGCCGTCGCCGGGGCGCTCGATCTTGACGACGTCGGCGCCGAGGTCGCCGAGCAGCATCGCGCAGTACGGTCCCGCGAGCGCTTCCGTCATGTCGACGATTTTGATTCCTGTCAGTGGCGCCACGCCCGTCACCGTTTCGCGAAGGTGTGATCTAATGACCGGCGGCTAGTATAAGGAGCCGCCCGTGAGGAACAACGTTGCCGTACGCAACATCGATCGCGCCGACGCCGGCGTCGTAGCGGCCTTAAGCGAGCTCGGTGTCGCCACGGTGCACGAAGCGCAAGGCCGTACGGGCCTGCTGCAGCCGTACATGCGCCCGATCTACTCGGGCGCGCGGATCGCCGGCAGCGCCATCACGGTGCTGCTGCACCCCGGCGACAACTGGATGCTGCACGTGGCCGTGGAGCTCGCGAAGCCCGGCGACATCGTGATCGTGGCACTCAGCGCACCGAATTCCGACGGGATGTTCGGCGATTTGCTGGCGACGTCGTTTCGCGCGCGCGGCGTGATCGGGCTCGTCATCGATGCCGGAGTGCGCGACGTCAAGGACCTCACTGAGATGCGGTTCCCGGTCTGGAGCCGCGCGATTTCGGCGAAAGGCACCGTGAAAGCGACCGTGGGCTCGGTCAACGTGCCCATCGTCTGCGCGGGCATGCTCGTGAACCCCGGCGACGCGATCGTCGCCGACGACGACGGCGTCGTCGTCGTGCCGCGCGGCAATGCGGCGGCCGTGCTCGACGCGAGCAAGAAGCGTGTCGCCAACGAAGAGCAGAAGCGCGCAAAGCTCTCGGCCGGCGAGCTCGGTCTCGACCTCTACAAGATGCGCGAGCCGCTCGCCAAAGCCGGACTCGTCTACTACGACCGCCTCACCGACCTCGACAAAACCTAGGAGGTGCCGGTGTTACGGTTTCGGTTCAACCGAAACCGTAACACCGGCACCGCGCTCATTCCGCGATCGTCGGCAGGAAACGCGGTTCGAGGAACGGGCCGCGCTCGCGCTCGAACGCCGCAGTGATTGCCAGCAACGTCGCCATGTCGTTCGGCCGGCCGATGAACGCGACACCGAGCGGCAGCTCGGCACTGAGATCGGCCGGCACGGCGATGCTCGGATAGCCGGTTACGGCGGCGATCCTCGAGCTGCCGACGCTCAGCGTGTCGCCCGCGGTATAGTCGGTGCGCCAGGCGCGCGCATTGACCGGAGCCACGAGCGCAACGACGTCGCGCTCCCGAAACAAGCCCGCAAACGCCGCACGCGACGCGGCGACGAGCTCCAGCGCGCGAACATAGTCCGCGCTCGCAATGCCGGGGTCGTCGCGCGCGGCCAATAGCAGCGACTGAGTGAAATACGGCATGACCTGGTCCGCATGCGCTTCGTTGAATTCGATGAGTGCGTCGAGCGTTCGCGGACCGGACTGCACTCCGGCGAGGTACGCGCCGAGGTCCTCCTTGAACTCAGCGAGCAGGATCGTGAATTCGGCTCGTTGAATCTCGGTAGGAAGCGCGCCCGCCACGGGGTCGACGAGCGTGACGCCTGCGGCTTCGAGGCGGCGCAGGGTCGCGGCAAAGCTCGCTTCGACCGCGGCATCGAGCCCCGCGCCGCGAAAGTCTCGGACGACGCCAACGCGCAGACCGTGCACATCTAGCCCCGCGTAGGCTAAGTCGTTCGCCTCGCCGAGTACGCCCAGCAGCAACGCTGCGTCGGCGACCGTGCGCGCCAATGGCCCAGCCGTGTCCTGACTGTGCGCGATCGGCACGATGCCGCGTTGGCTCACGGTGCCGATTGCGGGTTTGATCCCAACAACCCCGTTGGCCGCCGCGGGGCACACGATCGAGCCGTCGGTCTCCGTGCCGACCGCGAGCGGCGCCAAGCGTGCCGCGACCGCCACTGCCGCGCCGCTCGAAGAGCCGCACGGGTTGCGGTCGAGAACGTACGCATTTCGCGTCTGCCCGCCGAGACTGCTCCAGCCGCTCGTCGAGCCCATCGAGCGGAAATTCGCCCACTCGCTCAAATTGGTCTTGCCGAGCACGACCGCACCCGCGTTACGCAGCCTCGACACGATCTCCGCGTCCGCCTCCGCGCGGTGCTCGGCAAGCGCGAGCGATCCGGCGCTCGTCGCCATGCGGTCGCCCGTGTCGATGTTCGCCTTGAGCAGCACGGGCACGCCGTGCAGCGGCCCCGTCACACCACGGCGCTCGTATTCCTCGTCGAGGGCGCGCGCGATGGCCTCGGCGTCGGGGTTGACCTCGATGACGGCGCTGAGCATCGGTCCCGCATCATCCAGCGCCGCGATGCGAGCCAGATAGGTGCGCGTCACGCGTTCCGACGACACCCGGCCGGCGGCGAGCTCATCGCGGAGTGCTACCGCGTCGAAGGCCACGATGCCTGCGTCATGAAGCTCGACTTTGGCGCAGGCGGCGATGGCGAGCCCGCCGACACACGCAAGCACCATGCCGGCGCAAGCGCGTGCCGGCCGGGGGCAGGGGAGGGAAATGACCGTCACGGGCCGCTACTATTGACCGCGTGTGCGCTGCCCGCAACCCTTCGCCTCGGCGCCGCGGCCGCCCGCCGCACGACGACGTGCTCACGCCCGCCGAATGGAGCGTCGTGCATGCCGTGCGCCACGGCATGAGCTACGCGGTCATCGCCACGCGCCGCGGCATCAGCCGCGACGCCGTCAAATACCACGTCCGCAATGCGCTGACGAAGCTCGGCCTGCGTACGCGCCGCGAGCTCCAGCGCTGGCGCGGCGTGCCGAAGGACAGCGCGGCGTTTCGCCGTCACAGCAACGAGGAGCTCGCCATGACCGCTCGCGATCTGCGTTTAGGACCCATCGGCCAGATCTCGCGCACCGTGCGCGACATCGATGCCGCGTGCGCGTGGTACGGCGAAGTGCTCGGGCTCAAGCACCTCTACACGTTCGGCAAGCTCGCGTTCTTCGACTGCGGCGGCACGCGACTGTATCTGAGCGCCGAAGGTCCGGCTCCCGGACCCGAATCGTGTCTCTACCTGCGGGTCGACGACATCGCCGCGGCGCACGCGGAGCTCGTCGCGCGAGGCGTCGAGTTCACGGGCGCGCCGCATCTCATCTATCGGCATCCCGACGGCATGGAAGAATGGATGGCGTTCTTCAAGGACCCCGACGGGCGCGTGCTCGCGCTGATGTCGCAGATGCGTGCAGCCGCGTAGGGCTTAGGTCGCCGCGCGCGAGTACGCGGCGATGACGGCTGCGGCCGCTGCGACGACTTCCTCTCTGAGCGCCACGGGCTCGACGACCTCGAGGTCGGGGCCGAATGCGAGCGCGAACTGGCGCGCCTCGAGCGACGAGTCGAAGCGCAAGCGCACGCGATAACGCGCGCCTTCGAGCGTCTCCTCGATGAGCCGCCAGCCGCGATAGCGCACCCAAGGCAAGACGTCGGGCGCCACGAGAAACGTGGCGTCGTAACGCGGCAGGTGCTCGCGAAACTGCGTGGCCGACGCGTCCCAGTACGCCGCGAGATCGAAGCCCCCGGGCCGGGCGGCCGGCTGCTCGAGCAACTCCGCGGATTGGATGCGTGATACGCGATAGGTGCGTGTCTCCCCGGCGCGCGCAGCGATCAAGTACCAATGATTGCCGCGCGCCACGAGTCCGAGCGGATCCACCTCGCGGCCGCTGGCGTCGGCGTTGCTCTTCTCATATTGAAAGCGCAGCCGGCGGCCGCGCCACAGCGCCTCGAGAATCACGGGCAAGCCCGCGAGCGACTGCTGTGAATCGCGCCAACCGCGGGCGTCGACGAGAATCCTCTGGCGCACGAAGTCCGCCTGCTCGCGCACACCGACGGGCAACGCGGCGCGCAACTTGAGCCACGCGGCGTCGGCCGCGTCCTTGAGCCCGAGCTCGGCGAGCAGCTGCGGCGGCCTGCCGAGGAACAGCGACCTGATCTCCGCGGGCGTCAACCCCGTGAGCTTGGTTTCGTAGCCGTCGATGAGCCGCCAGCCGCCGCCGGCGCCGCGCTCGGCGACGACCGGGACGCCGGCCGTGCTCAGCGCATCCATGTCGCGCAGGATCGTGCGCTGCGACACTTCGAGCCGGGTTGCAAGCGACTCGGCCGTCAAGCGGCCGTTGGCCTGGAGCAGCAAAACGATGGAGATGAGCCGGTCCGCACGCATGGCCAGAACGGTAGCAGAAAAATATGACGTCGGATGTCATGAACTCGGGCCTAAGGTGCAACCGAGCCGAAGCCAGGAGCCGATCGTGCGACGCATTCGTTATTCGGTGGCCACGAGCCTCGATGGCTACATCGCCGGGCCGAACGGCGAGTACGACTGGATCGCGGTCGATCCGAGCGCGGCCGGCCCCTACTTCAAGGCGTTCTACGCCCAGTTCGACACGGCGCTCATGGGGCGCAAGAGCTACGAGCAAGCGGGCGGGGCGATCGCGCCGTTCACGACCTACGTCGTGTCGCGCACCCTGCCGCCGGGTAAACGGAACGATGTCACGGTGCTCGGCGGCGATGCGCTCGAGCGTATCGCCGCGCTGCGCGGCCAACCCGGCAAGGACATTTGGCTGTGGGGCGGCGGCGAGCTGTTCGGCAGCTTGGCGGCCGCGGGTCTCGTGGACACCGTGGAAGTGGGGGTCATGCCCGTATTGCTGGGCGCGGGGCGCAAGCTCATGAGCGGCTGCGATCGCCACGTGAAGCTCACGCTCCACGAGCGGCGCGACGATCTGCCGGGGACCGAGCTCTTGATCTACGACGTCAAGCGGTGATTCAGTACGCGGCTTCCGAAACGACGGGCGCGTGCCATGCTGATCCACCTCACGAGACTCACGAACGAGCGTCATCGTCTCGAGCTCGTGCGCGACGACGGCACGCGCGAAGCGCGCGAGCTCGAAACGCGCAGCGCGCTTCTTCACGATCTCGTGCACTACGCCGTCGAGACCGAGGCGGGGCTCAAGGCTTCGTTCTACGGACGACTGGCGCGCGGCGAAACCTACGAAGCGTTGACGGCAGAGCCGGCAGCCGATGCCGAAGCCATGCAGACCGAGGCAGTGGTCGGGCGCATTCAAGGAATCGCCAAGAACGACACGTGGTCTGGCGTGGATCCGGCAAACTTCGCGGAATCGATTGCCGCGGGCTTCCGATCCTTGGGTCATGACCCGCCGGCGTGGCTCACGGGCGATTTGATCGTTCGCGTGCGCGAGCGCCTTCGTCGCGTGCAAGGCGCGTGGCGCGCGACACCGTTTCATCAAACCCTAACGCTGCAGTTTCCGGCGGCGGCGAAAAACTAGGGCATGACCACGCTACGCGAACGCCGGCCGCCGACCCCGCGCAGCCGGTCGCTCATGCGCTCGACTTCGCCCGCATCGGGCAGCGGCCCAACGCGCACGCGATGCAACGATCTGCGGCGGCCGTCTTCCGTCACGATGAACGCGTTCACGACACCCTGTGCTTTGAGCCGCTCGACGAGCTCGACAGCATCATCGCGCCTTTTGAACCTGCCGGCCTGAGCGAATAGCCTCTCCGACTGCGCTGTCGACGGTGCCGACCACACGGCTGCGGGCTCGGGTGTCCACACGGCCGCAAGTTGTTGCGAATCGGATTCAGGTGGAGTCTGATCGCGATCCACGCGACGTGCGGCCGTCCTCGTCGGCGGCGGACCCTCGAGCGCGCGGACCTCGACCCGCGCCGTCCCGGCCCGAACCATGTCGAGCGCGCGTGCTGCGGCGTACGACAAGTCGATGACTCGCTTCCCGACGAACGGGCCGCGATCGTTGACTTTGACGACGATGCGCTTGCCGTTGGCCAAGCTCGTCACCTCGACCCATGTTGGAAGCGGCAGCGTCGTGTGGGCGGCGGTCATTTCATTCATGTCATAGATTTCGCCGTTCGAGGTCCGTCGGCCGTGAAAAGGATGGCCGTACCAGGATGCGATGCCGTTCTCGCGATAGCCGTCGCTGGACTCGCGCACGCGGTAGCGCTTGCCGAACACCTCATAGAACTGCGGATTGCCGCCGTTGGCCTCCGCGGGCTGCGTCTTCGCCGATGCCGCGCGTCTCTCGTCGGCCTGCGCGCTGGACGCGTAGCCCGCGAGCAGCATCGCTG
>Ga0302046_10005489_pt1 | contig 11160 bp, 12 predicted proteins | sample RVTome_11_FD_200261 | JGI IMG/M metagenome (GOLD analysis project Ga0302046, IMG submission 200261) | Soil microbial communities from uranium-contaminated site in the Upper Colorado River Basin, Wyoming, United States - RVT147D111 (version 2) ... | reverse complement strand
TTTACCGGGAGCAGTACGATTTGAGCGACTTGGTACTCCAGGAACTTGGCATCGACGTGGACGAGGGCGGCCAGGGACGACAGTCCAACTGAACCGTGGTGGCGCGGCGGTGCGACTCGGAACTCAAGAACAAACCATTTGAATCATGATTGCAGTCAAACGAATCGGACTGATGGCGGTCGTCATTACGGTCGTTGGTTCGTCGTTCGGCGTCTCGCCTCGTCTGGCGAGTGCGCAACAGTTGAAGATCGGGTATGCCAACGCGGAGGGTATCCTCTTTTCGCTACCCGAGTACCAGGAGGTCAACCAGAAAGTGCAGCGCCACGTACAATCCAGTCAGGAAGTGCTTCAGGCCAAGGCAGACGCCTTCCAGGCCGACATGGCCAGGTTCGAAAGACAGTCGGAGTTGATGGCTGCCGACCAGCGAACGGAGCGCGAGATGCAGTTGTCGAATTCATACACCGAACTTCAGCAGCTTGGCGCACAGAAGGAGCAGGAAGCGGTCGAGTACGAGCAGAGTCTCGTCCGTCCGTTGCTCGAGAAAGTGCAGAACGCCGTAGACGCGGTGGCTGCTGAGAAGGCGCTCGACATCGTCCTGCGGGCACCGGGAATCCTCTACGTCAACGAAGACAAAATCGTAGACATCACGCCTGACGTAGCGCGTCGCCTCGGCGTCGATGTGGATGAGGAGCTCTCGGAAGCGACGCAGAACTAGACCGGTTTCGTATCGTGGGAAGGGGCGCATGCGCGGCATGCGCCCTTTTTTTTTGCCACGTTCCACCGGTGGCACGCTGCACGTATGGCTGAGTCGGCGCGAGGTATATTGTCCACCACGAGACTCGACACATGAGTTCCAGGACAATAGAGCGACCCGAGACCGCGAAGCGGATAACGACGCAGACGCTGCAGGAGATGAAGGCAGCGTCTGTCCCGATCGCGATGCTTACCGCGTATGACTACACGTCTGCCGGCATACTGGACGCCGCCGGCGTCGACGTGCTGCTCGTGGGTGACTCGGCTTCAAACGTCATGGCCGGTCACGAGACGACGCTTCCGATCACCCTGGATCAGATGATCTATCACGCTCAGTGTGTGGTCAGGGGTGTCAGTCATGCGCTCGTTGTCGTCGACCTGCCGTTCGGGTCGTTCCAGAGCAACTCGCGACGCGCGCTCAGCTCGGCGGTTCGAATCATGAAGGAATCGGGTGCGCACGCGGTGAAACTCGAGGGCGGTGAGGGCACGGTTCCGATGATAAAGCGGATCGTGAAGGCCGGCATTCCGGTCATGGGTCACCTTGGACTCACGCCACAGAGCATCTACCGTTTCGGGACGTACCGCGTCAGGGCGCGCGAGGAGACGGAGGCGGCGACGCTGCGGCGGGACGCGCTCCTTCTCCAGGAAGCTGGTTGCTTCGCGGTCGTGCTTGAAAAGATTCCGGCCGATCTCGCGGAGGATGTGTCAGCGTCGCTGTCGATTCCCGCGATCGGGATTGGAGCCGGATCCGCCTGCGACGGCCAGGTACTCGTCACACACGATGCGCTCGGCCTGACCAAGGAATTCAACCCGAGATTCGTGCGGCACTACGCCAACCTCGCAGACGCCATGACCGAGGCTGTTTCGCGCTATATCTCCGACGTTCGGGACCGGCGTTTCCCATCGGACGACGAGAGCTACTGACTGTGGCGCGCCCCTGCATACTCGTATGCAACGACGACGGCATTGACGCCGCGGGTATCCTGTCGCTGGCCTCCGCTATGACTGCACTCGGCGACATCTTTGTCGTAGCACCGGTCGAGGAGCAGAGCGCCGTCGGTCATGCGATATCGATGCGCGTCCCCGTGCGTGCGCGAAATTGGCCGTTCGACGCCGGTGGACCGAGTCTCATGGCGGCGTATGCCGTTCGCGGCACGCCTGCGGATTGCGTCAAGATCGCGATCGACAAACTCATGCCGCGATCCCCGGACCTCGTAGTCAGCGGCATCAACCACGGTGCCAACACGGCCGTCAACGTGCTGTATTCCGGAACCGTCTCTGCGGCGACCGAGGCCTCGATCCTGGGAATCGACGCCGTCGCGTTTTCGTTGTGCGGATATCGCGACGGTGCAGACTTCGGGCCGGCTGCCGATGTCGCGGCGGCCGTAGCACGGGGGGTCCTGGAGCGCGGACTTCCGCCGGGCGTCCTGCTGAACGTCAACGTTCCTTCGGGCTCGAGGGATCAGATCAGGGGTGCACTCGTAACGCGCCAGGCACGCGCCCGTTGGGAGGAAGAGTTCGTAGAACGCTTCGACCCCTTTAACGAACGCTACTACTGGCTGTCTGGGCGGTTTGTTGACCTCGACGGCGGTTCGAACACGGACCTGTGGGCGATTGCCAACGATTACGTGTCCATCACGCCGCTGCACCATGACCTGACGGCCAACGAGGCTGTCGCGGAACTGTCACGTCTCGATTGGCTGTGAACGCAATTAGCGCCGTTCTCAGGACGTCGCCGTCAGAACATCGATGAGTCCCGGAAAGCCGAGCAGCCGCCGTGCATAGCTGATCTGGCCGATGTGATACGACTCGTGGTTGGCAAGAAATGCGACGGCGGCGAGTGTGGTCCGTTCGACTGTAGGGAATGGTGTCGCCGGAGCGGTCTGAAGCAGCTTGCGATTGGCCGAGGCAAGGACCGAGAGCAATGTCCGAGTCGATCGTTCGACTGCCTGTTGCACGTGCGCAGCAGACGGGACGCGCACGGCGCTTTCGTCGACTAGAGGCCCTTCGAAGACATTGTCCCATGGCGCGGGCGTCGGGCGTCCAAGCAGGGTCATGATCTGGTGCCGCCCGGTAACCGCGTGTCCACAGAGCCACTTGACCGAGTTCAGCCCGGGCGCCGGCTCCATCGAAGCCGCTTCGTCGTCGAGTCCTGTGAAGACGAGCGACAGCAGGCTGCCATTGAAGGCGAGCTGCTCTGCAATCGGCTTGAGAGTTTCGTCCACCGAAGGAGTAGTTTGAACTCGGGCCCGTCGTGCGACCTGTGTCGCCTGTCGGGACTGATGAAAGCGCAGTATACATCCTCCGGCCGTATCGGTCTGCCAAAGCGATCTCGCATGACCATTTGCCTCGTCGCCACGGTTACGTCGATCTTGGCGCGTCCACGATTCGGCGACCGTCGGCCGCCGTCACCAGCCACGAATTAACATAGCGACATGAAGAAGTACCTGACGGAGTTCATTGGCACCTTCTTTCTTGTTCTTACGATCGGGCTCGTCGCAGCCACGGGAACGCCGCTCGGGCCGCTGACAATCGGAAGCATCCTCATGGTGATGGTCTATATGGGTGGGCACGTATCAGGTGCGCACTATAATCCGGCGGTCACACTCGGCATCATGATCAGGGGCGCAGTGCCGAAGAGCGACGTTCTTCCCTACATGGCTGCCCAGATCCTTGGTGCAATTGCTGCGGCCCTGGTATCAATGTTGATCGTCGGCGCATCGTTCGCACCCGAACCGGATCCGGAAGCCTCAGTCGTTGCGGCGCTGCTGGTGGAACTGCTCTTTACCTTCGCGCTTACGCTCGTCATCCTCAACGTAGCTACATCGAGCGCGACCAAAGGCAACTCGTACTTCGGGCTGGCAATCGGATTCACGATCCTTGCCGCGGCATACGCCGGCGGTCCGATCAGCGGCGGTGCCTTCAACCCTGCCGTCGGGCTTGGTCCGATTGTCGTTCACGCCATCGACGGCAAAGGGACGTTCGGTGACCTGTGGCTGTATCTCGTGGGGCCGTTCGCCGGTGCCGTGCTCGCCGCGTTTGTGTTCGCACTCCAGCACCCCGACGCCTCCAGCGGCGACTAGAACGGCTTGTACAGCGCGAGCCAGGCCGCGAGAAGTCCGAGCAGGGGTAGCGCGATGGCCATTGCGCTCGCGTACGAAGGCTTCCGGTAGGGCAATGCTATGAGTCCGCCCAGCAGGAGCCAAAGAACGATCTTGGCGATTATCCATCCGGGCGCCGCGGAGAACAGCGACGACATGCCAAGCCGCGCGAGCATCCCGAAGCCCGCGGTGAGCGAGACGAGCAAGCCCAGACCGTGTAGTATCCCAACGAGTCGCCGGGTCGCCGCGTTGCGTTCCCCGCCCGACGCCGCATGGATGGATGCACCGCCGAGTGCGACGAACATCATGAAGACCCCGAAAAGGTGGAGCACCTTGTACGCAGTTAATGTCACAGCCTCGACTCGTTGATTTCCTTCAGGGATCATGCGGCAGCCGTCCTGCCCATGCAAGCTACGGATGATCAGGCTTCCCCGCACCCGGATCGCCAGATGTCGCCTCACCGCCGGGCGCGCCAGCCGACATCGTCAGAGCGCCTTCTAGCGCACCCGAAACAGTTGGATAGCTCTCAGCCTGGAACACGATCTCGCACATTTCCGGAAGCGTACCCGATTCGCGTGCGGTCCCGAGGAGGCGGAACACGTGCTTGCGCGGCGTATCGATCAGAAGGAGAGACGTGCGGGATCCGATTCGGCAGATGACATCTGAATCACGCCGGAACGTTAGTCGAAGTGTTGTTGCGGCGGCTTGCGCCTGCGTCACGCCGTCGAGGTTGCTGAACCGCACGATCGTGATGCTCTCACCGAACAGGTTGGCCGTGCCGCAGAGCGCCCTGAATAACATCTCCTGCTCTTCCGCGGATTCAACGATCCGGTCCCCGGCACGCACCCTGTCGAGCATCGCGCTGCGGTGCTCGTGGAGGCGTTGATGGAGTTCGGTACGGCTCCTGTCTGCATAATCGTCGAGCTGTCGCATGGTCGCCCGGATTGACCGCGCGACATCGAAGGCTGGACCATCTCCGCCGTCCCCGTCATCGATGTCGTGAAGCAGTTTATGTATCTCGGTGCGCGCGACCCGAATCATCTCCGCGTGCGTCGCGACAATCATGACCATGGCGCTGACGGTCGATCGCAATTCGTGCAGGCGCGCGTCACTGTTCGTCTGTCGCATCCGTTCGATGTTGCGGATGAACGATCGCAGCGACTGCTCGACCTGCGACGGTGACGCATTCAGCGGTACCGGATCGGGCGGTGCGCCGCCCTCCAGGAGATAGGATTCCCAGGCGCGCAGCGTATCGACGGCATCCGTCCCAACACCGTCCTGCTGAAGGGATGCACGGAAGTCCGCCAGCATCCCGGCGGCGAGGGACAGGCTTTCTCGGGTCGCCGGTCGACGACCGGTAGGTCTGCGCAGGATCATTTCGCCCGGAAGTTGGAATGGCTCCCAGTATCGGCCATGACGCCACTCCGCCAAACCAGATGCTTTCGGTCGCGTTTCAGGCATCCACTTCGAGATAAAACGATTGTAACACGTTGTTGTGCAAGATTTAATAGGGGATCATTAACGTATCTTGTATGGTTGACAGGGCTGTGAAAGGTCGTGTGGCGGGATCGCCTCAATCGCGGTCAGTACCGCGTGGCCGGATCGCGAACGGCTGGAATAGGCAGGCCCGAATCGCTAGTTTTCAGGTTGTTACCACGGCGCAAGCGGGAGAGCGCCGCGCAGTTGAAGGCCGACTTCGTCACAGACGACGACCGTCGGCCCGATACGGGCTTCGCTTCGCAGTCGGGTATTGTGTTTTCAACAGGATCGACCCGCTCGCTCAGGTATCGCTCAATGTCGCAGTCACTGGCCTCGATCCTCGCGCTGCTGCTGTTCGTCGCGTTGACCGTGTTCTGCGTCACGCGCCACGGTCCCGCGATCGTCGAGGGACTGGCCTCACGGTCTTCAGGAACGCTCGCCGAAGCAGGCGTCGACTGGGCCAACGTTCGATTCAGTGGGCGGACGGCGACGATGACCGGCACGGCACCGTCGTCGGCGGAGCGAGAGCGCGCCGTAACCCTCGTCTCGAGCGTTCGCGGGGTTCGCAAGATCGTTGACCGATTGGAGATCCGGCCACCGGTGTTCGAGTTCGCGGTCGACCGTCGGGGCTCGCAGGTTGTTCTGTCCGGCAGCATTCCGGACGACGGATCGAAGCCCGAACTTCTGAGTCGTGCCGCGGCACTTTTTGGCACCGATGCCATTGTCGACGAGCTGCGGGAGTCCGGCCCGACTCCGGACGCGGACTGGGTGCCGATGGCGCGACGCGGCATGGACCTCCTCGTCCAACTGGACTCCGGTAGTGACGTGACCCTGACGGGCATCGCGCGTTCGGCGCGCGAGCAGCAGCGAATCAGTTTTGAACTGCTCGAGGAGCTTCCGCGGGGATACACGTCGACTATTGGAATCGACGTACCCGAACAGGGCCAACTGGAGCCCGCGGCGTGTGCTGCCACGATCCGTGATCTGATGCAGGGGGGTGGCATTAACTTCGAGGTGGACAGCGACAGGCTGCTGCCCGACTCGAGCCCGCTACTCAACGAAATCGTGGCGGTCTTGATGCGCTGTCAGGAGACGCGCATTGAAGTCGCCGGCCACACCGATTCGATGGGAGAAGCCGCGCTCAACTTGACCCTCAGCAGGCAGCGCGCCCTGCGCGTGACGCAGTATCTGATCGGTCGAGGTGTCGATGCCCGGCGCCTCACGGTTCGCGGCTTCGGCGAGTCTCGACCTGTCGCGACCAACGGAACGCCCCGAGGGCGGGCCATGAACCGTCGCATCGAGTTCAACATCGACGGACAGTAGTATGCCATTTCTCGTATTCGAGATGATCGTGTGCCTGCTGGCCGCCGCCGCTGTCGGATTGGCGCTCGGGTGGATCCTAACGTTGACGCGAGCGCGACGGGCGATCCGCGATACTGAGCTGCGCTGGCATCGTCGCCTGCGCATTGCCGACGAGGAGCTGGCCGAACGGTCGGCCGCGCTGTCGGATGCACTGACTGGTATTGACGAGAAGCGCTCCCTGTTGGTGCAGGCCGGGCAGAAACAGCGCGAACTCTCCACGTTGCTGTCGGAGTCGGGCGAAACCATTGAGGCGCTGAGCGACGCGGTCGATCAGAAGCAAGCGCGGGTTGACTCGATGACGGCCGAGCTGGAAGACCTTCGTAGTCAGGTGACGGAGTCGGCACACGAGCTCAATGCAGCACGTGCCGCTGTCAGCGCGCGGAGCGCAGACATGGAGCAGGCGATCGACCGGGTCCGGGAACTGGAGAAGGCAATCTCCGATGCCAACAGGCGTGAAGGCGTCCTCGAAGACAGTCTGCAGGCTACACGGTCCACGCTCGAGCAACTCGAACTTCGACTCGCCGATGCACTGAACGAACTGGAGAACGAGCGTGGTCGATTGCAACGGGAATCCGGAACCGTCGGCGAACTGAAGGGGCTTCTCGCTGATCGCGAGCGCGTGGCAATCGAGCTGATGGTAGAGAGAGATGCACTTGTGTCGGCGCGTGAAACGCAGGCGGCGGAGCTCGAACGAAAGGATCGGCACACCGCATTGCTCCTGGAACGAATAGCTGGTCACTCGAGCCAACTTGACGAGATCGCATCGAAATCCCGGTCGACAGACGAAATGCTGTCCATGCTGGAGGAGCATGTCCTGAACCGGGACTCCGACATGTCAGCGCTTCGATCCGAGCTCGCGGAAAGCGAAGCCACCGTCGCAAACCTCGAGGCAACGAACCAGCACCTTCGCGAAAAGGTCGATGAAATGACGTCGGGGCTCAAACGACGCGACGCGGACGTTGCGGTGCTCCGCGCGGACATTGCCGAGCGAATCGATTCGATTCGAATGATGGAGGGCCGGGTACGTGACCTTGAACGGACATGTGCGGATTTGGTGGGCAGGTCGGAATCACTTGAGACGCAGCGAACAGAACTACAGGGTGAGATTACGTTGCTGCAGTCGGGCCTCAGGGATCGAGAGCAGATTCTCCGCGAGAAGGCGCGGCTGGAACGTGAGGCGCGGGCGGGCGATGCCCGGGTCCGCGCGCTGGAGTCTGATCTTCAGCATCGACGCAGAATGAGCAAGGCGAACGAGGAGGCGCTTGAATCTGCCCGGCGGCGGTTGGCAGAACGTGAAGCCGAAGCCATCCGATTGCGCGAGCGCCTTGCCCAGCTCGCCAGGGTCGCTCGACAACGGTCGCCCGGCGGATCGGGTTTGCTGCTCGATGAGCCCGAAGGCGAGCCCGACAACCTGAAAAGCATCCGTGGGATCGGGCCCACGATCGAGCAGACGTTGAACGGCCTCGGGATCTTCCACTATCGACAGATCGCATCGTTCTCCGACGACGACGTGCGGTGGGTTGCCGAGAATCTCGATGTGTTTCCGGATCGGATTCTGCGCGACGACTGGATCCGACAGGCGGAGGAGCTGGGGCGCACGAACGGCATGGCCGAACTGGCGTCCGAAGCGGGACTGGGTTCCCGACCCTAGCGAAGCAGGTCGACGGCCTTGCGAATTCGGCGAACCTGATCGTCGGTCGGGTCGACAACGGGAAGGCCCGGAGTACCCGGCGTTCGGTACGTTGCTAGAATATCCGCCGCCGTGGGTCTGGCAACGCGGGCAGTTTCCCGGTATGCTTCGCGAAACGGTGTTCCCTCCGCAGCGGCCATGAGCGCGTTGCCCGCACTCAACATCTCCGCCGACACAGCGGCGTCAAGTCGGTCCCGTACGAATCGCACCTCAGGAACGAAGCGTGTCATCGCATCAGCCGTTGCATACGCTGTGATAAGCCCGCGCATGGCTGCCGCCTTCGTGAGCTGCAGGTCGCGGTGATATCCTGACGGGAGGTTCGCGCCCACCGATACGAGCAGACTATGCTCGGCGAGCAACCGGTGGCTCGATGCTCGAGCGATCTCGAGAACGTCGGGGTTCTTCTTGTGCGGCATTATGCTGCTTCCCGTAGCAAGTGCCTCCGGGAACTCGGCGAACCCGAACTCGGCCGACACGAAGAGAATCAAATCCGTTGCGAGCCTGTTCAGGGTAAGGCACAGTTGACCGGCGGCCGCAACACACATCGCCTCGATTTTGCCCCGACCCAGTTGAACGGCAGTACTGTTCCGGATGAGATTGCCGTGGAACAGCGCCTCAGCGACCCCGCGCCGGTCGAGATCGATGTGCGGGATGCCGTAGCCGGCACCTGAACCCAGCGGCGACCGGTCGCAACGGCGCGCGGCATGCACCAGCTCTTCCGCATCGTCGGCCAGGATTTCCGCATAGCCCGACATCCAGAGGCCGAGTGTCGAAGGCATCGCACGCTGTGTGTGGGTATAGCCGGGCATGAGCCAGTCCGCTGTAGCCCGAGCCAATTCCGTGAGCGAGTCAACGAGGTCGAGCGTGACGCTCGCGATTTCGCAAAGCTTCTCCCTTTCGAACAGTCTGAGCGCGGCGAGCACCTGGTCGTTTCGGGATCGTCCCGTGTGAACCTTCCCGCCCGCATCGCCGGTTTGCTTCGTCAGAAAGCGTTCGATGACCGTATGACAATCCTCGTCTTCGAACGCAACCGTGACGCGGCCGTCGTTCCATTCGTCAAGCAGCAGATTGAGCGCAGCCGCAAGCGCGCCGTGCTCGTCGCCGTCAAGTATTCCGACGCGCAGGAGGCCGTCAACATGGGCCCGGGTCGCACGGACGTCGTACGGAAGGAGAAGGTTGTCCCACGCGTAGTCGTCGCCGACGGTGTACCGGATAACCCAGTCGTCGGGTCGCGTGTCTTTCTGCCACAGCGTGCGTCGAGTTTCGTTGCCTTCACGACCGTGTGTCTCGTCACTCATCGGTGATGGTGTCGTAGTAAGACGTGATGATGTTGCGGTATACGGTCGGCGCATGGGCAAGCTCGGCGACTTCGATGCTTTCCTCGGCTGTGTGCGACAGGTTGCTGTCGCCAGGGCCGATCTTCACCGTCGGAATGTCGCGAACATAAATCCAGTCGGATGCGGTCGCCGATCCAAAGGGTTTCGACTGCGTTGCTTTGACCGCAGCCCGAACGATTGCGGTCTGCGAGTCCGTTTCCACGGGGATGTAGCGTTGACTTCGGACCGAAAACGTCGACTCAATCGCCTCACCGATTATTTTGATGACTTCGTCGACATCGTAGGTCGGCGTTAGTCGCACGTCGATAGTGAACCGGCAGCGATCGGGGATTACGTTGTGGGCGGTACCTCCCTCGACGATCGTCACGCTTGCGATTGTCTCACCGAGCAACGGATGCGGGCGATCAAACAGCCGATCCGCGATGCGACAAACGTCGCGTGCCATCATTTCAACTGCGTTTGATCCGAGATGCGGTCGAGCCGCGTGTGCAGTACGTCCGTGCGCGGTCGCCTCCAGGATGAGCATACCGCGTTGGGCTATACACGGAGCCAGCGATGTCGGTTCGCCGATCAGGGCGGCGCCCAGTTGAGGCAGGTGAGGGCGTGTCTGCTCTAGCCCGTTGTCGATTCCGCCGACCTCTTCACAAACCGTGAGGGCCGCGACCAGTGCATGGCCCTCCGGCGGAAGCCAACCATCCGACGCAAGGCCCAGGATCGTGTGGACCATCGCCGCGACGCTCGCCTTGGCGTCGACGCTACCGCGTCCGTACAACCGCCCGTCGCGAATCGTCGGTTCGAACGGCGGGTACGGATGGTCGGTCGAGGGTGGCACCACGTCGAGGTGGGAGTTCATGAGGAACGCCTTGTTGCCATCACCGAGTCTTGCGACAACGTTGTCACCGACGCGATCGACTTGAACTCGCGGGTGCGAGAGCACGTCGGCGATGAACTCCGCGACCTCCGCTTCGTCGTGGCTCAGGCTCGGGTACCTGATCAGGTTGGAAAGCAAATCGACCATCGCGTCCGACTGTTCCGAAGCTGGCATCAGGAGTTGGTCTGGCGGATGATCGTTCCGGATCCGCTCGCTATGCCGTGGACGTCGCAGATGCGGATAGTGGTCACGCCGTCGCGAAGCGCCCGGAAGGCCTCGTCGAGCTTGACCCGCATCCCTCCCGAAATCCAGCCCTGTGTTACGCCCTCCTCGAGGTCCTTCGCCGAGAAGTGCTCGAAGAGCGAGCGCTTGTCAGGAAAGCTACGGTAAACACCTCCGCTCGGTGTGACAAGAATCAACTCGGCGGAGGTCGCGGCGGCGATTCGGCACGCGACCGTGTCGGCGTTGATATTTGAGCAGGTGACCGTCCCGTGACGCGCCGAGCGTGGCGACTATGGGAAGCAGGTCGTGGCGAAGCAGAATCTCAAGTACCGTCGCGTCGACCGC
>Ga0302046_10005487_pt1 | contig 11162 bp, 11 predicted proteins | sample RVTome_11_FD_200261 | JGI IMG/M metagenome (GOLD analysis project Ga0302046, IMG submission 200261) | Soil microbial communities from uranium-contaminated site in the Upper Colorado River Basin, Wyoming, United States - RVT147D111 (version 2) ... | reverse complement strand
GCGCGCACGACTCGAGACCCAGAGAGACATGGCTGAGCATTTCAAGAACTTCATCGCGGGTGAGTGGGTGGCGCCCGCGAGCGGTGACTACATCGAGAACCGGAACCCCGCCAGGGCCTCCGATCTGATCGGTCTGTTCCCGGATACCGGGGCCGGCGAGCTCGAAGCCGCGGTCGAGTCGGCGGCCCGCGGGTTCGAGACCTGGTCCGCGGTCCCGCCGCCCGAGCGCGGTCTCGTGCTCAAGAAGGCCGGCGATCTGATGACGGATCGGAAGGAGGAGCTCGCGCGCGTCATGACGCGCGAGATGGGGAAAGTGCTCGAAGAGACGCGGGGCGACGTCCAGGAGGCGATCGACACCGCGTACTATGCGGCCGTCGAGGGGCGGCGGTTGTTCGGCCACACGGTCCCCTCCGAGCTTCGCCACAAGTGGGCCATGTCCTTCCGCCGTCCGATCGGCGTGTTCGGCATCATCACCCCGTTCAACTTCCCGATCGCGGTCCCGAGCTGGAAGATCTTCCCCGCGCTTCTGTGCGGGAACAGCGTCATCTACAAGCCCTCCGAGGACGTCCCGCACTCGGCGCACTGCTTCGTCGAGATCCTGCTCGAGGCCGGTCTGCCCCCCGACTGCATCCAGCTCGTCCACGGCCGCGGCGAGACCATCGGTCGGGCGATCGTGGAGCACCCCGGGGTCCCCGGTCTGTCGTTCACGGGCTCGACCGAGACGGGGAGCCGGATCGGCGAGGTCGCGGGGCGGATGCACAAGCGGCTGTCGCTCGAGATGGGCGGGAAGAACGCGCAGATCGTGATGCCCGACGCCGATACGGATCTCGCGATCGAGGGCGTGCTGTGGGGCGCGTTCGGCACCACCGGTCAGCGCTGCACCGCGACTTCGCGTCTGCTGCTCCACCGCGACATCCACGACGCGTTCGTGGAGAAGCTCGTGTACGAGGCCGAGTCGCTCGAGCTCGGCGACGGATCGGATCCCGGCATCGACGTGGGTCCGCTCATCCACGAAGCGGCGCTCCGCAAATGCGAGGAGTACGTCGAGATCGCCCGGGGGCAGGGCGCCACGATCGCGGCCGGAGGGGCGCGTCCCGAGGGGCCGGGGCTCGAGGACGGCTGGTTCTTCGAGCCGACCGTGGTCACCGGCGTCGAGCGTGATCACCGCACCGCCTGCGAGGAGATCTTCGGGCCCGTGCTGTCGGTGATCGCGTTCGATGATCTTGAGGAGGCGTTCGCGATCAACAACGAGGTCGTGTACGGTCTCTCGTCGTCGATCTACACGCGCGATGTCAACGCGGCGTTCCGCGCCATCCAGGAGCTGGACAACGGAATCACGTATGTCAACGCTCCAACCATCGGTGCGGAGGCGCACCTGCCCTTCGGCGGGGTCAAGGGCACCGGGAACGGGCACCGCGAGGGTGGGTGGGAGGTGTATGAGTTCTACACGGAGACGAAGGTCGCCTACATCGACTTCAGCGGGCGGTTGCAGCGCGCCCAGATCGACGTGGCCTGGTGATCGCTCGTCGCCGATGCGTGACGCTGCCGACGGAGTGACAGTCGGTTGATGCCGGGGCGTATGATTCCCGGCGACGTCGTTTCGGCCGCGGGCCTATTCGACTACAGTTCGCATGTCGGGGCGGGGACGAAGACCCGGGCTCTCGACGTCGACAGGGCGAGAAGAAAGAGGCGACATGCACGAGCACCCGCCGGACACACCCCTGACTCGCGACCCGGAGTTCGATTCCGCGCGCGTGGCCGACGCGAGCGCCGGCCGGCGGCGGCAACGGCAATCCGTCGGGCGCTGGATGTGGGAGTGGACCAAGTCGATCTTCATCGCGCTCCTGCTGTTTCTGTTCGTGCGCACATTCATGATCGAGGCGTTCCAGATCCCGACCGCGTCCATGGAGAACACCCTCCTCGTGGGTGACTTCCTGCTCGTGAACAAGATGGTCTACGGCGCCGAGATCCCCGGGACCGCTATTCAGTTTCCCGCATTCGACGACCCGTCGCGCGGCGAAGTGGTGGTGTTCGAGCCCCCCCGGAGCGCGAATCAGCCGCCGCGCACGAACTACGTGAAGCGGATCGTCGGCGTGCCCGGTGACACGCTCGCGATGCAGAGCGGGCGGCTGTCGGTCAACGGGATTCAGATCGAGGAACCGTACGCCAAGGCCAGCCGCCGGTTCGGGGATGTGCCGAGCTCCCACTTCGCGTGGCAGAGGGACCACCTCGTCAACAAGTCGCGGCTGAGGGCCTACCGTCCGACACGGGACAACTGGGGGCCCATCGTGGTCCCGGCCGCCCAGTTCTTCGTTCTCGGCGACAACAGATCCAACTCCGAGGACTCACGCTACTGGGGGTTCGTGCCGCGGGAGGCCATCAAGGGCCGACCGATGATCGTGTACTACTCGTACGATCGACGGCTCGACAACGTCCCGGTCCCGTGGCTGACCGAAATCCGGTGGGATCGGATCCTGCACGGCATCAAGTAGTGGTCCGCGTCTTCGATCGGTATCTGCGCGACATCGGACGTCACCCCCTCCTGACGCGAGAGGAGGAGCTCGAGCTCGCACGCCGGAGCCGATGCGGGGATGAGCAGGCGCGGCGCCGGCTGATCACCGCGAACCTGCGCTTCGTCGTGTCGGTGGCCCGCGACTACCGCGGTCGCGGTCTCCCGATGGCGGACCTCGTCAACGAGGGCAACCTCGGTCTGCTGAGGGCCTCCGAGCGGTTCGACGAATCGCGCGGAGTGCGGTTCGTGAGCTACGCCCACTGGTGGGTGCGTCGATCGATCCTGCACGCGATCGAGCGGCAGGGAGGGCGGGCGCGCACGGGGCGAGCCGGCCCGCCGTGGGTGTCGATCGACGAGCCGATCGTCGGCGCGGTGACCCTCCAGGACGTGCTGCCCGATTCTCGGGAGCCGGGTCCCGACGAGCGACTGCGGCTCGATCGGCTCAAGGGGGCCGTGCGGGCGAGCCTCACCGACCTGCCCGAGAGGGAGCGCGAGGTCGTCAGCCGACACTTCGGCGTCGGGAGCGGGGGCGACGAGAGCCTGGCCCAGATCGCGCGGTCGCTGGGAGTGACGCGGGAGCGGGTGCGGCAGCTCCGCGACCAGGGGCTTCAACGGCTCCGAACACATGCCGGCCGACACGCTCTCGACTCGCTCCGCCCGGGGTCGGCCGGCCGGGCCGCGACCCATGAATCCCTTGCGGATCGTAGACTTCCGGTCGATTGACTTTCCCACATACGGCGAATAGCTTCACCGGCTGTCACGCGCTTGTTACCGCCCGGACGGGCGTTTTTTTTTCCATGGGTGGCCGAATGAAAACGTACTCGGTGAAAGCCGGCGAGATCGAGAGGAGCTGGTACGTGGTCGACGCCGCGGATCGCGTCCTCGGTCGACTCGCCACGGAGATCGCCAGCGTGCTCCGGGGCAAGCACAAACCGATCTTCAGCCCGCATCTCGACACCGGCGACTATGTCGTCGTGATCAACGCGGAGCGTGTGCGGCTTACCGGGAAGAAGGCGGACCAGAAGGAATATTTTCGGCACTCGGGGTACATGGGCGGCGAGCGCTTGATCCCGTTCCGCCGTTTGCAGGATCGTCACCCCGAGCGCGTGATCCAGCTCGCGGTAAAAGGCATGCTGCCGAAGAACACGCTGGGCCGGCACATGCTGAAGAAGCTCAAAGTATATGCGGGGCCCGAGCACCCGCACGCGTCGCAAGCGCCGGAGCCTTTCGAAGCACTGGCGGGCAAGGCTTAAGCCGGAGGTCGGACAGGTTTTGACTGCAAGCGAACAGGTACAATCGGTCGGCCGCAGGAAGGCGGCGGTGGCCCGCGTGACGATGCGCCCGGGCAAAGGTGGATTCAGAGTGAACGGCCGGACCCTGGAAGACTATTTCTCGGTTCCGAGACACCGATCGACGATCGAGCTCCCGCTCAAGATCACCGAGTCCGAGGGCGTCTACGACATCCAGATCCGGGTGCGCGGCGGCGGAATCACCGGTCAGGCCGAGGCCGTGCAGCTCGGCCTGGCGCGCGCGCTGCTCGCGTTCGATGAGGACCGGCGATCGACGTTGAGGGCCAGCGGTCTCCTGACTCGGGATCCGAGGGTCGTCGAACGAAAGAAGCCCGGCCGGCCGAAGGCTCGCAAGCGCTTCCAGTTCTCGAAGCGATAGGAAGGCGGTCAGAAGACGCATGGCAGTGGATCTGAAGGATCTCTTGAGGGCGGGCGTGCACTTCGGGCACCAGACGCACCGGTGGAATCCGAAGATGCGAAAGTACATCTTCGCCGAGCGCGGCGGGATCTACTTGATCGATCTCAAGAAGACGCTTCGCGAGCTCGAGCGGGCCCAGGAGCTGGCCAGGCAGACGATTCTCGACGGCAAATCCGTGCTCTTCGTGTGTACCAAGCCGCAACTCGCCGCGGTCGTACGCGCAGAAGCGGAGCGCTGCGGCGCGTTCTACGTCACGGAGCGCTGGCTCGGCGGCATGCTGACGAACTTTCAGACGATCAAGCAGAACATCCGCAGATTGAAGGAGTTGGAGCGCGGGGAGGAGGAGGGAGCGTTCGAGTTCTACACGAAGAAGGAACAGCTTCTCCTGTCGCGCGAGCGGGACAAGCTCGACCGCTATCTGTCGGGTATCAAGGACATGGCCAAGCTGCCGGGGCTCGTGTTCGTCGTGGACGCGAAGAAGGAACAAATCGCGGTACGCGAGGCGAGCCGGCTCGATATTCCGATCGCCGCCATCGCCGACACGAACGCTGATCCGGACATGCTGACGATCGCGATCGCCGGCAACGACGACGCGATCCGGTCCGTGTCCCTCATCACGAAGTCGATAGCGGATTCCATCGAGGCGGCCCGACACGAGGTCCCGGATCTCGGGAAGTCGGACGACGCCGAGGAGGCCTACACCTACTCCAGCGACGCGGGCGGTGTGGAGGACAAATCGGCGGCCGCGCGACGCAAGCGGCCGCGGAGGCGACCCCGGCCCGAAGCGATCGCGCAGCGGCTGCACCACCCCGAGAACGCGGAGACGGACGCCGGAGCGGAGGCGGAGCCGACCGCGGAATCGAACGCGGGGGCGGAACCGGATGCCGCTGATCTCGAGATCTCGGCTGAGCCGGAGGTCGCAGCGGCGGTGGCGAAGGGCTCGAACGGTGCCGACCCCGGTGATTCGGACGAGCAAGCACCTGAGTGAGCGCTGGGGCCACTTCGGTGGCCCTTTTTTTTGGCGTCCGTCCACGTGGCGGACGCGCGGATCACCCGATCCGCCGGGACACGACTGATCTTGAAGACGGAGCGATAAACATGGCGGAGATCACGGCAGGGGCCGTCAAGTCCCTCCGCGGCCGCACGGGCGCGGGGATGATGGATTGCAAGAAGGCGTTGCAGGAAGCGGATGGCGACGAAGAGCGCGCGGTCGATCTGTTGCGCCAGCGAGGCGCGGCGAAGGCCGCGAAGAGGGCCGCAAAAGACGTCTCGGAGGGCACGGTTCAGATCGCCGCCCGGGAGGGACGCGTTGGGATGGTCGAAGTGCTCAGCGAGACGGACTTCGTCGCTCGAAGCGAGGCGTTCGAGGAGTTCGCTCGGTCGACGGCCGAGAAGCTGCTCGACCTCGCGATCGCGGAGGGCGAGGTATTGACCGGGGCCGGGCTGTTCGAAGCAGATGCCGGGATCGAGGAGGCGCTCGCCTCGCTTCGGATCCAGGTGGGCGAGAACGTCCAGCTCAGTCGGGCCGTGCGCTTCGACCTCGAGTCCGCAGGGCGAGTGGGAAGCTACCTGCACTTCGGAAACCGGATCGGTGTCCTCGTCGAGGTGAGCGGAGACTCCGACGCAGCCGAGGAGACGGCACGCGGGATCGCGATGCACGCGGCCGCCACCAACCCGCAGGGACTTTCGCCCGACGACATCCCGGTCGAGGTGGTGGAACGCGAGAAGGCGGTCCTCATCGAGCAGGCCAAGGGAGAGGGCAAGCCTCCTCAGATCGCCGAGAAGATCGTCGAGGGTCGGATGCGGAAGTTCTTCGAGGAGAACGCGCTGCTGTGGCAGACGTACGTCCGTGACCCCGACAAGAAGATCAAGGATCTGCTCGGGGATGACGGCGAGGAAATGGCCGTCCGCCGCTTCGTGCGGTTCGAAGTGGGCGAATGACCGACCCGGGCACGGGCTCGGCGCTTCGCTACGGCAGGGCCCTCGTGAAGATCTCCGGCGAGTCGCTCGCCGGAGAGCGGGGGTTCGGGATCGATCCGCCGGTGATCGAGAAGCTGACGCGCGAGATCCAGGGCGTACACGAAGCGGGGGTCAGCCTCGGGCTCGTGGTCGGAGGCGGGAACATCGTGCGGGGCACCGTGGCCAGCCAGCGGGGCATGGATCGCGTGACCGCCGACTACATGGGGATGCTGGCGACCGTGATCAACGCGCTCGCGCTCCAGGACATGCTCGAGCAACGTGGCACCAGCACCCGCGTGATGACCGCGATCCGCATGGAACAGCTCGCCGAGCCCTACATCCGCAGACGGGCGCTTCGACACCTCGAGAAGGGGAGGGTCGTGATCTTCGCCGGCGGCACCGGCAACCCGTATTTTTCGACCGACACCGCCGCGGTGCTGCGGGCCATTGAGATGGAAGCCGACGTGATCCTCAAGGCGACGAAAGTCGACGGCGTGTACACGTCGGATCCGGAGTCGGATCCGGATGCGGACTTCATCGAGCGCATCACGTACCTTGAGGTCATGACACGCGAGCTCGGTGTGATGGACGCGGCCGCGATCTCGCTGTGCAAAGAGAACGATCTGCCTGTAGTGGTGCTGAACATCAACCGGAGCGGGGCGATACTCGCGGCTCTGCGGGGCCAATCGATCGGGACGCTCGTGAGCTGAGTGGCCAGACCCGAGTCTCGCCATCCGAGCCGGCGAGATCGCTCCACACGATCCCTCGTCGACTTACGGGAGGTCTTCCATGTCCGAGAAGACGATGACGGAAGCTACAGAGGCGATGGACCGAGCTGTCGAGGCCGTGATTCGGGAGTTCGGGGGTCTCCGGACGGGGAAGGCGAGCCCGGCCCTGCTCGACTCGATCAAGGTCGAGGCGTACGGCTCTCTGGTCGCCCTCAAGCAGCTCGCGAACGTGAGCGCGCCGGAGCCGCAGATGCTCCTCGTGCAACCGTACGATCCCAGCATCGCGGGCGCGATCGCGAACGCCATCCGGAATTCCGACCTGGGTCTCAACCCGTCCGCCGATGGCGGACTCGTGCGCGTCCCGATCCCGGCCCTGACGCAAGAGCGTCGGCGCGACATGGTGAAGATCCTCCATCGGATGGCCGAGGAAGGCCGGGTATCGATCCGGCACGCTCGCCAGCAGGGTCGCGGTGAGCTCCACTCGTTACAGAAGGCGGGGGAGATCGGCGAGGACATGTGTCGAACCCTCGAGGATCGGCTCCAGGCCCTCACCGATGAGCACGTCGCGCGTGTAGACGAGCTGATGGCCAAGAAGGAGACCGAGGTGATGGAGGTATGATGGACCGCCGACGAATCGCCGCGGCCGTCGAGGCGTACCGACGCGGGAAGGACCGGGTGGGGCCCTCGAGCACGGTGGACTGTTCGGACCGGGGTTCGGACGGTCCCGAGTGGTCGCCGGCGCCGGCTGCGCCGCGGTTCGGGGTCGGAGTGGCGTCGCGCCTCGAGTTCCACCGCGGTCCCCACAAGTGGCGCCCGGCCGCCGCGGGCGCGGCGGATTCTGAGATCTCCGACGGCTGACCCCCGTCTCTCGGGCGCTGAGCTCGCCGCCCGTTTTCGCCGATCGCTCGAGCGGGACCCGGAGATGATCCCGAGGGGGTCGTGTGTGTTGATCGCCGCGTCCGGAGGTGGGGACTCGACCGCGCTGCTCCACTTGATGAGGTCGGTAGGGCGCGACTACGACCTCGCGCTCACGGCGGCTCACCTCGATCACGGTCTCCGGTCCGCCAGCGCGGATGAGGCGAGTCGGCTGAAGCTCGCGACGGAGCGCTTCGGCATCCCGTGCGTCGTCGGGCGGGCACGGGGCCTCTCGGGAGGACAGGCCGGGTACCGGGCGGTCCGATACCGCTTTCTGGAAGAGACCGCTCGTTCGGTGGCCGCCGACCGCATCGCTCTCGGCCACCAGCGCGATGACCAGGTCGAGACGGTGCTCCATCGACTCCTGCGGGGCACGGGCGTTCGGGGACTCGGCGGAATCCCGGCGCGACGCGACGCCTACGTCAGGCCGCTGCTGCAGTTCTCCCGCGAGGAGCTCCGGGCCTATCTCACGGCAGCAGGTGTGGCGTGGGTTCGGGATCCGAGCAATCTGGACACCGCGTACGCGAGACCGCGTATCCGAAACGATTTGATTCCACGGCTGCGCGAGGCCGCGGATCGAGACCTCCTCGACGGAGTGGTGTCGCTCGGGCGCGACGCGGTTCGGGTCGACGGTGGGCTCGACGCGAGGGCCTCGACCGGTCTCGCGCGACTCCGCGAGATCGACGTCGATTCGAGCGCGGTGCCTGCGCGCGGACGGAGCGTGGACGCCGGTGCGCAAATTGCTCGGTCAGGAGCCGTGGGGTATGATCGAGCGGAGCTGGCCCGCATCCTCAGGATTCTCGCGCGCGATCGCGGGTTCGAGCTCTCCCGCGGAGGAACTCGCCTCGGGGTGCAGTTTATGAGGCGCGGTCGGAGCGGTGGGGCCGTGGACCTGGCCGACGGCCTCAGGCTGGTGCGCGAATACGACACCCTTCGACTCGAGGGGCCCGGGCACGAGTTCGGGGCGGGGGACCCTTCGGGGTCGGAGCCGCCCGCGGACGCCGCAGCCGGCCTCATCATCGGGTCGACCCGGGCGGGCCGGGGCTCGTTGTGCATCGGTGGCAGGGAGTATCGGGTGGAGTGGGGATCGACGGCGCGTGCGGGGGGGCGGACGGAGTGGCCCGGGTGGTCGGCTCGTCTGCCGCTCGACACGGCGCGCTTCCCGCTCCGGCTGCGGGGGCCGCTACCCGGAGATCGGATCCGGACCCGGGCGGGCACCAAGAAGCTGAAGAAGCTGCTCAACGAGCGTCGCGTGCCAAGATCGGGACGGCATGCGGTGCCGGTGCTGGCGGACGCCGACGGCGAGGTCGTGTGGGTCGCAGGACACACGATCGCGGTGGTTGCGCCCGCCTCGGGGTCTACGGAACGCGAGGAGTTCGCGATTGGGGTCGATGCGAGGCGCTGAGGCGTCGAGTCGGTCGTACGGATCGAGCCACGAGGCGGCCCGCGCCTTCGCCGAATACAGCGGTGGGCGGGAGCTTCACCGCATCGTGTATTCGTCGGCCCAGATCGCTGAGCGCGTGCGGGATATCGGCCTGGCCATCGCCGGGGCCTATCCCGCGGAGGCCGAGATCCTCGTGCTCGGCCTCCTCAAAGGCTCGTTCATCTTCGTCAGCGACCTCGTTCGGGAGATCCGGCGCCCGATCCACGTCGACTTTCTCGTCGCTTCGAGCTACGGCAGCGGGATGGAGAGCTCGGGCGAAGTCCAGCTCCTCTACGATCCGTGTGCCCCCGTGGAGGGTCGGCACCTCATCGTCGTCGAGGACATCATCGACAGCGGGACGACGCTGAACCGCTTGATCGGAGCATTGATGGCGCGCGAGCCGGCGTCGCTCGAGATCTGTGCCTTGTTGCACAAGCACGTAGCCCCGAATCTCCAGTGGGAACCACGTTGGGTCGGCTTCGATGCACCAAACGAGTTCCTTGTGGGGTATGGGCTGGATCATGCAGAGGACTTCCGGCACTTGCCGTTCATCGCGAGCTTGCCGGCAGCCTGAGGCGCCAGGGCGGAGGGACGGGAGATGCTTGGAGATAACGGGGCTCAGCCCCCGGACAAGAGCGATTCTTCGAATCGTATGAATAGAATGTTGCGGACCGCATCGTTCTGGGCGCTCCTGGTCCTCATCCCGGTCGCCATCCTGCAGCTCATGGATTCCGGCCGGCGGCAACAGGGGATGCTGGACTATACCGACTTCCGCGCCGAGCTGGCGAGCGGCAACGTGCGCTCCGTCGAGATTCGGGAAGGCGTGAAGCTCGAGGGCGAGCTCAAGCGCGCCATCCGTCGCGAAGAGGTCGAAATCGAGCATTTTCAGACACTCCTTCCCACGGAGCTGTCCGAAGAGCTGGACACGGAGCTGCGGGCGGCCAACGTCCGTATTCGCGCCCGGCCGGCCGGCAACAACTGGATCAGCATCCTGATCTCGCTGCTCCCGTGGGTACTCATCATCGGGCTGTGGCTGTTCGTCTTTCGCCAGATGCAGGCCGGCGGATCGCGCGCCTTCAGCTTCGGCAAGTCCAAGGCGCGTCTGTTGAGCGGGGACACGCCCAAGGTCACGTTCTCCGACGTCGCGGGGTGCGACGAAGCGAAGACCGAGCTCGAGGAGATCATCGAGTTCCTGAAGGACCCGCAGAAGTTCTCGCGTCTGGGCGGCCGACTGCCGAAGGGCGCGCTGCTGGTGGGGCCGCCGGGGACGGGCAAGACGCTGCTGGCGCGTGCGGTCGCCGGCGAGGCCGACCGCCCGTTCTTCTCGATGTCGGGGTCCGACTTCGTCGAGATGTTCGTCGGCGTCGGCGCCTCGGTGACCGGTGACACCCCGGTGCTCGTCCGCACCGCGGATGGCACCCGGCTGGTGGAGATCGGGGAGTTGGTGGACGAGCACTACGACGGAGATGCCTCGGACTTCCCGGTTCGCGTGGAGGGACTGTCGACGCTCGGGTTCGAGCCGGGCACGACGGGATTCCGGGGTGCTCTCCGGACCTTCGGGGGGAGCCGCTGGAGCGACGTGGGGAGCGTGTACCGCCACCGGGTCGACGAGATCTACGAGATCGAGTACCTGGGTGGAACGCTCCGCACGACCGGGGATCACAGCGTCTTCGTCCGCGGCCACGGGGGGATCCGCGCAAAGGCCGCGCGCGATCTCGAGCCGGGCGACGTGCTCGTCAACCTGCCGTACCACGTGCGGGGAGCCTTCGATCCCGAGCGCGGCACGCTGCACGAAGCCCGGGCTCACACCTTCGCGGCTCCGTCCGCCCGCCGGCTGACGATCGATCCGCCGGACCCGGACGCGGTGCGGGCGTACGAGCGCGTGCTCGACGAGGCGGGGAGCCGGCCGCAGGGCGCG
>Ga0302046_10005486_pt1 | contig 11162 bp, 10 predicted proteins | sample RVTome_11_FD_200261 | JGI IMG/M metagenome (GOLD analysis project Ga0302046, IMG submission 200261) | Soil microbial communities from uranium-contaminated site in the Upper Colorado River Basin, Wyoming, United States - RVT147D111 (version 2) ... | reverse complement strand
GAGCCCGGCCCAGGCGAGCGACGACCACCTGCGCATCCTCGCGACGCTCGCGCGTGCACTCATGCACGAGGAGTTTCGCGACGCGCTGCGCGGCACCGGCACGGCGGAGGAGACGCTCTCGCTCCTTGCCGAACGGTTGTCCGCCTGAGCCACCCGGAGACCCATCCACCCGAGAGCACCGAGGAGGAACAGGAACCATGGCGGAACGGAGAATCGTGGCGGTCACATCGTGCCCGACTGGGATCGCCCACACATACATGGCCGCGGAGGCCCTGTCGAAGGCCGGCGCCGCCGCCGGCGCGGAGGTCAAGGTCGAGACACGCGGCAGCATCGGCGCCGAGAACGAGCTGACCGCGGCCGACATCGCGGCAGCCGACGCGGTCATCGTGGCGGCTGACACGGCGGTGCCGGAGGAGCGCTTCGCGGGCAAGCCGATCGTCCACGCGAGCACCGGTGACGCGATCAAGGACTCGGCGTCCCTTGTGGCCCGCGCGCTGGCCGGGGCCGATGCCGCGGCGGCGTCCGGCGGATCGGCCGCGACGTCGGGTAGCGCGGAGGGCGGGGGCTACCTCGACCAGGTCGCGGCGGCCAAGGCAGAGCAGAAGTCACGTCAGAAGGGCGCCTACCGGCACCTTTTGACCGGCGTCTCGTTCATGATCCCGTTCGTCGTCGCCGGCGGGATCCTCATCGCCCTGTCGTTCGCCTTCGGCATCACCGCCTTCGAGGAGGAGGGCACGCTCGCCGCGGCCCTGTTCGAGATCGGCGCCCGGTCGGCGTTCGCGCTGATGGTCCCGATCCTGTCGGGCTACATCGCCTTCTCGATCGCCGACCGGCCCGGGCTCGCGCCCGGCATGATCGGCGGCGTCATCGCCGGGACGATCGGCGCCGGGTTCCTCGGCGGGATCATCTCCGGCTTCCTGGCTGGCTACGTGGCCCTCTGGCTGGTTCGCTCGATCAAGCTCCCGAAGGCCGCCCAGGGCCTCATGCCGGTGCTCATCGTCCCGCTCATCTCGACGGCCGTCGTTGGTCTCGCGATGATCTACGTCGTCGGCGAGCCGGTCCAGTTCATCAACGCCCGGCTGACCGAGTTCCTCCAGGGCCTGTCCGGCGGCAGCGCGCTCATTCTCGGCGTCATCCTCGGCGTGATGATGGCGTTCGACATGGGCGGCCCGGTCAACAAGGCCGCCTACACGTTCTCCGTCGGCCTGCTCGGTTCGGGTGTCAACGAGCCGATGGCGGCAGTCATGGCCGCCGGGATGACCCCGCCGCTCGGGCTTGCCCTCGCGACGACGCTCTGGCCGCGCCGGTTCACCGAGGAGGAGCACGAGGCCGGTCGCGCGGCGTGGGTGCTCGGCGCCTCGTTCATCACCGAGGGCGCCATCCCGTTCGCCGCGGCCGACCCGCTGCGTGTCCTGCCGAGCATCATCGCCGGCTCCGCTGTTGCGGGCGCGATCAGCATGACTGCCGGGGTGGAGCTCAATGCCCCGCACGGTGGCGTGTTCGTTCTCGCCATCCCGAACGTGCTCACGAGCCTGCCGATTTACCTCGTCGCGATCGCCGCCGGGACGATCGTGACGGCCGTCACCGTCGCAACGCTCAAGCGGCGCGTGTCGATCGGTGAGGAGGCGGCCGTCGCCAGCGCCGCCGCCTGATCTTCCCGGATCAGGACGCGCCCGAATCCGGAGGCCCCGGCCGCTGCGTGGCGGCCGGGGCCTCCGTGCTCCTCCGGGACGGTTGCCCTACGGGTACAGGCCGCGCATGGCGGTCGCGTCGGCGACGCGCTGGACGGCGAGCAGATAGGCCGCCGTCCGATTGTCACAGCCTTCCCGCGTGGCCATGTCGATGACCTCGTTGAACGAGCGGACCATGATCTCCTTGAGCTTCGCGTTGACGATCGCCTCGCTCCAGTGGTCGCGGTTGAGGTCCTGGACCCACTCGAAGTAGCTGACCGTGACACCGCCCGCGTTGCACAGGATGTCCGGGATCATGAACACGCCGCGGCGACGGAGCTCGATGTCCGCATCCGGGGTGGTCGGCCCGTTCGCGGCCTCGGCGACGATCCGGGCCTTGATCCGGTCCGCGTTGCGTCGCGTGATCTGGTTCTCGAGGGCGGCCGGGATGAGGATGTCGCAGTCGACCTCGAGGAGCTCCTCGTTCGTCACGTCGATCGATCCCGGGAAGCCCTGGACGGTCCCGTGCTCCTTCTTCCAGGCGGTGACCCTGGCGATGTCGAGCCCGGCCGGGTTGTGGATCCCGCCGGTCGAGTCCGATACGGCCACGACGGTGGCGCCCTCGTCACTGATGAGTCGCGCCGCAATGGACCCGGCGTTGCCGAATCCCTGGACCGCGACACGCGATCGGGTGATGTCGGTCCCCAGCTCGGCGACGGCCTCCATGATGCAGAAGACCGTGCCGCGGGCGGTCGCCTCATTGCGGCCTTCCGAGCCGCCGAGGGCGATCGGCTTGCCGGTGATGACGCCCGGCACGGTGTACCCGACGTGCATCGAGTACGTGTCCATGATCCAGGCCATCGTCTGGGCGTTCGTGTTCACGTCCGGCGCCGGGATGTCCTTCTCGGGGCCGATGATGATGCTGATCTCCGTGGCGTAGCGGCGGGTCAGCCCCTCGAGCTCCTTCTGGCTGAGCTTCTTGGGATCGACGATGACACCGCCCTTGCCGCCGCCGTACGGGATGCCGACGACGGCGCACTTCCAGGTCATCCACATCGCGAGGGCTTTGACCTCGTCGAGCGACACGTCCTGGTGGTAGCGGATGCCACCCTTGGCCGGACCGCGGCCGAGGTTGTGCTGGACCCGATAGCCGGTGAAGACCTGGACGCTTCCGTCGTCCATCTTCACCGGGAAGTGGACGGTCAGTTCGCGGCGCGGCTCGCGCAGCACCCGGCGGAGTCCGGGGTCGAGGCTGAGCCGGTCGGCGGCAAGGTCGAACTGCCGCTGCGCGACCTGCCAGGGGTTGATCGCAACAGCGACGTGCTCGGTCGTCATGAAGGGACGATCCTCCGTTTCGGGCGCCCGCTTCGCGGGTCGCCCTCCTGTCGAGCCGTCTCCCGGACGACCCCACGGGGCGCGGTGGCCACCGAGTCACGCGTCCGATCGGGGCGTGGGCGGTGGTCTTCGCGCGGCTTGAATCGGCCGAGAGTATAGCCCGTCGGTCGCCGTTCGAGGGTCGCGACGACCCCGGCGCGCAACGATGCGGCAACCGTACCGCAACCTGTGGCGACCCGGCCCTGCGCCGAATGGCCCGTCCGCGACCAGCCGAATGACCCGTTGACGGCAGGGTCCGAGCTCCCGCGGTCAGCCAGCCGTGTACAGGACCGCCGCGCCGAGGCAGCCCGGCCCGAGGTGCGGCCCCACGGACGGACCGACCAGCCCCACCTGGACATGGGCCGGATCGATCCCGCCCGGCGCGCGTCCGAGGACTTCCGCGCGAAACGCGTCGACGTCCGGGCTGATCGTGTGGAGGATCGCGATCCGCTCGATCGGGCGCTCGCAGATCAGTTCGATGCACCGTTCGCGCGCCTTCGATCGGGTTCGCACCCGGTCCGCGGTCTCGACGACGCCGGCGATCACCCGGATGATCGGCTTGACCGACAGGAACGTCCCGATGGCGGCCTGTGCTCCGGAGATGCGCCCACCCTTCTTCAGGTACTCGAGCGTCTCGAGCACGACGAACATGCGCAGATCCGGGACGCGGGCCTCGAGGACCCGCGCGATCTCGGCGGCCGCGACCCCCATCCGCGCCATCTCGACCGCCATCTGGGCGAGGATCGCCTCCGCCATCGACGCGCCCTGCGAGTCGACGATGTGAATCTCCCGATCGGGCAGCATGTCGCGCGCGATCTGGGCGCTCTTGATCGTCCCCGACAGCGATCCGGCCACGTGAATCGACACGATCGCGTCGGCCCCGTCGGCGAAGCACGCGTCGTAGGCTGCCTTGAAGTCACCGGGCGACGACGCCGCGGTCGTCGGAAACGGCGCGTCGGCCGCCGTCATCCGCTCCCAGAACTGCTCGGTCGACAGGTCGACCCCCGCCTTGAACGTCTGTGACCCGAACGTCACGACGAGTGGGACGACGGTGATCCCGTACTCCTGCGCGACCGCCGGCGCGAGGTCGGCCGCTGAATCGGTGACGACGGCAACGCGGCTCACGTGATCGCTCCCTCCTGCTCGCACGACCGACGACCGGCGGGGTTCGGGCCCGGGGACTCCCCGTCGACGGTTGCGGTTCGGCACCGATCATACGGCCCGCGCAGGAGCCCGCGGCCCCGCTACGCTTCGGCAGGCATGGATCGTTCGCTCCTCGCCGTTCTGGCCGGCACCTTCACGCTCCGATTCAGCACCGGCCTGACCGGTGCGATGCTCGGCTTCTACCTCGCCTCGCTCGCCGCGGACGGCCACCCGGTCGATGCGGTCGTCGTCGGGATCTTCTCCGCGACGTTCTACGCCGCGGAACTCGTCCTGTCGCCGTTCTTCGGGATCCTGTCCGATCGAATCGGCCACCACCGGGTCATGCTCTACGGCCCGATCTTCGGCGGCGTCGCGGTGATCATGACCGGGCTCACGACGAACCTCGTGATCCTCGGCGGGACGCGCTGGCTCGAAGGCGCGTCGACGGCGGCGAGCGTGCCGTCGATCCTCGGCTACATCGCGATGGTCACGGCCAACGACGAGGCGCTCCGCGGCCGGGCCGCGGCGCGCTTCGAGGGTGCCACGCTGGCCGGGCTCGGCGTCGGGTTCGCCGTGGCGCCACTCCTGTTCGAGTTGCTCGGCGCGAACGCGTTCTTTCTCAACGCGGTGATCTACGGCGGTTCGTTCCTCATCTACTGGCGCGGCGTCGAGGACCCGGCCGGCGAGCGCGAGACGCTGACGGCTCCGCACTTCGGCTGGCGCCGCTACGCGAACCTCCTGTCGACCTCCCACGTCTGGCTGCTCGCCCCGACCTGGATCGCCGTCAACGCATCGATCGGCCTGTGGTTCTCGCAGTCGATCTTCCAGTTCGCACGGGCGGATGCGCGGTTTCCGGACCAGGCCCTCATGCGCGGATTCAGCGCCGTCGAGATCACGATCGGGGCGGTCGTGATCGGCCTCCTGTTCGGGGCCGGCCTGCTGTACTGGGGCGAACGGTTCAGGAACCTGCGCCGGACGACGATCATCCTGTACGGCATCCTCGGCGGCGGCGCGCTCGTGGCAGCCGGGCTCGTGATCAATCATGGGGCCGGCCTTGGACTCCCGATCACGCTCGCGGCTGCCGGGACGGCCGGCTTCGGCCTGTTCGTGCTGGCCGGCGCGACCCCCGCCGCCCTCGGGCTCCTGGCCGACATCTCGGAACGGTTCCCGGCCGATCGCGGCGCGATCATGGGTCTCTACTCGGTGTTCCTGGGCCTGGGCCAGATCGTCGGCAGCCTGATCGGCGGGTTTGCCGCGAGCTGGCGCGGGGTCGACGGCCTGCTCGTCGCCACGATGGGCCTCCTGCTCCTCGCGCTGCTGCCGCTCGCCCAGCTGCGTCGTCACGAGCACTACGTCGGCGGCCCGGCGGCGCCGGCCGTCCTCGACGGTGACGGGATGCAGCCGTGACCGACGTGCGTGTGCCGCTCGTCCCGGCGCCGCTTGCCCGCGGGGCACGCGGCGCGGTCGTCGCGCCGCACCACCTCGCGACCGCGGCCGGCCTCGCTGTGCTGCGCGCCGGCGGGCACGCCGTCGACGCCGCGATTGCGACGAACGCGGTCGTCGCCGTCGTGGTCCCGAACAGCTGCGGCATCGGCGGCGATGCGTTCTGGCTCGGCTGGGATCGCGGCGCGGGCCGCCAGTGGGCGCTGAACGGATCCGGGCGATCGGCGGCCGCGGCAGACGCGGCGATCTGGCGGGCGCGCGGCCTGTCGACCGTGCCGTTCCGCGGGCCGCTCTCGATCACTGTTCCCGGCGCCGTCCGCTCGTGGGGGTCGGCACACGCCCGGTTCGGGCGTTTGCCGAGGGCCGAGGTGCTCGCCCCCGCAATCGAGCTGGCCCGCGACGGCTTCCCCGCCTGGGACGGGTTCATCGCGAGCGTCGAACGGACGACCCCGCTCGTCGAGGCGGCCGTCGGCGCGGATGCCGAGTTCTTCGCCGTCTTCCGACCCCACGGTCGACCGTGGCGACCGGGCGAACGGGTCCGGCTGCCCGCTCTCGCGGCGACCCTCGAGCGCCTTGCCGAGGTCGGCTTCGACGACTTCTACGACGGCGACCTGGCCGACCGCCAGGCGCGCACGCTGGCCGACGCCGGCTCGCCGATCACGGCCGACGACCTGCGCGCTCATACGGCCGACTGGACCGAGCCGATCGCGACGACGTACCGCGGGGTGCGCGTCACGAGCCATCCGCCGAACAGCTCCGGGGTCGTCGCGCTCGAGCTGCTCAACATCCTCGAGCGATTCGAGCCGCCACCGGCCGATGCGTTCACCGCTGCCGGGCCAACCGACCCGCGCTGGATCCACCTCGGCATCGAGGCGGCGAAGCTCGCGATGACCGACCGGAACCGCTGGCTGTCCGATCCCGCGCACGTGGACGTCCCGGTCGACCGGCTGCTCGACACGGCCTTCGCGGCCGACCGGGCTCGAAGCATCGACCCGGTCCGTGCCTCCCTGCCGCCCCTGTCGACCATGCCGCCGGGAGGCGGGACGATCTACCTCGCGACGGTCGATGGGGACGGCAACGCGGTCAGCCTGATCGAGTCGAACTGGAGCGGCTTCGGGTCCGGCGTGGTCTGCCCGGACACCGGGGTCCACTACCAGAACCGCGGTTCTTTCTTCAGCCTCGAACCGGGTCATGCGAATGTGCTCGCGCCGCGCAAGCGCACGCTCCACACGCTGCTGCCGGGCATGCTCTTTCGCGACGGCGTCCGCGATCCGTGGGTCGTGGCCGGGTCGATGGGCGGCGACATCCAGCCGCAGATCCACGCCCAGTTCGTGTCCGCGCTCGTCGACGGCGGGCTAGACATCCGGTCGGCCGTCGCGATCCCGCGCTGGGGAGTCGAGCCGGAGGCGGTCCTCCGCCCGCCGACCGTCGTCCGGGCGGAGCCGCGCTTCGCGCCGGGAGTGATCGAGGCCCTGGAGGAGCTGGGCCACCATGTCGAGCGCGCCGGCCCATTCGACGGCGCGCTGGGGCACTGCCACGCGATCGAACTGGTCGAGGGCGGGCCCGCGGTGGACGGTGGGTCCGTCGCGGCGACGACCGATCCGCGCAGCGCCGGCCTGCCCGCGACCTGGTAGCCGCTCGCCCCCAGCCGCGCCTGGAGCGGCTCCCGGAGCGGCGTTCAACCGGTGGTATTCTCCGCGCTACCGGTGGCAGGCTGCGCTCACACGACGCCGCCACCGGTCTCGCTGTCCCAATGGGCGCGCGTCGAGCGGAGGACCAGGTGACCTCGAACGTCGGCCAGAACTACCCGTACACGAGCGAAACGGCGGCCGAGCGCTCCGCGGCGGTCGAGCGGCTGGTCGGCGCTCGCGACGGCCTCGCCGATCGGATCGCGGCGGAGTCCACGCCGCTCGACGAAAACGAGCGCTGGTGGGTCTGGAAATGCCCGACGCCGGGCTGTCCGGGGTTGCTCCACGCCGCCGGCTACGCACGCGACAACCACGCCGTCTTCGTGGTCTGCGACGGTACCTGCGCGAAGACGTACCTGCGCTGAGCCGAGGCGTCGCGTGAGCGAAGCCGGGCTGCGCGCCCGTCCGACGCCGGACCTGCTTGACGCACGCCGTCGCCTCGTCGTCGACGGTCTCGGGATCGTCGCATCGGCGGCCGGATTCGGACTCGTCTACGGGTTGTCGGCCCGAACGGCCGGGTTCTCGCCGATCGAGGCGAGCGCGATGAGCATCATCGTGTTCGGCGGCGCAGCCCAGTTCGCCGCGGTCGGCTACGTGATGGGCGGGTTCTCGTGGGCCGGGGTCGTGCTCCTGACGGCGTTCCTCAACGCCCGTCACCTGCTCTACTCGGCCGCGCTCGCGCCGTACCTCGCCGATCGCCCTCGGCCGATGCGCGCAGCGATGGCGCACTTCCTCACGGATGAGGCGTTCGCGCTCGCGATCACCCACTTCCGCCGGGTCGGTCGGGCCGACCTGTGGGGGTACTGGTTCGCCGCGATCGTGACGACGTTCATCCCGTGGAATCTCGCCACCCTCGCCGGCGTGGCCCTCGGAGGTGCCGTCCCGGACCCGACCGTGTTCGGGCTCGACGTCGTCTTCCCGGCCGCGATGGGCGGTCTCGCGGTCGCCCTCGTATCGGGGCGACGCGAGGTCGTCGCCGCGATCAGCGGCGCGGTCCTCGCGGTCGCCATCTCGCTCGCCTGGGACCCGGCGGCCGGGATCGTGGCCGGCGGCCTGCTCGGTCCGCTGCTGGGGCTCGCCGCTCCTGGGCGACCGCTCGGCCGCGCGTACCCGGAATCCCCTTTGCCGCTCGCGGATCCCGAGTTTGCCGGCCGCGCGCTCGAGGCGAGCGAAGGGGCCGACGGCTTCGAACGGCCGCGGGACGACGAATGAGTCTCGAGCTGATCCCGCTCGCGGTCCTGATGGGTCTCGTGACGTATCCATCGCGAGCAGTCCCGTTGCTCGTGTCGCGGGTCGAGCGGATGCCGCCGCTCGCGCTCGCCTACCTGCGGCTCGTCGGGCCGGCGGTCCTCGCCGCCCTGGCCGCCGCCAACACCGTCGTTCGAGTCGAAACGCTGGCCGACGGAACGCGGGACGTGTCGTTCCACGTGGGCCCGGAATGGCCGGCCGTTGCGCTCTGCCTCGCGCTCGTGGCGTGGCATCGCAACCTGCTGCTCGGAATCGTCGCGGCCGTGGCGGTTGTGGCGCTCGCGCGGGCCGCGAACCTCGGGTGACGGAACGGTCATCCGGGCCGGCTACTCCGGCCAGCCAAACCTACCCGGGCTCGCGGACCGCGTCGACCTCGATCTCGACCGCGAGGCTCGGCTCGATGAGGGCCGACACCTCGACGAGCGTGGCCGCCGGGCCGACGTCCCGGAACGTCTCTCCGAGAACGGCGAGGACGTCCGGGGAGCGGGACATGTCCGTGACGAAGACTCGGACCCGAACGACGTCGGCCAGCCCGAAGCCCGCCTCCGCGAGCGCCGCGCCGATCACCGCGAAGGCGGCCCGGGCCTGACCTCCCGGATCATCCGGATGGCGCGATCGGCCATCCGGACCGGCGTCGGTCGTGCCGGCCACCCAGCAGCCGTCGCCGACGACGATTGCCCGGCTGTAGCCCGCCGCCGCCTCCCACGGCCCGCCGGACGAGATGCGCCGGCGCGTCACCGCCGAGTGAGGCTCGGGTCGCGGGCGATGGCGAGGAGCAGGGCCGCAACGAGCGTCGTCCGCGGCACGATCGATTCGACCTCGAGGTACTCGTCGGGGGAGTGATCGCGCCCGCCGATCGGCCCCAGGCCGTCGAGCGTCGGGACCCCCATGCCGGACGTCGTGTTCGCGTCCGATGCGCCGCCGGTCGCGGCGTCGTGCGCCTCGAACCCGAGACGCCCGGCGAGCGCGCCGGCATGATCGACGAGCCGCCCGGAGGCCTCGAGCTTCTCCATCGGCCACCAGCGCGCCAGCGTCTCGATCGTCATCGTCACGTCCGGCACCGCCGGCTCGGCCGCCAGGGACCGGACGGCCTCGACGGCCGCCTCGAGGTCCGCCTTGCGGACGCCGCGCAGGTCGACCTCGAGATGCGCCGCGTCGGGCACGATGTTCGGCCGCGTGCCCGCCTTGAACACCCCGACGTTGGCGGTCACGCCCGGCCAGCGCCCATTCAGCTCGTGGACCGACATGACGAGGTGGGCGCCGGCGAGGATCGCGCTCCGACCCTTTTCCGGCTCGACCCCGGCGTGGGCGGCGCGGCCGTGGATGTCGATCCGCAGGTCCGCGATGCCCTTGCGCGCGGACACGATGTCGCCGTTCGCGCGGGCGCACTCGAGGACGAGACAGACGTCCGCATCGGCCGCCACCTCGCGGATGTGCGGGGTCGACGTCGGCGACCCGATCTCCTCGTCCGGGTTGGCGATGAACGTCAGGCGCTCGAACGGCAGGTTCGACGGTCCGAATTCGCCGCGCATCGCAGCGATCGCATAGAGCCCGGTCAGCAGCCCGCCCTTCATGTCGGTCACGCCCGGGCCGTAGGCGATCCCGTCGTCGATCCGGAACGGGCGCTCGGCGGTGGTTCCGGGCTCGAACACGGTGTCCATGTGGCCGATGAGGAGGACGCGCGGCCCGGCGCGGGCCGCGCCGTCGATCGTGGCGACGATCGTCCCACCGAGGCGCCCGGTCGGATCCGGCCGATGCTCGACGCGCGCGCCGAGCCGTTCGAGGAAGGCCCCGACGAACCGGCCCACCTCGTCGACGCCAACCGGCGTGTAGCTCCCGCAGTCGATGTTGACGAGCCGCTCGAGATCGTCGACGTAGGCCGGAAGCGCCGCCTCGATCCGCCTGCGCAGCGCGTCGAGCTCCGGGTCCGTGACGGCCGAACCGGGCGAGGCGAGTGTCGTCATCGGCCGCAGCATAGCCGCACCGGGCGCGGCGGATCGGCCGTCGGACGAGCGGAATCGGCCACCGGTCGGTCGCTATCCTGTGCGGACCGTGCGCCTGATCGAAATCCGCCTGCTCGAGGGTCCGAACCTCTACCGGCTCGAGCCGGTGGTCAAGGTCGAGGTCGGCATCGGCCGACGGCGAACGTGGTACGGCCAGCGCGTCCCGGGTCGGCACGCGCGCGTCCGGCTGGGGGCTCGCGTCCGGCATCGCGACTGGCCCGACGGGGTCGAAGCGCTCGTGGCCTGGCTGCGGCGGCTGCGTGTCGACCACGGGGAGGGGGTCGGCGGGGTTGCGGTCCACCGCTCGTCGGACCCCGGGCACTGGATCGCCTCCGCGCCGTGGCGCGGGGCGGAACGGGCGCGGACGATCGCCGAGGCGGCGTTCGAGCTGGCCGACCGGAACGTCTCGCCCGCCCGGCGCGCGCGACTCACCGGCACCCAGGCCCGCCTCCTCGCCCGCCACGTGGAGCGGATCGCGGCCGCCGGCGCCTCGCCGCCGGCCTGGATCCGGGACTCGCATCGGCAGGTCCCGATCGTCTCGGTCAGCGGGACCAACGGCAAGAGCACGGTCACGCGACTGATCACCCACATCC
>Ga0302046_10005485_pt1 | contig 11164 bp, 15 predicted proteins | sample RVTome_11_FD_200261 | JGI IMG/M metagenome (GOLD analysis project Ga0302046, IMG submission 200261) | Soil microbial communities from uranium-contaminated site in the Upper Colorado River Basin, Wyoming, United States - RVT147D111 (version 2) ... | reverse complement strand
TTCTCAAAATGCGGGAACGCGTTCGAACCGCCGTCCCTGAGGAAATCATCGTTGACAACCAGGTAGCCGCCCGGCCGCACGCTCCCGGCAGATCTTTACAAACGGTTCGAACAGCTCGATCGCGAGCACCCGAAAGCCGGGTTCCCTTGCGATCCGTATTGCAGCCGCTCCATTTCCGCAACCGAGATCGATGACGCGGGTCGACTGCGGAAGGGCCATATCCGCAAGAACCTCGGCAATGACCGATGCATAGCCGCCGAGCTCATCGAGATCGGCCAACAGTTCGGGCACGAGCGGCAGGAGTTCGGCTTCGACTTGCAGCGCGTAAGTAACCATTTCGATGTCGCTTCGCAAAGCAAATTCCAGATGCGTGGACGTCAATATTTGCGCTGCCTACAATCGGGCACATGACCTTACATTGTCTTAAGAAACTGCCGGCGGGATCAACCCTGCCGGGCACGCTCCTCGCAGTGCATGCCTGATCAAAGCGGTGGCCGGCTCCTGTATGTCCTGCTCCGCACTGGCATGCTGCTCGCGGCCGGATTCCTGTCCTCCGTCACCAGTGCGAGCGAAATCGTTTATCTCCGGAAAGGTCAAACCTTCTGCGACTTGACCGGCGAAGTCTGCCTGCGCGGTACGATCTCTTACCGTGTGAACTTGCGCCTTCTGAAACTGCGCTCGCGCGTGGTGACGGCACCCGGCCCCGGTCTGCTGCGAATCAATGTCACCGGGGAAAACCGTCAGGGGCAACTCCACCGTGCCGCCATCGAGGTTACGATCCGCGGGCATGCGAGTGAAATCGTCAACAAGGAAATGATTCCGGACGCGCCCGACGTCTATGAATGGCACCTCGAGTCCATCCTCTTCGATGCCAAGGATCCGGGCTCGAACGAAGCCAGGTGACGGCTATCCCCAGCCGATCTCGTCGAGATGATCGTCGTCGATACCGAAGTAGTGAGCTATCTCGTGGATCAGCGTTTTCGCGATCTCGTCGCGCAGTTCGTCCGGTGGCAGGTTCATCTCAAGGTGCGGGCGGCGAAAAATGTAGATGACGTCCGGCAATTCACCGGCATGGTTTGAGTCCCGCTCCGTCAGCGGCACGCCGAGGTAAATACCTAGCAGGTCCTGTCCGTCCGGGTCCAGTTGCTCGTCGGCTTCGTCGGTGACGAGTATGTCGATGTTTTGCAGAGCCTCACGTACCCATTCGGGCAGGCGACTCACGGCATCCCGGACTACCGCCTCGAACTGATCGTGGTTCATCACATTACTTGATTGCTTGAGACCATGGGATAAAGCGTATCAGCCTGATGGTTCTTGTGCTGCTGTCGTTCGCGGAAGCGGCGATTGACTTGTTACCTGTGGTGGAGTGCGGCCGAGGTGTCAGGTTGATATGCTACTGGTATGGCTATGCATGCGATGACTTTATCAGTTGCGGCTACAATCTACGTCATGTCGGCGGCAATCGCTTGTACAGGTGACACTACGTTTGAATGTCCTGATGACAGGGCACTTCATCTATTGCATTTAGCGGTTCGACCGCACGATCCCCAAAATGGGTTCAAAGACTCCAAAAATGCGTTCGCGTTCGTGATCGAAAACTCTACACGGGAAATGGACGAAGTCCCCCTGAGAATTGCCTGCGCCAGGCTAGCGTTTGAGCTGTACATGGACGATTACGTTGAACCTGGTTCCGATGTTTTCGGACTGATACCACCAAAAGAAGCTGTCGGGCAGCTCCGAGAAAAACATCCGATCTTATCGAAATGCCACGATCATTCACTGTACGCGGCTCAACTTCCCGCTCGAGTTCCGCCTCCATACGTCCCGCCAGAGGATGCGGTACGGCACGGCGTAACCGGCTGGGTTGACCTCGAGCTGGATGTGAGCGACGACGGAAAGGTCGAGACTGCACGCATTGTCGACAGTTCTAACTCTCTTCTTGAGCCAGGCATTATTGACTATGTTCTTAAATTTCGATATCCGAAGAAATCGCATTACAACGGACAGTTTATGAAAAGAAAGGGCCTTCAAGTAAGAATTACCACAGATTATTTTCAACTTGCTCGAGAAAATGGATGCGAATGGGATGATCCAAGAGGGCAATGGCGTGTCATCGCTAACGCTCCCGTAGCAGGTTCAAGAGCATTATGAGCAACTTGTGTCCTTGGTGGTATTTTGAGTTAATCTGAAAGTAATCTTAAGTAGTTGTTTTTTTTAAGATAATGGCGGAGAGGGCGGGATTCGAACCCGCGGTACGGGGTTACCGTACACTTGCTTTCCAAGCAAGCTCCTTAAGCCACTCGGACACCTCTCCATAAACTATTGTCGCCTGCCCAACTTGCTTCGGGCGGGATTGATTCGCGGTTCAAAATCGCTCCCGGCGATTTTGTAAGCCGCTTGGACACCTCATCCTTGTCTGTTATCTGCCGGGCTTCGTATACGACGGCGGCAATTCGAGGCAGGGCGCATCCTCCGGTCGTGGCGGTGGCGGCGAAGCCTCCGGAACCCGGAGCTCCCTGCTGGGTTGCAGTTCGGTCAGCCCTTCCGGCACTTCGATACGTGGCCCCTCGATACTGTCCTGGTAGGGCTCGGGTTTCTCGCAGGCATCGTTGCCGCCGCAGCCGAATAGCATCGCTGCCACGACAAGACACACTGCATTCCGTGATCCTGACATCCATTCACTCCGCGCCGATACCGGCAAATTTCATCGCACTACGCATCTGTTCGTGGTACTGACTGGCAAGCGGCGTCAGTGGCAATCGTATGCCCGGCTGGATCAATCCCATTTCCGCCAGTGCCCATTTCACCGGAATCGGGTTCGACTCGATAAAAAGCGCCGTGTTCAGCGGCTGCAGTCTGTCATCGATCAACCGGGCCGATTCCGCGTTGCCGGCCAACGCCGCTTCGCACAGGCTCGCCATCTGTCGCGGCGCAACGTTACCGCTCACAGTTACAACACCGGAGCCGCCCTCGAGTATGAAGTCGAGCACCGTAAAATCGTCGCCGCTGTAAAAACAAAAGTCCGGTTCGACCAGCGACTGGCATTCCTTGAGCCGTGCGATATTGCCGGTCGCGTCCTTCACGCCGAATATCCTAGGGTGCCGCGACAATCGCGCCAGCGTCTCCGGCAACAGGTCAGCCACGGTTCGGCCCGGCACGTTGTACAACATGATCGGCTTGTCCACGGCGTCGGCTATCGCCGCGAAGTGTCTGAACAAGCCTTCCTGCACCGGCTTGTTGTAGTACGGCACGACCAACAGGTAGGCGTCAATCGGTGCATCAGCGACAGCGAGCGACAGCTCGATGGTCTGCATCGTCGAATTCGATCCCGTGCCGGCGATCACCGGCATGCGCCCGGAAGCGATTTCTGCCGCTCTTCGGATCAGCTCGGCATGCTCATCCTTGCGAAGCGTCGGCGATTCACCGGTCGTTCCCGCAATGACCAGCCCGTCGCTTCCGGAGCGTACGTGAAATTCGATCAACCGTTCCAGGGCCTCATAATCCACCCGGTCCTGCGCATCGAAAGGCGTGACCAGGGCTACGAGGCTACCTTCGAACACAACAACTCCTCGCCTAAAACAAGGCGGCGATGTTACTGTTCACCCTACGGGCTGGCAAGGAAAAAGGGCCCCAGCGAGGCCGAGAAAGCAATGAACAAGACAGTAATCTTCAACCGACCAAAACCTCAGGAAGAATCCGGGAAAATACCACAACTGATTGTTTTATCAGCAGTTGGTACGGACCGTGCTGGCGTCGTCAATGACATTACGCGGGTTATCCTGGACTGCGGCGGCAATATCGAGGAAAGCCGCATGACGGCACTCGGCGCCGAATTCGCCATGCTGATGCTGCTCTCCGGCAACTGGCACACGCTCACCAAGCTGCAGACCGAACTCGACAAACTGACCAGGGACAGCAATCTCGAAATCACCATACGTAAAACCGGGCAACGGACCGGTCGTGCCGATTGCATGCCGTACGGCGTCGATGTTGTCTGCCTGGACCAGCCCGGTATCGTGTTCAGCCTCGCGAGCTTTTTCTCCGCGCGCGGTATCGAAATCGCCGATCTCGCGACGCGACGGTATGCGGCGCCCCACTCCGGCTCGCCGATGTTCTCGATGCAGATGTCGATCAACGTGCCAGGCACGTTGTCGATTGCGCACCTGCGCGACGAGTTCCTCGAGCTCTGCGACCAGTTGAACATCGATTCGATCCTGGAACCGGTCAAGTCCTGATGGGTGCACCCGCCCTGGACCGCGTGGTCGCGGATTTCAAATGCGAGGCAACGGGTGGCCAGGCGATTCGGTTGACAGCGCTGCGCGGCAGCAACGTGGTGCTGTATTTCTATCCCAAGGATGCGACCCCCGGGTGCACGACCGAGGGCCAGGAGTTTCGCGACCTGTACGCGAAATTCAAACGTCTGAACACGCAGATCTTCGGCATATCGAAGGACAGCCTGGCTTCGCACGAGAAGTTCCGCGAAAAACACCGGTTCCCTTTTCACCTGATCTCCGACCCGGACGAAAAGCTGTGCCGCCAGTTCGACGTCATTCAGGAAAAGTCACTGTACGGCAGGAAATTCATGGGCATCGAGAGGAGCACTTTCCTGGTCGATGCGGACGGCAAGCTGCGCGCCGAATGGCGCAAAGTGAAGGTCAAGGGCCACGCCTCGGAAGTGCTCGAGGCTGTAAAGAATTGTTAAGGGCCAGATAGCCTTTCAAATCAGTCGCTTATGTAATATGCCGCGGCACCGCGCAGGATTGAATTGGCCACCTCCCGGCGCCCGTCGCGGGTATGATAGGAACGACGCAGGCAATCGCAGGTCCGAATTGACTGGTACGGGCCGAATCCGACGACATTGAACAGACTTTTTTCACACAAGTTATGCCTGGTACTGGCCGCCGCCACCCTGGTGCCGGTGCTTGCGCACTCAGCCGAAGTGAACCTGCCGGAACTCGGCAGTCCCGCGGATGCCATCCTGTCGAAATCGGATGAAGCCCAGATCGGTCGCGCCATAATGCACAGCATCCGGGGCAGTGGGCAGCTGGTCGCAGACCCGCTGATCAGCGAGTACGTCAACGAAATCGGCCACCGCGTCGCTGCCTATGCCAATGACGGCGACCACAAGTTCACGTTTTTCGTTGTCAACGATCCGGCCATCAATGCCTTTGCACTGCCCGGCGGATTCATCGGCGTGCATACCGGGCTGCTCGAAGCAACCCGCAGCGAGGACGAGCTCGCCGGAGTGCTGGCGCATGAAATTGCACATGTCACGCAACGGCATATTGCGCGTGCCGTACACGCGAACCAGCGGCAGAGCCTGCTGAGCACCGCCATCATGCTCGGCGCCATTGTCGCCGGTGCGGCCGGTGCCGGTGGGGACGCCATGCAGGGGGCGATAGCGGTTGCACAGGGCACCCAGGCGCAGGCACAGATCAATTTTACGCGCAGCAACGAGTACGAGGCCGATCGCATCGGCATCTCGGCGCTCGCGGATGCCGGTTTCGATCCCCAGGGCATGGCGTCGTTTTTTGAAGTGATTTCCCGCTCCTCCGGTTCCGGCGAGTTCAAGGTGCCGGAGTTCCTGCGCACACACCCGGTCAGCAGCGACCGAATCGCCGAATCGCGCGGCCGCGCCCGGGAGTACCCGGCGGTTACCACGGCAGATTCCAAGAATTACGGCATCGCAAGGGCGAGATTGCTGGTCTCCCGGCAATCAACATCCGAAGCCGCGGTGGCCTATTTCGAAAAGATGAACTACGAATTCATATCCGATGCAGAGCGTTACGGGCTTGCCGTCGCTTACGCGCGGCACGGCGACCATCTGAGAGCCAATCGGGTATTCGAGGAGCTGATGAATCGCGAGCCGGAAGTGATTCCGTATCACATCGGCCTTGCGCAGTCGCAGCTTGCGCTGGAACAGATCGATGCGGCGCTGCAAACCTTTGAACGCGCCCGCGAATTGTTTCCGCGCAATACTCCGTTGATCGTTTCCTATGCTGAGGCGCTGCTGCAACTCGGCGACGCGAAATTTGCGCACGAGATACTGCTGGATCTGCTGAATAATACGCCGCCAACGCCCGAACAGGTGCGCCTGATAGCGCGCGCTGCCGAGCAGGCGGGCGAAATCGCAGAAGCCAATTACTACATGGCGGAATACCGCTTTATGATCGGAGACCTGGTTGGCGGTGTGACTTTCCTGCAGCGTGCACTGAGCGTACCGGAGCTGAACGAGATCCAGCGTATCCGCTTCGAAGCGCGTATCGATTTCATTCGTGAATACATGACCGAAGAGCAGTTGCAGCAAATGCAGCGCAGCCGGCCGGTCGCGCAATCAGCGAGCCTGAACCCGTGAAGTCCGGGTAGCAGATCTGCTACCCTTGCCAAAAAACAAGAATGAGGCGAGCTTTCATGTCGTCCGCCAAACTGCCAATTTGTATCAGCCTGCTGTTGCTGGCCTGCGGCTGTGCCACGCAACCTGCGGCTCCGCCCGATCAGCGTTCTCCTGCCGACCCCTGGGAGCCATTGAACCGGAACATACACGGGTTCAACGACGGACTGGACAGGATCTCGTTGAAGCCGCTGGCCAAGGGTTACGAAGCGGTCATCCCGGAGGTCATCCGCACCGGTATCGGCAATTTTTCACAGAATCTTCGTACGCCTTTGAATATCGTCAACCAGTTCCTGCAGGGGAAGGTAAAGGGCGGCTTCAGCGAGACCGGGCGATTCCTCGCCAACAGTACTTTCGGCCTCGGAGGCTTGTTCGATGTCGCGACCGACATGGGCCTCGAGCAGAAAAACGAGGATTTCGGCCAAACCGCGGCGGTTTGGGGAGTACCGGACGGCCCCTACGTGACCGTGCCGTTACTTGGGCCACATACCCTGCGGGACACTTTCCTCATCCCGTTGAATTTCATGGGCGACCTATTGCTCTACTACGACAATGCATCGGTGAGAGACAAGATCTATGTCGTTCGCCTCATCGACGTGCGCCAGCGCCTGTTTGCGGCGGAAGAATTGATCGAGGATTCCACCGACAGGTACCTCGCGATTCGCGAGTCGTATCTGCAGCATCGCGAATTTGTCATCTATGACGGCAATCCGCCGGAGGACGACGATTTCTACGACGAATTCCTCGACGAGGAAGAACTCGAAGACGAGGAAATGCAATAGCTGGTCGGGCCAGCCTCAGGCAGGCGCTTCGATGAATCCTGCCCAGCGTTCGCCGCGTTTCAGCAAATGATCGACTTCCGTGGTTCTGGCGATGGCGTCGATCCGCTCCGGCATGCCGACAAAGCGTATCTCGCGAACGGTGTGATTCGCCCAGGTTATCCACTCGAGCAACAGTGCGAGTCCCGCAGAATCGGTTTTGCCGACACCGGACAGGTCCACTTCGATGCGCGTGTGCTTCTCGAACAGGTCCTCGCTCGTGCGCAATATCCTGCCAGCCGTGCGAAATGTCATTTCGCCGCTCAGCAGAAAACGGCCCTCGCCCTTGTCCTCGAGGGTAAATTGGTTCATTCGGGCGTTTCACTCAGGGGGGGGTCGCTGCCAGCCGTGCCGCTGCCTGTTTCCCGCTGCAGCCGGGCGATCACCGCATCCAGGCTGGATTGCTGGATTTCCGCATTCATTTCGACGCGGAAATTCCGCACATAGGAAATGCCTTCGATGCTCACGTCAAAAAGCAACCAGCCGGCCTTGCGTTTCACCAGGTTGTAATCGACAGGCACCTTGGTGCCATCGTCGAGGCGCACCATGGTCCTTACGATAACCCGAGGCTTCGACAAGTCGCCTCGAAACGGCAGTATTTCGACGCGGCTCTGGTCGTATTCCAGCACGCCATCGGCGTATTTCTGCAACAGGTTCTGATAAAAAGCATCGATGAATTGCTGCCGCTGCGTCCGGCTGGCCGTCTTCCAGTGCGGCCCGAGCACCAGTTGCGCCGCGTAAGTGCGATCGAATCGCGGCAGCAGTACTTCATTGATGACCTCGTATAGCTCTTCGCGGTTTGCCGCGAGTTCGTCTTTGCGCCCCTGCAGTGCTTCAGCCAGTAGATCGGCCGCTTCCTGGACGACGTCGTTGGGCGATGTCTGTGCATGCGCAGCCAGTGACAGCCAGGTGATCGCCAATGGCAGCAGGTACCGTGCCACTGTCGGGCTGCTCACTCCCCTTCCTCCTCGCCACTGTCGGCGCCCTGGTTGAAAAGGTACTTGCCGATCAGGTTTTCGATAACGATGGCCGATTGCGTGAACAGGATTTCGCTGCCGTCCTGCAGATACTCTTCCGATCCACCCGCCTGCAGGCCGATGTACTGGCTGCCGAGCAGACCGGCAGTGAGTATGCTGGCATCGGAGTCGTCCGGTATCTGGCTGTACTGGTTGTCGATTTCGAAAATCACTTCGGCATTGAGTTGTTCCGGATCGAAACGCACGGACACTACGCGGCCGATGGTTACGCCGGACATGGCAACCGGCGCGCGGTTCTTCAGGCTGCCGACATTCTCGAATCGCGCACTGACCGTGAAAGTTTCGGACCCGGAAAAAGTGTCCGAACCGGTGGTCTGGGTTGTCAGGAAAAACAACGCCGCGATACCCAGCAACACGAAAAGCCCGGTTCCCAGTTCCACTGAACGCGTTTGTTGCATGCTAGTTCCTCAGATCGATACGGCGGTAATCATGAAATCCAGTATGAGTACGGCAATCGCAGTCAGCACCACGGTTCGGGTGGTCGCCCGTCCGACGCCCTCGGCCGTCGGCACGGCATTATATCCCTCCCACACCGCATACAGGCTCGCGACGATGCCGAACACGATGCTCTTGACGATGCCTTCGTAAATATCGCCCATTTCCAGCGTACTTTGCATCTGCTGCCAGAACGCGCCGGCATCCACTCCCATGAGGCTGACGCCGACGAGGTGAGCGCCGAACAGCCCGATTACGGTGAACACCGCGACCAGCAACGGCATGGCGATCACGCCGCCGAGGAATCGTGGCACCAGCACCCGGCGTAATGGATTGATGGCCATCATTTCCATGGCAGAGAGCTGATCGGTCGCCTTCATCAGGCCGATCTCGGAAGCCAACGCGGTGCCGGCGCGTCCGGCAAACAGCAAGGCGGTGATTACCGGGCCGAGCTCCTTGATCAGCGAAAACGCGGCAAACGTGCCAACCGAATCCTCGGCGTTGAATTTCGACAGGTTGGAATAACCTTGCAGGCCAAGCACCCCGCCGACGAAAAAACCGCACACCATGATGATGACGAGCGACAGGGCGCCGGCATTGTAGACCTGGTGCACCACAAGGTTGAAACGCTTGACGAAAATGCTCGGCGAATTGCTGAGCAGGCGCAGGAAAAACAGTTGCATGGCGCCGAATGTGCGCAGGAATTCCTTGAATGTAATGTACAGCTCGCGAAACATGGCCTACTGCTCGACGTCCCGGCCCAGCAGTTGCTCTTCGTAGTCCGGTGCCGCGAAATGAAACGCGACCGGTCCGTCCGCCATTCCGTGCATGAATTGCTGTACCAGTTTCGATTGCGTGTTCTTAAGCTCCAGCGGGCTGCCGGATGCCGCCACCTTGCCGTTGGAAATGAGATAGCTGCAATCCGACACAGTGGCGATTTCCTGCACGTCGTGACTGACCAGGATACTGGTTATGCCGAGCGCATCGTTCATCTTCCGTACCAGCCGCACGATTACTCCCATCGAGATAGGGTCGAGCCCGACAAATGGCTCGTCGTAAATCAATATATCCGGGTCCATGACCATCGCCCGGGCGAGCGCGACACGACGCGCCATGCCACCGGACAACTGCGCCGGCATCATGTCCGCAGCGCCTCGCAGCCCGACCGCATGCAGTTTCGTCAGCACCACATGCCGGATGAGCCGGTTCGGCAATTTGGTGTGCTCTCGCAACGGAAACGCGACATTTTCGAACACACTGAAGTCGGTAAGCAATGCGCCATTCTGAAACAGCACGCCGAAACGCCGGCGCAAGCGGTACAGTTCCTTCTGGTTGAGCTTCCCGATCTCGACGCCATCGATGAGTACATGGCCTCGGTCCGGGACCAACTGCCGGGTAATGAGGCGCAGCAGCGTGGTCTTGCCGGTACCGCTCGGGCCCATGACGGCAGTGACGTCGCCGCGGCGAATGCTGATATTAAGGCCCTTGAATATCTGCATCGCACCGCGTGAGTAATCGAGGTCGCGGACCTCGATGATATTTTCGTCGTTGGCGCCCATGACAGGAGCGACGCTCAGGCGGCGTCGGCTTCCATGGCGGAATCGTACTTGCCGAGATGCGCCAGGCTGTTCAGTTTCGCGCGTTTGTAGAGCGCTTTCTGCCCGGCAGCAAACTGCCTTTCCTTGCCGTGCCAGGCCTCCAGTGCCGGCGCCTGCAACGCGCGCCCGTAGGAAAAGGAAAGTTCCCAGGGGAGCGTGCCCATGCGATTCATGAGGTCAAGGTGCACGGTCGCTTCCTCGGCTGTCTGGCCGCCGGAGAGAAAGGCGATGCCGGGAACCTCGGCCGGCACGTGGGCCTTCAGGCAACGCAAGGTCGCTTTCGCGACGTCCCCGGGGCCGGCACGCTTCGACGCCTTGGTACCGGATATCACCATGTTGGGCTTCAGGATGATGCCCTCGAGCGCAACCCGGTGCGCCCGGAGTTCCGCAAACACCGCATCCAGCGCGTCCGCAGTGACTTCCTCGCAGCGCTCGATACCGTGGTCGCCATCCATGATCACTTCCGGTTCGACGATCGGCACGATCTGCGCTTCCTGGCAAAGTGCCGCATAGCGCGCCAGCGAGTGTGCATTGGCCTGCAGGCAGAACCCGGTGGGGATGCCCTTGCCGATGTTGATGACCGCACGCCACTTGGCGAAACGCGCGCCCATGCCGTAGTACTCTTTCATGCGGTCGCGCAAGCCGTCGAGACCCTCGGTAATCAGCTCGCCAGGGAATCCCGCCAGCGGTTTCGCGCCGGTATCGACCTTGATGCCGGCAATCATGCCGAGGTCGTTCAGGTACTTGGGAAACGGCACCCCGTTCGATGTGCTCTGGCGTATGGTCTCGTCATACAGTATGACCCCGCCGATAAACGCTTCTGCCCCCGCGGCGGTGAACAACATCTCACGGTAACGGCGCCGGTTCTCTTCGGTGGATGCGGTA
>Ga0302046_10005484_pt1 | contig 11165 bp, 11 predicted proteins | sample RVTome_11_FD_200261 | JGI IMG/M metagenome (GOLD analysis project Ga0302046, IMG submission 200261) | Soil microbial communities from uranium-contaminated site in the Upper Colorado River Basin, Wyoming, United States - RVT147D111 (version 2) ... | reverse complement strand
GCCGCGCTCGACCTGCTCTTGAGAGGCTCCCGGCGGGCCGAACAGCGCCGCGCTCGTGATGATCGTGACGATGGCGGTGAGACGCGCGAGGAGCCGCCCGGATCCCCGACACGGTGCGCGCCGCCGCCCTGGGTTCATCCGGCCCCCCCCAGCCAGAAGGTCCAATGCGGCGGAGGCTATTCGAGCGACCTCGGCCCCGTCAAGAGGGTGCCGCACGCAAAACCGCGTGTGCTGCGGAACCTACCTGGCATACTCGGTGATCCTCACCATGGCGTTCGGTCCGGGAGCGCCGAATCTCGGGGGCCCATGCCCGAAACGACTTGCGGCAAGGGCGCCGACGGGCGACCATGGACTTTGCCCTCGACGCGCGAAGGAAGGGAGAGCACGGTGGCGATGCGACGAGTCGGCTTCGCGGTCCTGACGTTGGCCTTGTTCCACGGCGCGATCGAGTCGGGCGGGGTCCAAACCGCCGCCGACGCGCCCTTGGCTCGTGGCACGCTCCTCGTCGCGACCCCGGACCTGCCGGATCCGAACTTCACGAAGACGGTGGTCCTGGTGCTCAGCTACGGTGCCGACGGGGCGATGGGACTCATCGTCAATCGTCGGACGGATCTGGCCCTCCCGGACGTGGTGCCCGGCCTCGAAGTGCCCGCGAAACCCCGGCAGCTCGTCTATGCGGGAGGCCCGGTTTCGCCGGAGGGTTTGCTGATGCTGGTCCGGAGCCGCGACGAGATCGAGAACGCGCTGCAGGTGTTCGGGGACGTGTGGGTCAGCGACAGCCGGGAGCTGCTCGAGCGGTTCGCGAAGAAGCCCAGCAAGGCGGTGTTTCGCGTCTATGCCGGCTACGCCGGCTGGGCGCCGAGGCAGTTGGATGCCGAGGTCGGGCGGGGCGATTGGATCGTGATCCCCGCCGACGGAGACATCGTCTTCAACGACAATCCCTCGCAGGTGTGGCGCTCGCTCGTCCCGCCGGAGGAGAACCCGTTCGTCACCGAGCTCCATCCATCGGAACCGTTGCAACCGTAGCCCGGACAGCCGGTACGAGGCCTGTTACCATGGAGGACGCTCCGCCGGCCGTGAGGGGGCGAGCGGGGGTCCGATGGAACTCTCAACGCTGGTGGTGATCCTCGCGGGCGTCGTCGCGGCCGAGGTGCCGGATTGCTCCGCGTTCGCGATCGAGGTCCCCGCGGAACACGCGCTCGCCACCGCGGCGACCGTGCCCAACGTCCTGCGGCTCCCACAATCGGTGCAGGCCGAATCGCAGCGCCTGCTGGAAACGTCGGAGCGTCGTGCCGACTCCGAGGAACCGCCTCGGAACCCATGTCCGGCGCACTGCGCCCTCCCGGACACGCCCGAGGTGCTCTTCCGGTCCGTTCCCTCCGAGGTGCTGACGGAGTACGACGGGATCGACAGGTGCGAGCAGCTCCACGACAGCACGTCGACGCGGCCGCTGACGTTCGACGGCCGGACCTTCGCGTCCCTGGAGGAACTCGGCGAGTGGGTCGGGGATTTCACCCGCGGGAAGGGCGAGGACGGCGAGGACCTGTACCGCCGCTGCGACGGCAAGTGCAGCCCGAGCTATCTGTGGGTCATCTCGCGCTCGGAACAGCGCTTCGTCGTGGAGACCGAGGTGACCTGCGGCCACGCCCGCAACCGGGAGAGCAATCAGTACGACCTGTCCTACAGCCTGCGATGGACCTGCCGCTCTCCCGACCTCAGTCGCTGAAGCTCTCGATGGCGCGTTGCTCGTCGGTGTAGATCTCGAACACCCTGTCGAGGGCGGCGAGCTTGATCAGCTCGTCCGGACGTCCGCCGCGCACGAGGATCAGCTTGAGGTTCCCTTCCTTGTTGCGGGCGCGCTTCAGGCAGGCGACCATCTCGCCGATCGCCGCGCTGTCCACGAACGACACCTCGCGGAGGTCGAAAACGAACTTCGCTCCCCCGCCGGCCTGGGCGGCGCAGAACCGCTCCCGCATGTCCCGATCTCCCGCGTCGCGGACGATCTTCCCTCGGAACTCGAGGAGCCGAACGTCACCGATCATGCGCAACTCGTCGGCCATTCCCGTTCCCTCCCGAGGGCGCATTGTACGACGACGCGCGGGGCGAGCCGTGTGGGGGGACGTCCCGGAAGCTCGGGGGCGGGTTTTCTTAGCCGGGTTTTGGCGGTAGCATGGGGGCTCCCGCGGACCCCGGGCGTTTAGGGAGGAGATCGAATGACCTGGATCATCACGCGTCTGTGCATCGATTGCGTGGACACCGATTGTGTCTCGGTGTGTCCCGTGGATTGCATCTACCGCTACACCGGGAGCGAGCACGAGACGTTCCCCAACATGCTCTACATCCACCCCGACGAGTGCATCGACTGCGGTGCCTGCGAGCCCGCCTGTCCATGGCAGGCGATCTTCGAGGAATCCCAGGTGCCGGAGGTCTTCAGCGCCGACACTCCCCTGAACTACAAGATCATGGAGCACATGGACGATTTCGAGGTCTGCCCGCACGAGGAAAAGGAAAAGCCCACGGTCGAGGCCGTCGAAGCGAACAAGAGGAAGTGGGGCTTCAACCCCTGACGGACCGTCGCCGCGGGAGGACCGCCTCCGTCCCGGGCCGCGTTCAGTCGATCCGAAAGCTCACCGCTGCGGACTGCAGATCGCCGGATTCGGCGGGCAGGAAGCCCCACGCGCGGAACGTCCCCGGACCCCAGGGGATTGCCGTCGGATCGGTGCTGATCCCATTCCACCCACACGGTCTCGGTGCGGCCGGCCTCGAACACCACGTCGGTGATCGTATCGCCGAAGATCCGGTTGTGGGACCACGTCCATAGGATCGATTCGTTCCCGTCCCCGTCCCCGACGGCGAAGTCGAACACCCTGCGGGTCGGAAAGCGGAGCTGCACTCTGCCGGGGGCGGTGTTCGTGATCTCGAGCACGAGCCGGATCGTCTCGGTGCCTTCGAAGCGCGTGTCCCGCTCGCCGTCGCGATTCTCGAGATGAAGCTGGAACGCGAGCTGCGCGCCGGGATCGAACATCCGGTTCGGGGAATCGCAGCTCGGAGTCGCCGTCAGCAAGAGCGACAACGCCGTCGATCGGAGCAGGCGCCGCACTCCGGGTTCCAACGTCGTGACCTCTGGTCTCGGGCTAACACACGCCGGGCGAGCCGTAGGGGAAGGGACCGGTCGGGCGTGCGGCAAGCGACCCGCGCCCACGCGCCCGGAGCCGAGGGTCGCGGGTGGCGTCCTCGGCGCTTCCCGCGATAAGCTTGGCGCACGAGATGGAATCGCCTCGGTGAGCAGGACGGCGACGGCATTCGCGGCAGGCGGCGCTTCGCGGCCGCCGCATCGCGGCCGGAACGCCGCGTCGAGCTTGGCTGCGGTGTCGCTGGCCGTCGGCGCTTGGACCGCCTCTCCCGCGCAGCCCAAGCCGCAGCCTCCCCCGCAGATTCTACGGTGCGCGGCCGCCCCCGCCGTGACGTCCTCCCTCGCCAAAGACCCGCTGGAGCGGGAAGAGCAGGCGAAGGTCGCGGCGCTGACCGCCCTGGCGCGCCAGGTATGGTCCGACGCGCTGCGGTCCGACCCCGGGAGCGGGCTCGCGGCGCCGGGCGCCGAGCGGGCATTCGCGGTGCTGCGAGGGCGGTACCGGGTCGACGAGCTGCTCGCGGGCGGGACCTACGAGTTCGGAGAGGATGACAGCGACATGCGAGTCGAGTACTGCGTCACGCGGGACGTTTACCGCAATGCCATCAGCGAGATCAAGCGCCTGCGGCAGGAGACGATCGAGCAACTGCGCCTGAGCTTCGCTCATCTCGAGCGGCTCGTTCGCGATGGGGACTACGCCGCCGCGTCCCCGGCGCTGACCGAGCTGGATCTGAGAGTCGTGAGCGAGGTCATGGAGCAAACGCCCTACACTTCGGTCGCGGAGAACCGCACTCGATCGTTCTACGTCTGGCTCCTGGAATGGAGCGACCTCGTCCCGCGGGGCCCCGAATACCCTCGGATCATGACGGCCCGGGCCGAGGAGCTTGTCGGTGCCGGTCACCTGGAATCGGCGGACCGCTACGTCTCGGAAGCTCTCAAGGCCAATCCGGAGTACCCACCGTCCTTGAGCCTGCGCCTGCGGATCCAGGCTCTGAGGGTCGAACGCGCGTCGCTGCTGCGGGGCGCGAAGGATCTCGCCTCTCGCGGGAGATTCGCCCGCGCGGAGAAGAGGCTCGAGCAAGCGCGGGACATCGACGGCGACGATCCCCTGGGTCTCGAGGAGGCGGCCGAGGAGATCGTCACGCACCGCGCGACGTTCCTGGAGTACAACCGGCCTCATGCCATCCTGGTCTACGGCGGATTCGGGACCCTCGGTGTGGACACGTCGTCGGTGGAGAATCGCGTCGAGGATGCGACGAGCATCAAGGTGGGAGGGGATCCTCCGCTGGCCTTCGGCCTCGGCGGCAATCTCGGCATGGGTCGAAACGGACTGCTGGCGGTGACCGGGAGCTGGGGACTCGCCGAGGACAGCGTGAACTCCGGGACCTCGGCTTCGTTCGCGCTGTACAAAACCGCGCAGGTGACCGCGGGGATCGGCCTCCGCACGCTGCGCAGCCCGAAGCGCAGCGTCGGCATCCAGGTGACCGGCGGTGTGGTGTGGGAGTGGGCCGAGGCGGACACCCTGGTTCGCGTTCCCGACGACAAATCGGATTCTCAAACCGCCCTGTTCGTCAGGATCGGCATGCAGTTCAAGACCGCGCTGATCTTCCTGCAGCACGGCGTCGGATTCTCCGACTCCCACCCCGACGACACGCTGATCGGTTGGTCCAACGCCTTCCAACTGGGGGCGGGCGCGTCGTTCTGACCGTCGCGCCCGTGCGACGGGTGTATCCTCTGCGCCCGACCTTCATGCGCCTTCGAGGGGGACCCGTGCGTCGTCGCGGTTACGTGCTGGTGCTGCTCATGACGCTCCCGGCCGCGGGCGCGCGGGCCGACGACGGCTCGAACGGGGCGGCGGTCACCGCCGTCCTTCCTCCGATCGCGCCGTGGGATGGCGCGAGCCGTGCGCTCGCGGTCGACCCCGGTCATCCCTGGGCCACGCCGTTCGAGAAGAGCGCCCTGCGGGAGACCCCCCGTTACGAGGAGACGGTGGAGTGGCTCGCGCGACTCGCGGCGGCCACGCCGCAGCTCGAGATGGTCTCCATCGGGCGGAGTCACGAGGGTCGCGAGATCGTGATGGCGATCGCCAGCTCCTCGGGGGCCTCGACGCCCGAAGCGCTCCGTGCTTCGGGGAAGCCGATCGTTCTCGTCCAGGCGGGCATCCACTCCGGGGAGATCGACGGCAAGGACGCCGGCATGATGCTGCTGCGGGACATGACCGTGCGCGGAACCCGCAGCGCAGTGCTCGAGAAGGTGAGCGTGCTGTTCATCCCGATCCTCAGCGTGGATGCCCACGAGCGATACTCGGAGCACGCTCGTGTCAACCAGCGCGGGCCGACCCGGATGGGGTGGCGCACCAACGCCCGGAATCAGAACCTCAATCGCGACTACGCCAAGCTCGATACCCCGGAGATCCGGGCACTGGTGAGCGCGGTCCGGGATTGGGCTCCCGACCTGTACGTCGACGTCCACGTGACCGACGGCCTCGACTGCCAGTACGACGTCACCTGGGGCTACACCGGCTCGCACGGCTACTCCAAGGCGGCGGCGGGCTGGCTGGCGACCCGCCTCGACCCTGCGGCGCGGCGGGCGCTCGAGGCGAGCGGCCACGTTCCTGGGCCGCTGGTCTTCCCGGTGGACGAGCGCGACCTCGATCGCGGCGTGGTGGAGTGGACGCCGAGCCCACGGTTCTCGAACGGTTGGGGCGACGCCCGTCACCTCCCGACGGTGCTCGTGGAGAACCACTCCCTGAAGCCCTTCGACCGCCGCGTCCTGGGCACCTACGTGTTCCTCGACAGCGTCCTCGAGGTCCTCGGCGCGAGCGGCGCCGAATTGCGCGCGGCGATCGAGATGGATCGTCGCACCCGTCCCGCGGCCGTCCCGCTGTCGTGGCGGGTGCCTTCGGCGTCCGGGCCGGCGACGGTCGAGCTGCTCGCCGTCGAGCAGCGCCTCGAGCCGTCGCCGATCTCGGGCGGCCTGAGCGTCGAGTACACCGGGCGGCCGGTCACGCTGACCGTTCCGTGGCACCGCCACACCGATCCCGATGCCACGGCGGATCCGCCTGTCGCGTACTGGATACCGCCGGCGTGGCCCGAGGTCATCGAGCGCCTGCAGCTCCAGGGCATCGAGATGGAGCGCATCGCGGAGTCCCGGCGCGTGAAGGTCGAGATGTACCGTCTGTCGGACGCCAAGATCGACCCCGAGCCGTTCGAGGGGCACGCGCGCGTGACCGCCAAGGCGGTCCCCGAGAGGCGCGAGGAGCTGTTCGCGGCGGGCTCGGTGCGGATTCCCGTGGATCAGCCGCTCGGCGTCCTGGCGGTCCTGCTGCTCGAGCCGGACTCGACCGACTCGTTGTTCCAGTGGGGCTTCTTCCTCGAGGTGCTGCAGCGCACCGAGTACGTCGAGGGTTACATCATGGAGGCCACGGCCAGGCGGATGCTCGAGTCCGATCCCGAGCTGTCCGCGGCCTTCAGGCGCAAGCTGCTCGACGATCCGGGGTTCGCGGCCGACGCCCGCGCGCGCCTGCAGTGGTTCTACGAGCGCACGCCGTACTTCGACCAGCGCTTCAACCTCTATCCCGTGGCGCGGGAGATCGATTGATCCAGGCTTTGCCGGACGGACGATCTGTTGTAGCTTGAGGCCTCGTTACCGCGATCGGGGAGGAGGATCATGGCTCGCAGCTCTCCCGGCCTGTTGAAGCCGGCGCTCATCGGCGGGGCGGTGTTCGGCTTCCTCGGGGGCGCGCCCGTCGTTTCGGCCCTGAACTGCGCGTGCTGCGCCCTGATCCTGGGCGCCGGTTTTCTCGCCGCGTACCTGCAGTCGAGCGAGGCCAAGTCTCTGGGCGTGCCGTTCACGCCGTCGAACGGCGCCCTGGTGGGCTTCGTCTCCGGCATCGTGTACGGAGTCGCGGCCACGCTCACTTCGACCCTCTCGAGCCTCCTGTTCCAGAGAGTGGCTTCGGAGTGGATCACGAAGGCGCTCCAGAATATCGATGAGATTCCGCCCGAGGTCCTCGACATGATCACGGGGCAGTCGCGACTCGGGCTCGCGGCGTCCATCGCGCTCGGTCTGATCGTCAGCGTCGGGTTCGGCATGATCTTCGCGACCCTCGGCGGCCTGATCGGCGGGGCGGTGTTCAAGTCCGCGCCGGCAGCCCCGGCGCAGGGCTGAGGATCGCGACGTGGAGTCCTCGATGAGCCCATCCACCGTCTCCATCGCACCGGAAGAGCGCGGCCTGGCCGTCATGACGCATCTTTCCGGTCTCGCCGGCTACATCATCCCTCTCGGGGGCATCCTGGTGCCGATCGTCATCTGGGTCGTCAAGAGCGACTCGCGCATCATCTCGACGATCGCCAAGCAGGCGTTGCTGCTCAACGTCCTCACGTGGATCGCCGCCGGCGTCCTGGCCATCCTGTTCTTCACCGTGATCCTGATCCCGTTCTCGATCCTCGGCTGGATCGCCCTCGCGCTCGTCGCGCTCGCGCTCCCGGTCATCGGGGCGATCAAGGCGGCGGACGGCACCTACTACCGCTATCCGGTCGTCGGCCTCCGTCTGGACTAGCGAGACCGATGCGGCCGGGCCGGGGCGTACAGGGCGATGGCCAGTCCCACGAGAGTCACCGCGCCGCCGAGCCATTCGCGCGGCAGGATCGTGAAGGCGAACGTCGCGGGCAGGAAGGCCGCCAGGAGGAACTTCGACGCCGTCGTCAGCGGCGGGTTCAGGAATACCGTGAAACCCACCGTCGAAGCGGGCAGGTGCCGGAGCAGCCAGGTCCACAGCGCGAAGCCGAGGACGGTGCAGGGGAGCGCGAGGTAGAGCAGCGCGCCCCAGCCCGGCGCGTCGAGCCGCGACCACTGCCGCCACGACGATCCGGGGAGCAGCGGCAGGGTCATCACCGTGCCCGCGGTCGTCGCCAGATAGGTCCACACGATCGGGTCCACCCGTCCGGTCATCGGCTTGCTCATCACCGAGTAGATCGACCACGACAGGGGCGCCAGCGCGGTGATCGCGATGAGCACGGGATAGTCCAGGTGCGTGCCGTCCCTCTTCGCCAGGCTGACCACCGCCATTCCGATCGCGGCGACGCCGAACCCGGCCACGCGCCGCCGCGAGAGGCGCTCGTCGAGGAACGCCGCCGCCAGGAGCATCACGAACAACGGCAGGAGAGTCGTGGTCAGGGAGGCGATCGGTGCGGCCACGCCGTGCTGCTGGCCGTAGTACAGGGCCAGGTTGTAGCCGGGAACGGCGAACAAGCCGCACACCGCCAGGCGGCGCCAGTGGCTGCGGAGCAGGGCCAGCGACTCGCGACGCCGGAACGCGAGCAGGTAAGCCGCGCACGGCAGCGCGGCCGTCACGAAGCGGGCGACCGTGAGCCCGACCCAGTCGAGGCGCGCCGCTCCACCGTCCGTTCCCAGCAGGTACGAGATCGCCGTGAAGCTGTTGCTCCAGATCAGGAACAGCGCGAGCGTCGTCGCCGCGAGAACCCAGGGACGGGGACGGCTCACGGCCTACCGACCGGTGACGCCCAGCTCGCTGAACAGGAAGGCGTAGGTGTCGGTGAGCTCTTCGATGCGGGCGCTCAGGGGGGTGCCGCCGCCGTGCCCCGTGTTGCCGCTGGTGCGCAGGAGGATCGGCCTCCCCGACGTCGTCGCCGCCTGCAGGCGCGCCGTCATCTTGCGCGATTGCATCGGATCGACGCGGGGATCGTTGGCGCCGGTCAGGAGCAGCACGGCCGGGAGCGGAGTCCCGTCGCCGAGGTTGTGGTAGGGGGAGTATGCGTGCAGGGCCCGGAATTGCTCGGGATCCTCCACGGTGCCGAACTCCGGGATGTTGAACGCGCCGTTGGGCGACAGCTCCACGCGCAGCATGTCGTAGATGCCCACCGACGACACGACGGCGCGGCACAGGGCCGGGTGCTGGGCGATCATCGCCCCCATCAGGAGCCCGCCGTTGCTGCCGCCGCGGATCGCGAGGCGCTCGCTCGAGGTGTAGCCACGGTCGATCAAGAGTCTCATGGCGGCCGAGAAGTCGTCGAACACGTTCTGCTTGCGCGTCGACATGCCGTCGCGGTGCCACTCCTCGCCGAACTCCCCGCCGCCGCGGATGTTGGCCACGGCGAGCACGCCACCGCGCTCGAGCCACACCATGGCGACCGGGTCGAAGCGCGGCCCGATGCTGATGCCGAACCCTCCATAGCCGGTGAGGAGCGCCGGATTCGTGCCGTCGAGGGCCGTACCGGTGCGCCGCACGACGTTGACCGGGACCGGGGTGCCGTCCCGGGAGGCGGCAAGCTCGCGCGCCACCTCGATGCCCGAGAAGTCCACGGGCGAGTCGCTCGACAGGGCCGTGTCCTCGGTGCGCTGCCGCTCGGGATCGAAGCGGTACCATGACGGAGGTACGGTGTACGACTCGCTGTGATAGAGGATCGAGTCGCCGGACAGCGCGACGATTCGGCCGACGCTCGAAACGCCGGCGACTTCCGGTCCCGGGCACGGCCGTCCTTGATGATCGAAGCATCGGATCGTCGACGGCCCGCCGAGCTGATAGGTGACGTACAGCAGCTTCTCGGTGGCGATCGTCGGGGGCGCGCCGTAGAAGTCGGACACGATGGTATCGGGCCCTTCCTCGACGATCGTCTCGGCTTCGGCGAGATCCCGACGGCCGGCATCCAGACGCAGGATCCTGCCGCGCGGCGCGTCGTGCCGCGAGATCAGGAACAGGGCCCCGTCGGGCGCGAGCCGCGCCTGGACGATGCGGTCCTCGTAACGCGTGAATCGTGTCCACGTCCCGTCGGTCTCGCGGAGGTGGTGCTCGAAGCGTCCGCTGTCGCCGTCCTGCAGCGTCGCGAGCACGCGTCCCGACGACGGGTCGGTCTGGAGCCGGATCTCCCCGACGCGCGGGAAGCCCTCGCCGAGCTCGTACACGTCGGACGCGGCCGGGGTCCCGACGCGGTGGAACCAGACCTGCTGGTAGAAGGCGGCATCCTCCTCCGCGCGCTCGCCGGAGCGCGGATAGCGCGTGTAGAAGAAGCCGCCGCGGTCCGGCGTCCAGGCGAGGTCGCCGCCCGCGGTGCCGTTGTTCACGCGCGGGATGACCTCGTCGATCCGTTCGCCGGTCTCCGTATCGAACACGTGCAGGTCGCCGCTCTCGGAGCCGCCCTTCGACAGCGAGACCGCCACGCGTCGCGCGTCGAAGGACGGCACGTACCAGTCGATCGTCGTGCCGCCGCTCGGATCGATCTCGTTCGGGTCCACGAGGACTCGCGCCCCTCCGGGCTCGTCGGGGGAGGCCATGGCCACCAGGAACGGCTGCTCCTTCGGCGGCCGGCGCTCGATGGCGAACAGCGTGCCGGCGCTCCAATCGAGCGAGGAGTACGAGGTCGATTCGAAGCGCAGGATCTCCTCGACACGGCCGCGGATCTCCTCCGCCGCCGGCAGGTTGTCGAGCACCTCTCGGGCGTGAGCGTTCTGCGCTTCGCTCCACGACCGGACGCGGGCGTCGCTCCAGTCCTCGAGCCAGCGATAGTCGTCCACGACCTCCACGCCGTGGTACCCGTCGACCACGGGAGAGCGAGGCGTTTCCGGCGGACCGGGGCTCACGCATCCTCCGATGAGCACCAGGACGAGCACGGTGAAGCGATGCAAGCGACCGACTCCACGAATGCGGCGGGCCGCGAGTGTAGGTCAGCGCATCGGTGTACGGCAAGGGCGGCGTCCCTTGCCCGGCGCGACGGGGATCCTCTAGACTCGCGCCAGCCATGCGCCTGCTCGTGTTCGCCGACCTGCACCTCGACACCGCCTTCACGTGGGCGCGCCCGCAGACGGCGCGCAACCGGCGGCAGGCGCTCCGCGACACCCTCGATCGCATCCTCGCCTTGGCGGACGAGGTCTCGGCGGACGCCATTCTGTGCGGCGGGGACCTCTACGAGCACGACCGCTTCACGCCCGACACGCGCGAATTCCTGGTCGCCAAGCTCGGCGAGACCGACCGCAGGATCCTGATCGCTCCGGGGAATCACGATTGGTACGGCCCGCG
>Ga0302046_10005483_pt1 | contig 11167 bp, 16 predicted proteins | sample RVTome_11_FD_200261 | JGI IMG/M metagenome (GOLD analysis project Ga0302046, IMG submission 200261) | Soil microbial communities from uranium-contaminated site in the Upper Colorado River Basin, Wyoming, United States - RVT147D111 (version 2) ... | reverse complement strand
CGAGCCGGGCCGCCGCCTGCTCGGGGCCCTGCACCGGCGTGTGGAGCCGCGCGCCCTGATCCGCGCGGCGGGTCGGCCCACGCCGGTCAAGACGCGTATTCTGGCGGGCGGCATCCACTCGGCCAAACAGCAGGTCGTGCGTGTGGATCGCGCGGTCCGCGCCCGTATCGACCGCAAGACCCGGGCGCTCTTCGAGCGCCGCGCCCTGGAGGCGGTGGTCCGGGCCGATGCCGTGCTGCTGTCCGACTACGGATCCGGCCTCGTGACGCCGGCGCTCGCCTCTCGCCTGCGCGCCGCGCTGCGGCGCGCCGGCCGCGACGTGCCGATCCTGGTGGATTCCCGGTACCGGCTGCTCGACTACCGCGGGCTCACGGCCTGCACGCCGAACGAGTCGGAGGTCGAACGGGCGCTTGGTGTCACCATCGACGACAGTCGGGCCGTGCTCGAGCGCGCCGGGCGCGACATCCTCGAGCGCACCGGCATGCAGGCCGTGCTCATCACGCGCGGCAGCCGGGGGATGGCGCTGTTCCAGCCGGCGGCGCCCACGGTGCACGTGCCGATCTTCGGCAGCGACGAGATCGCCGACGTCACCGGCGCGGGCGACACGGTGGTGGCGGCGATGACGCTGGCGCTCTCGGCCGGGGCGTCCTTCGAGGGAGCGGCGCGGCTCGCCAACTGCGCCGGCGGTCTGGTCGTCATGAAGCGCGGGACGGCGACCGTGTCGGCCGACGAGCTGCGGCGGGCCATCCGGACCGAAGCGGCCAGGACGCGGGCCGCCGGGCGTGGGCGCGGCCGTGGGTGAGGTGCTGACGCGGGAGGCGGTCGCCGCCACCGTGGCGCGGGCGCGGGCGGAGGGGCGCACGATCGCGTTCGCCAACGGCTGCTTCGACGTGCTCCACGTGGGGCACGTGCGCTATCTCGAGGCGGCGGCGCGCGAAGCGGACGTCCTGGTGGTGGCCGTCAACGACGACGCCTCCGTGCGCCAGCTCAAGGGCGAGGGCCGCCCGATCCTGGCCGCCGAGCACCGGGCCGAGCTGGTGGCGGCGCTGCGCCCGGTGGATCACGTGGTCATCTTCGGCGAGCCAACGGTGGGACCGCTCCTCGAGGCGCTGCGCCCGGACGTGCACTGCAAGGGCACCGACTACACCGTGGACTCGGTGCCCGAGCGGGACGTCGTGCTGGGCTACGGCGGGCGCATCGCGATCGTCGGCGATCCGAAGGATCATTCCACGCGCGAGCTGCTCGCGCGGGTGGCCGCGCGCGAGTCGTGACCGCCCGCTCGCCGCGGTTCCTGATCGTCCGCCTCGGGTCGCTGGGCGACGTCATCCACGCGATTCCCGCCGTGGCCGCCCTGCGCGTGCGACACCCCGACGCGGGCATCGACTGGGCCGTCGATCCCCGATACGTGGAGGTCCTGCGTCTGGTGAGCGCGGTCGATCGCGCCGTGCCGGTCGATACCCGTGGCGGGTTCGGCGCGCTCGCGCGCACGGTGGGCGAGCTGCGGCGCGCGCGGTACGACGCCGTCGTGGATCTGCAGGGGCTGCTCAAGTCGGGCGTGCTGGCGCGACTCGCCGGTGGGCGCCGGACGATCGGCCTGCCACGCGCGCACCTGCGCGAGCCGCTCGCCGGGCTCTTCTACGGCCAGACCCTGGACCCGGGCCCCGATCCCCACGTGATCCGCAAGAGCCTCTCGCTGATGCGCGCGCTCGACGTCACCGACGCCTCGATCGCGTTTCCCCTGTCGGTGCCGGCGACCCCCACCGGCGAGGCGGCGGTGAAGGCGATCGGCAGCGACGCGTTCGTGGCGCTCAATCCCGGAGCGGCATGGCCCAACAAGCGGTGGCCGCCCGAGCGCTTCGGCGCGCTGGCCGCCGGGCTACGCGACCGGGTCGGCCTCAGGTCGCTCGTGCTCTGGGGACCGGGCGAAGAGGAGCTGGCGCGACGCGTCGTGGCCGCCTCGGGCGGCGCCGCCACGCCGTCGCCGCCCACCGGTCTCGTGGACCTGTTCGACATCACGCGGCGGGCCAGGCTCGTCGTGTCGGGCGACACGGGGCCGCTGCACATCGCGGCGGCCGTGGGGACGCCGGTCGTCGCGCTGTTCGGCCCGACCTTCGCCGAGCGCAACGGCCCCTGGGCGGCCGACGACGTCACGCTGTCGCGCGCCGACACGTGCGCCTGCCACTACGAGCGGCGCTGCCGGCGGACGTCGCCCTGCATCGACGACATCACGCTCGACGAGGTGCTGTCGGCCGCCGAAGCCAGGATCGGTCGTGGCCTTGTCTGAAGCGGGACCGCTCACGCGGTTCCTCGCCCGACGGCGCGTGGCGATCGGCATGCTCGTCGCGCTGGCCGCGGCCGTGCTGGCCGATCCCACCTGGGGAAGCTGGGGCGCCGGCCTGGCCGTCGCGGTGTGTGGGGAGGCATTGCGCGTCTGGGCGGCGGGACACCTGGAGAAGGGCAGGGAAGTCACGCAGTCGGGCCCGTATCGGCTGACCGCGCACCCGTTGTACGTGGGCACCGTCGTGATGGCGTCCGGGATCGTCATCGCGTCGCGCAGCGTGCCGCTGGGCGTGCTGGCCGCGGCGTACCTCGGCAGCACGATCTTCGCCGCCGTGCGTACCGAGGAAGCGTTCCTGCGGCAGTCCTTCGGGCCGGCCTACGACGCGTACCGGCAGGCGCCCGCGCCTGGCGCCAGGCGGTTCTCCCTCGCGCGGGCGCGCCGGAATCGCGAGCACCGGGCCGTGGCCGGGCTGCTGGCCGGCTTCGCGTTTCTTGCCCTGAAGATCGGGCTGGAAATATGAAATATAATGTCGTGTTTGCGCGCCTTCGCGCCGGCCTTGTCGGGCGACAGGGCCGACAGTCGGCCGGGCTTGCGCGCCGAAGCGCCAGGGCGCGGATGGGCCCTGCCCCGCCGAAGCGCCGTCGGCGCGAAGGCGGGCGGTTAGCTCAGTGGTAGAGCACCGGCTTTACACGCCGGCTGTCGCAGGTTCGAGTCCTGCACCGCCCACCAGCCTTCGCCCTCCGGAGCCTGCGGCGGAGGAGGGCTGACGGCTGGCAGGCCACGCCCGCCGGAGCCTGCGGCGGCGGGCAGGCGCGCGACGCTCGATTTCGGGGTGGTAGTTCAGTTGGTTAGAACGCCGGCCTGTCACGCCGGAGGCCGCGGGTTCGAGTCCCGTCCACCCCGCCAACCTTCGCCAAAGCGCTCGCTTCGCTCGCTGGCTACGGCTGGCGGGCCAGCGTCGCCAAAGCCCTCGCTTCAATCGCTGGCTACGGCTGGCGGGCCGGCGACGCCCGACCGCCCGCTGGGTACGGCTGGCGGGCCAGCGATCGGGGCGAGCGTCGTGCGAAGGCTGTCCACCGAAGCCGCGAGCGACGCGAGCGCCTGGCGAAGGTGGACAACTCTGCAACCGGATCGCAACCGTCCCCGATCGGCAATTGCGTAGCCCGAGGACGTCGCCACGGTCTTCCGGCCAGTACCTTCGGTCGCCGCTGGCCCGGGGCTTGCTCGGCCTCTGACGTGGTCTACCCGGCGAAGCGATTCGTCTACATCATTCGGAGCGTGAAACATCCGCACAAGCGCTACATCGGCCTGACGTCCGATCTCGAGGCGCGGCTGAGCGCACACAATGCCGGGCTGAACCGGTCGACGGCTTTGTGGAAGCCGTGTGGCATCGACGTGGCCATCGAGTTCCGCACCGAGCGGATGGCCGTGCGCTTCGAGAAGTATCTGAAGTCAGGAGCCGGCCACGCGTTTGCGGCCAGTCACTTCGTGGACCGGCAATGATCCGCCGCTCGTACTCCTCGAAGTCGTAGAAGCCCATCGACGGCTTCGGCGCCCGCACCAGCCGGATCGTGCAGGGCACGCGGTCGATCACGTCCCACTCCACCGCCTTCTTCAGCAGCACGCTCAGGACCGTGAGCACGTTGTTCACGGTCTTCGGCGCCCGATTCCGGAGCCGGTGCTTCAGCTTCTGGACGTCGTCCGTCGTGATGGCGTCCAGCCGCTTCGCGCCGAGTGCGGCCTGCAGATGCCCCTTCACGATCGTACGCTTGGCCGCGATCTCGCTGGGCTTCTGGCGGTTCGCGACCGCGTAGTCGTTGTGAACCGCGGCCCGAAGGTTTCGAGTGTCGGCACCTCCTTTCGAGTCTTGTTGAGGCCGTGCCGCAGCAGATGCCGCTCGCGGTCCTGACCCCATCGCAGCGCCCCGGTCCGAGACTGGGCCGGGGCCCTGCTGCGTTCACGATGCTTGCGTCCGTCCGGGAGGCGGAAGGTGATGTCCACCTCCCATCCGCCCCGCCGGTACGGCCTGACTGTCACGCTCATCGCCGTGCCTCCTGTGGCGACGGCGTGGAGTTGTGGTCGAGGAAGTGTAGCAGGGCCGCGCGGCGCAGCAGGACGCGCCGGCCGATGCGGACGACGCCCGGCAACGGAAGCATAACCTCGATGGATGACGCCTTCGCGGTGAGCCGGATGCGGGAAATCCGCCTGTCCGGTTCGATGTGGCGGGGGTCGGAGACGGCGTGATGGAGAGGCGAGTGAGGCACCGTCAACCGAAAGGGACGGTAACAGATGGGCCCTCCTGTACACCACCGCGCCGACCCTCGACCCGACCGCCGCGCACCAGCGCGCGACGTGGCAAGCTTCACCGCTGTCTGGCTGGTCAAACCGCTCGCGAGGTACTGGCGGGCGATCGCGGCACGCGAATCAGGCCTCGGCGCTACGACTCGTGTCGGCTTCCGAGTGGCGCGTGAGGCCAGGTAAACCGTCATGATCGAACGGGACGAGACGACAGGCAAGATTGGACGATAGGCACGATTGAGGCACGATTAGCAGGGTCTGTTGACGGAAGAGGGCCTATGCGACCTCGCCGCCGGACCGCCAGCCCAGCTGTGCGCCCTACCGGCAGCGCGGATCAGCCGTGTCAGCCCCCGAGACGGCGTCGATTCGGCCCAGCGGAAGGATCGGCCGACGTCGTGGCCGCCGGCTTGAATCGCTACGCGGAGGGCTACACGATGCGTCCGTTCGCGAAGTCCGTGACGATGGTCGGATCGTCCGCGGCGTGCTTGAAGAAGTTCTGCGGCTTTCGAACCGCCTTCTCGAACTCCCAAATCTTCTCGGGTCTGATGTATCGGTGGAGCAAGGTCTTCGTGTTGCGAGCGGTGTGTAGGTCCGTCAGCAGGACGTGTGCGGCGCCAGCCAAGGTATGCACGGAGACTTCATCGGATTCCTCGAAGTACAGGCGTATCGCCGTATCGAGTTGTCGACGCGCCGCGTCCAGTTTCGAGATCTGCATCGAGTTCAGTCCGTTCGACCGGTCCGTCAGTGGGTCAGAACGTAGTGGCCGATGCTCACCACCCATGGCCCGAAGATGGTGAGGAAGGTGGTAAAGTTGCGACGTTTCTTGAGCGCTTCTGGTGTCAGCGTCTTGGTATCACCATCAACGACACCTACGACTTCACCATTGGTCGTGCGCTCCGCAATCTGCCCGCCTTGCGGGAGGTCGGCTTTGCCGCCAACCGACGCGTGTTACACGTCGAATCTCTGAGCCACGACTGCCTGATTGGGTGAAGACCGCTTGCGCTCCGTCACCGCTCCCGTGTCCGTGCAGGATCAACGGGCCGCCGGCCTTCGGTTTGGCGACCCGCGCGTGCATGCGCGCATGCACGCGCTCTGTCTCCTTGCCCTCGCCCCGACCGGCTTTCGCCATCGGGAGCTGCGCGATTACGTCGCCCAGCTCCAGAGTCAAGACCCGATACCTACTCGGCGGGCGCGATGACCTACGACCTCCGCCGCCTGCGACTGCATGGCCTCATCGAACGGGTGCCGCACAGCCATCGATATCGCATCACCTCGACTGGCGCACAGGTCGCCATGTTCTACGCACGGCTCTACACGCGAGCCCTCCGACCCGCCCGCTCGCTGAAGCCCGAAGGTTCTCCCAGGGCTCAACGCGCCTTCGATCGTCTCGACGCCGCGATCGCCCAATTCCTGGAGGAGGTGAAAATTGCGGCCTGAAAAACTTGACTCAAACGCTCATACTCCTAGGAGTCAAGACTCCTAGGCTGTGCGTGATCGGGAGGGCACAATGCGAACTCCGGCAATGGTCCTGGGTGGCGCTGTCACTCGGTGGCTGCCATGCAGGTCCCGCAGTCCGTCGTGGCGGGGCAGCAGGCGGGCCGCATGGGCAGATCGTCGTGCGGCTGCTATCATCCAGCCCTTGGGGGCCAGCTAGACCATGGACAGGCGTAGGTTCCTGACCGGAGCGGCGGCAGGTGCCGCCGGAGGGGCCGCTCTGACCGCCGGAGGGTTCGTCGCATTCCGGCCCGGTCGCGACGGCCCATCGTCCCCCGCGGAAGGGCGAGTCTCGTTCTCCGCGATGGGCGAGGACCTGATCCTCGACGCCCTCCTGCGGGATACGCTGCAGATCACAGCGCCGACCTACCTCGACATCGGCGCGGCGGATCCAGTGGCGGTCAACAACACCTATCTGCTCTACACGCAGGGTAGCCATGGCGTGCTGGTTGAGCCGAACCCCACCTACGTCGAGCGCCTGCGCACCGCCCGCCCGCGTGATGCCGTGGTCGGCGCCGGCGTTGGCACGGGCGAGGCCACCGAGGCCGACTACTACGTCATCGAAGACCAGCCCATGCTGAACACGTTCTCGCCGGGGATGGCCGAGTTTCGTGTCGAGCGTGGCGCGTCGGTCGAGCGCGTGGTCAAGATGCCCCTCGTGTCCATCATGGACGTGATCGACGAGCACCTGGGCGAGACACCGGACCTGGTCTCAATCGATGCTGAGGGGCTGGACCTGGCCATCGTGCAGACACTGGACCTCACGAAATACCGGCCTCCCGTCATCTGCGCGGAGACCAAGGGACCGGCCTACACGCACGAGTCGACGCCGCTTGCCACGTATCTTGCGGCCCAGGGCTACCTGGTGACCGCGGGGACGCTCTACAACACCATCCTAGTTGACCGCGCTCGGGTATCCTGATCGCCGTCAGGCGGCGATCCGGACGATGCCCCGAACGGTTACCGCAAGCCCGAAATCCCGGTGAGGATTCGAACCCGAGTGTCGCGGTCATGCTGCCAGCTAAGCCAGTCGCGAAACGCGCTCAGACTGACGCGCTCAGTCTCCTCCGCGACCCAGCTCGATGGGCGGGTGTCGCTAGTCTCCGCGGGTGGAGTAGATGGCCCGGTCGACCTGCTCCAGGGCTTCGCCAAGACGGGTCAAACGGCGGGCGAGATGCGCGGCTCCTGCTAGGGCCCCGCACGCCTGGATGAATGCGCCCAGGAGCTCGGGGTGCTCCCGGGCGTAGCCCTCGCCGAACAGGGCGTCAATCTCATGAGCGCCGACGCGGAGGCTGGTCGCGATCGCCGCAGCGGTGTCCCCGAGCGGGTCCGTGGAAGTCGTGGACGGAGAGGTCGTAGAGGTCAACATGGCGCGAGGGTTCCTTTCGGTAGAGCTAGCTCGGCCGTAGTAGCCGCCTCGCCGTCGAAACAAGCCTCACCTGGGTGCCAAGCAGTGGCCGTATGGTGGCGGTTCCAGAGTTGCAGGCTCCGGTCATTGACCGAACGGATCTGACCGGTTTGTTCGATTTCGAGCTCGTGTTCGATCCGGGGCCCCGCGGCGGATCCACGCTTGGGGATGACGATGCCCTGACGGCAGCACCGGCCCCGCCGCTCAGAGTGGCAATCGAGGAGCAGCTCGGACTGAGGCTCAGGCGAGAATCAGGGCCCGTGCGGGTGCTCGTTGTGGAGCACGTCGAGCCACCGACACCGAATTGACAGCGGCGAGGGGAACGTGAAGGCCACTATGTCTGCGCTCGTTCTACTCGCCACCGTGGTAGTGCTCCGGGCTCAGGAACCAGCGGCACTGCCGGCCGTCGAGGTGGCGTCTGTGCGCCTGGTGCCAAGTGCGAACGGACTGCCTGAGGGCTTTGCGATGAATCCCCGCCGTCAGGGTGGCCGATGGACGTGGACAGCGAACCCGTACCGGCTCGTCAGTTACGCCTTTCACGTGCCCACGTGGCGGGTGGAAGGGCTTTCGTTCGCGCCGCCGTTCTACCGGATCGAGGCCTCGATGGACGCTGCCGCCACCGAGGATGAGGTCCGCTTGATGCTGCGACGGGTGCTCCTCGAGAGGTTCAAGCTGGTCACGCACACGCGGGTGGAACGGCGCTCCGGATACGCCCTGGTTGTCGTGGACGCCAAGAAGCTGGAGCTGCCTGCCGCAAAATGGCGCGGTTCCGCCGATGCCGGCCTACATGCCTGGACAACCTCCCGCAGCCTTCGAGGGCGCAGTGTTTACGTCGGCCGAGGGCACAGGTGTCGCGGCCCTCACGGGTCGTGGCGTCCCGCTCACCAGGATGGCAGAGACGCTCTCGGAGGAGTTCGAGGCGTTCGTGACCGACGAGACCGAGAAGGCCGGGAACTTCTACTTCGGCTTCACGTTTCGTCGTCTCGACTATCCGAACACCGACGCGACGGATGCGCCGTCGCTGTTCGACGCCCTGGAGGATGAGCTTGGGCTGCAGCTCCAGTCGGGCGCCGGTGAAGACATTCGGACTCTTCGTATTCAAGGCATGAATCGACGAAGCTTCCTGGAACAGGCCCTGATGTTGGGTACTGGTGCGGCGCTGGGACAGGCCGACAGGCTGGCCGTTCAAGAGGAGGCGCCACGGATTGCGTTCACATTCGACGATTTCTCGATCTTCGACACACCAACGCTCTCAGGGAGTGCGCGAAATCGGGGAATCTTGGATGCCCTGCGATCCCACGACCTGAAGGCTGCCGTCTTCCCGATCGGCCGGAACGTTGAGAATGCCGACGCGATGCGATTGCTGGAGTCCTGGGACACGGCTGGCCACGTCGTGGGCAATCACACCTATACTCATCGTCGGTACAGCGGGACATCCTTCGCTGAGTTCACTGAGGACGTGCTTCGTTGTGAGCGCGTCCTGAGCCACCTGTCGGAATTCCGGAAGTGGCTCCGGTTTCCGGTTCTGGACGAGGGCAACACGGCTGAGCACCGAGACCGCATCCGCGCGTTCATGGTTGAACACGGCTACCGCAATGGCCATGTCACGATCGACGCGTCGGACTGGTACATCGACGGGCGCCTGCGTAGGCGCCTGGAGCAACAGCCCGACGCGGACACGATGCCGTACCGTCAGTTCTACCTCGATCACATCTGGGAACGGGCCCAGTTCTACGACGGCTTGTCGCGGCAGGTTATTGGCCGGAGCGTACGTCACACCGTCTTGCTACACCACAACGTCCTGAATGGATTGTTCCTGGCCGACTTGATAGAGATGTTCAAGAGCAAAGACTGGACGCCGATCGATGCTCAAGACGCGTACGAGGACGGGGTCTTCCGAGCGACTCCCGTGGTGCTCCCCGCGGGTCAAAGCCTGCTATGGTCGCTCGCCAGAGAGACCGGGCGATTCGACGATGTCCTGAGATATCCAGGCGAAGACGGCACGTACGAGGCGCCTAAGATGGATGCCCGTGGGCTCTGACCTCGCCGCACGGCGGCGGGCACCCGACGTGATTCGCCACGGCATTGTGCTCCTGGCCATCGTCGTTGCGCTGGCGTCCGTACCGGTGGGCGATGTGCCCCTTGCTGCGGACGCCGGCCAGCGGATGGCGATCACGATTGATGACCTTCCGTGGAACGGCGCGACGGCTCCGGGCGAGAGCGTAGCCCAAGCGACGCGGCGACTTCTGGCTACCCTGACGACGCGAGGCGTGCCCGCGGCCGGCTTCGTGAACTGTGCGCGAACTGGACCGAACGACCCCGTGCTCCTATCGTGGCGGGAAGCCGGGATGGAGCTCGGCAACCACGGGGCCCATCATCTCAACATTGACGGCGTAGACCTCTCGGCCTGGGTGAAGGACGTGCGCGAGTGCCACGACATGCTCACGATGGCGCTCGGCCGACCCGATCGGCTCTTTCGCTTTCCCTATCTGCATCAGGGAGCGACGGAGTCGCGGAGGGCGACAGCGCTCGCAGCCTTGCGTGACATGGGCTACACGACGGCTCACGTTTCGATCGACGACTCGGAGTGGATTCTGGCCGAGGCCTACGGCCGGGCGCTGAGGCGCGGCGACAGCGATCGGCAGGACGCCATCGCAACGGCGTACGTCGAGCACATGGCGGCGGCACTGGCACACTTCACGGCCGTCGCGGACTCGACGGTCGGGAGAGATATGCCTCATATCCTGCTGCTTCACGCCAATGCCCTGGCCGCCGATCACCTCGGGCGCGTCCTCGATGACTTTCGGGCGCGGGGCGTGGTCTTCGTCAGCCCGGCCGACGCGCTCACCGATCCGATCTACCACGAGCCGGACCGATACGTCGGACCGAGAGGGCTGTCATGGCTGTACCGGATCGATCCGGAGGGTACCCGAACAGCTCGGCCTACGGTTAGAGCCCCGACGCGCCTTGATCGACGTGCTCGTCGTTGATTCGATAGACAGGCCGACCCCGGACTGACGCCTCGAAGGCTCGTCACGTCGCGAACTCTCGGGCTTGTAGAGGGCAGTCTGATCGGGGCCGGCGTAGGTGCAGAAGAAGCCCTGCGCGGAGGCCGGGTGAAGGCCGCAGCCCGCCGGGTCGAGCGCAGCGAGAGCCTTGACCCGGACGAGCACAGGGCCACACTCGTCGCCGTCGGCCACGGAGGGCGGAGCGATATACTGGAGAGCGAGAAGGGACGATGCCAGTTGATCGGCCATTGGTGGAGCGTCGGGACGAGAGCTTCTATGTCGGGGGCAGTCGTGTGCCGCTCGCAGCGATCGTGCGCGAGTTCCAGGATGGCCAGTCGCCGGAGGCGATTCGCCTGGCGTTTCCGACTCTGACGCTGGAGCAGGTGTACGGGGCCATCACGTTCTACCTGGGACACAAGGAGGAAGTGGACGGCGACCTGTCCGGCCGCGAGCGAGTCGAGGGCACGTTCGGGGACCCGCAGAACGCACCCGCCGAGCTGAAGGAGAAGCTGGACCGCGCTCGACGCCGACTGCCGCACTGACGCATGGTCCGCGTCTTGGCGGATGCCAGCCTTCATCACGCGATCGTGGCTGGCTGTTTGCGGCGCGAGCCGGCCATCGACTTTCTCTCGGCCCATGCGGCCCATCTCGAGAGTCTCAGCGATGCCGGCGTGCTCG